>Ga0315534_1002381_pt1 | contig 12661 bp, 10 predicted proteins | sample SalMarSW160240MG_FD_203094 | JGI IMG/M metagenome (GOLD analysis project Ga0315534, IMG submission 203094) | Salt marsh sediment microbial communities from the Plum Island Ecosystem LTER, Massachusetts, United States - Salt Marsh Sediment SW1602-40 ... | reverse complement strand
GTTCACCCGTATCAGAACCGATATGGACACCCTCATTCGTCCCCGCTCTTACGTTCCGGCGGCCGAAGCCTCAGGCATGATGCCTCTGATCGACAATGTGCTGTTGGTGAAGAGCGTTCAGACGCTACGCCGGCTGGGTCCCCAGTCGCGGATTAAGGGCATTTTCTGCAATATCTCGGTGAGCACGCTGCTCGATCCCGAGTTCTTCCCGGAACTTGTCGAGTTCATGGAAGAAAATAGCGGCCTCAGCGACAGCCTGGTGTTCGAGATCGGTCAGCCGGCTCTTGCCGGATTGGGCCAGGCCGAACTTGGCGCGCTCGATACTCTGGCGGCACTCGGCTATGGCTTCTCGCTAGACCACGTCACCGGTTTCGATCTCGATTTTGTCGGCTTGCGCGACCGGTCCTTCCGCTTCGTCAAGTTCGACGCGCGAACTTTCCTGCGCGGTAATGATGGTCAAGGCGGGGGTTTCTCGCTTGCCGATATGATGCGCGCGCTCGATGATTTCGACATCAAGCTGATCGTGGAGAAGGTCGAGGACGAGGATACGGTGGCCGCGCTCCTCGACCGCGGCATCAAACTCGCGCAAGGCTATCTCTTCGGCAGACCTAAGCCGTTGGATACCGCGCTGCTCGGCGAGATCGAAGGTATCGGCCGGGGCTAGCGCTCCCACCAACGGCGGTTAAGCCACGCTTGCCGTTACGCCCTTATCACTCGCCGGGAGGCGGTGTCTCCCCGGTTTCGAGATCGCGCCAGACCTCTTCGTCCTCGACATCGCCCTGGTCCGACTTTTTGGCCCCTTCCGGGTGCTGCTTCTCGCCGTCGGTTTCCTCCGCAGGCATCTCGTCAGGCCTCATGTCGCGCATGACCTCTTCATCCTCCACGTCACCGGCCGGAACGACGAGAGAAGAGCCGCCGTACGGAGACAGTGGCGAAAGGGCATAGGCCGGGCAGGCGAACAACGCGCCGCCGAGCACAAAAGCCGCGCTGATTTTGATGAGTTTGTGATCCATGGTCGCATAGCCTCCTTGATGAGGGTGCCGCCCGCATGTCGCGCCTCGGTTCGCGCCGGGGGCAGCCTACCGCTACTCTACAGCAAAAACGCACGATAAGAGGTCACAACCGTTTGAGAGAAATGCGGCGGGGCGGCGGTTTTTTGCAGACCCTGGAAGCGAGGCAAATGGGGCAAGCGGCGCTTGACCGGCTCTGCCCGAGCCTCTAACCGGGCTCCCATGACCGTCGCTGCAACCGACATACCTGTCCTCGACTCGATCGAAGATCTAGGGACGCGTTACCGCGCCTGGCTCGTCGACATCTGGGGCGTCATGCATAACGGACAGCGCGCCTTCCCGCGCGCGATCGAAGCCACGCGGGCGTTCCGCGCGCCGGGCGGCATCGTCGTGCTGCTATCCAATTCGCCGCAACCAAGCCAGTCGGTCCGCGAACAGCTCCGCCGCGTCGGCGTCCCGGATGACGCCTATGACGCGACCGTCACCTCAGGCGATCTGACTCGCCATGAACTGGCCAAGCACGCTGGCGCCCACGTCTTTCATCTTGGTCCCGAGCGCGACCGGCCGATTTTCGATGGCCTCGACGTCAAGCTCGGGGCACAAGAGGATGCCGAGCTCATCGTTTGTTCGGGTCTGTTCGACGACGAGACCGAGACTCCGGAGGATTACGCCGGTCTCTTGCGAGATCTCGCTGCGCGAAAGCTGCCAATGATCTGCGCCAATCCCGATCATCAGGTCGAGCGCGGCGATCAACTCGTATGGTGCGCGGGCGCGCTCGCCGCGCTCTATGACAAGCAAGGCGGAGCGGTGGTCTATGCCGGCAAGCCTTACGCGCCGATCTATTCTCTTGCGTTCGAAACGATCGATGCCCTGGCCGGAGCCCCCGTACCGCGGGACCAAGTCCTCGTCATCGGCGACGGCGTGCACACCGACATCGCCGGCGCGACCAATCTCGGCATCGATTCCGTATTCGTGGCGAGCGGCCTGCATGCGCGCGGTGCCACCAAAGAAGATGCGCTTGGGTCCGGGCAGCTTGAGGCGCTGTTTGCGGCGGAGAAGAAACGGCCAATCGGAGCGATGCGCGCGCTCGTGTGGTAGGGCTTGTCGTTGTTGCAGTGCAGCAACGGCTTCGCTATTTTGCCGCCAGCCAAATGCAGGGAACAGGAACAAGGCAACAATGACCATGAACGGAAACGACGGCCAGGATCTTGGCCATGGGTATTATTTCGAGGATCTGAGCATCGGCATGGAGGCGAGCTATGCCAAGACGATCACCGATGAGGATGTTCTCGCCTTCGCCGACCTCTCGGGGGACGTCAATCCCGTACATCTGAGCGACGAATTCGCGGCCGGGACGATCTTCAAGAAGCGGATCGCCCATGGTTTCCTCACCGGGAGTCTCTTCTCCACCGTGCTCGGCACCAAATTGCCGGGTCCCGGCTGCATCTATCTGTCGCAAAGCATGAAGTTCCGCGCGCCGGTCTATATCGGCGACGAGGTCGTTGCCACGCTTCGCGTGACCGGTCTCGATGCCGACAAGGGCCGCGCCACTCTTGCCTGCGACTGTGCGGTGGATGGCAAGACCGTGATTGAGGGCGAGGCGGTGATGATGGTCGACCGCCGCACACCTCGCCAATAGGCGGGGGCTTGCCGATGGACATTGTCCGCACCTGGCGGGACGTGCCGGTCACGCTCAAGGGCGCGGTGCTCGCCATCGGCAATTTCGACGGTGTGCATCGCGGTCATCAGCAGGTCCTGAGCGAAGCCGCCACGATCGCCAAGTTCGAAGGATGCCGCTCGGGTGCCGTCGTGTTCGAGCCGCATCCGAGAGAGTTTTTCGCGCCCAACACTCCATTCTTCCGGCTGACGCCGCTGCCGTTGAAACTTGATCTGCTCGCCGCCCTCGGTCTCGATCAGACTTTCGTGCTTACCTTTGACCAGGAACTTGCCGGCTTGAGCCCGTACGCCTTCGCCACCGAAGTGGTGGCGGAGGGTCTGGGCGCAAGCCACGTGGTGGTGGGCCACGATTTCGCCTACGGCAAGGGGCGCAAGGGAACGACGGCGGACCTTACGGGCTTTGGGCGTGATGCCGGTTTCGGCGTCGATGTGGTGGCCCCGGTGGGCGAAGAGGGGACCACCTTCTCCTCGAGCACGATACGGGACCATCTCAGCCGCGGTGAAGCGAGAGAGGCGGCCGAGCAACTCGGCTACTGGTGGCGTGTGCGCGGTCGTGTCGGTGAAGGTGCCGGGCGCGGCGCGGGCCTTGGCTTTCCCACCATCAATGTGCCGCTCGCGCCGGGGCAGGACGTTCGCCACGGGATCTATGCCATGCGCGTCGATCACGGCGGGCGCCGGCACCATGCCGCCGGCTATGTCGGCGCGCGTCCGACCTTTGGCGCGGGTGAGGCTGTCCTCGAAGCCTATCTTCTGGACTTCTCGGGCGACCTCTATGGGCAAGAGGTGGATCTGGAGTTCGTCGAATTTCTCCGGGCGGACGAGACCTTTGCCACGCCTGATGCGCTCGCCGCAAAGATGCGCGAGGACTGCGACCGCGCCCGCGCGGTTTTAGCAGAGATCAAGGAAAACGATCCGATGGAGCGCTTCTTTCTGTCACGCGCGCTCGCCAAGGCATCGCCGACGATCTGATTCCGGCCCCCGCGAAACGCCTGCGGCATCCGCCGTAAGGCAGGAAGGCCCTGGCATGAGCGGAGCGCGATTGCTAGAACGCCGCGGGAACCGCGGCGGCACAGACACTCGAAGCAGGATCATGGCCAAAACCACCAAGAGCAAAAAGAGCAAAAGACCTGCCAAGGCGCCGCGGGCGAAGGCCAAGCGCAAGGTCGCGGCCAAATCGAAAGCTTCTCGTGTCAAGGCCAAGCCGAAGTCAAAGATCAAGGCAAAGCCGAAAAGCAAGCCAAAGACCAAACCTAAGCCTAAAGCCCAGCCGAAGCGTAAGACCAAGTCCCAGCCGAAGCGTAAAGCGGCAGTAAAGCCGAAGCCGCCAGCGAAGTCGAAAGCCAAGGCCAAGCGGACGAAAAAGCCCGCAGGCACGTCAGGACCGTCACCGGCGGGTCCTCGTGTCGAGCCGCAAACCGGGCGCGATTGGAGCAAGACGTTGTTCCTGCCCAGCACCGATTTCCCCATGAAGGCCGGATTGCCGCAGAAGGAGCCCGAGCTTCTCAAACGCTGGGAGCGTCTCGACCTCTACCGCCGGCTGCGCGAAGACGCGAAGGGACGCGAAGCCTTCGTGCTGCATGACGGGCCGCCTTACGCCAACGGTCATATTCACACCGGCACCGGACTGAACAAGATCCTGAAAGACGTGGTGGTTCGCTCGCGGCAGATGACGGGCAAGGACGCCAATTATGTGCCGGGCTGGGATTGTCACGGTCTTCCCATCGAGTGGAAGGTCGAGGAGGAGAATTACCGTGCGCGCGGGCAGGCGAAGCCCGACCTGTCTGACGCGGACGCGATGATCGCTTTCCGCGCCGAGTGCCGGGCTTACGCCGAGCACTGGCTCAACATCCAGCGCGAAGAGTTCAAGCGGCTCGGCGTGGTGGGTGATTGGGAGCATCCCTACACCACGATGAACTTCGACGCCGAAGCCACCATCGCAGTGGAGTTGATGAAATTCGCCATGAACGGACTGCTCTATCGCGGCTCGCGACCGGTCATGTGGTCGGTGGTGGAGCGCACCACGCTTGCCGAGGCCGAGGTCGAGTACGAAGAGATCGAGAGCCCGTCGATCTATGTGAAATTTCCCGTGCTGACCTATGCCGGGCCGGAAACGGATATCGGTCCCGATGACGACGAGTTTCTGCTTCCCGAAGAAATCAACAAGGCGTCGATCGTTATTTGGACGACGACGCCGTGGACGATTCCCGGCAACCGCGCCGTTTCCTTTTCCAAGGACATCGACTATGGCGTCTATGAGGTCACGCAAGCTCCGGACGACAACTGGGCCAAGGTGGGCGACCGGCTGATCCTTGCCGACAGCCTTGCCGAGGAGGTCTTTGCCGCCGCGCGGGTTGGCGCCTTTAGGCGTTTCGGCCACATGCCATGGTCGGTGCTCGAAGGCCTCACCCTGGCTCATCCATTGCGTGGGCGAGGATACGAGTTCGCTGTGCCGCTACTTGCCGGTGCGCATGTCACCGAGGATACCGGCACGGGCTTCGTCCATACCGCGCCCGGTCATGGCGCCGAGGACTTCGAAGTTTGGGAAGAGCATCGCAGTGCGCTCGAAGCGCGCAAGATCGACACTACGATCCCATTCACCGTTGACGAGGCGGGCTTCTTCACCAAGGACGCCGCAGGCTTCGAAGGAAAGCGCGTCATCGATGACAAGGGTAAGTTCGGTGACGCCAACCCTGCAGTGATCGCGGCGCTGACCGAAGCCAGGGCTCTGATTGCGCGCGCGCGCCGCAAACACGATTATCCGCATTCGTGGCGCTCCAAGAAACCGGTGATCTTCCGGGCTACGCCGCAATGGTTTATCGCCGTCGACAAGCCTGCCTCTCTCTCGATCCCGTCCTCGTCGGAAGCGAGCACGCTAAGGGCGCGCGCGTTCAAGGCGGTCGACGATACGCAATGGGTTCCGCCGCAAGGTAGGGCCCGCATCACCGGCATGATCGAGACCCGGCCCGATTGGGTGGTGTCGCGCCAGCGCGCCTGGGGCGTTCCCATTACGATGTTTCGCCACAAGGAGTCGGGCGAAGTGATTCCGCGTGCCGGCTTCAAAGGGTCCGACGAGCTGATCGAGCAGGTCTTTTCGTCGTTCCGGGCCGAAGGCGCCGACGCTTGGTTCAAGCCGGGCGCGAAAGAGCGCTACCTGACGGGGCTGGTGCCGGATTCTGCCGATTGGGAGAAGGTCGATCACATCCTCGATGTTTGGTTCGATTCCGGGGTGACCCATGCTTTCGTTCTGGAGAAGCGGCCCGATTTGACATGGCCGGCGGCGCTTTATCTCGAAGGGTCAGACCAGCATCGCGGCTGGTTTCAGCATTCGCTGCTTGAATCGTGCGGCACGCGCGGCCGAGCTCCTTTCGACGCGGTGGTCACCCACGGCTTCGTGGTGGATGAAGACGGACGCAAAATGTCGAAATCGCTCGGCAATGTGGTGGCGCCGCAAGACGTCATTCGTCAGTCGGGCGCGGAAATCCTGCGGCTCTGGGCCATGAGCTCGGATTATTCCGAAGATCTTCGCATCGGCCCCGAGATCCTCAAGGCCAATGTCGACTCTTATCGCAAGCTGAGGAACACGCTCCGGTTCCTACTTGGCAATCTCGTCCATTATCGTCCCGCGCTTGCCGTCGACCATGCAGACATGCCTGAGCTCGAGCGCTACATGCTTGCGCGACTCGCCGAGATGGACGCGGTCGTGCGCGCCGGCTACTGGGCTTATGATTTCAAACGCGCCTTCCACGCGCTTCTCAATTTCTGCGTCAATGACCTCTCAGCCTTCTATTTTGATATCCGCAAGGATGCGCTTTATTGCGATCCGATCGACAGCGTCACCCGCCGCGCGGCGCTGACCGTGCTCGACCGGCTGTTCGAGGCGCTGACCGCATGGCTCGCACCGATGCTCTGCTTCACCATGGAAGAAGCATGGCTCAATCGGTTTCCCAGCGATTCCGGCTCGGTACATCTCAGGCAGTTTCCAGAAATTCCCAACGATTGGCGCGACGAGGCGCTTACGTCCAAATGGCGGAAGCTTCGCGAACTACGCCGCGTAGTCACGGGCGCGCTTGAGCTCGAACGGAAAGAAGGACGGATCGGCTCAAGTCTCGAAGCCGCGCCCACAGTCCATGTCGCAGACCCCGACCTTCGCGCCGCCCTGCAAGGCATCGATCTCGCCGAGATCGCCATCACCAGCGGGGCCGAACTTTTGCCGGGCGAGGGGCCGTCGCAGGCATTCCGGCTCGATGACGTAAAGGGAGTTGCGGTCGTGTTCGCGCGGGCCAAAGGCACCAAATGTGCGCGCTCCTGGAAGATCTTGGAGGAGGTTGGCTCCGATCCTGAATTCCCGGAACTGTCTCTGCGTGACGCCGAAGCGGTCAGGCAGTTCGATAAAAACCAATCAGAGGCAAGATAGCGCCATGGTGCGAAACTGGTTGTGGGGTCCTATGTCGCCGCTTGGGCTTGGCATTGCTGCCCTCACGGTTCTCGTCGATCAGGCTCACAAAGCCTGGATGCTCTATGTCTACGACATCGGCGAAAAAGGCGTGGTGCCGCTCACGTCCTTCTTCGACCTGGTCCTGGTGTGGAATCAAGGCATCAGCTACGGGCTCCTGCCGCAGGAGAGCGCCCTCGGGCGGTGGGGCTTGATCGTGTTCGCTTTCGCGGCAAGCTTCGCGCTCGCCATCTGGCTTGCCCAGTTCACGACCTCTCTTGGGGCGGCCGCAATCGGCCTGATCATCGGCGGCGCGATCGGTAATGCCATCGATCGGATCAATTATGGCGCGGTTGCCGATTTCTTCTCCCTCCACGTGTTCGGCTACCAGTGGTACATCTTCAATATCGCCGACGCCGCCATTGTTGCGGGTGTGGTGGGTCTTCTGTATGAGTCCTTGTTCAGGGGTCACAAAAAGGTCGGAAACCCTTCTAAGATGTAAGAAATCCCGGATTTTCCGGGTTCGAGGGGGAAACCTTGGGGCATAAGCCAGACATGACCCGCCCCATCTGGGCCGCGCTGTTCGCGGCGGCGTCAGCCGCTACGCTTGCGCTTGGCGGCTGCGGGGGAATCGAATTCCAAGGCAAGATTTTCGATTACATGGGGGTTTCGGGCGACCGCCAAGAGGCAGACGTGCGCATGTCCGAACGGGCTCCGCTTATACTTCCGCCCGACAAGAGAGCGCTTCCACCGCCGACCGACGGCGTTGCCGCGGCCACCGCGCGCCAGGATTGGCCGCAGAATCCCGAAGTGGAGCAGGAGAAAGTTCTCCAAGCGAAGAAGGAAGAACAAGCCAAGGCGCAGCGGGCGCAGGATCCGGTCCATCCCTATATCGGCAAGCCGACGCTGTTCGATAAGTGGTTCACGAGCGACAAAGACAGCCCGGCTGTGGAAGATTTGCCCGAGCCCGATCCCTCCGACAAGAAGCCCGAGGAGGTCGCAACCACCAGGCCGAAGCCGCTCACGCCGCACGTGCCGCAGGAGATTCCGGACTCCGAGGATCCGTTCAAGCCGCCGCCTCCCGACAGTTATAAAAACCCGGATGCCTATTACTGATCGAGTCGCGGACCGCGGCCGTCGTCGCGTCCTTAACGAATTGCCTTGAAAATAAGCGCTCGAAGGCTGAAATGTGAGGCGAGGATTCCAGTGCCGTGCCGCGCGGGTTCCCCGCGCGTTCTTCTCTTTTCAATCTGCTGCCTTACGGAAAGATAATGTGGATATTGGATCAACTCGTTTACGCTCTCGACATGCGAGCGGGTTTCGTCTTGGCTTCATTCGGTCTCGCCTCTCTTGCCGTCGCGGTGGCGGCTGAGGGAGCGCAAGCCGCTCCGCGCGTGAGCGAGTTCACTCTCAAGAACGGCCTGCATGTCTTAGTCATCCCCGATCACCGCGCGCCGGTCGTGACCCAAATGGTTTGGTACAAGATCGGCGCTGCGGACGAACCCCCGGGCTCGTCCGGCATCGCCCATTTTCTTGAGCATCTGATGTTCAAGGGCACCGACCTCATTCCCAACGGCGAGTTCTCGAAGACCGTCGCTCGGAACGGCGGCGAAGACAACGCCTTCACCAACCATGACGTGACCGCTTATTTCCAGCGGGTGGCCAAGGACCGCTTGCCGAAAGTGATGGAGATGGAGGCCGACCGCATGGCCAATCTGCGCCTCTCCAAGGAGGACGTGGACACCGAGCGCAAGGTCATTCTTGAGGAGCGGCGTACCCGCGTCGACAACGATCCGGGAAGCATCCTCCAGGAACAGATGATGGCGGCGCTTTATACCAATCATCCTTACGGCATTCCCATCATCGGCTGGGACCACGAGATCAGGGCGCTCGATCGGGAAGATGCCTTTTCCTTCTACCGGCGCTTCTACGCGCCGAACAATGCCATCCTGGTGATTGCCGGCGATGTTGAGCCGGAGGACGTGAGAAAGCTGGCCGAGGACAAGTTCGGTAAGCTCCCTCCCAAGGACGGTCTCAACAGCCGCATCCGGCCGGAGGAGCCGGCGCACTCCACCCCGGTCAAGGTCACTCTTGAGGATCCGCGTGCGGGGCGTACGACGGTGCAACGCTATTATTTGGCCCCGAGCTACGCATCGGCGCTCCCCGGTGAGGCTGAGGCGCTCGATCTCTTGATGCGTGTGGCCGCCGCGGGTTCGATCAGCAAGATCTACAAGAAGATGGTGGTCGAGGATCAGAAGGCCGCCAATGCCGGCGGCTGGTATTCCGATTCAGGCCTCGATTCGGGGCGGCTTGGATTCTACGCCATCGCCGCCAAGAACGTGTCCGCCAAGGATCTCGAGGAGGCGATCGACAACGTGGTCGAGGATTTACGCCAGAACGGCGTCACGCAAGAGGAACTGGACCGGGCGCGGGCGTCCTACATCGCCGAATTCGTTTACACGTCCGACAGCCAATCACGCATGGCGCGTCATTATGGCTGGCGGCTCGCGACCGGCATGACCGTTGCGGATGTCGAGGCTTGGCCGGACCGGCTGAAACGCGTGACTGTCGATGATATCCGCGCGGCGGCACGGAAATATCTTGTCGACAACAATTCGGTCACCGGTTATCTGCTGCCCATTCCCAAAAAGACCAGCTTGGACGGTCAAAAGCGGGTCAACACCACAGTCAAGGGCAGGTCTTAGCCGTCATGGCATGGAGGGTCCGGTTCCCGCGCTCCCTATTTTGGCACGGCGCCGGGCTGGTGGCGGCGGCGCTCATCGTTTCGGCCGCGCCCGCGGCCGAGGTTATCGACGTGAAGATTGAGCAAGTTACCAGCCCCGGCGGCATCGAAGCTTGGCTCGTCGAGAGCCACGACAATCCGCTGATCGCCATGCGTTTTGCTTTCCGTGGCGGCGCTGCTCAAGACCCCCATGGCAAGGAAGGCCTCGCCTATTTCGTCTCCGGCATGTTGGATGAGGGCGCGGGCCCGCTCGGCTCAATTGCCTTCCAGGAGCGCGAGCAGGCGCTGGCCATGCGCATGGAATTCAACGCCAGCCGCGATGTGATGCTCGGCAATTTGCAGACGCTCGCGGCCAACCAGGACGAGGTGTTCGATCTCCTGCGGTTGGCGCTGACCGAACCCCGTTTCGATGAGGACGCGGTCGAACGCGTCCGCGCCCAGATTTTGGCCGGGTTGAAATTCGATGAGAACGATCCCGCGGCCGTAGCCTCGCGCGCGTGGGATCGGCTTGCATTTCACGATCATCCTTACGGGCGTCCGATCAAAGGGACCAAGAATTCGGTCGCCGCCATCTCGCCGGACGATCTCAGGGATTACACCCGCCGCGTCTTCGCCCGCGACAAGCTGGAAATCGCCGTGGTCGGCGACATCGATGCCGAACAGCTCGGCAAGCTGCTCGACAAGGTGTTCGGTGACTTGCCCGCGCAAAGCGAACTTGCGCCGGTGGCCGATGCCAGTCCGCCGATGGGGCCGAGCCGCGAGGTCATCGAGATGGACGTGCCTCAGTCCGTCGCGCAATTCGGCCATCGCGGCATTGCGCGGAAGGACGACGATTTCATGGCGGCCTACATGCTTAACTACATCGTCGGCGGGGGTGGCTTTGCCTCGCGGCTGATGGAGGAAGTGCGCGAAAAGCGTGGGCTTGCCTATTCGGTGCAGTCCAATCTTTATCCCTATCAGCACGGCTCGGTGTTTGTCGGCAATGTGGCGACCAAGAACGAGGCCGTCGGGCGGTCGCTTCAAGTGATTGAGAGCGAGCTGAAACGGGTCGCCGAGCAGGGTCCGACCGCAGAAGAACTCGACGCCGCCAAGAACTATCTCACGGGCGCCTATGCGTTGCGCTTCGATTCTTCGGCCAACATCGCCAATCAGCTGCTGTGGATCCAGATCGAGGATCTCGGCATCGATTACGTCACCCGGCGGAACGAGCTGATCGAAGCGGTGACCCTAGACGATATCAAACGCGTGGCAAAACGGCTCATCGAGGCCGACCGACTGATCACCACGATCGTCGGCAAGCCGGCGCCCGCTAAAGGCCGGGAAGTTCGAGGCTAACGCCCGGCATCGGCAAACGCGTTTCAAGGGGGAGGGACCGGTTTCGTGCGGCTGTCGCAATCCGTAGAAGGCTGTCTTGAGGCGGGCATCGGCCGGCTCGGGCTCCCGCAAGCCTCGCTCGACGCCAATCTTGCCCAGCTCGAGCCCCGCCTTGCCTCGTTACGCGAGGCCCACGCCAAATCGGCACTGCCGTTCTTGCGCGTGCCGGAATGGCGTGACGACATCGCCGAAGCACGCGAGGCCTTAGCGCGGCTCAGCCGGGACGCGCGGACGCTGATTTTCTTCGGCACCGGCGGATCGAGCCTTGGCGGGCAGACGCTCGCCCAGCTCGGCGGTTACGGGATTCCCGGCGACGACAAACACGGCAGCGCAACGCGGCCACGCATGCGCTTCTACGACAATCTCGATCCCCGCACGCTGGGGCAGGCCCTGTCGGGACTCGACTTGGCCAGCACGCGGTTCTTGGTGATCTCGAAATCGGGCGGTACGCCTGAAACGCTGGTGCAGACGATCGCCGCGATCGATGCGTTGCGTGACGCGGGCCTTGCCGAGCGTATCCCGCAAATGTTTCTCGCCGTCACCGAACCTAAAACGACGGGCGCATCGAATGGCCTCCGTGCGCTGTGCGAACATTTCAATATTCCTACGCTCGATCACGATCCGAGGATTGGCGGCCGCTTTGCCGGCTTGACCAATGTCGGGCTGCTTCCGGCGCTCGCCCGCGGTCTCGATGTCGAAGCCTTGCGCGAAGGCGCGCACGCGGTCGTTAAAGCCATGCTCGAGGCGCGCACCCCTGCCGAGTTCGATCCGGCGGTTGGCGCGGCGGTCGCAATCGGTCTTGCCAAGGAACGCGGCGTCCGCGCCAGCGTGATGTTTCCCTATTCCGACCGCCTTGCCAGGTTTGCCGATTGGTATGTGCAGCTCTGGGGCGAGAGCCTGGGCAAGGACGGCGAGGGGACGACGCCGGTCGGCGCGCTCGGCCCGGTCGATCAGCACAGCCAGCTGCAACTTTATCTCGACGGCACCCCTCAACACCTCATCACCGTCATTCGCGAGCCGTGCGAAGGACGCGGACCCGCTTTGGCGCCGGATCTTGCCAAGCTTGCCGGCGCCGATTACCTCGCCGGCCATTTCGCCGGAGACCTCGTCGCGGCCCAGCAACGGGCCATTCCCGAGGCGCTTTTGGCGCATGGGCGTCCGGTGCGCGTCATCGACCTCGAGGCGCTCAATGAGCGCGCTCTCGGGGCTCTGATGATGCATTTCATGCTGGAAACCGTGCTTGCCGCGCATCTCTTGGGCGTCGACCCCTTCGACCAGCCCGCGGTAGAATCAGGTAAGGTACTGACCCGCCGGTACCTCGCCGGCGGCTCCGCCGAGGTAACAGATGGCCATTCGTCAGCTCCCGCCAGATCTCATCAACCGGATCGCGGCCGGTGAGGTCGTCGAGCGGCCTGCGAGCGTCGT
>Ga0315534_1002380_pt1 | contig 12661 bp, 7 predicted proteins | sample SalMarSW160240MG_FD_203094 | JGI IMG/M metagenome (GOLD analysis project Ga0315534, IMG submission 203094) | Salt marsh sediment microbial communities from the Plum Island Ecosystem LTER, Massachusetts, United States - Salt Marsh Sediment SW1602-40 ... | reverse complement strand
CTCCGGAGACGCTGGTTAGCCTGATGGACATTGTCGTTGGCGGAGTCACACCTGGGCTGGGGGGGATTATTGGATCTGGGGACCTGCCCAAGGCAGCCCAGATACGCGGTGAGATCATGTCGCTGACGTGGCTGATGGCAACAGCTTCGGGCGCTACGATGATCCTGTGGAATGCGGACTTTGTTCGGCTGTGGATCGGACAGGAGTACGGTATAGGGTCGATAGCCAGCGTGCTCATCGTGTTGATGGTTACACAGCTCGTGCTGATTCGCAATGACTCCTTTGTGCTTGACCTGACGCTCAGCCTGCGGGGCAAGGTGCTGCTCGGTGCTCTTTCGGCGGCGGTCTCGCTGGTCCTGGCTGGGATATTCGTCAGCCCTGCCAATCTGGGGATTGCGGGGTTGTGTCTCGGGTTCATCATTGGGCGTTCTATTCTGAGCCTCGGCTATCCTTGGTTAGTGGGCCGTCTCATAGGGATTCGGCCAGCTACGCAGGTCGCGGGCATGCTGAGGCCTGCTGTGCTGACGGGACTCGTCTTTGCGGCGGCGTCCCGCTTGGGTGGGTTGTTCGTGACAGAGACGTGGCTTGGCTTGATCCTGTCTGTTGCGTCGACGCTAACAGTGACGTTCTGCCTGGCGTTCTTTGTGGGCTTGTCGCACGTGCAGCGGCGCCGGATCTTGCGGCGCGTTCGGGCGGTAACCGGATCCGCCCTACCGGGCTGGTAGGCGATCGATGGACATTGGGACGAGTAGCTTCCGGGACTGGGCATGCACGAGACGACGTGCGGCAAAGGGGCGACGCTTGAGCATCGTCCTGACGTTCGTGTTTGGTCTCTCTCTGATACTTCCAGGAGGTTGCTACGCTGCGTCTTCTCGCGTCTCTGCCATGCCTTCCACCGCCTCTCTTGAGCTGTATGCCACCTTCCAGTCGATGGGGATCGTGGTGTCTTTCGATCCGGGCGATGACCTAGACCGCAGCGCCGTTGCCCACGTGGAGTACCGTATACAGGGGACCGCGGACCCATATCGCCAAGGCTATCCCCTCACCCGGGTCGATGACTCTCGATTTGTGGGGAGCCTGTTCTGGCTGGAGCCGGGCACAACATACGAGGTGCGTGTGCTGTGTAGCGACCCGGATGAGGGACCGCTAGATGGGATCGTCCTGACGGGCACGGCCTCCACTCGTGCCGAGGCAGACATTCCTTTGCCAGATCGTTCGCTCTACGTGGGTCCTACCGGTAGCGGATCTACCTGCGCTTTGACCGTACCGTGCACACTACCTGAGGCTCTGAACCAGGCGAGGTCCGGCGATGAGATCGTGCTCACAGGCGGCATCTACTATGTGGGCGAGCTGGCTCTACCCCGATCGGGTGTTGCAGGCGCGCCTATCGTCATTCGCGGTCGCGAGGGAGAGACTGCTGTGCTGGATGGTGCTGACCCAGCGACTCCAGAGTGGACAGTCTACGGCCGTGGCGTCTATCACACCACGCTGGCCAGGGCCGATACACATCTGGTCGTGGCTGGTGGAGAGCGTCTCTATCCCTACCAGAGCCTCTCCGACCTGGAGGAACTGCGATGGGGCATTCCAGGCTTCTACGCCGATGGCATGGATCTCTATGTTCATCTTGAGAGTGATGCGGACCCGAGCAGCGCCTCGGTGATCATCTCTAGGTATCACCATGCATTCGACGTCACGCAGGACTTTGTCTGTTTCGTGGACCTGGTGTTTCGCTACTATGGCCAGGGGGATGCTGCCAAGGCGATCAACTTGAGCGATGCCAGCGATAACCTTGTACAGGGCTGTACCTTTGCGATCAATGATACGGGTATTGTGATCAAGGGTGAATCCCACCGGAACGTAATCGAGGACAACGAGTTCTATGACACCGTCTTTGCCTGGCCGTGGGACGCCGTCAAGGCAGAGGGACGCCTGGAGACGGGAGGGGTCAGGTTTGGAAGCGTGACGACCGGCCAAGGCAACGTCATCCGACGCAACCGCTTCCATGACTATTTCGATGGGGCCAAGATCTGCCCGCAGGAGACAGCAGGCCCAACAAACGAGACAGACTTTTACGGGAATTCGATAAGCTATGCCGGGGATGATGGGATCGAGACAGACGGGCAGTGCAGCAACGTGCGTATCTGGCGGAATTCCTTCCACGATGTGCTGGTAGGCATATCTTTGGCACCGGTCTATGTCGGGCCCGTCTATGTCATTCGTAACACCGTGTACCGCACGGGCGTTGGCAACAACGACTATAGCGGTGGCTCGCTCAAGTTCAGCAGCGGTTCGGAACGGTCCGGTCCGATGTACCTCTTTCACAACACGGTCGACGCCAGTCTGCCGGGCGCCAACGGTCTTACTCTCGGAGAACCGGGGAGCTGGGATCTGGTGTATGGGCGGAACAATATCTGGTCAGGTACTGCCATAGCGCTGCGGAATAGAAACGCCGCACAGCCGGTTGACTTGGACTATGATGACCTGTGGAGTGGAGCTAGCCATGACCTCGTACGCTGGGATGATGCCAGCTACACCAACTTGGCCGAGTTCACCGGTGCCACGGGCCAGGAGTCTCATGGCTTGGGGATCGAGCCTGGCTTTGTGGCAGCGGAGAGTGGGGACTATTCGCTGAGCCCCGCCAGTGCGCTCATCGACGCTGGCGTTCTTCTTCCTGGGATCAATGATAGCTATGCGGGTGGTGCGCCAGATATCGGTGCGTTCGAGTCTGGGGAACCCCGATCCATCACACAGAGGATGAGAGCGAGTGTCTTTGTGGGATGCTCGGGCCACTTGTTGACCAGCAGATTGCTAGGACCTCGGCTATGCGTAAGGTAACGTTCTGGCTGTCGATACTCTTGATCTTTTTGATCCCGTGGGAGGATGTCACCACCGTAGGAAGCCTGGGAACGCTGGCGCGAGCTACCGGACTCCTCGTAGCGGCATGCTGGGCTGCCATGATCCTCACTACAGGACGATTTCGGAAGCTACGCCCATTCCATCTCGTCGCTTACCTGTTCGTGCTTTGGAACATCGTGAGTGTGCTGTGGAGCTGGGACGTCGATGGCACCATAGAGCGTATCAAGACATACGCTCAGCTCCTCGTTCTCGTGATCATCACCTGGGAGTTGTATGATACGCCGGTAGCACTACTGGCAGGTCTGCAATCCTACATCCTGGGGGCATTTGTCCTGATCGGTAGCACAGTATCCAATTACCTTGCCGGTATAGAAACAGCTGTCTATTCCGGCGGGCGCTATGCTGCGACCGGTTTCAACGCCAACGACATGGGCCTCATACTCGCTCTGGGGATACCCGTCGCCTGGCACCTGGCCGTTTCCTCAGTCAGGGGGACGATCATTCGCAGGCTCAAGCCTCTGAACCTGGTCTACATCCCGTTGGCTACGATGGCCATCCTGCTGAGCGGGTCACGCGGATCTATGATTGCCGCAGCGCCAGCTTTCTTTTACATCTTGTGGTCCCTGCGGCGCCTTTCTCCCGCTTTCCGAGCCTTGGTCTTTGTGGTCTTGGTTGCCGGACTGCTCGTGTCGTTCTCTCTGGTTCCGCAGTCATCCCTCCAGCGGCTTGCTACTACTGGCTCTTCGATCAGTGACGCCGATTTGGGCGGTCGTGTGTCCATATGGCGCGATAGCATCGCCGTGTTCTCGCGCCAGCCGCTCTTGGGCGTGGGCAGCGGCGCCTTCCGCGTCGCGAGCGTGCGACGCACCGTGACTCACAACGTGTTCCTGTCCATCTTGGCAGAACTAGGCATCGTCGGCTTTACCCTGTTTGTTGCCTTGCTGGCGATCTCCGTCTACGAGGCGCTGAACCAGCCAAAGCTGTACGCTGGACTGTGGCTAACCACGCTCTCTGTCTGGATGCTGGGTGCCTTGGTCCATACCTGGGAGTACAGAAAGCAGACCTGGCTGTTTCTTGGCCTCGCAGTGGTGAGTTCCGCTCTGTGGCATCAGGAGACAGAGCCTGGGGCGCAGACGCGGCTTCCGGCGCGGCTGGATGTGTCGGTCGCTGGTCAGGAGAATCGAGACTGATGTCGGGATCGTGTGTGGTGGAGTGCTGCTCGTGGTCGAGCCTGTGGGAGGCGTAGCGTTGAACGAGCGTGGGCTGAGGCTGGGCGTCTTGCTGGACTCTGATCAAGTGCCGGCATGGATGTACCATGCACTGGAGCAAGTCGTCCGCTCAGGCTGTGCCGAGTTTTCACTGCTCGTTCTCGATGATCGTCGCCCGCCTCAGAAGAGGACTTTGGGGAGGCTCTGGAACGCTCGGCACGAAGTGGGCTATCGCATCTTGTCTGCACTCGATGAACGGCTGTTCCCCAGCGAGCCAGATGCACTTGCGCCGAGGAGCGCGTTAGAGCTGCTGCCGGATGTACCTGTCCTCGAGGTCTCACCGAACCAGTGGTCTCGCTCAGAGTGGCCGGGTGCATCCGTTGCAGACAAGATCAGGGCGCGCGGTGTGGACATCCTCGTGGATGCAACGGGCCGTGTTCCCTGTGGCAGCATCCTAGATGCGGCACGGTATGGCGTCTGGTCGTACTACCATAGCGACGACCGGGCAAAGAGAGGAGGGCCTCCCGGGTTCTGGGAGGCAGTGAACAACTGGCCTGAGACCGGAACCACCCTCCACTGTCGCGGGGGGCGGTGGGGGGACAGCACGGTTCTTTACCGCTCTTGGTTTGGCACCTATCCCTTTTCGCCTGCCCGCAACAGGAACCGCTGCCTTTGGGCGTCCTCATCCTTCTTGGCACGGCAGATCGCTCTCTTGCATCGAGTAGGAGAAGAGGTATTCCTTGCCGAGATCTCAGGATACAGCGACGGAGTCGACGTGTACGATGGCCAGCAGTACAGGACCCCGTCTAACTTACGGGCAGCGTGGCTGGCTGCCGGGCTGTTGACCCGGATCCTGGTGGAGATCCAGCAGCGGATGTCGCGCCTGGTGACGTGGTACCTGATGTTTGACCTCACAGACGACATATCGGCTGAGCTCTGCGAGTTCGGGCAGATCAAGCCCACGAAGGATCGGTTCTGGGCGGATCCGATGGTGGTCCATCGCGATAGCAGGTATTATGTCTTTGTCGAAGAGTATATGTACCAGGCCCAGAAGGCACATATCGCGGTGATCGAGATGGATCAACAAGGCCAGTATACGGGACCAGTGCCCGTGCTTGAGGAAAGCTACCATCTATCCTATCCATTTGTCGTTGAGTGGCAGGAACGTTTCTGGATGGTGCCTGAAAGCGCCGAGAACCACACAATCGATCTGTACGAGTGTGTCGAGTTTCCATCGCAGTGGCGATTCGTGATGACCATGATGAAGGACGTCCAAGCGGTCGATACGACGCTGCTCTATCACGAATCGCGCTGGTGGCTGTTCACGGCGATGGCGGAGAACGAGGGCTCATTTCCAGAGGTGGAGTTGTTCCTCTTTTACGCGGACGAACTGGTCACGCACGAATGGACGCCCCACCCTCAGAACCCGATTGTCTCGGATGTGAAGAGAGCCCGGCCGGCAGGAAAGATCTTTTCACGCAACGGCAGGCTCTACAGGCCTTCGCAAGACGGGTCAAAGCTCTACGGGCACGGTTTCGACCTGAACGAGATCCTATGCCTCTCCGAGACGGAATATGCCGAGCGGACCGCAGCCTCGGTGAGGCCTCGTTGGGATCGCAAGGTATTGGGCACACACACCTTTGCGCGTGAAGGGCAACTGACGGTGATCGATGCATTGACGAGAAGGCGCAGGTTGTTCTGAACTCATCTGAGGAACAGCACCGCATCAAGCTGCGGACGAGGAGTGTAGGTCTTGTCAGGACAGCTGTCGATCTTGATACCTGAGCTGGTCGTAGGGGGAGCACAGCGATCCATGCTCAAATTGTCGGGCGGCATCGCAGCGCGCGGCTACGAGGTGGACCTGGTCCTGGCCCGGGCGATGGGACCGCTCTTGGCCGAGGTGCCGCCATCCGTTAGGCTGGTGGACCTGGGTGCCCGCAGGACGGTGACCAGCCTGCCTGCCTTGGTTCGCTACTTGCGCAACGAGCGGCCTGCGGCCCTGCTTTCTGTACTGCATGCCAATATGGTGGCGCTGTGGGCGGGCCGCCTGGTAGGCGATGGCCTGCGCACGATCGTGAGCGAACGCAACACACTGTCGCGCGAAGCAGAGCATTATCGCTCGAGCGTGCGCATGCAGCTAATGCCCAAGTTGGCAAAGTTGTTCTACCCCTGGGCAGATGAGATTGTCGCGGTTTCAGAGGGCGTCGCTGACGATCTGTCCGGGATGACCGGCCTTCCCAGGGAGCGCATTCGGGTTATTTACAATCCAATCGTCACAGCCGAGCTAGCGGACATGGCGCGAGCTCCTCTGGACCATCCGTGGTTCGCTGCTGGACAGCCGCCAGTGGTGCTGGCGGTGGGACGCCTGGAGGCGCAGAAGGACTTTACCACACTGATCCGGTCCTTTGCTTTGGTGCGACGGCATCGCCCGTCTCGGCTGTTGATCCTCGGCGAGGGCGAGGAGCGGCCTGCACTGGAGGCGCTGGTCGAGGATCTGAGCCTGCAGAGCGACGTCGGCTTGCCTGGCTTTGTACCAAACCCATGCCCGTATATGGCGCATGCCGCGCTCTTTGTGCTTTCTTCCAAGTGGGAAGGGCTCCCTGGGGTTCTGATCGAGGCCATGTACTGTGGCGCACCTGTCGTGTCCACGGACTGCCCCAGTGGTCCCAGAGAGATTCTAGCGGATGGCCAGTATGGCGAATTGGTGCCTGTGGGCGACATCGATGTAATGGCCCGTGCCATCGAGGAGCGTCTGGCCTTGGACAAATCACCGCCACCCAAGGAAAGCTGGCGGCGCTTTGAGCGCGAGACCGTGGTGAGCGAGTATATCCGCGTTCTCTTTGGCCAATAGGATCTAGGGGAAATCGATTATTGCACTCATCAGAGCTTTTACACGCGGCAGATATCGCGGTACGTCGCAGCAAAACAGAGCCTGCTTCGGTCGCACAGACGGTGGGCAAGACGCTACTGGTCGTTGGTCCCCAGCCGCCACCGGTAGGGGGCGCGACCGCAACCGTACAGGCGTTTTTGGATGAGCTGGCTCGACGCGATTCCGTTCGGTGCGTCGTGATCAACACGTCTCCGCCGCCGGACTACCGAGTAAAGACGGCGCTGCTCAAGCTGGATACACTGGCAAGGGCAGCGACCATTGTCCGGCAGTTTGTCAATGCGATCGGGTCGAGCGACGCTGCGTTGATCTTTGGGACGAATTCGTTCGTCTTTACCCTCGGCACCGTGCTGCTGATGCTGGGCCGGTGGCGCCGCAAGCCCTGCTTCGTGCGGCTATTTGGTGGTGACCTGGACCTATGGCTGCAAACCCAGGGCAACCTGCGCCGGAAGTTTAGCCTGTGGGTCTTGGGCGCTGCAGATGGATTCCTGGTCGAGACGAGGCTCGTCTACGAAGCGTTGGCCAGGCTGGGATGCAGCAAAACCCACTATGTGCCAGGCTATCGGGAGCCGCGACCTGTGAAACGGCTTGAGCGCCAGCACGCGGAGCATCTACGCCTGGTCTTTTTGTCGCAGATCAGACGTGGCAAAGGCCCGCTGGTCTTGCTCGAGGCACTCCAGCGACTCGTGGTGGAGGGCGGATCCAGGATCACTTGCGACTTTTACGGACCGCTCATAGAGGACTGTCGCGCGGAATTCCTCACTCAGTTGTCTGTGACGCCGGGGGCGTGCTACCGCGGGGTAGTGGAAAGCTCGATGGCTCGCGATCTCCTGGCGCGCTATGATGCACTGGTCCTTCCGACGGACATTATGACGGAGGGCCATCCTGGCGTGATCATTGAGGCTATGCAAGCGGGTATTCCGGTGATCACAACGCGACACCGAGCCGTTCCAGAGCTGATCACCGATGGCGTAAACGGCTTGCTGGTGCCTGTGCGGGACAGCATGGCCCTGGCAATAGCCATCACAGAGCTCGCTGCGGACCGGCTTTTGCGGGAACAGATGGGCCAGGCCAACCGGGATCGGGGGAGCGAGTTCAGTACCGATGTGGTCGTCGAGCGCATGCTGAACATGGTACTGCCAGAGTGCGCACCGAATGGGGGCAGGATAGTCCATTGAGGACGAGACGGTTCTTTCTGGAGAGCTAAGGATGCATGTCCTGATTGTCACAATTACGTACCCTCCCGAGATTGGTGGTGCAGCGCACCTGATCTTTGAGCTGGCCCGGAGCCTGCGTGACCGGGGCCATCAGGTGACTGTGCTCACGGCTTATCCAAGCTACAATCTGCAGGTCATTCCTGAGCGGTACCGGCATGGTCTCTGGATGAGGGAAGAGAGCGATGGGCTAATCATTCGCCGAATCCGAGTCCCGACGCTGCCTCGAAACAACAAGATAGCACGCGGACTGCAGCATTTTGCGTTCGGGCTATGGTTGGGTGCGCTGACAGCTTTTACCCCGCGCGCAGATGTGGCGCTGGTCTTTTCACCGCCTCTGCCTTTGCCCTGGCTTGTGGCCTTGGTGGGCAAAGTGAAGCGCATGCCAGTGGTAGCCAATATCCAAGATCTCTTTCCGCGCCAGGCGGTGGAACTGGGCATGCTGACCAATCCAGCATTGATCCGTCTCTTCGAAGCTATGGAGCGCCACATGCACCGCCAGACAACTGCAGTGACGGTCCACTCGCCTGGAAACCGCGAGCACGTGATCGAACGCGGTGGGCGACCGGACTGCGTGCACGTGGTCTATAACTGGGTGGACACAGAGCGCATTCGGCCTGGCGAACGGGATAACGGCTTCTCGCGTCAATATGAGCTGGATGGGAAGTTCGTGGTTTCGTATGCGGGCACGATGGGCTGGGCGCAGGACATGCAGACTATTGTCGGCGCGGCGGCACAGCTACAGGATCAGCAGGATATGCTCTTTGTCTTGGTCGGTGATGGTGTCGAGAAGGAGAGGGCGCAGCAGCGCGGGCTGGAGCTCGGGCTACGGAACCTGATGTGGTTGCCGATGCAGCCCTGGGAGACGTATCCACAGGTCCTGGCCGCGTCTGATGTCTCGTTGATCAACCTCCATCCGGAGCTACAGACGCCTGTGGTGCCGTCAAAACTGCTCAGCATCATGGCTGCGGGCCGCCCTGTCGTGGCCAGTCTCCCGGGTCACAGCGATGCGCGCCAGATCATTGCCGAGTCGGGTTGCGGCATCTATGTCGATGCTGGCGATGATGCCGCACTGGCTGCTGCGCTTCTGCAGTTGAGGCGAGACTGCGCGCTGAGGCACGAAATGGGGCAGCAGGGGAGGGCATACGTGGAAGCACACTTTTCACGGGAGGCCTGTACGAGTCGAATGGAGCAGATCCTGGAAGGGGCAGGAGGAGGGAAGTGATGAAGAACTATCTGGAGAGGTATGTGGATCAGCTTGTGCTGGTGACTGGCGGAGCCGGGGCTATTGGGAGCAATCTGACGCGTGCCCTGGTGAAAGCTGGCGCCCGTGTCATCATCCTGGACGACCTCTCGTCAGCCAGTCGGTGGAATGTGCCATCGCTGCCCGGCGTGTTGTTCGTGGAAGGAGATGTGCTGGACGAGGTCAAGCTCAAGCGCGTCTTTTTCGAGCGCCCTCGTATCGTGTTTCACCTGGCCGCGTTCTTTGCCAACCAGAACAGCGTCGATCATCCCGAGAGAGACCTGATGGTCAACGGCATGGGAACGTTGCGTCTGCTCGAGTACGCTGTGCTTACCGGGGTCGATCGTTTTGTATATGCGTCGTCCGGATGCTCCATCTATGGCAGCAGTGCGCCCTTGCCGCTCAGAGAAGAGTTCATGTCCATGCACCTCAGTACGCCCTACCAGATTACCAAGATGCTTGGCGAGCTCTACTGCAATTTTGTCCATCATCACTATGGTCTCAAGGTCGTCAAGCCGCGGTTCTTTAATTCCTACGGTCCGGGTGAGGTGCCGGGGCAGTATCGAAACGTGATCCCAAACTTTGTCTACTGGGCGATGAAGGGGCAGCCACTGCCAATCACGGGAACGGGTGAGGAGACTCGCGATTTTACCTATGTTGGCGACATCGTGGATGGCTTGCTGCGTGCTGGGACGATGGAGAGCGCGATCGGTCAAGAGTTCAACCTCGCCTCTGGTGCCGAGACGCGCATCATTGACCTTGCGCACATGATCAACCAGGCTACTGGAAACCCGGCAGGGATCCAGTTCGCTCAACGACGCAAGTGGGACACCAAGAGCCGGCTCCTGGCCTCGATCGATCGAGCGCACGAACTGATTGGGTACGATCCATCCACCCCATTCGAGGTGGGGTTGGGGCGCACGATCGAGTGGTTCCGCAGTCACTGGGAGCATATCGAAGCTGCTGCGCGCTTTGGCCCGGGCGTCTCTTCGGCCGTGCGCGAAGTCTCGATGAAGGCACAATGAAACGAGTGATAACCATTTGGTGGCCCTTTTGTGCTGGCTTGGTCCAGACGGAGAGCTAAGATGGGTGGGGAAACCGTTCGAGAAGGTCTAGCTCGAGCGCTAGTGCTAGGTGCGTTCTGTGTTCTCTTTTGCCTTGGCGTGTTTCCGGCATCAGCTCAGCCCGTCCCGATCGCCCTGAGAATGGTGCGCAGCATCGAGACCAACGACCTGGGCATACTGAACCCGGCCGGCCTGTCGTACTCGCCGGATGCCAACACCTTCATGGTCATCGAGGCTCGCTCAGGCGCCAAGGCCCAGATGTTCGTGGTGACCCCCTCTGGACACCTTGCGACCTCATCTCCTGTGGGTGCCCCGATGGGCGCACCGATCAACGTGGCTTCCGATGTATACCGAGGCCGACTGCTGTGGCTCGAGCCCGCCTCCGGTAAGCTCGCGGCAACGCGTTCGACAGCGGCCGATCATGCTGCGCTACCATCGTCCAAAGAGGTGGTTCGTTACCAAGCCGGACCACTTGGCCTTCAGAATCCGCAGGGCCTGGTCGTCGATCCAGACACCGGTCACGTCTATATCCTGGACAGCGGCGCTCTGCAGATCGTCCATATGGAGCCGGGCGCAGAAGGCGACCTGGGGGGTGCTTCGGCCCTCGCTGAAGGAAGGGTCTCGCGTATCAACCTCGGGCGGTACGGAGTGCTCGACGCGCGGGGGCTCGCACTCAATCCGAGCAACGGCCATCTCTACCTCATGAGTGCAGCTAGTCAGCGGCTATACGAGTTTACCAAGACCGGCCAGGTGGTTGCCGTCGCGGACCTATCGGCCTTTGGGCTCGTCGATCCGCAGGGCATGGCCTTTGCGCCGAGTGGCGACCCGACCGACGATCCCTCGATCATCGATCTCTATGTAGCCGATACAGGGCTCGACGAGCAGAACGACCAGGCCACGGCCCCTTTCATCACCGAGCCACAACCGCTTGGCCGGATCGTCGAGCTCTCCTTCACCCTGGCTGCGGCGTTGGATCCTTCGGCACCTGTGGTCGTGGCTGCTCTGGAACGGACAGTGGAGACCTCGCAGTACGATCCGCCTAGTCCTGATCCGGCGGGGCTGACGTATCTGTCTGATACGAACACGCTCTTGATCAGTGACAGCGAAGTCAACGAGATGCCGCAGTACTTTGGTGGGAACCTCTTTCAGACCACCCTGGCCGGTGAGCTGATCCAGGCTTCCAGCACCTTGTCCTTCTCCGACGAGCCGACGGACGTCGCGTACGACCCGTTCAGCACGCATCTGTTCATCAGCGACGACAACAGCTTGCGAGTTTACAACGTCGATGCGGGCGGGGACGGGCTCTATGGGACAGCTGACGATACGGTCGCTAGATTCTCAACCAGCAGCTTTGGGAGCCAAGACCCGGAGGGCATCGCCTTTGACAGCTGGCGGAGCCATCTGCTTGTCGTGGATGGCGTGGGAGAAGAGGTTTATGACATCTCGCCAGGCGCGAATGGTGTCTTTGATGGCGTACCTCCGACCGGGGATGACGAGATGAGCCACTTTGACACGACTGCTCTCGGCATCTTGGACCCCGAGGGGATCGAGTTCAACGCAGAGAACGGGCACCTGTACGTCCTGAGTAGCAGAGGCGATGTCATCGCAGAGACGACGACGGATGGAGCCCTGGTCCGCTATATCGACATTGTTGCAGCTGACGCAGCGATGGCAGCCGGCCTGGCATACGCTCCTGCGAGTGCCGTCACAGGAGAGATGAACCTCTACATCGTCGATCGCGGCGTCGACAACAGTAGTGACCCGAACGAAAATGACGGCAAGTTATACGAACTCTCCTTTCCTCCTTGGGCGCCTTCAAGCAATCAGGCACCCGTGGTGAACGCAGGGCCCGACCAGACGGTGGTACTGCCAGAGGCGGCACCGCTGCATGGGACGGTGAACGATGACGGCCTGCCGGACCCGCCCGGGACAGTGACGACGGTGTGGACGCGGGTCAGCGGTCCGGGGACCGTGAGCTTTGGGAATGCGAGCGCAGTGGACACGAGCGCGTCCTTCTCCGCGGCGGGCACCTACGTGCTGCGCCTGACGGCGAACGATGGGGCGCTGAGTGCCTACGATGAGCTGACGGTGACCGTGAATCCAGCGCCGCCGGTCAACCAGCCGCCGACGGTGGACGCCGGGCCAGATCAGACGGTGACGCTGCCCGATAGCGCTGCCCTGGATGGCAC
>Ga0315534_1002379_pt1 | contig 12662 bp, 13 predicted proteins | sample SalMarSW160240MG_FD_203094 | JGI IMG/M metagenome (GOLD analysis project Ga0315534, IMG submission 203094) | Salt marsh sediment microbial communities from the Plum Island Ecosystem LTER, Massachusetts, United States - Salt Marsh Sediment SW1602-40 ... | reverse complement strand
GGGCGCGCACCCTGTCCGAGGCAAGCCGGAGCGGGATATATAATCCCGCTCAGGCTCCGATTTGCAAGCGCCCCCGGCTTGACGAGGAACGCAGGGCAAGGCTGCGTAGCGGCCTTGTATATATACCCGGTGCGGGCATCGGGTGCCCTTCTCTTTGGGTACTTTCTCCTGGGCACGCAAGAGAAAGTACCTCGCCCAAAAGGGCGAAACCCAATCAATCAGCTGTCGTACAGCATCACATCCGCGACGATGTTCGCCCACTTCGAGAACTGCGGCACTGCGAAGACATCCTGGCCGATGGCACGGTACATGTCGGAGACCAGCATCACGCCCATCTCGCGCTGCGGGAAGGAGCCGGCATAGTCGAGGATATGACCGTAGGTCCCGGCGGCATCGGGCTCGTTGCGCGCGCGGATGGCACGGCCGACCAGTGCGGCGGCAACGGCATATTGCAGGTCTGTTTCCTTCGGCACGCCCACCTTCTCGCCGCGCACGATGGCGTCGATATCCGGCAGCTTGTCGAGGTTCTCGACAAAGGCTGACAACTCGATCCCGGCGGCCGGCCCCACGCACGCCTGCAGCGATCCGATCAGCAGTTCCTGCACATCACCGAACTTGTGCAGTGCGCGGTGGGTAAACTCCCAGGAACGCGGTGACGGAAACGCCACCGGGTTGTGCGCCGGGTCGAACTCGAACAGCAGCTCGGGTCGAAAGCGCAGGAAGGCAATGAGCCGCTCGTCGATGCCATGCGCGTAGGCCCAGGCCACCCAGTCATCGAGATTGACATCGACCTCGAAATGCGAGAAGCGGTTGGCGAGCGGTGCCGGCATGGTATAGGTCACACCGCGGTCACCCTGGCGGTTGCCGGCGGCGAAAATCGCCCAGCCGCCCGGCACGCTATAGGCGCCCAGGCGCCGGTCGAGGATCAGCTGATAGGCCGCCGCAGAGACACTCGGCGGTACCGAGGTGATCTCGTCGAGAAACAGGATACCCTGCGGCCCGTGCCGCTGTGCGTCGGGCAGCATCGATGGCACGGCCCATTCCACCCGGTCCCCAACGCGAAACGGGATGCCGCGCAGGTCGCTCGGTTCCATCTGCGAGAGGCGGATATCGATCACCGGCATGCCATGCCGCTCGGCAACCTGCGCGACCATCTGCGACTTGCCCACACCCGGCGGACCCCACAGCATGACCGGGGTGTGCTGACCGTGGATGGCGGCCTGAAACTCGCGTTCAAGCACGGTAAGGAGCTGGGCTGGTCGCATGTGATTACCTTGGCAGACGGTGGCTCTTCAACAATAAGCTGGAAGACGCATTCTACTGGCATTGCAGGGCAAAATCATGGCCGCGCGCAAAGTGCCGGCTGCGCAGCGACAGCGACAGTTTTTTCTAGTGCCGATCCAGCGCAGCGAGATAGGCAAGTATCTGTTCTCGCACATCGACCGGCGAGTCGACCAGTGTCTGCACCAGATGGAACAAGGGATATTTTTCTACCTCGACGAGCCTGAATTTTCCGACCATCGCCAGCGTATGGACGCCTTCGCCGGCCAGTTTTCCGGACTCGCCCCGTACCAGCAGGTGGCCAAGCTCGCGGTGATGCGAACCGGCACTGGTCGCGGTGGTGATGAGGTCGCCGAGCCCGGCCAGCTGCTGCGCGGTGTCTGCCTGACCGCCCTTTTGTGCCACGATGGCCTGCATTTCAGCGAGCGCCGCCACGGCAAGATAACCGCGCACGTTGTCCCCGAGCCGAAGTTCCTCCGCCGCACCGAACAGCATGGCATAGACATTCTTGAGCACCGAGGCCCAGGAAATACCCGTCGTGTCCGAGCTATATTCCAGCGCCAGTCCGCTGCCGCCGAACAGGTCGGCAACCGCTGCATAGTCATCCGCCTGCGCGACCCCGACCTGTGCGAAGGCCGGCCGGCCGGCACGGATCTCCTCCGCAATCATCGGACCGTACAGGACGCCGTAGCGGCGCGCGTCGGCATACACATCGGCGAAGATCTGCGCAGCCGGACGGCCCTGTGCATCCAGCCCCTTGGCCACGCTCAGGGAGATGCCTCCAGGCGCCAGGGCCGGCAGCACGCGCACGGCGAGCCCGGCAAGCGGCGTGACCGGCACGCAGTAAATGACCACATCGGCGCTGGCAATGGCGGTTTCCAGCACCACGGGTTCGTGACCGTTCACGGGTTTGATGTCCCAGAACTGCAGGCGATGGCGCGGTGCCAGCAGGCATTCCATGGCATGCCCCATCTCGCCATAGCCGATGATGAGGATGGATCTGGCGGATGACATCGTTGCGCCTGGTCAGTGCAGCACGGCCGTGCTATTTGAGGAAGCTGCAGCAATAATCGGTCGGGACCCTGACCCTGACCGTGAACAGCGCGGCACCCGGCACGCTGAACGACCCGCCTGCGCTGATCGTTTGCCACTCCGCATTGCCTGGCAGCAGCACCTCCAGCTCGCCTGACAGGAGCTCGATGAGCTCCGGGTCGCCGGTATTGAACTCGTACTCCCCCGGCAACATGAAGCCCAGCGTCTTCACCGAGCCATCGGCAAAGCGCAGCGTGCGGCTGGTGACATTGCCGCTGAAATAGACATTGGCCTTTTTAACCACCGTGACATTGCTGAATTCAGACATATCATTTTCCTTTGTTCATGTTGTTCATGCGTGCCCATATCAGGGAACAATCCAATCCGTCACCATTCACAGCATATCGCTTCAGCGTGTTTTGAAGCGGTACGAAAAGGTATTTGGCGAAGTCAGCCGGTCCAGCACCCGATAATTCGTCGTCGCCCATTCCGTCACCCGTTCCCGGCCATCAAGCTCGAAACGCGCACGCACCGTCCAGAAGTAACGGGTACCGGGCAGCAGCGCGGTTTGCAAGGTCATGTGCGGCTCGCCCAGACCTTCACCATGGTACACAATCTCTGCCGGTGCCAGGTTGCGTTCGCGTGCAATGACCACATCATACCGAACAGCGGAGATGCGCCCCGCGAATCCGGGCGAGCGCTCAAGATCGGACACTCTCGGGAACGCCTGCCAGCGCAGCGTCGGGCGCAGGCTGTCCACGGTTGTCCACTCGAACTGCCTGCCGAACAGCACATCGCCACTCAATTGTCCGCGTGTCGCGGGCTCGATCGGTGCCAGGCCGAAGGCCGCCGCCAGCGTGCCGGCCGAATGCGCACCCCGATCGGGGAATGGCCAGAGCATGAACACACTGTCATGGATGTGGTTGCCGAGGGCCAGATAACCGTCTTCCAGGCCCCGCAGCAGGGGTTTGCCCTGCCTGGCCGACCACTCCGACAGCTGCAGATTTCCACCCTGGTATTCATAATCTGCGCTGAACAGTTCGCTGTTGTCGACCGTACGGATCAGGCGCACACGGGCCTCCATGTATAACTGGACAGGCGCATCGATCCCGGCGCCGCGGGTACCGGCCCTGGTCAGCGCCACTTCCAGCACGGTGTCCACGCCCTGCTCTGCAAGCACCGAGTAGTCATGCTCATGCCGGGCCAGTTCAGCCATGTTCGCTGCCGGCGTTGCCAGGTTCTCACCCCGGTCCGATGCCAGGGCCGCCACCTGTCGTGACAGTGAATCCTGGATCGTCGCGTGCTGCATCACGTCGGACAGTACCTGCTCGGATTGTTGTATCTTGTCGGCCCCGGGCGCTGCTGTGGCACCTGCGACACCGCCGACGACGCCGGCAACGCCGCAGATACCGAGCATGAGAATGACTGCCGCACCACAAAACTCGCCACCGCAGCCACCCCGACCGAGCCCGCCCGTACAGGATACAAAGGTTGATCCGGCACCCCGTGCGGCACCCTCGCCCTTGCCCTGTGCGAAGCCTTCGAAACTGAGTTCGGCCTCGTGCCCTGCACTGAGAATTGCCACCCGGCCCAGCGAGTCCTGAAAGGTGGTTTCCGGCGTCTTCACGCCGAGCGCGGCGCAACCGGATTGCAGTATAAAGACCAGCAGGGTCAGCCAGGCCGTGATACGCGGGGCACGGCAGTGGCAGGGCCTCACGGCGGCATCTTGCCGAGTCGGCCCGGTTCAGCGCAGCGGTGCGACCTGGCCGTGCTCCAGGTAATGCAGGTAGTCGGTGATGATCAGGTCATGGTCGAAGACCAGTCGCGGACAGTATTGCGGCAGATACAGTTCCACTGCCCTGGCATCGTCGGCGGCACGCGGCTCGCCGGTGGCTTCTGCAATGTAAACGGGCGTAATGGTATGTCCGCGCGGGTCGCGTGCAGGATCGGAGTAGATCCCCAGCAGCAGCTTGAGCCGGATATCCAGCGAGGTTTCCTCTTTCGCCTCACGCACGGCGGCCGCCTCCAGCGTCTCGCCGACATCGACAAAGCCGCCGGGTATGGCCCAGCCATGCGGCGGGTTCCTGCGCTCGATCAGCACGATGGGCCGGCCCGGCCGGTCGGCCATTTCGATAAGGGTGTCCACCGCAACAGCCGGTGTTTCAGGTCGGCTCATGTCGTGTCCTGTTGCTTGAAACGGTGTATGAGACGGCGCGTGCGCTTGTCCGGCCGGCGTTCGCGCACCCTGGCATTGTGGCCTTCCAGCTTGCGCTGTGCATACAGGGCGTGGCGCTCGCTGACGCTCTCTGCCGATTCGCTGTACAGGGTGCGCGCCTCCACCACCGGGCGACGCTGCGATGAAAGCCGCTCGACTGTCACCAGGAAGCGGTACGGGCCCTTCCGGATGGTGAGCGTATCACCGGCTGCCAGCTGGCGCGAGGGTTTGATGCGGCTCCCATTGAGGTGCACCTTGCCACCGTTGATGGCCTCGGTGGCGAGCGCCCGGGTCTTGTAGAAGCGTGCCGCCCACAGCCACTTGTCGATGCGCATGGTTTGTTTTGATTCGGTGTCCATAACATCATTCTCGCGCAAAGCCGCAGGTTTCGCCCTGTTGGGCGAGGTAATTTTCTTTGCTCCGCCAAAGACCAATTCGCCGGGAGCGAATAGGGACAGCCGCAGGCTGGCCCGCAGGGCGAAGTCCAGGGATGGACTTCGCATAAAGTACCCAAAAGAAAGGCGGACCCGAAGGCTTGGCTGTCAAAACAACTGAATATACAAGGCCGCTGCGCAGCCTTGCCCTGTGCTTCTCGCCGGTTTGGACTTTTCTACAAGCCCGCTGCGCAGGCTTGCTCGTCAGGATTTGCCGCGCCTTCCGGCTGGTAAATCCAGCTCGACACGGCGGCTCGCGCTGATACTAAAATCCCGCTGCGCAGGATTTGCCTGCGATGCTCGGCGGCGCCTGACGGTGGTCCTATCTGCCACCCTTTGCCCCGTTGCCCGCGCCGAGTACCGCAGTCAAGCCGGGATACAGGCGCGCACCCTGTTCGAGGCAAGCCGGAACGGGATTTAATCCCGTTCCGGCTCCGAGTTGTGCGCGCCCCCGGCTTGACGAGGAACGGAGGTGTTCGGCGCCAGCCGGCGCGGGCACCGGGTGCCCTTCTCTTTGGGTACTTTCTCTTGGGCACACAAGAGAAAGTACCTCGCCCAACAGGGCGAAACCTGCGGCTCTCGACGCGGCTGCAGGTCCTTATACCCTGGCGTTAGTGCTACTGCTGCTGCGCCGATTGTTGTTGCTGCTGCAGGCCGGCACGTGCGGTCGCGACGAACTGTGTGTACGGCACGGCACCATCCAGGCGGTGCCGGTCGCTGAAGAATACCGTCGGCGTGGCACGCACGTCGTACTGGCCGGCCGCCGCCAGGTTCTGCTGCAGCCTGTCCGCGTACCGCGGGTCGGACCAGGCCTGCTCGACGATCTCTGCCGGCACCCCGCAGTCGGCGGCCAGACGCCGGAGCACGGCTGTGTCGCCGATATTCAAACCGTCCACGAAATACGCCTCGAACAGGCGACGGTGCAGCGGGTAAAAGACATCTGCACCGGCCTGTTTGGCGGCCTCGGCCAGCAGCAGTGCACGGTGTGAATTCGCGCTGAAACGCTGCCCGCGCAGCGTTACGCCCTCCTCCTGCGCGAGCCGGTCCAGGTTGGTCATCATCTGCTGCCAGCGCGCGTCGCTGTAGCCAAGCTCCGCGACCGGCATGCCCTCTACCGGCGTCTCCGGGTGGATCTCCACCAGCATCCAGTTGATCTTGAGATCGAAATGTTCACGCAGGCGGTCGAGGCGCAGATCGCCGATATAGCAGAACGGGCAGATGTAATCGGAAAAGACCGTGACCAGCAGAACGGGTTTTTCAGGGTCGGACATCTCATCCTCACGATAGCCCCCTCCCTGTCCGGGAGAGGGCGTTACTAATGGGAAACAAAGTAAGTGATGTCGGCTTACTTTGTTTCCCATTAGTAAAACGTTTAATAACACTACCCCCGTCCTGTCCCGCCCCCTTCAAAGGGGGCGGGGACGCAGGCCATCATGTCGGGATACTTTTGTACTCCTTGGTAAATGCAGTTCTGACCAGGGTTGCAGCCAGCCCCATTCGGGCAGACCGGCTGCGTGACACGGTTAGTTGCCGGCCACCTGGCTGGTCATCGCCTGGAGCAGGCCATTCAGCCGGTTCACGAAGGACACCGGGTCCTCTAGCTGGCCGCCCTCGCTGAGCATGGCCTGGTCGAGCAGGACATTGGACCAGTCGGCAAAGCGGGCCGTGTCCGTCTCTTCCCTGAGGCGGCTCACCAGCGGGTGTGACGGGTTGATTTCAAGCACCGGCTTGCTGACCGGGACATCGTGGCCCGCCTGCCGCAGCATCTGCTGCATGTGCACGGCCATGTCATGCTCACCCATCACCAGGCAGGAGGGCGACTCGGTCAGGCGCTGACTTACGCGCACCTCCTTGACGCGCGTATCGAGCGTCTCCTGCATGCGCTTGACCAGGTCGGCATATTCGTCCTGTGTCTTCTTCGCCGCGGCCTTCTCCTCTTCGTCGGCCAGCTTGTCGAGGTCCAGCTCGCCCTTGGCAACCGACGCCAGCGGCTTGCCGTCGTATTCCTGCAGGTGCGACACCAGCCACTCGTCCACACGATCCGACAGCAGCAGCACCTCGATGCCCTTGCGCCGGAAGATCTGCAGATGCGGACTGTGTTGCGCGGCGGCAAAGGTCTCGGCGGTAATGTAGTAGATATGCTCCTGGCCGTCCTTCATGCGCTTGATGTAGTCATCCAGCGAAACGGTCTGCTCCGCGCTGTCGGCCTGGGTGCTTGCAAAGCGCAGCAGCTTCGCGATGCGCTCGCGGTTGGCGAAATCCTCACCCGGGCCTTCCTTCAGTACGCGGCCGAACTGCTGCCAGAATTGCGCGTACAGCTCCGGCTTGTCGCTGGCAATGCCTTCAAGCATGCCCAGCACCTTCTTGATCGAGCCGGCCCGGATCGTGTCGATCAGCCGGTTGTGCTGCAGGATTTCACGCGAGACGTTCAGGGGCAGGTCGTCGGAATCCACCAGGCCGCGCACGAAGCGCAGGTAGTACGGCATCAGCTGCTCCGCGTCATCCATTATGAATACGCGCCGGACATAGAGCTTGATGCCATGCCTGCTGTCACGGTCGTACAGGTCGAACGGCGCGCGCGCCGGAATGTAGTACAGCGATGTGTAGGACTGTTTGCCCTCGACATGGCTGTGCACCCACTTCATCGGGTCCTCGAAGTCGTGCGCGACATGCTTGTAGAATTCGGTGTACTCCTCGTCGCTGATTTCGCCGCGCGGACGGGTCCACAGCGCCGAGGCCTTGTTGACTGCCTCGTATTCGCCCGCGTCCTCCTCCTTGTCCGCCGCCTGCTTGCGCATCTCGATCGGCAGCGGGATGTGATCGGAATACTTGTGCACGATGCTGCGCAGGCGGAAACCGTCGAGGAATTCGTCCTCGCCCTCGCGCAGGTGCAGGACGACCTCGGTGCCGCGCGCCGTTCTCTCGACCGTCTCCAGGGTATAGCTGCCGTCCCCGGTCGACATCCAGCGCACACCCTGCCCGGGCGGCAGGCCGGCCCGGCGCGTGGTCAGCGTTACCTTGTCTGCGACGATGAAGGCGGAATAGAAGCCGACGCCGAACTGGCCGATCAGCTGTGTGTCCTTTGCCTGGTCACCGGTCAGGGATTCGAAGAACTGCCGGGTGCCGGACTTGGCGATGGTGCCGATGTTGTCGACCACCTCGTCGCGGGTCATGCCGATGCCGCTGTCGGTCACCGTGACGGTACGCGCCTGCTTGTCGAAATCGATGCGTATCCCGAGCTGTGTGTCCCCCTCGTACAGCGCGTCGCTGCCGAGCGCCTCGAAGCGCAGCTTGTCGCAGGCGTCCGAGCCGTTGGAAACGAGCTCGCGGAGGAAAATCTCCTTGTTCGAATAAAGCGAATGAATCATCAGGTGCAGCAGCTGCTTCACCTCGGTCTGGAATTCCAGGGTCTCTCTCTGTGCATCAACCGTCATGCGTCATACTCCTGAAAGGGCTGTGGTTAGCCCGCTTATGGGGGCGATTCAGCGTTTTTTCAAGTCCTTGAGCACAATACCCTCGTGGGCCAGCAGCCAGTGCTTGCGCTGCAGCGGGCGCCCGGACAGGGTACCGGCATAACCGCCCGCGCCGTTGCTGCTGACAACCCGGTGGCAGGGCACGATGACCGGCACCGGGTTGTGCCGGCAGGCATTGCCCACGGCGCGGGCGCCGGTGCCGAGTCGCCGGGCCAGCTCGCCGTAGCTGAGCGTCTGGCCGGGAGGAATGGCCTGCAACGCCTGCCAGACGCGCTGCTGGAAGTCGGTGCCCGCCAGCTGCACGGGAAGATCGAACGGCCGCCGGGCGTCGGCGAAATAGCGGCTGAGTGCACGTGCCACGCGGCGCGCAGCGACGCTGTCATCAACCGCCGGTGTGCTGGATGCCGGCAGGTAGTCGATGCCGGTCACGGCGGCCCCGTCCAGCCGGACGCCCAGCGGGCCGAGCGGCGAATCGAACACCAGCGCGTATGGCGGGCCCGCTTCCCGCTGCAAAGTCGTTTTCATATGTCGCTCACCTCCCGTTGGCAGTTGTTACAGGATTTCATGCGCCCGGGCCGATCCCCGGCTATCCGGGACCACTGCACGGAATGACACGGAAGCTGGACAAGATAAAATTTTCCGTGTTTTTCCGTGTTTTTCCGTGGCCATTCATTCACAAGTGCTGTATATCGCCCTGGTTCGTGAAGATGCGGTCATCGGCAAAAAAAACGGGCACCCTGCAAGGGTACCCGTCAGTATAGACTGCTGAAACCTCGTATAACGTGCTAGAGCTTTTCCTTGATGCGGGCGGACTTGCCGGACAGCTCGCGCAGGTAGTAAAGCTTCGCGCGACGCACATCGCCACGGCGCTTGACCTTGATCGAGCCGATCGAGGCGCTGTGGGTCTGGAACACTCGCTCGACACCCTCGCCGTGGGAGATCTTGCGCACCGTGAAGGCCGAGTTCATGCCGCGGTTGCGCCTGGCAATGACAACACCCTCGAAGGCCTGCAATCGCTCGCGATCACCTTCCTTGACCTTCACCTCGACCACGACAGTGTCACCGGGACCGAAGTCCGGTATGTCCTTGCGCATCTGCTCCTGTTCAAGCTGTTCGATAATGTTGTTCATGACTCGATCCTCGGTTTGCCAAAACGGCGATTGATCACTCAATTGCCCGGTTCGTACTCGTTGATAAATTCATCCAGCAGCCGCTGCTGCCCGTCGCTCAGGCGGATACGCTTCAGCAGGTCCGGGCGTCGCAGCCAGGTCCTGCCCAGCGCCTGCTTGTGGCGCCAGCGCCGGATCGCGGCATGATCACCGCCCAGCAACACCGCCGGTACCTGCCGGCCGTCGATCTGTTCCGGACGCGTATAGTGCGGATAATCCAGCAGGCCGTCCATGAAGGAATCCTCCTGCGCCGAATCCGCATCGCCCAGCGCGCCCGGCAGCAAGCGCGTCACGGCATCCATCACCAGCAGCGCCGGCAATTCACCGCCGCTCAGCACATAATCACCGACCGACAGCTCTTCATCCACTTCCAGCTCGATGAGCCGCTCATCGACGCCTTCGTAGCGCCCCGCCACCAGGATCAGCCGGTCGCGCCCGGCCAGATCCCGCGCCCGTCCCTGGTCGAAACGCTCGCCCTGCGGTGACAGGTAGATCACCGCGGCCGCCGGCCCGGCCGCCCGTGCCGCGCGAATCGCCGCGCGCAGGGGCTGCACCTGCATAACCATCCCGGGTCCACCGCCGTACGGCCTGTCATCGACGTTGCGGTGCCGGCCGCTGGTGAAATCACGCGGATTCCATGTTTCCAGTTCCAGCACGCCCCGCTCGATGGCACGCCCCTGAATCCCGTAGCCGCTGCGATCCCGGATCATCTCCGGAAACAGGGTCACCACATCGATACGCATGGTGCTCAGTAGTCCGGGTCCCAGTCAACCCGGATAACCCGCCTGTCGAGATCGACCGATTCCACCACCTGCCCCGTCACGAAGGGCACCAGGATTTCACGTTCTCCCCTGATGACGAGCACATCGTTGGCACCGGTCTCAAGCAGGTGGTCGACCGTGCCAAGCACCTGGCCCGTCAGGGTGATGACCTGCAGTCCGATCAGGTCATCCCAGTAGTATTCATGTTCCTGCGCTGCCGGCAGCTGGCTGCGGTAGACGCCGATCTCGGCACCGGTCAGCGCCATGGCGGCGTCGCGGTCCGAACAACCCGCCAGTTGCGCCACCAGCCCCTTGCCGTGCGGCCGCGCCTCCAGCACCTCGATGGCCTGCCAGTCGCCGTTTCTCCCGAGGTACCACGGTGTGTACTCGATCAGTCCCGCAGGCTGTTCGGTATACGGGCTTATGCGGACCCAGCCCTTGACGCCATAGGGGCCGGCGATGCGACCCATGACCAGCATCCGGTCTGTCAACCCCGTGCCTGCATTCCCGGTCATACCGGCAAGCGGAAACCCGAAATTACTGGGCTCGCTGTTCCTTGAGCAAGCGGGCCACACGATCGGAGACCAGGGCACCCTGGCCGGTCCAGTGATCCGCACGGTCCGTATCGATACGCAGGCGCACCTCACCGCCGGTTGCCACCGGGTTGAAAAATCCGATTCGCTCGATATAACGCCCATCCCGGCGATTACGGCTGTCCGTCACCACGATGTGGTAGAACGGACGCTTCTTGGCACCGCCACGAGACATTCTGATCGTCACCATACAACCTGTCCTCTGCAGAAAAAATCATCAGCGCACCGGCGACTGCAGATGCGGCTGTTTAAAGCCGGGCAATTCTACGCGAAATCCAGAAAATGTGAAGGCTTGCGGGAGATTGACTGCAACAGGCCGCTTGGCCGGGTGGCGGGAGTGAAGGGATGCATCCGGTCAGGAGCACGGCATCACCCTCTGCCGGAAGTTCGATGGGGGGGTGTCGAAATTGGTTACAGTCCCCGGGCGTGAACGCACAGCCTGTAATGTGTGCGTTTACTTTTGTTTTATATGGCTTTATTTGCAAAGCGGCCGGTTGCGGCCATGGTGACGATCTGTCGGTATTTCTTACGTCATCAGATCCAGCGTGGCCCACCTGATCCATAGCTGGCTGCTAACTCTTTCTTCCGGTTATGTTTTCCAGGACTGGCACGGCAATTGCCTTGATATAACCGAGCGCAAGAAGAAGCAGAATAGTGGGGGAGGCAGCACAACACAACGAAGAACAGGAGCTCACTGCCAAACAAGAGCAACAACTGGCTTGCGCAGCGGTATTCACGCCAGCAGTACAAGCACAATAAACTGAATACCCGTATCGCGCAGTATTTGACGGTGGCTCCGGCCACCGTTTTTATTTGGCCTGCCGCCAGGCGTGTTCAGAACGGCAGGCCCATCGGTCCCTTGCCCTTCATCCCGCGCAGCATCTTGCCCATCCCGCCCCGGGACATCTTTTTCATCATCTTCTGCATCTGCATGTGCTGCTTCAGCAGGCGGTTTACATCCTGCACCTGGGTGCCGGAACCGGCCGCGATGCGACGGCGGCGCGAGCCATTGATCACGGCCGGGAAACTGCGCTCGTGCGGTGTCATGGAGTTGATAATCGCTTTCATGCGATGGATCTGGCCGTCATCGGTCATGGCATTTTTCGGCAGCTGCCCCATACCCGGCAATTTATCCATCAGACCGGTCAGTCCGCCCATGTTGAGCATCTGTTCGAGCTGATCGCGAAAATCGTTCATGTCAAAGCCCTTGCCTTTGGTGATTTTCCTGGCCAGCTTGGCAACGGCCTCCTTGTCGACCTTTTGCTCGGCCTCCTCGACCAGGCTCAGCACGTCGCCCATGCCGAGGATGCGCGATGCCACTCGATCGGGATAAAACGGCTCCAGCGCCCCCGTTTTCTCGCCGACGCCGATGAACTTGATCGGCTTGCCGGTAATAGAACGGATCGACAGCGCCGCACCACCACGGGCATCGCCGTCGGTCTTGGTCAGGATGATGCCTGTCAGCGGCAGCGCCTCGTTGAAGGTGCGCGCGGTATTGGCGGCATCCTGGCCGGTCATGCTGTCGACGACGAACAGCGTCTCCACGGGGTCGATCGCCGCATGCACGCGGCGAATCTCCTGCATCATCTCCTCGTCGATGTGCAGGCGGCCGGCGGTATCGACGATCACCACGTCGAGGTGCTGCCTGCGCGCGTGCGCAACCGCATCCCGCGCGATCGCGACGGGGTCCTGGTCGGTGTGGCT
>Ga0315534_1002375_pt1 | contig 12678 bp, 14 predicted proteins | sample SalMarSW160240MG_FD_203094 | JGI IMG/M metagenome (GOLD analysis project Ga0315534, IMG submission 203094) | Salt marsh sediment microbial communities from the Plum Island Ecosystem LTER, Massachusetts, United States - Salt Marsh Sediment SW1602-40 ... | reverse complement strand
CAAGTATCTGGAAGAAAAATTTGATGTAATACAGTCGATGATGGAAAAACTTATCATAGGTCTTTCGAAGACAACCGATCAACAACAGTTTAATACAATAGCTCAATCAATGTTATCTTCAGGAATATTGAAAGCCAAGCCCTCACTACAGCATTAGGATTCCATCCCCAAACCTGTTTGTTCTTGTGAACAATTAACCGCTTTCTATCGTAATCTTCCGACATAGAAAAAGGCTTTGAATCTTGAAAAATCTCGATGTTACGTGGGATTTGATAGTCTTCGCCTTTACACCTGCTCAATTCTCCTTTCTTATTTTTGTAAACCCGGAAGTTTTCCCCACATGTAATATATTCCTCGGTGCTACCAGTATCCTGTAAAGCTTGCATAATTAATTTTGTGGCTTCTGAACAATATACAGGAATATCGGGTCTTAGATAATGAATGTACGCTCCATGATCAATATGAGCATGACTGAGCAATATAGCATGAAACTCTGTATCTTCACTTCCATCAAAACCCATATGTTTTGAATAATCCTTTCTGTACAAGCCCTTAAGCCTTGGCAACAATTCGAATTCAAACAAATCACCCATTCCATTGCAAATACGGGGATTGACAAATTCGGCAAAGTATTGATTAAATTTACTAATCTGCATCCCAAAATCTAAAAAGATTCTAGTTCCTTTGTCTTCTACCAAAAATTTGTTTCCACCAATTTCATGAATGCCTCCATAGAATGTTATTTTGGTTTTAGAATTGGATGACAATAAGGAATTAAGGAATGCCATCGATATTTCTCTTTCCATACAAGTAACAATTTTCATCATTTTTTAGATAAGTTGTTATTTTTATATCTCGATTACGCATTGCTAACATCAGACTTACCTTATAACACCTAGGTATACAGCTCCATGAAATTCATATCGCTTAAACAAACCTATTGGAGGACTGACTTTCGGGATCGTATTCTGGAACATATCTAGTAGTATAAGATATGAAGGGAATATCATGACCTGAGCAGTATTCTGATGGACGTAATGGAATATGCGCTTTCAGTGGGAGATATTTGACAAGGCTACTTGTTCTTACTACAAATATCGACTGGAGAACAATCTGTGATTCTAAAGTTCTAGTTAAGACAAAAGAAGGACTTACATACGGCATGCGGCAATGCCTCAGATGAATACAACGATAGTTTCGTGCTAATTAGCTTTGGTACATCGAGGTGGAGAGAATATCTCATTCCGAAATCAACTGTTGAAGGACATGACGGTAAGCTACTGCATCTGACCATTAATCACGAACTCCTGACGAGCTACGCGTACTAACTGACATTTCTCCTCAATTTTGTTGTCAACCATAAACTTCCTTATCATTGCAGCAACAGTATGAATTATCATAGGCACCATTCTAGTGCATTCCACATAGATGAGGCGCGTCTTCGATAATTGGTTCTAAACATAAGATCCTTTATAGCCAGGTTATCATGGTTGTAGAGTGGTATTATCTGCCGTACAAACTGGACACAAATCGCCGTGGATTTCTGCGAATATCTTCAAATATCTAATCCCTTTAGGTGGCAATTCAGTAGGTACCAATTACTTTTTAGTATCATAGGACTCAAATAATATTGATAGGATAATATTCTCACTGAATATGCCAGTTATGATATTGCGCATAATAGATTCATTTCAAGTATCACACTAGAAGAACAAAAAATTGAGAAGAGGATCATGAAAAGAGAGTTAGAAGACAAGGATATCCGGTGGTTATCGGAAAGAATAGAATCAATAAACAAGGAATTTAAAGAAAGGATTGGATTCTCGCTAACTGTTGAAAAAGCAGACGAGAAGGCAAAGGGTGAAGATATTGTCGATCCGAAATATGCTGATGCAAGCCCATCAAAATTCTCCTAACTGGTCTCTATACCTGTATGCAAGGTACTTCTGAGGGAATTCCTTCATAGCAACACGTTATAGAAAGGATGTAATTTTCCCTCAACCTTTTTTCAGAAGCAATGAATGCCAATCTGTCATTATTTAGTATACAGATTTGCCACTCTTTCAAATGAGTTATACGGTACCACAAGATCTGCAAACCGAGCAGGATTGATTATTTTCGCCAATATTTCTAATCCAGTTATTGTTCTTGGGCCCGGTTTGCTAAAATATTCAGTGGAGTTCACTGCATAAACTTCATTCTCCTGAATTGCTTGAAGATTAGCCCATTCGGCATTATTCTTCAATACCTTGGATTCTTGTAATGTTCTGCTGAGATCAAATCCACATGGCATAAGGACTATCTTGTCTGGTTGAAATTGTATTATTTCCTCCATCGATATACGTCTGGATGGACTTCCTCGTGAGCTTATACCGTTGATGCCACCAGCAATCTCCACCATCTGAGGTATCCAATGGCCTGCGCTAAATAGAGGATCAATCCATTCTACGCATAATACTTTTGGTCTGTACATCTGGTTATTTGTTTTCACTCTGACTGCAGATTTTCCCATTATGTAATCTATGCGCTTACGTAATGATACTACTAATTCGCGACCTTCCTTTATTCTGCCAACATGTTCTGCAATATCCATTATGCTTACCAGAATATCATCAAGATCATGAGGATCAAGAACCAATATATCTGGCCTATATCCCAACATAGAAACGGCACGCTCTATTTCCTTTGTGAATGGTGCACATACTTCACATACACCCTGAGCAATGATTAGATCTGGGGCAGACTGTTTTAGTTTTTTGTCATCAATTGAATAAATATCTTCACCAGTTCGCATTAATTCCACTATTTTCTTATCTATTTCGGTACTACTTAGCTTAGCAGCTTCAAATGACGAGTTGATAATTTTGGGTTTTGTCTTGGCACCTTCTGGAAATTTGCATTCATGTGTAACACCTACTACCTGATCTCCTAATCCAAGTTCATAAAGGATTTCAGTAGAACTAGGCAGAAACGATACGATCCTGGTCATTTCTTCGTATTATGCCTTCCTTTTACAGTTGTGATTATTAATGATTGTTAATTCCTGGAATTACCTTGGAATTGAACTTCTATGGTTAGTACATATGGTTCCGCTGTTGATTAGAGGTATATGACCAAGACACTAATCCGATCAATGATGTATAAGAATCATATTAATGAAAACAAATATGCATTATAACCATAATAAATCGACACATTATCTCATATTATTAGTATCTCAGATTAGGTAGGGTATAAATATTTTCAATACATATAATATCACGTGGGGACAATGTCTTCATCTGAAGAGAATGTCAAGAAATCTGATAGAAACTCAAAAGAGATGGAACAAGCGAACTCAAGGCCAGATTTATCTTCAAGAGTGGTAAATTCATTGTACAAATTCCACGAATCCATGATGAATTGAATCAGTTAAGATAAGAAGAAACTGGCACTATTCCAAGTTCGACTTAAATCAGGATAGTATACGATAATTGAAAGTCTTGAGGACTTGAAAATGAATCGCTAGAACGCCTCTTTTTGATTGTGATATAGGTCTATGACGTAATCGTCCAGCTCCTTCCTATTTAGTCCCTGCATATTACATATAAGAATAGTTTCTGAAGCTTTAAACATTGTTATCATATGTTACCATTGTGTTTCCAAATACTTACCAAGAGCCTCCGACTAATTTCACATGATTTCATCTGTTTTCACTGCTACCAAAATCAAGCTCAAAAATGTATGATAATTAGGAAGCTCTATGACACAACAAACTCAGAATCCTCAGAAACATCAGATGGAATCAAAATATTTGAAAATGAGGTATCTGATACATCTGCGGTAGGATTAAAGAATCTTAAGCCTAGTCTAAACCACCTTTTTCAATACTAATAACAATCGATACCTTAAGGTATGAAGCCGGTAAGTTTGAGTGAGTGTAGGCAATTTAGAAAATTGGTTCAAAAAACATGTTATTCGTAGTGTACTAGCCGGCGCTTCTAATCTTAATAGACTGGAAGTATCAATCATTTAAAAGGACAGATATTTTACTATGTAATGTTGTATTTCAGAGAGCTTGTTCGTATGTTGACATCATCAAAAAAATCTTAATAATTTGAAGAATGTTATTCACCAAAGTATGAATGCATCGCAAAAATAGAGTTATAAGCGTTTGTAGATTTACCAAATACTAACATAGGGCGAGATCATTCCGATATACTAAATCAGCAGAGTCCAATGATTATTAATTGAGCTTTTTATATATCATGGCATTAATAATTAGATAGGCTATCAATAGTCTATTCTACATTCTGTATATATACATGCTACATCGTTAGGATGTGGCTAGAAATATATCATCTGTATAATATAGAAAGAATATTATAAAGTTACAGGTCGTCTGATGTTATACTCGATTGCATGATATTGTACGAACATTTATTGCCATGGACGCATCAAATACAGCTGCTCTAGAGCATCTTCAAAAAGAAATGACATCTAGCATTAGATGGGATTTAAATGTGGTTAAGCCGTTAGAAAAAGACAAATTTCATTTCACAATTCTATTTTTGGGAGAAATACATAAGGATATTATAAAAAGTATTACCGAGAAACTATTGAGAGTCGAATTTGAATCATTTAAGATATTGTACAACAATATCGGGGCATTTCCTAACAAGAACTTTCCCAGAATCATATGGATAGGGATTGACGATGATGGAAAAAGGAAAATGATGAATCTTAGTCATACCATATTATCAAAATTGGATCGGGAAGGACTTAGAATGGACCAGATCTTTGTACCCCATTTAACATTATTTCGTCTAAAAAAACAAGTAAAAATAGATTTTGATAGTCTATCTAATTTAATGGGAAACAGAATCTTTGGTGCTGATACTATGGATAGGTTTCATTTAAAAAAAAGTGACCTTACATTAAAAGGTCCGATTTATTCAAATATACTTACAGTTCATGCAAAATGAGCCAATTGAACTCGGTTCTCCTAAAAGCATTAGAACTATCTAAACCTATGCAAGGAGAGGTAAAAGAAGTATCCTCTGTTGCAAAGGAAGTCAAGGAAAGTATAATCAAACATGCATCCTCCACAAAAATTAAAGATGTAGTCTTAGGAGGATCCTATGCAAAAGGAACTTGGCTTAAAGGTGATGTAGATATTGATATATTCGTCAAAATGAACAGTTCTATAAACGAGGAAGAATTTGAACTACTTGGCAAGCAAATAGGATTGGAATCACTAAAACAATATCAACCGTATCTGAGATATTCTGATCATCCTTACGTTGAGGCATTTGTTCAAGGAATAAGAGTAAATATAGTCCCTTGTTACGATGTTGAAAAGTGGAATTGGATAAGTGCAGCTGATAGATCGCCATTTCATACAGAGTATGTTACAAAGAAGTTGGACGAGGAGAAAAGGGATCAAGTAAGGCTGTTAAAGAAATTTCTAAAATCCTTGGGAATATATGGAGCTCAAATTGCTAAAAATGGTTTTAGTGGATATGTTACAGAAGTATTAATACTTAAGTACGGTTCATTTCAATCTACTTTAGAAGCATTATCTCATATACAAGAGGGAAAAATCATAATCTCGTTGGATCCAATAGATGAGGAGACTGTAAAGAAAACATTTAAGCATTCTGTAATTATATTGGATCCAATAGATCCTAGGAGAAACTTAGGAACTGCAATTTCGGTAGAGAACTTTGGTAAATTTGTATTAGCAGCAAGAGCATTTCTAAAGGAACCATTGATAGAATTCTTCATACGTCAAGAGAGTGGAGGAACTGCCAACGATTTTTCCGAGATATATTCAAATATATTAGTAGTAAGTTTTAACTACAGTGAACGCAGCCCAGATGTGATTTGGGGTCAACTTAAAAAGAGTATGAACGCTATTTCCAAGCAATTGACACTTGAAGGGTTTAATGTTATAAGGAGTATATGCACTACGGACGAGAAGACAGAAGCAGCTTTCATATTTTTGTTAGAATCAATAACTCTACCATCATACATGGTAAAAACTGGTCCAAAGGTTTCGAGGAAATACGATTCTAGTAAATTCATTTCAAAAAATAATAATGTTGCACGATTAATGTGGATTAATAATGAGATGAGAATAGCCACCTTGATAGCTAGAAAGGCTACTAATGCAAGAGATTATGTTAGACTTCTTTTAAATAAACGAATTGATAGTATAGGTATTACTAAGGGTCTTATTCCGGACCTCAGTAATAAAACACAAATTTATACTGCAAATGAAACTAAATCTACACATTTGGTGAAGAAAGCAATTAATGAACTCACTACAATTGAAAAGATATTTTTCTGACAAAATTGATCCGAATTTATCCAATTTTGCAAAGATCGTTTCCTATCCCAATCTAAGTACGCATGAATCTATTAAACGCATTGGAGAGATGCAAGATTTGGGAATAACTGATATCATATTTGAAGGAAGTACTCAGATTGGTAAAGTATCAATCTTGGGCAAAGGTTCAGTCAGTATAGTACTTAAAGCTAGGATCAAAAATAAAACATATGCTTTAAAGATTAGAAGAATGGATGCAAATAGGAGGACGATGTTAAGAGAAGCTTCAGTACACCAAATGGTAAATACAATTGGCATAGGTCCTAAGTTATTTAAATTCTCAGAAAATCTAATTATCATGGAATTTATTGATGGTTTAAGTATTATTGATTGGATCCGACAACACCGTCTTGACAAGTATAGAGTACTAAATATTGTTACTAATATACTAAAACAATGCTTTATTTTGGATATGGCAAATATTAATCATGGAGAATTAAGTAATTTGAATTATCATATAATTGTCTCGTATTCAGATCGTGTTAGCATTATAGATTTTGAAAGTACGAGCTTAAATAAGAACAAATCTAATAATGTAACTTCCGCAAGTCAATCACTATTTATAAGTGGAATGATTTCACATTATATAGATAATATACTAAATCTTTTGTCTAAAGACAGCATTATCGAGAAATTAAGAACATATAAAAGAGATCAGAATGTTACAAATTTTAATTCCTTAATACAAACCCTTTCAAAGAGTGTTTGATATTAGCATAAATTGAATTCTTATCTAATCTTAATTAAGATGGTTATTTAGGCGATACCCGAGGGATTTCATTCTGTCATGCCATACTTAGTAGTCGAGGCGCATCAGATGCTATTGAGTTCTACAAATGCATTTAGAGCTGTTGAAGAATATCGTCTTAATATTCCGGATAGAAAAAGCATCGTAAATGCAGAAATCAAAATTGGTGATTCAGTAGTAATGCCTTCTGATGAATTTCCTTAAGGCAGTTGTCATTCACAGAGGACAATTGGATGAACTGCAGTTATGATGCATATTACAAGCTGTTGCCGCATGTGCAACTGTAATGATGCCTGTAATGGATATATTTTGGGGCGATAGATACGGACAGTTAGCGGATCCCTTTGGTCAATTGCAACACACAAGCAAAATCTAACTCCTGAACAGATAGAAAAAGCAGAAGAGGATGTATTGAAGAAAATGATGAATACAAAATATAGAATATCAAGGTTGACAAAAGAATCGATGAACTAAGTTTCATCCCGTCAAGTTAACGGGCTGTTAGATTACCATTGACAATTAGGAAGTAGGAAAGGGCGTATGCAAAATTCTTTCATGAGAAGATCTGTCTGCTATTATCATGATGGAGGTAGTCGCCTAATCACTACGGAAGCTCTTGTCGAAGTCGAAGCTGATGCAGGTATCACTTTAATAATACATCATAATGTGCTAGACCATCGCGCTTGACTGCCAACAAGATAATCATTTACATGGATAAATTATGAGGGTGTTCCAGATAATTATTATCGGGATGGGAGATCTGTTTTTCTTCTCATTCTAAAAGAATTTACTAATATATAAGCTAGTGGAAATCCTATTAGGACGATACAGACTATTACCATACTTGTAATGGCAATTGCAAAATTGGATTGGATATTGGCCATTGAAATATAGCTCCTTCTCCGTCTGCTTATATGCACTTATAGAATATACGTGGTTCCCTCACTATTTTTTGAAAGATATTTCATTTTAAAATCTTCTGTAACCCATATAAATATATCATATCAAGATGATTATGTAATATCAAAAAATCAAAAATGACTTCAGCTATTGTGGTACTGATAGCAGTAGTAGCCTTTACATTATCCTTATGTAGTACATCAGTTCTTGCTTCGATTTCAAATTCACTTCCTTCCGAAAGCAGTAGTTGTATCAGTTTTGATAGTTCTAAGAGAATAATATCGATAACTTGCAAAACTTCAACTCTCACAGATATTTACAATCAAATAAATGACAAAAATATTTTAGATAGAGAGACTCCAGATGGTGTTTGGTTACTTAATGCAGGAATTGTCATTGAACATGACGCAAAGCTCGTAATTGACGAGGAGGATACTAAATGGCTAAAGATGTTTGCAGGCGAAACAAGTAGCGATAGCGGAGATGATACTAATGGCGATAGGGAAGATGGAGACGGATCTGTTTATGTTATAAGAGTACACGGCAGCTTGAATATTGATTCGGTTAAGATTACCTCATGGGATCCTGCTGTGAACGGGTACATAAGGTTTGAATATGATATACTTCCAGGGAGGGAATACGAGCATACAGGCATAGATGCGATTCCAAGACCGTATATACGAGTTGAAGATGATGCAACAGGTACAACGAACATAACAAACTCAGAGATTGCATATCTTGGTTATGAGTGTGGTGGTGGCTGTTCTGGAATCAGTTATTATGAAGATAGTGGAGATGATAATGACGGTAATATTGTTATTGCTAATGGAACTGGAGCACTCCAACAACAAGGAACTAGTATTTTAAAAGGTAATCACATACATCATAACAGATTTGGATTTTATTCAGTAGGGATGGGTAATATGGTTCTTGAGGATAATCATGTTCATCATAATTTTATGTACGGATTTGATCCGCATACAGGAACGCATGATATGATAATTAGGAATAATACAGTACATGATCACGGGGCCATGGGTATAATTTGTTCGTTGGATTGTTATAATGTATTAATGGAAAACAATACTGTTTCCAATAGTGCTGGTTCCGGAATTATGTTTAGTAGGAATATGACCAACTCAATCGCAAGAAACAATTATGTTCATAATGAAAAACAATGCATTTTTGTATCACAATCACACGATAACAAGGTTTATAATAATACAGTAGATAATTGTGGAAATGGTATCTACTTAAAACACGACTCTTCCAATAATTCAATATTTGATAATACGATACAAAATGTAAATGATTCAGCAATATTACTGAATGATGGAGCATCCGATAATTCGGTGTATTCAAATATAATAGTCAATCCATCCTTTGAGGAGGAAGCAATAAACAATGAGGATCAGGACAACAACACATTTGAAGACAATAAAGTTCTCACAAATACTACATTCCTAAATTTCTAATTAATTGGATGTAAATTGCTGTAATGGAATGCTGTGGTCTGCTAAATATTGAAATACTATCACATCACTAGCAATAGCCGCCAATTAGCTGCAAATCTCTAGGCCTTACATATTTCCTGCAGTTCAACCTTTAAGATAGACTGTGACATTACCATCGCCAATTCAAGAGAAATTTTTTTCCTGCAACTACGTTGTTCTGAAGGCAAAATATAGAAATCGGACTGAAATATCTTGTTATTCATTATAGTGTACGGAATATGATGATCTATAAAAGATCAGGAGTCACTGAAACTTGATTAAGAATGAAGGCGCATCAAAGTTATTATTCATTATCAATTCATCAAGACTCAAAATTGTAGCCAAGGCCAATTTAGTTACAGAGGCTAGGTACTCATATCTAGAGTATCTGGGGTATCAGCTGCTTTTATGATGATTTGGATTCGTTATTACATCATCATCATGAAAACCTATAACTGTATAACCTAGAGCTTCAAAGGGAAGATAATTAGTATTTTGTAATATACCTAGAGTTATGTTTAGATTATTATTGTACTGTAGAGCAACGTCTTCTTTGATAAGGTTGGCAATAGCTTGAAAATTTGTCATTATCTTGTACAACATTCCCATTATCATACTCTATTATGAAATTATTACCTCCTTGTGAAGAGAATCCAATCATATCCAAATTAATTAATAGATCAGTGTCTACATCCGTCTTATCAATCTGGTCTGCGTAATGTGTTAAACCTCATTTCCTTTGCTCTTCACCAGAAAATAGTGCAAAGATATCTCTGCACCTCAGGAATCTATCACATGACAAAGAGCTATTTGAGTATCAACTAAAATATATCATAACAAATTGAATGATATCATTTACATAAGAGAGAGTATGTTATTTAAATATCATTAATTAATGTCATTAGCAAGTGACAGTATGCATATTTTAATTGCTGGTGGTGGATATGCTGGTATCCAAACTACTCTGGGGTTGGAACAACTATTTAAAGAGAATTATCCAAAGATTCAGTTAATTGATAAAAATATATATCATACACTACTACCAAGCTTGCCAGAAATCTTATCGAAACGCGGATTCTCAATTATTTATTATAAAGATATTATTCAGGGTAAGAAAATTAATTTTATTCAAGCCCATATCGTTGATGTCGATCTAGATAAAAAACTGGTTTTTACTACTAATCCTTCTTATAGGTTAGGATACGATTTCTTAGTTCTATCGTTGGGTAGCAGGCCGTTCTTGCCTAATATTCCTGGACTTAGAGAACATTCATTTCAATTCAATAGTGTAGAAAATGCAAAAAAGATTGCTGAAAGACTATCATCGAAAGATATGATTGATGCAACAGAAAATATAAACATAATCATCGGAGGAGGGGGAGCGACTGGAGTTGAAGTTGCTGGTGAAATTGCATCATTAATTAAAAAGAGGAATCAACAATATAATAATATTAAGGTTATACTGATATCGCCAGATTTATTAGTTGGTTTTCCTACTCATACCAAAAATTGGGTACGAGCATATCTTGAGGCTTTAAACGTTGAATTATTACTAGGCAACGAGTATTATATTACGGAGGTCAAATCAGACCTAGTATGCCTTAGAAATGGTAGAACTATAAGAACTACAATGCTTATTTGGGCAGGGGGTGTTACTGCTTTACCTCTTCCTCAACAAGTTGGCCTCAAAACAGGTTACAATGGGAGAGTAGTAGTCAATAAATTTTTACAAGCAGAGGGACGAAAAAATGTCTTTATACTAGGTGATGCCGCACTTATACTTAATAATAAAGGATATCCAGTACCAACAACAGCATATTTTGCAGAACAACATGGAAAAATTGCTGCACAAAATATTTATTCTATGATAAAAGATCAAGGACGTACCATGAAAGAGTACAAAGTTGAAAGCCCTTGGCTAGATAACTTCGCAATTTCTATAGGCTCTGATTTAGCAGTTTCAAGGATAAGAGGGCTAGATCTATATGGATACTCTGCAAGTAAAGTAAAGAAATTGATAAAAATGAAATATCTAAAAGATCTTAAAAAATAAGATACTAGACTCTCTAGATCGAATTAAGATGAAAGCGCAAAAACCCTCTCTTACCTTACACTTTCTATTTGAATTGATCTGTTATTTCTAACAATACGATCCCAATCTTTATAATTAATTTACTATAGATGCAATTAATTGTGATATTTAATGTTAAATCATTATCTAAAGTTTCAGTTCGAATTTGAATCATAATTGAAATCTGATTTACTAACTTAATATGAAATGTTTTTTATACTACTTCAAAATATAATCTAAAATTTACTCCTTGTAGTATGATGGTAAAGATTATTACGGAAACAATATATGAAGTAAATAAATGCAAATAGTAACTAGAACTATTTTTTTAAGATCTATAGGTGAGGGAGATATGATTGATATCACTCCAGAAACTTCCAAAATACTCATTCAGTCAAAACTTAAAGATGGTATCATTACTATTTTTGTTTCAGGTTCAACTGCGGCTGTAACAACAATCGAATATGAACCAGGATTAAGACAAGATTTTCCTCGTATGTTGTCTAGAATAGTACCAAGAAACATGGAATATCAGCATGAAAATATGTGGCATGATGGTAATGGACACTCTCATGTGAGAGCATCTTTGATTGGTCCAAGTCTGACTATTCCATTCAAGGACAGTACTCTAATGTTAGGAACCTGGCAACAGATAGTCTTTCTGGAGATGGATATTGGCAAAAGAGAACGAAATGTGATACTTCAGATAATGGGGGAATGATGTCCTTTCAAATATTGTACTATGCCTAAAGTCGGAAATGATAAATATCATCCTACATGCCCATGATGTACACTATTAGTGTAGTCAAATTGGAATCGTAATCTTGCCAAATGCATGTAATTTATCATATAATCTATTCTGGTCAACGACCAATTTATCAACTGTAATATCTGTGAGACATATATACATATACATTGAAGGTATTTGTAATCAGCTATAATTGAGATCATTATCACTTTATGTTTTTGTAGAACCGATCATTAAACTCCAATAATAGGGCATTTGTGCGATCGTCATTTTTTCTCATATAATAATAAAGTTCTTCAGTAGCTGCATGATAATCAATACCAATATTCTGTGCAATCTCCAAAGCAA
>Ga0315534_1002374_pt1 | contig 12682 bp, 8 predicted proteins | sample SalMarSW160240MG_FD_203094 | JGI IMG/M metagenome (GOLD analysis project Ga0315534, IMG submission 203094) | Salt marsh sediment microbial communities from the Plum Island Ecosystem LTER, Massachusetts, United States - Salt Marsh Sediment SW1602-40 ... | reverse complement strand
GCCGCCATCGTGCGTGTACCAGAGGTCGTATTCCCCACACGCGTGGGCGTGAACCGGAACGACGCAAACTGTTGGCCCTGCTCAACGAGTATTCCCCACACGCGTGGGGGTGAACCGGTCCGGACACCGCGGCCGGTCCAGTCCTCAGCCGCGCAGCCATAGCTCCAGGTTGACAACCCCCGGTGCGAGTGGTATAGTCCTTGTGTTCGGCACTGTATGTTGAGTACCGGACTGCGCACTGCTAGCCATGGGGTGACGACACAGGCTTAGTCGGCTTGACTTGCGCGCGGCAGCGCTTGGTGATCGGAGGAGGCCCTGGCGTGGGCAGCGTTGATCATCCTGTCACATAGAGACGATGGTCGACGCGCGGCTTCGTTTTGGGGCGGTCAGCGGGTGCCATCGGCACGCGCTCGGCCGTAGGCAGGGAGGGAGGAGGTACCATGCAGTCGCGCAAGCTCTCCATTGTGGTCAGTGTCTTGCTCGCGCTGGTGGGTGTGCTCATTCCGGCGGCGCTGTTGGCGGCACGTACGGCCCTGGCCAAGGAGGCGCGGTCCATAGCGGGATCGACGGTCGTGACAGGTGGAGCGTATGTCCCGGGCACAACTGCGTTGTTTTGCGGCACTGCCGTCAACGCCTCGACAGATGTGGAATGGTTGGACGCGGTGACGGTCACCTTCCCCAGCGGCTGGACTCCAGTTTGTCACTGGCAAGCTGCAAACGACTCAGGCGAACATCCCGTCGCTTTCGATTGCATCGCCGCCGGCAACAGCGTTTCGTACCTGGACAACGATGGGGACTATGGCGAGGTGTACGATGGATGTAGCTGGAGCTTCTGCGTGGCCCTAAACGTGCCAGGAGGGGCCAGCGGTTCCCAATCGGTGCTTTGGGCGCTCTCGGGCGACGACTACGGGACTCCGCCCCACGAGGTCAACGGCGCAGTCACTATCTATGAGGGTGGGTTGCTGGATGGCTCCGTGCTGGACGCGGAGACCGGAGGTGTGGACCCCACGTGCACTGAGGCGACCGTGGCTATCGAGCCCGCAGGGCTGAACGTCGGGGTCGATCCAGGGACAGGCCAGTACGGCCCGGCTGCTTTGGCCACGGGTGCCTACAACGCGAGCGCGTCGGCGCCTGGGTACTCTGTTGGCGGCCCGGAGGTCGTGAATATCGCGTCTGGGGTGACTACCACCCAGGACTTCCACCTCTGGAGACCGGTGATTGAGGTCGCTCCCACGGACTTCGTGTCCGTCACGACGGTGATCAGCAAGGTGACTGTGCACGGCCTGACTATCGCCAACGCTGGTCACGAGCCGCTGGAGTATGAGATCCTCGAGGGTGGGTCCGACCTGCCGTGGGTCTGGGAAGATCCTATCAGCGGGACCATACCCAGTCTGAGCGAGACGCTGATTGATGTCAGCTTCCACTGCACCGCGATTGGCGACTGCGCAGGCGGGCTACAAATCCTCCACGGCGGTCCCTGTCAGCCGCCGGTCGAAGTGCCCATCCTGCTCCACTGCTCCCCCGATTGGCGGAAGACGGTCGACGGCGACGAGTGGTCGCCGGAGATCGAGGTCACCGTTGAGACCTCCGACACGATGAAGATTGTGGATGTTCTCACCACAACGACGAGTTTCGATCTTGTTGAGTTCTGGGACCCCAGCCGCCTACTCTTGCTCGACTTTGATTGGGTCGGTGGCAGCGTGACTGTCGGGGACGGCTCGTTCGAGTGGTCGGTGACGGCGCCGTCTGGGCCGGTGACGCTCACCAAGTGGTTCCACGTGGAGCCGTCCACGTGGACCGAGACCACGGTTGATGAGGAACTGTCGATCGCGGGTATGGAGTTCGAGCGGTCCGTGCCCGTCTTCAAGCTTCCGACCATTCTGTGGGTCGATGGTCCCGAGACAGTTGGGTTCGAGGCCGGTGGAGAGGTCACATTCACACTCCTCTATGGTAACCTCGGCGGCTACGAGAACCAGGTCATGGTCCGGGGCGAGTTTCCCGACGGGGCTCCCTTCGTGGAGTCCGTGCCACCGGCTGATCGCTCAGGTTCTGCGGGCGAGTGGGCTGAGTGGGATGTCGGGGACCTGGGCAAGAACAGCGAGGGCGGGATCGAGGTGACGGTAGCTACACCGGGTGAGGCCCCTCTGTGCCACAGGATCGGCATCTTGGGTTGGATTCACAATCATGTTGGTGACCCTGTCGACGAGGTGCTGATCGATCTTCTCCACGTCCCCTGCTACGAGATCCATACGCCTCTGGTTCTCAAGAACTACTAGCGGTACACTGGCCACACCGTGGGGGCACTTTGAGCGAGCCTGAGGCCGGATGTCCGGAGTCAGGGGATGGACACGAGCTCTCTGCCGGCTTGTGGTGGGACGCGCGGCGATCGTCCAACTTCCGCGTGATTACATCAAGACCAAGGCGCTAGCACACGGTCCCGAAGAAGGTAGAGCGGTGCCCCGTTCTCTTACCAGTGATCCCCCGTCGATGGCCTTGCGGGGTGACAGCTACTCGGCTATGCTTGCCTCCCATGAGGGACCTTCTCCACAACCGGGACGTGACCCTGGTGCTGGTCGACTGCTCCATCTTCGGGTTCGTCCTCGGTCTGTCCCAACTCGTAGTCCCTCTCTACACACTGACCCTCTCTGATTCGCCCCTGGTTCTGTCGGCGGTGGTGGCTGTGTTTCCACTAACCGCTGTGGTGTTGTCTCTGGCCAGTGGTGCGGTGTCCGAGTTCCTTGGTGCCCGTACGCTGATCGTGGTCTCCTTCGGCGTCATGGCGGCCGGGTGTGCGGTGCTGGTGGTGGCAAGGACCTGGCAAGTGGTCCTCCTTGGACAGTTCCTTCTGGGGCTGGGGGACGTGGCCTACTGGGTGCCGGCCTACGGCTTCCTGGCCCAGCTTGCTCCTTCGGGGCGGCAGTACACCGTGCAAGGCCTGGGGAGTGCGGCACAGCAGATAGGGACCATACTTGGGCCGTTCGTCGGGGGGATTGTGGCTGGAGTTGCGGGCTTCGGCCCAGCATTCCTGGTGGGAGTAGGGTTGGCGCTTGCCGGGGTGGTAGTCGGGGTGTGCATGGAGCGAGTGAGACCTGAGGGTATGGAGGCGCCCCGCTTGTCGACCTACATCGTAGGGTATCACCGGCGAGCCCTCGGGCTTTTCGTCAATAATCGGGCGGTGTTGTGGGCGACCTTCGTCCACGCGGCAATCCTGCTTAGCTGGCCGGTGATGAGAGGATCCTTCTATCTGGCCTTCCTCGAGTCGCGCGGCCTTTCCTCGGCAGGCTCCGGGAGCATAGTCTCCGTGCACTTGCTGGTTGGCTCGCTGGCGGGTCTTTGCCTCGGCAAACTGACCGCGGGTCGCTCAACGCCGCGGCTACTGCTGGCTGTTGCTGCATTTGGCGCCTTGACGGTTGGGGCCACACCTTTGCTGCCGAGCGTTCCGCTGCTCGCCTTGGTGGGCTGCGCAGGTGGAGCCGTCGGCCTGTACATGCCAGCCTTGATCGGATTCCTCGCGGAAACAGCGGACCTTCCCGAACGATCCATGGGCGTCGCCGTGCTGAATCTGTCGTGGGCAGTTGTCTGTCCAGGCGGCCTCTTCCTGGTAGGCCTTCTGGTGGACAGGTTGTCTCTCTCTGCGGCGTTCATTGTCACCGAGACGGTGGTCCTCCTCGGTGTGGGCTTACTGTGGATCTGGGCGGCAAGGGAACACGAATGACGCGAACAGGATCGCGAGTGGGTCGAATCTAGCGAATGGCACGAAGGGGTGAGGTAGAAGGGGGCAACACCAGTCAGCGGCGGGAGCGGATTGGAGAGACGAGGAGTGCCTGGCTCGAAGACGCCCGCGCTGTGGCGGCCGTACCGGAGGATGAGCTTTCAGCTTCTGCTATTTCCCCGCACGCGTGGGGGTGGAAGGATCTCCGCGACCTCTGCGGTGCGGTATGACTCGGACGGGAGGGTCTGAGGCAATCCCCGAGTGACACGAATGGTTGCCACAGCCCCCGAGGTGTTTGGCTGCGCCTCTTGTGCTTGCCGCGATAGGACCGAGATGGTATAGTTGATAGGTTGTCATCTGGTTACGTGGAAAGAGGAAAAGGTCTACCGTGGCAGTCGTGAGTCTGATCTACGCCGTGGCGGCCGTATGGCTCGCCGTCTATACACTGAACTCCTTCGTTCTGACTTTCCTCTACTGGCGACACAACAGGGAGAGCACGTCGCTCCCTGACCTGAGTTGGGTTCCTCGGGTGACGGTGCAACTGCCCGTCTTTAACGAAGCCCACGTTGTCGAGCGCCTCATCGACGCCGCGGCACGGATGGAGTACCCGCCGGATAGGCTACAGATCCAGGTCCTGGACGACTCCACAGACGAGACCACGGCCCTGGCCCGCAAGAGGGTGGCCTACCACCGTTCCCGAGGTCTGGACATCGAGCTCTTGCACCGCTACAACCGGGCTGACTTCAAAGCGGGTGCGCTTAGGGAGGGTCTGGAGAAGGCGTCGGGGGAGTTCGTCGCCCTCTTCGACGCGGATTTCCTGCCACCGGAGGATTTCCTCCTGAGGACCATCCCGTATTTCCTGACACGATCTCGCCTCGGCTTCGTTCAGACTCGCTGGGGCCACATCAACAGCGGGTACTCCTCACTGACGGCTGCTCAGACGATTGCCCTCGATGGACACTTCGCCATCGAGCAGCCCGCCCGCCACCGCTCGGGTCTGTTCCTCAACTTCAACGGCTCCGCAGGGGTCTGGCGCAGGGAGTGCATCGAAGATGCCGGCGGCTGGCAAGGGGATACCCTGTGCGAAGACATGGATCTGAGCTACCGGGCTCAAATCGCGGGCTGGGAGCCCCTGTACTTGAGGGACGTGGTCTGCAAAGCAGAGATTCCACCTCAGGTCCACGCCTTCAGGCGACAGCAAGCGCGTTGGGCCAGAGGCTCCATCAGTTGTGCCCTCAAGCTCTGGCGGCAGATTCTCAAGGCGCCCGTGTCTGCCTTCAAGCGTTTCCAGGGTCTGATCCACCTGACCAGCTACCTCGTGCACCCTCTGATGCTGCTGGTTTTGGCCCTTTCGGTGCCCCTGCTCTACGTGGGACAGCCAGTGGCCTATCCCCTTACCTACCTGAGCCTGGCCAGCCTCGGCCCGCCGACGATGTACGCCTGGGCGCAGCGAAGTCTGTATCCTGATTGGATCAGACGGATACGGTACTTCCCGCTTCTCGTCCTGCTGGGCACCGGTCTGACGCTGAGCAACAGCAGGGCCATCTACGGGGCACTGAGGGGGAAGCGCGATGAGTTCGGGCGGACGCCGAAGTTCAGGCTGGAGGAGCGGCGGGACGACTGGAGGGGCAGCAGGTACGCGCTATCCTTCGACTGGGTCGCTGCGGGGGAGATCCTCGCGGCGCTCTATGCATTGGTCGGGGTAGGCGTGTCCCTCCAGCGAGGTAACCTCTTCGCCATCCCCTTCCTGACGCTGTACGCTGCGGGCTTCGGCTACGTGGCTTGCCTCACCATCCTCCACTCTACCCAGGGGTGGAAGCGGGGTCAGACTCCCGTGACCAGAACGGGCACACCTCTGGCCGGAAGCGCCAATCCCTTCTTCTGGAGACGCTAGCCATCCCACCGCCTCGAGTGGGCAGGACAGAAGCTCAAGACTGGGTCTGGCGTACCTCCAGGTCCTCGGGGTAGAGCACCTCACCGCCTTCGATGGCCCGGGTATCATCCGGCAGATCCAGCGGATGGTCGGTGCCGGCGCGGATGAGCCCGCTCGTGGTGTAGGGGCCTACCGTGGGCCAATAGCCCGCCTTCTCTTCTGTGGCGAACTCCAGACGCGTGATCGCTTTGGGCCACTTGTACCCGTACTTGGAGGGGATCACCAGACGCAGGGGAGAGCCGTACTTGGCTGGCAGAAGCTCGTCGTTCATGGCGTAGGCGAACAGGACTCCCTCCTCCTGAAGCTCATCCAGCGACAGGGACTCGTAGTAGCCATCGGCGCAGTAGAAGTGCAGCCAGCGAGCTTCCGGCTCCGGATCAGCCAACTCCACCAGTGTATCGAGGTCGAAACCCTCCCATTTCGCTCTTGCCGACCAGCACTCCACGCATTTCATACGCCGGACGTCCGCCACGGAGGGCAAGGCTTGCACTTCGTCGAGGGAGAGAGTCTGCGGCCTCGTCACCAGTCCCTCCACGGATAACTGCCACTCGTCGGGGTCGGGCGCGGGGAATGGGTTGAAGTAGCGAACGTAGAAACCGGGGATGTTCTCGTTGCGCAGGGTCTCTCCTGTGGACGCGCTGCCTGGCACGGTGGGGGTAAGCCGCTCAACACCTGAGGGCGCGGTGCCGCAAGAGGAGAGGGCCTGGGTCGCCAATGCTCCAAGGCCGGTCACCGCCGCCACACGTAAGAACTGCCGCCTCGTCTTTCTGCTCATCTGGGCTCACCTCCGGGAGAGGCAACGCTTTTTCTATTCTCCCTACATTATAGCCCATGGGCCATAGTCCTGTATGTAAGGCCCCTTACAACACGGCAAGGGTCAAGCAGCAGTTGTTGCCAGCCCGGATGAGAATAATGCGCTCCCTTCTGGGTCCCCCTGGTCTTATCTATCGGGGCCTCAGGCGCGCCTCACCTCCTGGGGCCATATGGCAATCCATGTTGCCAATGAGGCCGCCGAAACGTTGACTATGGGTCCTGAATACCCTATACTATGCCCGACTCAACTCGCGTGCGAGTGTGTCGGTGTGAGAGTCCAACAATGCAGATGAGTATTGTCATCCCCGCCCTCAACGAGGGCGCCAATCTCAGGCGTCTGTTGCCTCGACTCCATCACGTCGTCTCCACCCTTCCAAGCCAGGGACATGAGATCATCGTAGTGGACGGCGGATCGACCGATGACACGGTGGCCGTGGTCCAGGAGGCTGGGGCCAGGGTCGTTAGTCAGGAAGAGCCGGGCTACGGAGGGGCGCTGAAGGCTGGCTTCGAGGCCGCCCAGGGAGAGTACGTCCTCACTCTCGATGCGGATCTCTCCCACGATCCCGGTTTCGTGGAAGGGATGTGGCGAGCGAGGCAAGACGCGGAGGTGATCGTCGCCTCGCGTTACGTCTCCGGTGGCTCCGCGCGGATGCCCTTCATCCGCAAGGTGCTGAGCTTGATCCTGAACAGGTTCTTCACCAAGGGCTTGTCTTTGCCGCTCCATGACATCTCCAGTGGTTTCCGGCTGTACCGTGCCTCCGTCGTCAAAGACATGGGCCTGGAGAGCTCGGACTTCGACGTGTTGGAGGAGATACTGATCCGCTGCTACGCTCGGGGTTGGAAGATCAAGGAGATTCCCTTCCAGTACCTGCCCAGACAGGAGGGCGACTCCCATATCGACCTTCTCCGGTTCGGCTTCGCCTATCTACGAACCTTTCGGAGCATGTGGGAGTTGAGGAACTCCATCCTCTGCGCTGACTACGATGATCGCGCTTTCGACAGCAGGATTCCCCCCCAGAGGTACTGGCAACGCAGAAGGCACCAGATCGTGACGAAGTTTGCCTCGGGCGCAGGATCTTGCCTCGACGTGGGATGCGGTTCTAGCAGGATACTCGCCGGCCTGGATCGGGTCGTGGGGGTGGATATACTGGTCAGGAAACTCAGATGGGCCAGGAAGTACGGCCAGCCCCTGGTCAACGCGTCGGCCTTCGATCTGCCTTTCCGCGATGCGTCCTTCGACTGCGTGATCTGCTCTGAGGTGATAGAGCACATCTCTGCCGGGCAGAAGCCCTTCCTGGAGATGAGACGCGTCCTGAAGGATGGGGGTATCCTGATCCTGGGCACGCCCGACTATGGCCGGCTATCGTGGCGTGTCATAGAAGGCCTGTACCACCGCCTCATCCCCGGCGGATATGCAGATGAACACATTACTCGGTATACTAGGCAGGGGCTTGCATGCTTCATGGAGGAGCTAGGCTTTGTCCTCTCCGATGTGGAATACGTGCTGGGCTCTGAGATGATAATGCTGTTGCGCAAGGCTGAAGCGCCCTAGTGGCAGGGCCTTGATGGTGTGCTAACCGCGTTAGACGCCAGCCTGGGCGGCAGCCCGAGGAGGATGCCCAAAGGTGCTCGAACCCTTTTACTGCCCCACGTCAGTGGCTGTCATAGGCGCTTCGAGCGACGAGACCAAACTGGGTCACGCCGTGCTGAAGAACACCATTGAATGTGGCTATGAAGGAAAGGTCTACGCTATCAACCCCAAAGGTGGCGAGATTCTCGGTGTCCAGGCTTACCCAAGCGTGAAGGACGTACCTGGCGACGTTGATCTGGCGGTGATCATAGTGCCCGACCGTTTCGTGGCCGGTGTGTTGGAGGAGTGCGGACAGAAGGGCGTCAACGGAGTCGTGGTGATCACCGCGGGCTTCCGGGAGGTGGGCGGCGAGGGCCTCAAGAAGGAAAGGGAACTCGTCGACATCGTCCAACGGTACAACATGCGTATGCTCGGCCCCAACTGCCTCGGTGTCATAGACACCATCTGCCCCTTGAACACATCCTTCGCCCGAGGGATGCCCAACCGGGGCGAGATCGCCATGATGTCCCAGTCGGGGGCGCTGTTGATGGCCATTCACGACTGGGCCCTAGGCGAGGGGATCGGTTTCTCTCGCTTCGTCAGTCTGGGGAACAAGGCGGACATCGACGAGACTGACCTCCTCAACCTGTGGGACGATGATCCCTATACCAAAGTCATCGTGGCCTACTTGGAGGGCATAACCGACGGGCCCGAATTCATGAAGATCGCCGATCACGTAGGTAGAGAAACCCCGATCGTGGCTATCAAGGCGGGTACCAGCGATGCCGGTGCCCGAGCCGTTTCCTCCCACACAGGCACGCTGGCAGGCTCGGAGAGAGCCTACGAAGCCGCCTTCAAGCAGGTGGGCATAACCAGGGCGGACTCGGTGGAGGAGCTTTTTCAGTACGCCCTCGCCTTTGCCCAGGCCCCGCCCATCAAGGGCGATAGCATCGCCGTGGTCAGCAATGCCGGCGGCGCGGCGATCATGGCCACTGATGCCCTGGACCGAGCGAAGCTGCGACTGGCCTCTTTCCAGAGAGAGACGATCGAGCTCCTACAGGGTGAGCTGCCTCCGGGATCCAACGCCCTCAATCCTGTGGACGTGCGCGGCGACGCGGACGCTGAGCGATACCGCTTTGCCTTGGAGGCCGTGTTGCGAGATGAGAACGTTCATGGTGTCATCGCCATCCTCATCCCTCAGGCAGTGACCAAGGTGGACGAGACGGCCCACATCTTCGCCGACGTGGTGCACCAGCATGACAAGCCCGTGCTGGCCTGCTTCATGGGCAAGAATCTGGCCCAGATAGGGGTGCAGATCCTGCGCGATGCGAAGATCCCCAACTACAGCTATCCAGAGCCGGCGGTGGATGCCATGAGGGCCATGGTAGAACGCTGGCGGTGGCTCGGGCGGCCTCCCAGGACGATCGAGAGATTCGACGTTCGCCGCGACGAGGTAGAGGCGGCCTTCTCCTCCGCCCGCGCCGAAGGACGTCTCAAGGTGGGCGACGCTGAGGCCAGAAGGATCATGGAGGCCTACGGGATTGCCATTCCCCAGTCCGAGCTGGCTCGCAATCCAGAAGAGGCGGTGACCATAGCGGAACGGATTGGCTATCCGGTGGTCATGAAGATTGCCTCGCCCGACATCCTTCACAAGACGGACATCGGCGGGGTCAAGCTCAACATCATGGAAGCGACCGATGTCAGGGACGCCTTCGACTTGCTGATGTATCGAGCCCAGCGGTATATGCCCCAAGCCGACGTGTGGGGCGCCCAAGTCCAGGAGATGGTGCCTCAGGGGCGCGAGGTCCTCATTGGCATCAACCGCGATCCTCAGTTCGGACCGCTGCTGGTCCTGGGACTGGGCGGCATATACGTTGAGGTCTTGAAAGACGTCAGCTTCCGCATCGCTCCGGTCGCGCGGTGGGAGGCGGAGGAGATGATCAACGAGTTGAGGTCCTCTGCCTTGCTACGCGGTCTTCGAGGGGAGCAGCCCGCCGATGTGGAAGCCATCGTGGATTGTATGCTGCGGGTCTCACAGTTGGCGGTGGACTTCCCCGAGATCGTGGAGTTGGACATCAACCCGCTGATGGTTCAGGAAGAGGGAAAGGGCGCCGTGGCCCTTGACATGCGCCTGGTGCTGTCGTGAGGTCTCCACAGGCGCTCGTCAAGCGGTGCGTCCGCACGAGATATAGCAGAGTGTACCCGGTCCTGGTGTGCAAGAGCGAGGAGAGGTAACACAAATGGTAACACTTTACGTCGCTTCAACGTACAGAGCTTCAGGGAAGACCGCCCTCTGCGTGGGTCTGGGAAAGCGTATGCAGAGAGATGGGTTCTCGGTGGGCTACATGAAGCCGATCAGTTTGTCAGCGCGCCGCCTCGAGGGCACTGTGGTTGACGAGGATGCGCACTTCATCAAGAAAGAGCTGCAACTGAGTGAGCCCATGTCCGACCTGGTGCCCATCCCGCTGGATGAACAAGCGGTGGAATCGATCATGCGCAAGCAGAAATGGCTGGATTATCCCAAGATGCTCACGGATGTCTACAGTCGTGTCGGCAAGGGCAAGGACGTGATGATCATTGAGGGTGTGGATCGCCTCAGCTCTGGCGGGCTGATCAAGCTCCCGGCCAACGAGGTCTGCAAGCTTCTCGACGCCAAGTCGCTGACTGTGGTCCGCTATGCCGGGCTGCTCTCGCTGGACCCCGTGTTGTTCTACCGGCGCGTTCTCGGCAAGTCGATGCTGGGCGCGCTGATGAACGGCGTCCCCCAGAGGTTGCAGGAATCAGCCGAGGAGGTAGGAAAGCCCTACCTGCAGAAGGAAGCCATACTGGTCTATGGCATTCTGCCAGAGGAGCGGTTCCTGATGTCCGTGAGTGTCCAGGAGCTGGCCGAAGCCCTGGGGGCGGAAATGGTGACCCGGGGCGACAAGGGCAGCGAACTGGTGGAGAACCTCATGGTCGGTGCCATGACCGCAGACGTCGCCCTGAGCTACTTCCGCCAGAAGCCCAACAAGGCCGTGATCACGGGGGGGGACAGGACCGACATCCAGCTCGCCGCCCTACAGACTTCCACCAAGTGCCTGATCCTGACCGGCAACCTCCATCCGCAAGACATGATCAAGGGCGTGGCGCAGGAGATGGGCGTGCCCATCGTGGTCAGCAAGTACGACACCTTGACCACCATCGAGATAGTGGAAGGCTTCTTCGGCAAGAGCCGTTTCCATCAGGAGAAGAAGACCCAGCGCTTCGAGGAGCTTCTGGCGGAGCACTTCGACTTCACCAGTCTATACATCACCCTGGGATTGACCTAGAAAGAGTCTGCCCGAAGGGAGGAGGCCGACCATGAGTATCGTAGAAGACATCCTAGCCAGGGAGGTCCTGGATTCGCGGGGCAATCCCACTGTGGAGGTCGAGGTCTACCTCACAGACGGAGCCGTGGGACGGGCCATCGTGCCCTCGGGTGCCTCCACCGGTGTCCACGAGGCCCTGGAGTTGAGAGATGGCGATGCGGAGCGCTATGGGGGCAAGGGCGTCCTCACTGCGGTGGGGAACGTGAACGAAGAGATCGGGCCCCAGCTCGTGGGCTGGAACGTCTTCGACCAGCAGGGGATCGACGAGTACATGGTCGAACTGGACGGCACGCCCAACAAGTCGAGATTGGGCGCCAACGCCATGCTGGGGGTGTCGCTGGCCGTGGCCAGAGCAGCGGCCTCTGAGTTGGACTTGCCGCTTTACCGGTATCTTGGCGGCGTGGCGGCCAGGACCCTCCCCGTACCGATGATGAACATCCTCAACGGGGGCAAGCACGCGCAGGACTCCACCGATCTACAGGAGTTCATGGTCATGCCGCTCGGCGCTGATAGCTTCCAGGAGGCGCTGCGCTGGGGGACGGAGACCTATCACAGCCTGAAGAGGGTGCTCAGGGACAAAGGCTACAACACCGGCCTGGGAGACGAAGGGGGCTTCGCTCCGTCCTTAGGGTCGAACGAGGAAGCGGTAGAGGTCATTCTCGAGGCCATCGAAGAGGCGGGCTACGAGCCTGGAAAGGACCTCTACCTTGCCCTGGATCCTGCGGCCTCGGAGTTCTTCGAGGATGGACAGTACCATCTGCGCAAGGAGGGGAGAAAGCTGACGGGAGCGGAGATGGTTGACTTCTATGCCAACTGGGTGGACCGGTACCCTATCATCTCCATTGAGGATGGTCTGGCCGAGGACGATTGGGGGGGCTGGAAACTGTTGATGGAGAGGCTAGGGGATCGGGTACAATTGGTAGGTGACGATCTATTCGTGACCAACGTCGAGCGCCTGGCCAGGGGCATCGAGGAGAAGGCAGCGAATTCCATCCTGATCAAGCTGAATCAGATCGGCACGCTGAGCGAGACGATAGCCGCAGTGGACATGGCCCAGAGAGCCGGATGGACCACGGTCATCTCCCACCGCAGTGGCGAAAGCGAGGACACGACCATCGCGGACCTGGCGGTAGCCCTGAACGCTGGCCAGATCAAGGCTGGCGCTCCCTGCCGCAGCGAACGGGTGGCCAAGTACAACCAACTGCTGAGGATCGAAGAGTACTTGGAGGACACCGCTAGGTACCCGGGCCTGGAAGCCCTGCACCACATCCAAAGCTAGAGACTACCCCTAGCCAAAGGGACGGGGC
>Ga0315534_1002372_pt1 | contig 12683 bp, 11 predicted proteins | sample SalMarSW160240MG_FD_203094 | JGI IMG/M metagenome (GOLD analysis project Ga0315534, IMG submission 203094) | Salt marsh sediment microbial communities from the Plum Island Ecosystem LTER, Massachusetts, United States - Salt Marsh Sediment SW1602-40 ... | reverse complement strand
CGCCTGCCGATCACCCCTGGAGGAAATCATTTAAGATCCAAGCACACGAAACGAAAAACCCACCCTGACATTTTTATTGAACTATTACACTGACCTTTTCATTGACCTATAACAGACAATTACACTTGAAAGAAGTTCACTTTTCTTGCCTATCTCACTGCGCCTCAAAGCGAGACTTGTTCCAGATGGACTACCTGGGGCAAGGCGGTTATGGCTTCGAGCACCGCTTCATCGGCGGGTGAGTCGATGTTGATGATCGATATCTGTTTGCCGCCCGGCGCTTCGCGACCCATGTGCCAGTGTGCGATGTTGACGCCATGTTCGCCCAGCAAAGTGCCCACGCGGCCCATCACCCCCGGCTCGTCGTGGCTGGTCATCACCAGAGTCCATCCATCGGCGACGGCGTCGAGGCGCATGTTGTCGATCAACACGATGCGCGGCTCTGTGCGCAGAAACAGCGCACCACCGATCAGACGGGATTCCTCGTTGGAGATTACACGGCAGAGCAAGACGTTGATGTAGTCTTCCGCAGCCGGGTGGCGAGCTTGGGAGACCAGGATGCCGCGTTCGGCTGCCAGGCGAGGGGCATTCACGTAGTTCACTGTGTCCGACAGAATCGGCGCCAGCATGCCCTTGAGCAGACCCACAGTGAGCAGCTTGGTGTGGGGTTCCAGCTCTTCACCGCGGTACTCCACTTCGACCCGGCTGACGCGGCCGTGGATCATTTGCATTTGCAGGGCACCGATCTTCTCGGCGAGAGTCATGTAGGGCGCCAGCGATTGATAATCCACACCCTCTGCGAAGGGCATGTTGACGATGTTGCTGTAGTTGTCGCCTCGTAATGCGTCGAGGACTTGTTTGGCCACTTGAACGGCGACGCCGTGCTGGGATTCGTGGGTGCTGGCTCCGATGTGCGGTGTGGTCACGACGTTGGGCAGGTTGATCAATTTCTGCAGCAGGTCCGTCTTTGGCGGTTCGTCGCTGTAAACATCCAGGGCAGCGCCGGCGATTTTACCGGACTCCAGGGCCGCGTACAAAGCTTGTTCCTCGATGATTCCGCCGCGAGCGGCGTTGACGATCCTCACGCCGTCTTTCATCTTGGCGATTTCTTCTGCCGCGATCATGCCGCAGGTTTCTTCGTTCAACGGTGTGTGAAGGGTGATGATGTCTGAACGGGAGAGGAGCTCGTCGAGTTCTGCGACGAGTTCCACGCGAATGCGTTCTGCAATCTCTTCGGCGATATAGGGATCATAGGCGATTACGGTCATGCCAAAAGCCTGACAACGCGTCGCCACTCGTGAGCCGATGCGACCCAAACCGACGACGCCCAGGGTCTTTCCATTGAGTTCGGTCCCCATAAACACTTTGCGTGTCCATTCCCCCTTTTTAATTGAATCGTTGGCTTTGGGCAGATTGCGGCACAAGCCGAGCAGGAGCGCCATGGTCAGTTCCGTCGCGCCGAGCGTGTTTGCCCCCGGCGTGTTCATGACTTGAATCCCGCGCACGGTGGCGGCATTCACATCGATATTATCTAGGCCGACGCCGGCGCGCGCGGCGATCTTGAGCTTGCTCGCGGCGGTGAAAATCTCTTCGTCCATCGCCGTGCCGGAACGCGTGATGATGGCGTCGTAGTCGCCGATGATTTGGAGCAATTTCTCCCTTTCGGGGAGATGGATCATGTCGTATTCTGCATCGTCGGCTTCGTCGATCAGCGCCAACCCTGCAGGGCCGATGTCTTCGGTGATCAGAATGCGGTACATATTTTCCTCAATTTAACGGGAGGGAATCGAATGCGATCCGCCCGCTTAGGAGTTATAACCTGACATGTGAAGCAGATCGATCAAGGGATCGTCAACGGCTTCGAACGACTGAAGCCGGGCGTTGATCTGTCGTTTCAAGGTCGGGTTGTGGAATTGTACCAGTCCTTGTTTCAAAACTTCGATTCCAGCTTGAAATATCTCTTCGTGCTCCGTTCCTTGTAAACGCTTGGCTCTACCTTCCGCCAACGCCAGGGGGACGATGGCTTCCAGGCCCGGCGCTTCGATAAACACGTCCGCTTCCTCGGCGACGCGTTGCCTGCGCACGACTCCGCCGAATCCGACGAATACCTTGACCGTCTGGCGCGCTTCGAGGTCGGTGATCCCATCGCCGACGAGCATCGTGCGAGTTTCCTCACCGGCCAATTCTTCGATTACGGCGCGTTTTCCCTCCGTCTCGACCAACGGTGTCGGTGCGATATCGAGAAAATGCTCTTCGGGATTGCCGCCGTATTGATTGTGATCGAAGCGCCACCATTCGCCGGAAAGCTGATCGAATTTAATGGGGACGGCGCGCACGTTGTCTGCGGAAACACCGAGCCAGCGGGCGAATTTCAAAACCGATTGCAGCAGTCCGCCGCTGATGATTGAGACCTCACAACCGCCGGCTTTCAAGGCGGCGATTACTTCTTTTGCGTTCGGGACGGTGTTCTCGCAGTAAGCGCGGGCGATCAGGCGTAAATCTGCACGCGTTGGCTGCAGTCTTTTCAGGCGTTCGTTGTACACCGCCTCGAGTTCGATTTCGCCATCCATCGCTTTGCGTGTGAGTTCGGAGATGTATTCGAATTGACCCTTGATGCGCGCCAGTTCGTCGATGCCTTCGATGGAAGTTAACGTGCTCTCGCAATCGAAGAACACGTGCTGAAAACTCTGCAATCGGGATACGGGTTTTTGACTCATGCTGCCCAACTTTTCAATCAAGCGCTAAGGCTTGTCGTAAACTGCTCACCAGACTCGCCGTTGCTTTCGGTGCATCGCTGGCGTTTCTCGCCGCATCGATGATCGCCGAGCCGACGATGACGCCGTCCACCAGTGAACCAACGGTGCGGGCTTGCTCGGGTGTCGAGATGCCAAAACCGAGTGCCAAAGGCGTGGCCGTGTACTGGCGTACGCGCTGGACAAACGCCTCTAAATCTTGCGGCAGGGAATCGCGCGCGCCGGTCGTGCCTGTCAGCGACACCAAATAGAGAAAACCTTTCGAACGAGCCGCTGCTTCCTGAATGCGGATCTCGGTCGACGTCGGTGCCAGCATGTGCACGTAGGCGAGGCCATGCTCTTCTGCGAGCGATTCGATCTCCAGCGCCTCTTCGGAGGGTAAATCCGGAACGATGAAACCATCTACGCCGGCTTCTTTTGCCTCCCGCACGAAGCGCTCGACTCCGAATGCGAGAATGGGATTCATATATCCCATGAAGAGAATGGGTTGATTGACTCCCCGAGAGCGTAATTCTAAACCAAGCCGGAAACATTCGGCTACGGTAATTTGATTTTCAAGCGCGACCTGGGTGGAGTATTGTATCGATAGGCCGTCGGCTAGGGGGTCGGAAAAGGGGACGCCGAGTTCGATCAAATCCGCGCCGGCACCTGCAATGGCTTCGATGATGTCCAATGATTGAGGGGCATTGGGAAATCCGAGCGTGAAATACGGCATCAGGCATGCGCGTGGATGGGCGTTGGTAAATGCGGCCGCGATGTTATCCATACCATTCATAACACTTATATCACAAATAGGTTTTCTATTAGCTTGGAAACGCTGTCCAAGTCCTTGTCGCCGCGTCCGGAAAGATTGATTAGCATGATCTCATCCGCGGACATTTTTGGCGCCCGTTGAACGGCTTCGGCCACCGCATGCGCCGACTCGAGTGCGGGTATGATTCCTTCGAGACGGCTGAGCAGCTGGAACGCCTCGAGCGCTTGATCGTCCGTGGCGTATGTGTATTCTGCGCGACCGATGTCGCGCAAATAGGCGTGCTCGGGTCCAACCGCAGGATAATCCAAACCGGCCGAGATCGAATGTGTTTGGGCGATTTGGCCGTCTTCATTTTGTAACACATAGGAATAGGTCCCGTGCAGAACACCGGGCCGCCCGATGCGAGCGTCACTGAAGCGGCTGGCGTGAAGTCCGCTCTCAATGCCTTCGCCGCCGGCTTCGACGCCGACCAGTTTGACATTATCGTCCTCGAGGAAGGCGTAGAAGAGACCGATGGCATTCGAGCCGCCGCCCACGCAGGCCACGCAAACGTCCGGCAGCGAACCGGCCTGCTCGAGTATCTGCACTTTGGCTTCCATGCCGATGACGGTCTGGAAATCGCGCACGATGGTGGGATAGGGATGCGGTCCCAAAGCCGAGCCGAGTAAGTAATAGGTGTCTCCTACATTGGTGACCCAATCGCGAATGGCTTCGTTGATAGCGTCTTTGAGGGTTTTGCTTCCGGATGTCACGGGACGTACGTCTGCCCCGAGCAGCTGCATGCGCAGCACGTTCATATGCTGGCGTTCGATGTCGACGCTGCCCATGTAGACAACGCATTCCAATCCCAGCAGTGCGGCAACGGTTGCCGTAGCCACCCCGTGTTGGCCGGCGCCGGTTTCGGCGATGATGCGCGACTTTCCCATGGCCTTTGCCAGTAATGCCTGCCCCAGGGCGTTGTTGATTTTATGCGCGCCGGTGTGGGCGAGATCTTCGCGTTTCAGGTAGATCGTGGCGCCGCCGAGATGCTCGCTCAGTCGTTTGGCGTGGGTTAATGGCGTCGGGCGTCCGGCGTAGGTTTTCAGTAGTGTGTCGAGTTCACGTTGGAAGGCTCCATCCGCGCGCAATGCCTGGTAGGCACGCTCCAATTCCTCCAGCGCGGGCATCAAAGTCTCGGGGACGAATTGTCCACCGTAGGAACCGAACTTGGCGGCGAATGGTACAGTGCCTTTCAACATGCAGGTTTCTCCGTTTCTCGTTTTCGTATGGCGTGTATGAACGCCTTCAATTTAGTTACGTCTTTCTTGCCGGGCGCACTTTCCACACCGGATGCCACATCCACACCCCAGGGCTGCACCTGCTCAATCGCCGCAAGCACGTTGTCCGGCGTGAGTCCGCCGGCGAGCAGCAGCGGCGTCGACCGGGCCAGTTGGGCGGCGATGCCCCAATCCGCCAGCTCACCTGTACCACCGTAGAACCCCAGTTTGCAGGCATCCAGGAGCAAAGCCGGGTAGGGGGCGCCGATTCCGGCAAACTGCTGGCACAGCCGCCTGGCTTCTTGCTCCGATTGGGGCCGGATGGTTTTGTAGGCGCGAGCTGCGAGCTTCTTCACGTCGGTCGGCGATTCATCGCCGTGCAGCTGGGCGTACTGCATATCGCACGCCGCCAACGTTTGCTCGATTGACTCGGTCGATTCGTTCACGAACACGCCGACCGTCTCGATGAGCGGGTGTCGCTGGCGAATTTTAGCGACGATCCCGGCGCAGCCTTCGATCGTGATCGATCGCGGGCTGGGAGGGTAGAAATTAAAACCCAGCATGTCCGCCCCAGATTCGGCGGCAGCCAGTGCATCTTCCAAGTTCATGAGGCCGCAGATTTTGATCTTCAAGGGGCTAGCCTCCTGCGAGCTGACGAACCTGTGCGCCGATGTCTTCCGCACGCACGAGCGCTTCACCCACCAATATGGCGTTGGCTCCCGCTGAAGCAACTCTGGCTACATCATCAGGCGTATGGATTCCGCTTTCGGCAACGACGCAAATTTCTTCTGGAATCAGCGTCCGCAGCCGAGCCGTGGTCTGCAGATCGATGCTGAAATCGCGTAAATCCCTGTTGTTGATCCCGATGAGTTCCGGAGACAGTTCCAAAGCACGTTCGAGTTCATCTGCGTTGTGCACCTCGATCAGCGCAGCCATGCCGCATTGGCAAACAAGAGTGTATAGCTCGGATAGTTGCTCCGCGGACAACGCGGCGACGATCAGCAGCACGGCGGCAGCGCCTGCCCCGCGTGCCTCGTAGACCTGATAGGGATCGCAGATGAAGTCTTTACGCAGCAGGGGTAGGTTGTCGAACCGATCGGCAATAGAACGCAAATCCTCCAGTTGTCCTTGGAAGTATCGCTGGTCTGTGAGCACGCTGATCGCCGCGGCGCCATTCTGGCGGTAGATTTTCGCCAGTTGAAGGGGATCGAGGTCGGCGCACAGCACGCCCCGGGATGGGGAGGCGCGCTTCACCTCGGCGATCAGCGCCGGTTGAGACGGCGAGCTGCGCAGAGCGTCGACGAAGTCCACGGCTGGAGGACGTTCGTCAGCCATCCTGCGAACAGCTTCCAGGGGTAGGATCGCTTTGTGTTCCGCGATTTCCTGGCGCTTGTGCGCCATGATCTCTTCCAAGAGACTCACGAAGAAAGCTCCTTAGTGCTGCATCATTTTCTGGCTGAATTCGATGAACTGTTCCAACTTCTCCAGCGCCTTGCCGCTTTCCAGCGATTGGCGTGCCTCATCGATTCCTGCGGCGAGATCGCCGCTTTCGACCGCCACTGCAGCCCCGGCGTTCAGCAGAAGTACGTCGCGCTTTGGCCCAGTATCTTTGCCTTGGAACAGGTCGAGGATGATCTGCGCGTTTTCCGGCGGGTCGCCGCCGCGTAGAGATTCGAGATCGGATCGCGGCATCCCCAGTTGTTCAGGGTCCAGGTCGTAGGTGCGTACTTCGCCGTTGCGCAGGTGGCTGACTTTGTTGGGCCCGCTCGTGGCCAGTTCGTCGATGCCGCCGTGTCCGTTGAGGACCATGGCGGCCTTTCCTCCCAGAGCAGAAAGCACGTTGGCGATCGGCTCGGTGAGTTCGGGGTCGTAGACGCCCAGGAGCATGTGGCTGGCGTTGGCCGGGTTGGTAAGCGGCCCGAGCAGGTTGAAAATCGAGCGTTGACCCAGTTCGCGGCGAGGGCCGATGGCGTGCTTCATCGCCGGATGGAAGCGCGGTGCGAACATGAAGCCAATGCCGATCTCCTGGATGCACTCGGCCACTGCTTGCGGTTCCAGATCTACCTGCACGCCCAGTTCGTCGAGCACGTCGGCGCTTCCGCAGCGCGACGAGGCGGCGCGATTGCCGTGTTTGGCGACTTTGCGTCCCGTCCCGGCGATGACGAAGGCTCCGGCGGTGGAAATGTTGAAGGTGTGGGCGCCGTCGCCTCCCGTACCGACGATGTCGAAAATCGGTTCCTCTCCGTTATCCAGGGGAACTTTACTGGCGTGCTCGCGCATGGCGCGGGCGCTGCCGGTAATCTCGTCCACACATTCCCCCTTCATGCGCAGCGCCATGAGGTATCCACCGATTTGTGCGTCGGTAGCCTCGCCGCGCATGATGATCCCCATGGCGGCTTCCGCTTCCTCGGGAGTCAAATCTTGATGATCCAGCACTTTGGCGAGAAATGGTTTTAACATGACATTCACTCCTTATTTATTCTTCCCTGACCGCAGCAGGTTGCATCTCTGCTCTTTGCGCGCCATTGCGGTTGAGGGAGAGGAAATTTCGCAGGATTTGCATCCCGTGTTGCGTGAGAAACGATTCGGGGTGGAACTGCACGCCGTAGATCGGGTATTCCCGATGCCGTACGCCCATGATCTCGTCCGCATCCGTGCGTGCGGTGACCTGCAGACTCCGGGGTATGGGATGATTGATGATCAGCGAATGATAGCGCGTGGCTTCGAAGGGGCTGGGGATGTCGACGAACAACCCGTTGCCCTGGTGGTGAATTTGCGAGGTTTTTCCGTGCATCAGGCGTGGGGCGCGTACGATCTCGCCGCCGAAAACGTGGCCGATGCATTGATGGCCGAGACATACACCCAATATCGGTGTCGTAGCTCCCATTTTCTCGATGAGTCGATTGGAAATGCCGGCATCCAGCGGTGTGCCGGGACCGGGCGAAATCACGATATAGCTTGGCTGCAGGGCTGCGATTTGTTCGACCGTGACCTTGTCGTTGCGAAAGACTTCGATCTCGACCCCAAGTTCCCCGAAATATTGAACCAGGTTGTAAGTGAATGAATCGTAATTATCGATCACTGCAAGCATCAGATTTTCCCTTTCTCCGCCATTTCCAGAGCGACGGCGAGTGCGCTGGCCTTGTCGATGGTTTCCTGTAGTTCGCGCTCCGGCACCGAATCTGCCACGAGGCCTGCACCTGCCTGGATATGAACCTCATCACCCTGCATAACGAGCGTGCGGATGGCGATGCACGAGTCCAGCGACCCATCGTAGGAAAAATAACCGATTGCCCCGGCATAGGGTCCCCGGGCTTCGCCTTCCAGCTCGGCGATGATCTCCATGGCGCGGATCTTCGGCGCACCGCTGACGGTGCCGGCGGGGAAGGTGGCACCCATTAAGTCGAAGGCGTCGTATTCCGGCTTGAGGTTTCCCTGCACCTGCGAGACGATGTGCATCACGTGAGAGTAGCGTTCGACTGCCATTTTGATCGGAACGTGCACTGAGCCATAGTCGCACACACGACCGAGGTCATTGCGGGCCAGATCGACGAGCATCACATGCTCGGCACGCTCCTTTGGATCGGCGAGCAATTCTTGTTCGAGACGATTGTCCTCCACTTCGCTGCCACCACGCGGTCGTGTTCCCGCCAGGGGACGGATTGTGGCTTCGTTTCCTTCTAAACGAACGTGCATTTCCGGAGAGGCGCCGATGATGTGTAAGGGTGGGTCCCCGGCGAAATCGCCGAAATTGAAGAAGAACATGTACGGCGAGGGGTTCAACGCCCGCAGCGCACGGTATACGGAGAACGCATCGGCGCTCGTGCGGCGGGAGAAACGCTGCGAGACGACGACTTGAAAGATGTCTCCGGCGGCGATGTATTCTTTGGCGCGCTCGACAGCCTGGCAGTACTGCTCGGGGGACATGTTCGATGTCAATTCCTGAGGTTCATTTGTCCCTGTTGTAGCGCTTTGCGGCTGCAGCGGACTGCTAAGGTGTTCCTGCAAGCGATCGAGGCGTTCGTTGGCCTCCTGTAGTGCGGATTGCTCGTCGCCATCGGTTTCGGCGTAGGTCAGCATCACCAGCCGGCCGAAGGCGTGATCGAAAGCAATGACGGTGTCGGCTTGCAGGAAAACGGCGTCCGGCAGGTCGCCCACCGGCAGCGAGGATAAGCTGGGTTCGAAGTAGCGCATCATTTCGTAACCCAGGTAGCCGACCAGTCCACCTACGAAGCGCGGCAGCCCGGAGGGCAGTTCAGGCCGATGCTGCTGGATTTGTACCCGCAGAGCTTCCACTGGGCTGCCGTCTTCTGGTAGGGTGGTTTTAGACACACCTGCAGCGCTGTGATGTTCCAAGCTGTTGCCGCGCAACACGAATGCCTCGTAGAGACCGGCACCGATGAATGAGTAACGGGCGACCTGTTCGCCGCCGGTCACCGACTCGAGCAGGAACCCCGGTCCGAGCCCGGACAGTTTCAGGTATACAGATACCGGTGTTTCCAGGTCGGCCGGCAGCTCTCGCACCACGGGCACGAGATTGGTGGGGCGATTTTCGTGGGTTTGATTTCGCAACGTCGTTTTTTCCATGCGCTTCACTTCACTCTCAACAAAATAAACCCTCTCTCATCGTTGGGGACGAGAGAGGGTTCCCGTGGTGCCACCCCAGTTAGGCTCGATGCTCCTATGAAAAAACCCGTCGGTGATGACGACGGGTGGGAACATGCCAGCCTCACTTATTCCGGTACGGCGATGCAGCTTCGATCATCGCTTATACCTTCTGCCTCGATAACGGTGGCTTTCCGGCGCGGACTACTCGGTTTCAACCTTTCGGCCGGCAGCTCCGGGGTCCATTCTCCACTGGCGTTGGGGCGGGATTCTCATCTACCTCCCGCTTTCTGTGCCTTCGTTTCAGCTGATACTCTTCCCCTTCATAGCTTTTATTGCATATTTAGTTGCGTCGTTTATACCAAAATCCTGGAGGCGTGTCAAGAAGAATGGGTGAAATGCGCATTTTACTCACGCTGCTCCTGATTTGAATCCACCTCATCCCACCGCTGCCCGATGAAATGATCCACGGCTCGATCGTTTCAATCGCTGCGCTGAGCGTGCTTATAACTTGATTGTCAAACGGCGGGCGCCCTTCTTGGGCGTCACAAGGACACCCAGGGGATCGTCCTTTGCCGCGCCTCCTTCTACACCCTGGACAGTTTCGATACCCCGCAGCAGGATGGACCAACCGCGGGATTTTCCCTCCGCCTCGACGCGGATTTGCTGCCCGGTCCGGTTTATCCGGATGCTCAGCGCCACATCCTCATGCTGCGTAGTCACGCGCGCCGATGCTGCAGCACCATCGTCGAGCTGGAAGACGTGAAAAGTCACGCCATCGGCATAGTCATAATCGGGCTGCTGCTCGTTCTCACCCATGGGCAAGACCGTATTGGGCCGCACCATGAGCGGCAAGCTGAGATAGTTGTGGCGCTCGCGCAGCCAACGACCGCCCTCGATCACCTGGCCGCTTAACAAATTCGTCCACTTACCCCGTGGAAGGTAGTAATCAACCTGTCCATCTTCGGAAAAGACCGGAGCCACCAGCAGCGACTCGCCCAACATGTACTGCCGGTCGAGAGTATCGCAGCCAGGGTCGTCGGGAAATTCGAGGATCATCGAACGCATCGTCGGCAGGCCAGTCTCGTGAGCCTCACAGGCCGCGCCAAAGAGATACGGCATCAGGCGGCACTTGAGTTTGGTGAAGAGACGCAGTACGTCCACGGCTTCGTCGTCGAAAAGCCAGGGGACGCGATACGAGGCGTTGCCGTGCAAGCGGCTGTGGGAGGACAGCAATCCGAAGGCACACCAGCGCTTGTACACCTCAGCCGAAGGTGTTTGTTCGAATCCTCCAATGTCGTGGCTCCAGAAACCGAACCCGGAAAGTGACAAGGACAGGCCGCCGCGCCGTGGAAACGAAAGGCGTTCAGCGGACTGGCCCAGGTCATCATCCAATCCTCCGATCAGCCTGGTGAACTTGTCCTGACAGCCGTTTCGTCCGGGCTGGCGTCAGCAGTCGTCCGGGTGAAAACTGAGGCGTCTTCATAGGAGAGTCTAACGTGTCCTCTGGCGAAAACGAGGCCAAGCGATCCACTTTCGAGCCGACGTGGGAGTCGCTGAAGGCCTATTCCGTCCCTGGCTGGTATGCGGACGCCAAGTTGGGCATCTTCGTTCATTGGGGAGTGTATGCGGTGCCCGCTTACAACAACGAGTGGTACTCGCGCAATATGTACCTGCAGGGCTCGGATGAATTCCAGCACCACGTCGAGACGTATGGCCCTCAAGCCCGGTTCGGCTATAAGGATTTCATCCCTATGTTCAAGGGGGAACGCTTCGATGCCGACGCTTGGGCGGAGCTCTTCCGCAAGACAGGCGCGCGATACGTCGTGCCGGTGGCGGAGCACCACGATGGGTTCGCCATGTACGACAGTTCCTTTACCCGATGGAATGCCGTTAGGATGGGACCTCGACGGGATGTGATCGGCGAGCTGGCAGAAGCGATCCGCCGTCACGGATTGGTCTTTGGCCTCTCCTACCATCGTCTGGAAAACTGGTGGTTCTTTGACCAGGGGAAAAGCTTCGATTCCGACGTGCAGGATCCAGACAACGCCGGTCTCTACGGCCCAGCCATGCCAGGCCCAACGCCGGGAACGGAGGAATGGAAGCTGCGGGATTGGTCGCCCGCGCCGGACGCTGCGTTCCTCGATGAGTGGTTGGTCCGCGGTTTAGAACTCGTCGACAAGTACGAACCGCAGATTTTCTACTTCGACTGGTGGATCCAGCAGCTCGTCGTCGAGCCCTATTTGAAAAGGTTTGCCGCGCAGTATTACAACCGCGGCGCGGAATGGGAACAAGGGGCGATCATCATCTACAAATACGAAGCGTTTCCTGAAGGTGCAGCGGTTTATGAGGTCGAACGGGGTCAGTTGGCGGAGATCCACCCCCGAGTCTGGCAGGCCGGCACTTCGATTTCCAAGTCTTCCTGGGGATACGTGGCGAATCAGGAATACAAGACGGCCACGGAGATCATCGGGGATCTGGTCGACGTGGTAAGCAAGAACGGTGTCATGCTGCTAAACGTCGGCCCTCGCCCCGATGGCACCATCCCCGAACAAGAAGAAAAGATTCTGCTCGAAATCGGTCGCTGGCTGGAAGTGAACGGCGAGGCGATCTACGGCACTCGCCCCTGGCAAGTCTATGGTGAGGGACCAACCGAAGTGGGTGAGGGAGCCTTCAGCGACACCGAGAGAAGTGCCTACACCAGCAGGGATATCCGTTTCACCACCAAAGGCGACGTGCTCTACGCCATCTGCCTGGCCTGGCCGGAGAATGGCGAATTCATCATCCGTTCCCTGGGCAGCGACGAGTACACAGGAGAGCAGACGATCGGGCAGGTGAGTATGCTCGGATATCCCCGGGCGCTGTCCTGGTCTCTTGAACCAGACGGGTTGAGAATTAACGCGCCGACAGAAAGGCCCTGCCAGCACGCGTATGTGTTCAGGATCGAGCCTTGAACTTCTCGTTCGAATAGGTCAATGTGCTGCAGCATCGTACGCGGCGGCACAATTTCGCTTTATTTCGTACTGCCAGAGTCTGCGGTAGAAAGCCTGCCGATTGTGAAAAATGCAACTTGGGTCTTGACAGCGAGGTTCTTTTTTGCTACTCTCATCCCAATTATGGTCGATGTAAACATTTCCGTTCTTCGTGGTCGTAAGCCATTGCCAGCTAAGATGGGGGTGTCTGGCTAGTTGCTTGCGTGTATTAAAACACACCACCAACCCGCCAGACATTTGGCGGGTTTTTTCATTGTGAGCAGGTCATGTTGAATATCGGAATGGAAAATGGGAAGAAGGAAGGCAAGGCGCCAGATCGAGG
>Ga0315534_1002371_pt1 | contig 12684 bp, 10 predicted proteins | sample SalMarSW160240MG_FD_203094 | JGI IMG/M metagenome (GOLD analysis project Ga0315534, IMG submission 203094) | Salt marsh sediment microbial communities from the Plum Island Ecosystem LTER, Massachusetts, United States - Salt Marsh Sediment SW1602-40 ... | reverse complement strand
CGTGTACAAAATCAAGAGCATTGGAGATACGTTCCGCACCTATTTTGATGAACTCGATTCCGTTATCTTTTTCTCCAGAAGCAAAAAACGATGCTGCTTTAAGCCCAAATCGTAAATAGGTAACGGATGTCGGAATCTTTGATATGAAGCAACCCGTGAATGGATCGATTGTATCCTTTAGTTTTGCGATATCATTGGTAAGTGCCTTGGCATATGCGGAAAAGTAAAGTATGCGGATATAGTCACCAATAATTTTGTTTAAATAGGCAGTTTGGATTTCTTCCTGAGCAAATACTTCCTTGTCGTGGCGCATGATAAGACCATCTTTGTGCGCATACCCCAGCTTAGTCCCAGGGTTGGCTATCATAGAGAGGATATAGGCCTGGTCTTCTGCTCGGCCGATAAAAGAAGGGGTAAAAGGTCGATACCGACGGAGGCTGTCAATGAGGATACCGTTCGTTCCTCCAGTTACATGAATTCGTTGAATGCATGTTTTTTTGCCATTGAGCTTGTTTGTAGTATAGCGTGTCATCATTTCCACCTCTGTCGAGAGCGCTTGTGGTAATGTGCTGAAGAAAATATATTCATCTGGCGAAAGTGCGAGCTTTGGAAATGGAACATCTGGAGTGAATAAGGATTTTTCGATGTCTTGCTGATTAACGAGGGATCCTGCTATCATACCAAGTTCTAAAGGGTGCCTATTAGAATCCATGCAATGTGCTCCCCAAAGGGGTGTTCTTAAATGTTCGAAAGCAGAATTGCCAGTCTGTTCCACAAGCTCCTTTTGCGGAAAGACCTGATCAAGATCAATTTTAAATGTAGCCTTGATCTTCGGCTGGATAAAGACGCTCCAAAAAGCGGCGATGGCCTTTAGGAAGCTATAGTGCCTGCCATATTCTCCGTCAACACCAAAAACATTCAGGAGTTTTTTTGCATCCTTATGCCGAAGGTAATGCATGGCAGCAGGGGTGAGAATTTCATCAACTATGTATTGTGTGTCTGTTTCAGTGAACACATAGACATCAATATTTTTCAGGCTCTCTGAGTGCAAAAATAATTCTTCGAGGTACCTTTTTGCGATGCTTCGAATACCACAATGGGTTACAGACACAGATAATGCACAGATAGGTTTTGCATGGCGTGACAGAGTGCAGCGATTGCGCTCAAACTCAAAGGCTGTCTCCAGCCCTCGAAGGCCGTAAAGCACTTCGGTTTTCACTGGATCTACTCCAATTCGGATAGGATGGTCATAACTAAAAACCTGGGGCTCGCTCATAATATTATAGAGCTTTTTTTTCAAGTTTTTGCTGAGAGAAAGATCATTTAAAGATTCCGATTTTGAGGGGATGGTCAAGAGCACATTTGAGGTGAAGAGTATCTGTTGACCTGGATCGGAGATTGGAATGGCATTAAGTTTTGTAATAGTCACAGTTCGTTTTTTTCGTAAGGATTTTACACGTTCTTGTTTATTTGTGAGAATATCATTTGCTTCAGGGAAGAATACAGACCATATCTTTTCTATTATTTCTTGCGTTTCACTCAGGTTTTTGTTTTGTGACATCCACTGGGAGAGTGTTTTTAAGCGGTGAGAAAAATCCCGGTCATTTGTGCACACCCTTTCGATTTCTTTATAAACAAGCCTTATTCCATTGAGATAAAAGGTAGCTATTTCTCCCCATTCGGGGGAGTCTTTCATACGAGCAAGAAAACGTTTTGCACGACGTAATTCCGGATGCTTACCATCTGCGAGACCGATAAGGAAAGCGGCATTAAGTGACTGGGCAATACCAGCTTTGTCTGTACACTTTTCGTCAAGGTGTTGGGTAGGGTCGAAAATGGAAAAGGTGTCTTTTTTCCATTTTGGTTGTAGTAATGTGTAGATAACGGATGTGAAATGTTCTTTCATTATTTATTATAAAAACTTTGATAGTCTCGTAAAAAGCCCTTTTACTCGCTCATGATGCCCATTTTGGGATTCATGAAATGCTTCGCTCATTTCCAAAAACTCGGGTCCTGAGAAGGAGCATGTGTATGTCTTTTTTTGTCAAATGCCCAAAACAAAGGCCCGTTCAGGGGCGTTTCAAAAAGGTGCAGATGTACAGAGCGATAGAAGACAAGGACATGGTGCTTTGCACCATTTTGAAACGGCCCACTACTGTGAATGTATAGGGCATTACAAAAAAAGACATACACATGCTCCTCACACAGTGTAGCGATTATAAGCGCAGCATTGTATTAATCACTCTCCAAAAGTGGCCAAGATCGCTCGCAAAAGACTTTTTACGATTTAGCCAACTTTAAAGTCCTTTTTCTTTTTTTTCTGTTACACAGTATATGCCCTTTCCGGCCATGGCTGGAGAGAAGCACATGTTGTCTGAAATGCATACAGCCTTCCGTAGGTCGCCTGCTTTCCAGCGGTTGATCAAATTGGGCTCCCTAATAAAAGGGCGGCACATAGAAATATAATCGGCCGCTCCCTCATCTATGAGTTGGTTGGCTACATGGTATGATCTTATTCCGCCCACGAGGATTAAAGGCACATTTATTGCCTTTTTAAAGGATTGAGCTTCATTACGAAAATATGCCTCTTTCTTTTTTGAGGTAATACCTTTCCTGCTGGGGCTAAACTTAGGAGATATCAGGAGTCCTCCGCTTAACTCTATACCATCGATCCCTCTCTCTGAAAGCATAGTGCCGACTCTCATTGAATCTTCCAGTTTGAGCCCATTTTCGATAAAGTCCTGGGAGTTCAATTTCACGAGAATTGGATAGTTCCGGCCCACGACATTTCTGATAGACTCAAGCACTTCGAGAAGGATTCTGGTCCGATTTTGAATATTACCGCCATATTCGTCGTTGCGACGGTTAAACAATGGCGAGAGAAACTGGCTGAGAAGATACCCATGGGCCGAATGGATTTGAATACCATCAAATCCTGCATCCCTGGCACGTCTGGCTGCCTCTCCAAAGGAGTTGACCATCTCCTTGATATCCTGTATGTGCATCTCCTTTCGGGGCTTTTTTGAAAGTCCATCTATATTTGATGGGGCCAGAGGAGTATGCCCTGTGAGTGCAGAGTGGGCATAAAAACCAGCATGTGCTAGTTGCAAGATGATTTTTCCGCTCCTTTCATGTACTGCTTGAGTAATAGTCTTAAGGCCAGGGATAAGCTCATCCTTATAAATGCCGAGCTGCCTTGGTCCTGCCTGCCCATCTTGTTGAACATAGGCGTGACCGGTAATAATGAGGCCGATGCCACCTTTTGCGAGATCCCTCATTAAATCTACTAACTGAGGAGTGCTCGCACCATCATCAGTTGCCATTCCCGACCAGGTGGCGGATCGCACAAAACGATTTGAAATTGTCATACCGTTAATTTCACTTGGTGCAAATAGTGTGGTCATTATGTACTCCTTTTAATCCTTTTTTAACACCTAAATCTATTCAAAAGCTGTTTTCATTCAGAGAGTGAAGCTGGCCGCCGCATATGTTTTGCCTCGCTTCTGTGACGTTTCTCTTCTAATCGGCGCCGTTTCGATTGGAGTGATGGTTTTGTCTTGCGTCGGACTTTAGGCGTTTCAGACGCCTTGCGAATTAATTTTACCAGTCGATCAAATGCATCCTGACGATTTCGTTCCTGAGTGCGGAATCGCTGTGCGTGTATAATAAGCACGCCATCTTCGGTAATCCTTCTGCCAGCCAGATGGACCAAACGTTTGCGAATTTCATCTGTTAGAGAAGGGGTGTTGGCTACATTGAATCGAAGCTGAACTGCAGTAGAAACTTTATTTACATTTTGTCCCCCAGGACCAGATGCACGTATGAATTCCTGTTTAATTTCACTCTCGTCAATTGCAATGCTTTTAGTGATATAAATCATACCTTTTGAAGCCACCCTAAATGTATATGTTTAGGTGTTTTCTTCTCTTTCCCATTGCTCAAATTTCAACCTTGTTGCTTTTTTCTTTCTTATATATGCAAGAATAAAGACGATAGTGACTAAAAACCATAGGGTTGTGGTGCTCGTAACGATCGGAAACCAGCTGAATCTCAATTTGAGGTAATGTCTCCATTTTTCTTCAAACCCTTCCCACTTAATACCATAAACTTCTCTCAGAACGTCTTTCAGTTCTTTACCTCCACTATATTCTTTTAAAAACCTATGGAAACTCTCCTTACCATATTGGCTAATTAAAAACGAAATAAGATAAAAACTCTCTGAGTAAGCGAGTTCTGCCTTGTTCGCTTCAAGGGGAAATAAGCGAGTGATTTCCGAGAGAGGTATAAGTGAGTCTGTAAGTACAGCCCGTGTAATGGTAGAAACTCTAGAGAAGTCCCACTCTCTGGATTCATACATGGCCAATCCCTCATTCAACCATAGTGGAATTTCTTCTCTTTTGCTAAAGGCCTTTCCCAGGGCAATGTGGGTGAGTTCATGCTTAAAAACCTTACCAAGATCGATGCCTTTTCCATTGGCTGCCTTAGGAGATTGTATGATTATCAGGTTTAAGCTGGGGTACGCAACCGCTGCAGACCACGAAGGGACTTTTCCCCCTGGTTGAAGTTCTTGATATTGTCTGAATGAGGGAGCGAGATAGACTTTGGTTTTTTCCTTAAAATCAACGCCCAGATCCTTCACAATGTCTCTTCTGAATGTCTCGGCATAATCAATCAAGGATTTTATTAACCTTTTATCCTTGGAATGAAAATAGAAGACAAAATGAGAAGTAGGAGTTTCAATATAATTAAAAGCAGAACTCATCGCGGGGGTAAAAAGCTGCAGGATGAATATGACAAACCAGTATTTAATCCATTGCAAAGAAGTGATTGACATTTACACTATCTCCTCAATAAAACTGGAGAACCTTATCGAGATATATCGTACTTGAATATGTGCTGCTTTGTACTAGGATTTTTTTTCCGGTGTAATTTTTTCAAGTATTTCTCCAGCACCATTTAAAATAAAAAGCATAAATTTATGTTCAGCCGCATCATGTGCTAATTCCTCAAACTGAATTGCCTGAATCTCATATTTTTTTTCTTTATCGCGTGTCATATGGTCAAGGCATTCTGAGGCATCTTCTTTGTTGAGAAATATTGGTATAAAGGATATATCTTCTTCTTTATAATGTTGTCCTAAAAACTGCTCATTTCCACCAGGATCCATCACTACCACCCAGACCCATGGATTTTCTTTAATCAGCTTACTCATATAATCCTCCTTTTAAAGTTCAGATGGATTGTAATTGTTTTCAAATCCTCATTAGCTATCTTATTTTTTGATTTTTCACATTGATGTTCTCGTAAAAAGCCCTTTTACTCGCTCATGATGTCCATTATGGGATTCATAGAATGCTTCACTCAATTCCAAAGACTCGGCATAAAGACCTGGAAAGGAGCATGTGTATGTCTTTTTTTGTAATGCCCTATATATTCACAGGAGTGGGCCGTTTCAAAATGGTGCAAAGCACCATATCCTTGTCTTCTAATGCGCCATACATATGCACCTTTTTGAAACGCCCCTGAACGGGCCTTTGTTTTGGGCATTTGACAAAAAAAGACATACACATGCTCCTCACACAGTGTTGCGGTTATAAGGCGCAGCATTGTGTGAATATTTTTCCAAAAGTGGCCAAAATTGCCCGGAATAGATTTTTTACGAGTGAGTCGGCATTCTACTTTCAATTAATTCTATCAGTATCTCAGAGATCTTCAAGAAGAAAAATCTAAATTCATAGCTGCCATGATATTCCCATACTCATTCACCAGGTAATTTCAAAGAGCTAAAATGTCACCGATTTTTTGCTATACACCCTTGCTCGTTCTTGTTATTGATTGACTCATTATATTTGGTATCTTTACGCAAACGATTGAACTTTGCCACAATACGATGAGGTGAAAAATGATTAAAAAAAACAAAGTGTACATAATGGAGTCGGCAGAAATTGTTGGCGATGTTACGATAGGTGATAATTCATCCGTATGGAATAAGGCTGTGATAAGAGGTGATGAATCATCTATTAGGATCGGAAAGGAAACAAATATTCAAGATATGTGTGTAATACATGCAGAGCGTCACATTCCAATAGAAATAGGAGATAACGTGACGATTGGGCACAGTGCTATAATACATTGCAGAAGAATCGGATCGAATTGTCTCATTGGGATGGGAGCGATGCTCCTTGATAATGTGGAGATAGGGGAATATTCGATAATAGCGGCTGGAACGGTGCTTGCGGAAAACATGAAAATACCATCTCGGTCGGTTGTTATGGGTGTTCCAGGTAAAGTTGTGAGAGAAACAAATGATGGGGATATAAAGAGAATAGAAAGTTCGGCACAGGATTACCTGCGCCTTTCAAAATCACACCATGAGGGCAAGTATAAAAAAATATATTAAGGCTTTTTCCTTTTCATCTACGCTTTGTTAAAAGCTATTAATTATTTGTTTTATTGAGGGCTCAGGACAAGGGTAGTTGTGGAATGTTCCTGTATGGCCGCATCGCTAAACCACCAGTATACCTTATCACCATGGATGAAAGCCTTGATCTGATCTTTTGTGTGAGGATCAAATAACCGCCCAGAGACGCCCCCTGGAAGAACTGCCAAAACCTTGTCATTATCACCAAGATCTGCCACCATACGCAAAGATGCAGACACAGTAACACCGAAGGGATCATTAAAATCATAAATGCCGCAGCAAAGCGTCTCTCCAGAGCCAAGGAAAGGGTGAGATCCTCCACCCACTAGTCCCTTTCCAAACCCTTCCCTCCTGATGGGGCTTACGAATTCTAACTGGTGTACTTTCCCCCACACCCATTTTTTAGGATCCTGGCCAAGGCGGGAACCAAGAGTCTCAGTCACATCTAGAGCTGCCTGGTGGAGGAGTGTATCTACAGTTTCCTTGAAATCTTTAGTTTTGATATTATCGAACCAGGGCGATGTACCATTTAGCACCATCTTTTCAAGCCTTTCCTCCCAGAAGTACCATTTATCCAGCATGGTCCTTGCCAGATCTTCTCCTAACTCGTCTTGAAATACCAAGAGAGCAAATTTTCGATATATAGATTGGAAAATAGTGGGGGCCGCTTTATGAATATCATCAAGGTAATCCCATTGGGAGAGGATTTGACCCATCTGTTTGGTGTCATCATGAGCAATGAGCACCTTTCCTATGAGGGGTGCAATCTTCTTTGCCATGAGATTCATGGTGTCCCTTTGGAATTGCCATTGCTCATCAGCGGACTTTTTACCGGGGCTGTTAAGAAGTTGTGTAAGCCTTCGATAGCGGTAGGATGGCGATAAGCAGGAGGAGTAGTAATAGGGATAATTTATTCCTACTGTCTTATGATTGCAAGTGCCGACCCAGCCTCTTTGAGGATTGTAGCGCTGGGGCATATCATCAAATGGAATCCAGCCAGTCCAGTTATCACGGCTGTCTTTTATAACGTAGGGTATCGTTCCATCACCTTGTGATCGGATAGGGAGCTTGCTTGACACATGCCATCCGATATTTCCCTCTGTGTCAGCAAAAACAAAGTTGAGCATGATAAAATTCACATGGATTAGCGCTTCACGAATATCCTTTACAGATTTGGCAGTCAGAAACTGATTAAGACCTATTGAAGGCTCCATGGTCTCAAAAGCTGACCATCGTACGGCAATTACCTTGTCAGTCTTAAGCCCAGGAAGCACTCCGGATATAACAGGCCCTCTCTTGGTGAGCTTGATCTTAATCTTTTCTTTTCTTACTCCCTGCGGTGCATCCTTGTCTTTGATGGCAAGGGTCTCTTCAATCATCTCAAAAGACAGGGAATTCTTGCCCTCTAGATATCTATCAGGGTCTTCTGGATCTACGGTCTCAACATAGAGATCTTGTGCATCACCATAGGCATTAGTTACTCCTATGGCAATATGGTCGGTTCTGCCAACTACCATCCCCGGGGTTCCAGGAATGATTACTCCAACTGCCCTAAAATCTGGAGTAATAATGCCATTTGGATACCATGGACCTGGTAAAATCCTGGCATCGAGATGAATGTCGTTTGCCACAATAGGTTTTCCGTTTGCTGAGAGCAGAGGTCCCACAGTCCAGTTGTTGCTTCCTACACGGAGAGAGCCATCCTTAACATACGACATGATTTTTTTATCAGTTTCGAGATTTAGTTGTGCAAATTCCTGAACTGTGCCTTTAGCAACATTTATTTCCTTAGGAAAATCATCCGGATTAATATTAAGGGGAAATATCTCTCTGGCTCTTTCCAGTCCTAGTTTCTCTACCAACATCTGTGCAATGGCTTCGGTATGAATGTTACCTGCAGAGTCCCAGCCCATATAGTATCCAATGGCAAGGGAGTCTGCAATTGTCCATAGCCCGGGCTTGATGCCGGCAAGTTTGAATTCAAGATGATGGGTGTCTGAACAGGTCTTTATATAAGCGTTAACCCCGTCCAGGTATTTCTGAAAAAAAAGTCTTGTCTCTTTGTCCAGTATCTTCGCATGCTTTTTTGCATTGCGATAAAAGCCGATCGTCCTCATCCTGATATCAATTGCCTTTCCCTTCTCTCCAGCCAGCTCTGATATCCTTCCAGTTGCAAAAAGTCGGGTGAGCTCCATCTGAAACAACCTGTCCTGAGCTGTAACAAAGCCCTGTGCCATAAGGGCATCTTCAATGTTGTTTGCATAAATGTAAGCCATGCCTTTATCATCACGTAAAACAGTGACCGGCTCTTTTAACCCAGAAATATGCAGAGTGCCTTCCTTTTGAAACCCATTCATGAAAGAACAGCCAGCGAAATGGATAGTAATAATGGTAAGAAGTAAAAAAATCCATTTTCTTAGTGCCTTCATGATAGACCTCCCCGTTTCAATTATTCAACTATTCAATCTGCTTACCCTCCACTGCACTTGAATTTATTTCAAGAAAAAACTTAAAATTTCTGAAGCAAAGGGAGAGTAGATTAAAAGATATTCCTTTGCACTCGTTTCAGAGAGTACTTACGATATTTATAAGGGAAACGCTATTGAAAATTTTCTAAAATTTTGTTCCATAATCCCTGTGCTTTCAGTATCGCTTCACAGATTTCTCTCACAGCTCCGGCTCCACCTTTTGCAGAGGTAGTCATGTCTGCATGCTCAATGACGGTTTCATGGGCATCGGCTACAGCGATGGAGAACCCAACCCTTCTCAATAGTGGAAGATCGATTAAATCATCACCAACAAATGCAATTTCTTCAGCCAGGAGGCCTGTCTTCTTCAAGATGAGTTCCAGCGCAGAAGTCTTTTCATGAACCCCATCGAATATGAGAGAAATACCAAGATTTGTACACCTGTGATATAGAGCTTTTGACGTTCTACCAGTAACAATTCCAACCTTTATACCCGCTTCCATAAGCAGCCTTATACCCAGACCATCCTTTACATTAAATATTTTCGTTTCTGTGCCGTTGTCGTTATAAATGATTGAACCATCAGTAAGGACACCATCAACATCAAGAAGCAGGAGCTTGATGCGCTTAAGCTTGTTTACGTCCATTAGTTTATCCTTTACATTTTATCGTTAGTGTAATTGTCCTTTATAAAAAACTCCTGAGAGGCAGAAAGGAGATTTTAATGCGCCTCAGGCGCATTAATCCAATTCTTTTTGGTTCATGACCATAATAAGGGCATCATCACTTCCGTAATAATTACAAATTTTTCCAGTTATTTTCATGCCCAGACTTTTATAAAAAGCTATTGCTCCACTGTTTTTTGATCTCACCTCGAGCCGCAATCTTTTCCGAGCATATTTTAGGGCATGCATGAATAATATCCTGCCAAAACCCTTTCTTCTATATGTGCGCTTAACTGCAGTGGAATGGATATGACCCCCTCTATCAAAGATTATGTATCCCATGATATCGTCTTGTGTTTCTATTACACAAAATGTATCCGGGAAACTGTGTCCATAACTGAGCAAAGTTTGTTTTGAATAAGGTGTCTTTGGAAATGCCTGCTCCTCAATCTTAGTTATTTGATTAATATCCTTCGGTTTAAAGTTCCTAATAGTTGGAAGAGATCTTTCATCCATTTGGCAAAAGTACAAATTTATATTAAAGATTTTTTCTTATGTGTTGAAATGAGTGAGTTTGTATCTTATCCTTAACACACCATTATAAAAGCTCACTGACACTATTTGAAACTCACCAATTTCTCCTGTTGAATTGACATGAGTACCACTGCAGGGACAGGCGTCATAATCTCCAATTTTGACAATTCTAATGTCACCATCTACATTTCGCGGCAAACGCTCTATATTGTAGTGCTTTTGCGATTCCTCTTTACTTATAAACTCTTGGGTAACTAACATATCAGCATGGATAATAGTATTCACAGTTTTTTCGATTTGTCTAATTTCCTGCTCAGTTAAAGGACGATCAAAATGATAATCACATTTTGATTTTTTCTTTTCAATATGGGATCTAAAACAGCGGCCACAGGAAAAGATTCTGACCATTGTCTGGTTCAGGATATGCTCTGCTGAATGCATTTTTGGATCAATTTCTTTTTTCATGAAAAAAGATTCAGAAGAAAAAATTTCATTTCACTTCATAATCTATGAACAGGGATAAATATGTCAAAATCAATATATCTTTTAATCAATTGTTATTTTTCTTTCATAAATTCCTTTATTTCTTCAAGTGCAGGAATTCCTCTGTGTGCTCCTATTTGCGTGCATTTAATGGCAGAGGCAACCGAGGCAAAATGCATACATTTTTGCATATCCCACCCCTGAAGCAGTCCATAGATATATGCTCCATGATACACATCCCCAGCTCCAGTGGTATCCACTGCATCAATGGAAATTGCCTTCTGAAAATAGATTGTCTTACCACTCAATCCAATACTTCCTTTTGAACCAAGTGTTATGATTACCTCTTTTGGGCCTAGGTCATGAAGGGCTCTGAGTGCTTTTTCAGGAGGTGCAATGTCTCCCACCAGAGGTTCCGCAAACTTTTCTGAAGCGATCAGAATATCCACCATTGCCATCAATTCCCGGGAACCTTCCCTCATTGTTCCGGCATCCATGACTGTTATAAGCCCCATGTGTTTGGCCTGCTGTGCTGCCGCTCGAGCAGCGTCGATCATAAGACTATCCAGGTGCAGGATTTTTGCATTTGAAAAAGGGCTCAGGTTCACATCGCGTGGTCTTAGGTGGGGAACGCTTCCCCTGTGCCAGAAGATCGTTCTGTTTCCATTTTCTGTTATTACAATAAAGGCAAACTGAGACGAATATCCAGGAGTAATCTTTAAAAAGGTTGAATCCACTTTTTCCTTTTTAAGCTCCTTTACTATTTCAATGCCACGTGAATCGTCAGATATAGATCCTAAAAAGGATGTTTTTATGCCCAGGCGGGAAAGAGTGACAAGGGCAGTAGAAGCAGGGCCCCCACATTGAATGTGAAGGTCCGAGAGTTCGCACTTGCTGTCTTCTTTGGGATAGATACTAACTCTTCCTAAATAATCAAGACATGCCTGACCAAGCCCAATTACCTGAATATCTTCAAAAATGAGAATTCCCCTTTCTCTAATGTGCAGGATAGCATCACATTCGCATTTCCTTCAATGTAGCATGCCAAAAGACTAATCAAAAAACAAGGATGAATTACTGTGAGTAAAAAGACAAGAGATTCCATTCAAACAGCGTCACTGTGATCAAAATACTATATCAATCAATAAAATGGAGCTCTGGCTAATAGATGTATAATAATGAGAGATAATGAATGCCAAAAATGAGGTTGAGATTTCATTGTACCTATAATATCCTTGTATATAAACCCACAAGTATTTTTCTTTTAGGCTACACGGAGGATTTGTTCATGGCCAAGAAACCGACCTATGAAGAATTGGAACAAAAGGTCAGGGATTTGCAGAAAGAAGCTACCAAGCGCAAGAAGGTAGAGGGAGCTCTTCGAAAATCGACAAGGCGCCTTGGAATTCTCATTGATTTTGTCCCTTACCCCATAGAGATACTTACTGTTGATGGGCGTGTGTACTACCTGAATCATGCCTTTACTGAAATGTTTGGGTGGACTCTGGATGAATTAGAAGGAAAATTTGTTCCGTTTGTTCCTCCAGAACTTAAGCAAGAGACTGCCAATAATTTTAAACGGCTTTTGAAAAAAAAGGTATTGCAGCGTCAAGAAACAAGGCGTCTTACCAAGGATGGTCGTATTCTAGATGTATCTATGAGGGCGGTGTGCCATTCTGAATATGGCGATGAACCAGCCCTGGAACTTATAATCTTTAGGGATATTACACAGGAAAAAAGGATAGCCCGCATCAATGAGGCACTGCTTCGTATAAGCATGGCGCTCCCTGCATATCCTGATTTAGAGGATGTTCTGGATTATATTAGCAGTGAGATTAAACTCCTTTTGAATGTAGATGGAGCTATTGTCATATTGCTTGATGAGGAGAAGAAGGAGCTCTTTTTTTTAGGAACGGCATATGAAGATAGCGCAACTCAAAAGAGGGCAAAGGAGATTCGTTATCCTGCAGATAAAGGTGTATCAGGGAAAGTCATCGAAACCGGTGAACCTATCATCGTTCCTGATACCTCCAAAGATCCGAATTATTATTCCGTGGTGGATGAGCAACTTGGATATAATTCCCGTACTATGTTGGATGTGCCTTTGAGAAGC
>Ga0315534_1002370_pt1 | contig 12687 bp, 15 predicted proteins | sample SalMarSW160240MG_FD_203094 | JGI IMG/M metagenome (GOLD analysis project Ga0315534, IMG submission 203094) | Salt marsh sediment microbial communities from the Plum Island Ecosystem LTER, Massachusetts, United States - Salt Marsh Sediment SW1602-40 ... | reverse complement strand
GTTATCTCCACTACACCGGAAACAGTTGAACAGGAAGAACCTGCCGGGCACCAGGACAGACAGGATACTGAAGCCGTCGAAGTTCATCTTCATAACCAGGTTGATATAGACGGGACTATGACACTTCATCAAGTCGCAGCAAGGTATAACATTAGTGTTGAAGAACTGGCTGCAGCAATAGATGTTCCAACTGATTATGCATATGAACGGCTTGGAAGACTTAGAAGAAGATATGGTTTCGAAATGGATGATCTGAGAGAGTTCGTTTTAAATAAGACACAGGATAAGGATTAATACAGAATTTCTGATACCTCCCGAATCCCGCAAAATCAAGAATTGAATACCCAAAACTATGTTCAAGGAATGTAAATGGTATCAGGTTTGCCCGATGAAAACATATTATGAACAGGGCAGGCTTGATAAAAAATGGATTGATATGTATTGTAAAGGTGATTGGGATAGTTGTATCAGATACGCTATGGAAGAATCAGGACAGCCTCATCCTGACAATATGTTACCTGACGGAAGCATAGATGAAACATTACAATAAAAGGAATGATCTTATTTAAACAAATCTGTTAATGGCCGATGATAAGATTTTAATGGTTTAATAAAGGAGGCGTTACTGCGGAACAAAATTGAAAATAATAGTAGATAATAATATTGTTACTGACCTGAAAAGCTGGTTTACCGGTTATGTCAACAATTTCAAATATGGTGATCCTGACTCACAGAGAAATATAGATATTAAGCGGGAACATACGGAAAGAGTAACCGGGGAAATCATCAATATCGGGAAACAGATCGGGCTAAATGGAAATGAATTAAACCTGGCAGAAATAATTGCCCTCTTTCATGATATTGGCCGGTTTGAACAATATATGCTTTATAATACCTTTTCAGACCAGAGGACTGAGGACCATGCTGATCTGGGTATTAAGATTCTACAAAAACAGAATGTGCTTGACAATCTGGATATAGAAGTACAAAAACTGATTTTATGCTCAATAAAATACCATAATAAACCTTCATTACCCAGAGAAGAAACAAGAACATGTCTTTTCTATTCCAGACTAATACGTGATGCTGATAAGCTTGATATATGGAGGGTTGTTACAGATTATTATCACAGAAAGAACGGAGAGCGAAATGTTGCACTTGAACTTGAATTGCCTGACACACCAGGAATCTCCAAAGAAGTTTATAATGCTCTTATGAACAAGCAGATAGTTGATATGAAGAATGTCAGGAATATTAACGACATCAAATTATTACAGGCTGGCTGGGTATTTGACATCAACTTTAAACCAACATTTGAGTGTATTAAAAACCGGCGATATATTGAAATGATCAGGGATGTCCTGCCTGTATCAGAGAAAATCGATTATATTTTCAATATCATCAATTGCCACATTAACCAGTCGCTCATATAACAAAGGTCAGGTATTTTTAAACATGTGCTGAATAATGATGCGGATCTATAATTTCACGGTATTTATGAACGATATTTTTAAAATCTTCCCATTCGGGGCGTTTAAGTGAAGGATCCCTTAGTAAAGCTGACGGGTGATAAACAGGCATTACATGTCTGTTTTCCCAGGTAAACCATATACCATGATCACGTGTTATTTTGTGGTCATTCCCAAGGATATATTTCAATGCTGTTGCACCCAGCAGTATGAGGATTTCCGGATTTATAAGCTCTATCTGTTTTAAGAGCTAGGGCATACAGACAGCCGCCTCCTGCGGAGTAGGAATTCGGTTATCGGGAGGTCTGCATTTTACAATATTACTTATAAAAACATGCTCGCTGCGTGTAAATCCACAGGCAGCAAGGATCTTGTCAAGTAACTGTCCTGATTTACCTACAAAGGGTCTCCCCTGCATATCTTCATCCCTGCCCGGGGCTTCTCCAATTATGAATATCCCGCCATTTGTATTTCCTTCTCCAAAAATAACATGGTGACGTGATTTCGCCAAGTCACATTTTGTACACTTAAGAATTTCTTCCTTTAATAATTCAATTCCTGAATTCATTACAATAAGATTGAAATCTGTTTTTCTTTCCCGTCAAATCAATGTCGGTCCAACCAGTAAAACGGTTTTCTTTGTTCCATTGACTTTCTCCATGTCGTAATAGTACTAATTCCATAATATATGTTTATAAAACTTAAAATCTTAATAACAAGCCTATTGCACCTGTAATAAAGGCAAAAATCATATTCACTACTTTTACGGTCACAAAACCTTTTTTTGATTCGGCAAGCATGGGCAACATGCCATGGCCGTCTTGTGATATTGAACCGGCCAGCAAAATACTAAATGGAATAGTGCCTGAAGCAAAAAGAGTGACAAAGATAAGATGGGGCCCCGATTCGGGAATAATGCCAATTAAAACAGCAATAAGTAAAACAACGAACATGTTATCGGATATCCACGATTCCACATTAATATACATCATCAATAAATGCATGAGTAACAAGATTCCGAATACCCATAAGAAAATTCTCGGGATATGTACTTTGATGATATGATCCCAAATATGGTCTTTAAGAAAATGGTCAGGAACACTAACCACTACGAAAAGAGCGAAAGAAAACGACAACATCAGTGTGATTTTAATCCATAAATCGGCTTCCCGCGAAAGTACTCCGGTAGCCACGCCCAACATGAGCGAGATGATTATGACGGCTACCAACAAACGATAAAGCGAAGGATGGAATAAATTGGGCCAAAATATTTCTCTTTGAAAACATTTGCACTCCGGTTCATCATGCAGGGGAAGGTCGTGGGTAGCAATATCTTTCAATACTCCCTTTGGTTTATAAAATTTATCCGTGAGATAGCCTGCCACGACACCCACCACAAAAATAATAATTGTCAGGAGTATTGCTTTTTGGGGAAACATGGCGAACATGACAAAAGCCTCATCGCCGCTTGTGGCGATCATGGTAGTAACCAGGGCCCCGAACGAAACCAGTCGGTGAGTAAACAGGGCCACAACGGTAAATGCCCCGAGGCATCCGGGTATTGCCCCCAAAAATCCTGCAATTAAATACTGCTTCCATTTGTTTCCTGTAAGGTGTTTTTGCCATAAACCTTTCGATTGAACATTTATATATTCAATCACCAGCATCATGATAAACACAAATCCGGTGATCATGATGGATTGTAAAAACATTTTATAAATTGCTTCCATAATACTTATTATTCAAAAAGAGTAACCGCGACTTTACGAAATTAAATTACAAAATATTCTTTATTATTGCCTGTCCTCTGCGAGGCATTTAAAAAATCAGGATTACTTTCTTTAAATGTGCCCGGTCGGTGGTATGTGCTTACACTCTAAAATTAACAATATATCGTGGATTTAATCTCTTTAGGGTTTAATTCCTTGCCACCTGTTGCGTATCCTGTTTGTTTTTGGGTATTGATTCCCCGACTGCCTGAAACGGAGTAGTTCATTCCCGATTTTAATGCCGAAATAAATAGTTCGGGGCGATACCGGGCCATAAATATATGCAGGATCACGGTCAATACCTGAATCAAAATCTGACTGGAAAGAATTGAATATGTTTTTTATTCCAGTAAAGAGCTGTAAAGAAGCGCCATTCAGTTTTATATCGTAGTGAATTTTACTTCCAAGATCGAAAAACGGATCAGATTTTCTTAATTCTCCGATATCCGGGTCTGTCAAAGGGCCGAAATATGGCACAAGCATCCTTCCGGTATAAGTTCCTGTAGCAGAAAGACCTGCATTTTCAACAAAATTCCAGTCAATGTTAAAGTAACCATAGTCCGAAGGAGTGCGGAAGAATTCTTTCCTGGCAAATTGCTGAGGCACATCATACATACTTGACTGAACCGTAAAACCTGATGTCAAAGAAAAATCCTTCAAAAGCCTAAGCTTTAGTTCAATGTTAATACCTTTTACAACGGCCCCGTCTTCTGCATTCTTTCTGGTATATAAAACTTTACCATTCTCATCTGGCACTCCTATTTCATTAACAAAAGGATTTTGTAATCTGGTATAAAATCCTTCGACTAAAAGTCCGGTTGTAACAGTGCCGATAAGCTTGTTTAAATCGAGAGAAGCCATTATACTTTGGCTGGTTTCCTGCCTTAGATTTGGATCATTTACATTGATAACCTGTCTTGAACCGGATGTTTCGATATGAAGATCTTCATCAAAGATCTGTGGTGCCCTGTAACCATGTGAATAGCTTACTCGTGCCTGCAGTGAGCTGAAAATTTCATACATCAGACTTATACGCGGACTAAAGACATTACCATCTTTTACTTCATTGTTTTTTGCATGGTCAATTACGCTGTAATGATCAAGTCTTCCCCCGAGCCCGACTTTTAACCTGTTTATTTTCAGGTCATACTGAAGAAAGGCGCCTGTTGAGACAGATGACTGGTCAGAAATCAATATATTGTCAGTATGCGGAACACTGACTATTGAATCGTTGATAATTGTAGCATTGGCATAGTCGGGGTACCCCAGCTTCTCATCTTTCAAAAAGCCTCCTGTATTTTCAATACCGGCGATGACAGAAGAGTTCCCAAGGAAAACTTTATACTGTATGCCGGAATTATATGTCAGGTCTTCAGTTCTGCCGTAGTCTTTAAGCGAACGGTTGGCCCCGTAGTATGAATTACGCATTATATGCTGTGTAGAAAAGAATACAGATAAAAGATCATAATCCCGAAAGTATTCTTCATACGTCACTGCCCCGGTTTTGATGTCATGTTTAATAGTTTCTGATACATCTCTTTCGTGCAATGGATACTCTTGTCTGTTTCCCCCGTTCCTTTCCTCTTTAATATTGAAGAAGTCGATGGCTATTTTACTTCTGAATCCGAACCTGTGAAAGAAACGTGTCCCGATTGTCTGATTATTCATTGGCGATATTTCGGAATAACCATCATTATTTGAATCGAACATTTTTCTTTCACGCGTAAATCCATAAAGAGCCATGCCGGTTTTGCTGTCGTCAGAAATAACAGATGTATTGAGGTCTACTGAGTAATCGGGGGCAACTCCTCCCGATCCTTTTAATCCAACCCCTGTCAGCCCTGTATTAATACCGGCTTCGTAAGAATTTGAGGCCGGCTCCTTCAAAATAATATTTATTGTCCCGGCAATTGCATTGCTGCCGTAGAGAGCAGAACCTCCTCCCCTTACAACTTCAATCCGCTCTATCATGTTCGTGGGAATAAGTTCAAGGCCATAAACGCCGGCAAGACCGCTGAATATCGGATGACTATTTATGAGTATCTGTGAATAGGGGCCCTCCATCCCGTTCATCCTGACCTGTGAAAAACCACAATTCTGGCAATCGTTTTCAATTCTCAGCCCCGGAGAAAATGAGAGCCCTTCACTTAATGTCACTGACTGGGCCGAAGAAAAGAGTTTAGGAGAAAGGGTGTTTACTATTGTGACAGATTCTGTTCTCTTCATTTCGCTTCTGTCAGCAGTTACAACAACCTCCTCAAGACCGAGAATATCCTGCTCAAGATCAAAGTTTATTTCCAGTGTTTCCCCTGACTTGATCGTAATCTCTTTTTCTGAAGGTTTAAAACCTACATATCGGGCTATGAGCGTGTGAGTTCCTGCAGGTAAATTAATCAGTTTATAATGGCCCGTTTCGTCTGTATTCGCACCCATTGTCGTTCCCTTTATGCTGACCGTTGCAAAAGGGATATGCGTATTGTTTGCTACTACATGGCCGAAAATATTTGCATCTGTTTTTTTCTGCGAGAAAAGTGTTGATGCATAAAGAATTATTATAAATAACATCCATATATATTTCTTCATGATACTACCCGTAAATATTACACAATATGATAATTATGCAAGAAAGCCCTGCATTATAAGGAGAATCTGTAATTCTCTTAAAAAGCTGATTGTGTAATTATGAAGTAGGTGCTCGCGGAAGATGATGACTGTAGAGATATAAATTAAGATAAATATTTTCATTCTTAATAAGACGCCGGCTATTTAAAGTCGTTCGAATAATTGCAACTCCAAAAAATAAAAAAGGAGCAGTGGCAATAAAATTCGAAATAAACTGAATCAGGAAAAATCCATCTTTTGAATGGTTGTGACTGAGCGGAACATTTTCTGAATGAGATTTATAGGGGTGTGAATGAACAATCGTAACCCCGTCAACCATGTGGGTATGAGGAAAGAATGTAATAGTAGCAAAATACCCGAAAAAGAGTATTAAAAGGAAATAACCTGTTAATTTTTTATATATCCGATTTAAGCCGTTTAACCGCATTTTTAATAATGAAAACCTGCCATAAATATAACATTTTTTTTTCGTGTTCTCTCGCTTCAGTTAAAAGATGCGAGGCAGAAACATATAATAGTACTCCTGAACACAAACCCAAGCATCAACCCGAGCGCTGACTCACCCATTTTGCTGACAAAAGGATAAACCAAAAATGCTCCTAAGGGAGGAGTAAAATCTACAAATAAAAAAGCGTATAACTAAATACTGAAATTTTTATCATATTTTTTATTTAAAATTAGTCTAAATAATTTCTAAATGAACAAATGTTCATTTAAATTTGTTTGTTATTTTAAAAAAGATTACAACACATCGCATTAACCGTTAACGATTCGGAAGAAATTGAAATTTTATGTTTCTGATTTAATAGAATATAAAATGATGCAATTATCTGGCAGATGGAACAGGGTTCGCGGCCGTGGCGCTGATAAAGAGTGCAAATGGCACCCGGTATGTCTAACGGAAGTATAGATTACAATTTATAATTATGAACCATACAAAATAAATTTTAAATAATAATGACTCCAATACTTTTACATATAAATATTAACCGAAGAATATTTGGAAAACAATTAATTATCAAGTAACTGAAGGAGGAATTTAAAATGGAAACGCCTATCAATTTATTCGATGATTCAGGCTGGCAGGATGCCAGAGAGTATCCTAGCGGGACAAGAAAAAAAGTTTTGCGCGCTGAACAAGGGATGAAAACCGTTTTACTTAAATTACCGGAAGGATTTTATATGAAATCACATGCTCATATTACTGCCGAACAGCATATAATACTTAAAGGTGAATACATAAGTGAAGGAAAAGTATACCATGAAGGTACATATCAGAGTTTTAAGGCCCAAGAAAATCATGGTCCCTTCGAATCGAAGCATGGAGCCCTTGTACTTGTTATATGGGATCCGTATGAATCTGAAAAATAGAAGAAAAAACGTAACCGATATACAGCATTCGCTTCCTTCGGGAGTTTTGCTGGTGGCCGCGGCAAAAACCAGATCGCCGGAAGAAATAACCGCGACTATAAATGCCGGCATCAAAATAATTGGGTATAATTATGTGCAGGAAGCTGAAAGAATGCATCAGATCATCGGAAATAGAGTACAATGGCAAATGATTGGACATTTGCAGCGAAATAAAGTGAAAAAAGCAGTTAAGCTTTTTGACATGATTGAAACTATTGATTCCGTAAAAGTGGCTGAAGAAGTGAATAATTATTGTGCTATAGAAGGTAAAATAATGCCGGTACTTATTGAAATCAATAGCGGAAAGGAGTCAAATAAAACCGGTGTTTTGCCGGAAAATGTATACCCACTGATTATGAAAATAAGTAGCTTGCCAAACCTGCGAATACAAGGATTAATGACCATGGGCCCCCGTTTTGGGAATCCTGAAGATGCAAGGCCTTATTTCAAAGCTACAAAAGCTGTATTTGAACAAATAAAAAAGCTGAAAATACCCAATGTTGAAATGCTATACCTTTCAATGGGTATGAGCAATAGTTATAAAATTGCCATTGAGGAAGGCGCTAATATTGTTCGGATCGGTACTGCATTATTTGGTGAAAGAAATTCATAAGTACAACTGCGTTGCCTTTTAAGAAACTTAAAAAAGAGACAACAGTAATGGCAACAGGTAAGGAACTGACAGAATCTATTAAAAAACTTAAAAAGGAAAGAAATGCAATTATTCTGGCTCATGTTTACCAACGGGGTGAAGTACAGGATATTGCTGATTATGTTGGCGATTCATTCGATTTGAGCAGGAAAGCGGTCTGCACAAAAGCCGATGTAAATGTTTTCTGCGGTGTACAATTTATGGCAGAAACTGCCGCCATCCTGAATCCATATAAAACGGTACTTTTACCTGATAAAAATGCAGGATGCGGTTTAGCAGATATGGCTACAGATGAACAAATTATCAAGTTAAAAAAACAAGATCCTGAAATGGCAGTTGTCAGTTACGTGAATAGCTCGGCAAGAGTAAAAGCTGTATCTGATATCTGTTGCACTTCAGCCAATGCTGTTAATGTAGTGAATTTCTTATCCTGTAATACTGTTTTATTCGTCCCCGACAGAAATTTAGGCTCGTATGTAGCTGAAAACACCAATAAAAATATTCGTTTATGGAATGGGTATTGTTATGTACACGAACAAATTACCACTGGTAAGATTCGATTTCTTAAAGAAAAATATCCAAACGCTGAAATTATTGTTCACCCGGAATGCACTGTTTCTGTAAGGCATATGGCTGATTATACAGGCAGCACCTCACAAATGTCAAAATATGTGAAACAATCACCGCAGAAAGAGTTTATTGTTGGCACCGAAAATAATTTTGTATACCGTTTAAAATCCGATAATCCTGATAAACTGTTTTACCCGGTTGATACATTGTGTGAAGGCATGAACACCATCACCCTCGAAAAAGTAAATCTTTGCCTGGAGAGAATGGAATATAAAGTTCATGTTCCCGAAGGAATCCGGGAGAAAGCAGAAATTGCGCTGGATAAAATGTTAACGGTATTATGAAGAAAGCACTTTTATATCAGAAACTTGATAAAAATAAAGTTCAATGTAACCTTTGTGCCCATCGTTGTGTGATTCATCCCGGAAGGACCGGAATATGCATTGTCAGAGAAAATATTAACGGCATTCTCTATACAAAAGTGTATGGCCGTACCATTGCCCGGCATATTGATCCGGTTGAAAAAAAACCTTTATATCATTTTTATCCCGGGTCCAAAGCCTATTCCATTGCGACTCCGGGTTGCAACTTCCATTGCATTTTTTGCCAGAATTGGGATATTTCACAAATAACCCATAGTGAAATATTAGAATCAGGACATGATGTAACTCCTGAACAAATTGTATGGAACACAAAACAAACCGGTTGCAAAAGTATCGTTTATACCTATACAGAACCAACTATATTCTTTGAATACAGTTACGATACTGCACGTTTAGCATATGAAGCAGGACTTAAGAATATTTATGTGTCAAATGGTTATATGACACACGAAATGCTCGACTTGATCAATCCATACCTCGATGCTGTCAATATCGACCTGAAGGCATTCCGGGAGGAAACATACCGGCATCTGATGGGCGCTCGGTTACAACCTATCCTCGACAGCCTTAAAAAAGTCAAACAGTTGGGGATATGGCTTGAGGTTACCAGTTTGATTATTCCCGGAATTAATGACGATCTGAAAGAAATTGGAGATATGGCAAATTTTATAGCTGTTGAACTGGGAGCGGATGTACCCTGGCATATCAGCCGGTTTTTCCCTGCTTATAAAATGAAAGAAGTACCTCCAACACCATTAAAAACTTTGCGAGAGGCTATGGAAATTGGCCTTAAAGCCGGCCTTAATTACGTTTACATCGAGAATGTTGCATCGGAAAGAGATATGGATACAAAATGCCCCCGATGTGATTATGTAGTAATAGATCGTTTTCATTTTGGAACAATAAAAAACAATATTAAAGATGGCCATTGTCCGAATTGCGGAACGAAAATAGCCGGTGTGGGATTATAAAGGATGTAATTATGACAAAATTAAAAACAAATATTAAATGGCTCGATGAATTGTTACCCGAAGGTATATTGGTGCCTTCATCAACCCTGATAAGCGGTCCCGGAGGAACCGGGAAACCGCTGGTGGAATTTGCATTTGTGGCTGGATGGCTTAAAGCAGGTGGTTCTTTAATCGGCATTCCTCTGCAGTACCCCGGATGCGAACTTTTAATAACGGCCATAAAAAAACTATACAATGTGGATCTTAATGATTACTATGAGAAAATAGTTTATGTTCAGTTTGATATTAATGCCGAAGGTTGTGAAAAAACAAGTAGTAATACACTGAAGGCGAATTTACTGAAACCCGAAGTATGGGATGAAACAATTGAAAAGGCAGAAGATATGCTTGAAAAAACTGATTTGGGAACCATGGTTTTTGGCTCAGCGCTGAACCTGCTGCTCTTTACCAAAACATATAAAAACAGCATTTTGAACAAATTAAAGGAAGTTATCCAAAAGGATAAAAGTAAAACCTATGTTTTTGCTGTAAGCACGAGTGCATTTGCAGATGAAATTAGGGTGTTGGAAGATGTGGCGGATAATTTAATGTTTACAAGAATGGAAAAGCCAGTGAGGCTGTTTTTAAAAATATTCAGAATGAAAGAAGTAAAATTTTCAACGGAGGAAATTGAAATTCCAATACCAAAAGAGATGCTTGAAGAAATAAAAAAAATAGCAGAGAAAACCCGTAAAATAAGATTACAGAAATAATAAATATTTATAAATATTGACTAACGATGGAAATTACTGAATGGTCGAATATGATCCAAGAGGAACGTGAGCACAAAAATGTGTTTTTTTCAGGCAGTGATAATTCGCCAATTCCTCTGGAGCAACGCCGGTTTTTCAAAGAACTCGATTATTATCCCCCGGACGCGGATTACCGGTTCGTGATTGAGCTGCATGAACATGTTGGAGAAAAAGATATTGAAAATAGAAGACACAAAAGGAAATGAAAGAGAATTCCTCAGATGGGGTGAATTTATATTTAAGATTGAAAAAAAAGAATGTGCGCTCCAGGCTTATAAAAGCGATCCGCAGGAAGATCGCCTGTTTGTTCCTTTTCGCGATAAAACCAGCGGTAACGAAACATACGGTGCAGGCCGATATATAGATCTTGATTACGGGAAATATTATACAACGGAGGGAAAATGGATCCTCGATCTTAATAAGGCATATAATCCCTGGTGTGCATATAGTGAAGATTATGCCTGTCCTTTTATTGATCCGGAAAACTGGCTTGAAATTTCCATACATGCTGGCGAGAAAAATTATTCAGTTGAAAGAGAGTAATTTATCTTGTAAAAAACTGTATGCTCTCAAAGAAATTTACAGATAGTATATAAACAACATAAAACGAAAAAATATGGAAAAATACTTGGTTGCATCAACTGGTTATACATTGGATTCAAAAGTATCAGGCAGATTCGGACATTCCGGATATTTCATGATAATTGATCCGCTTACCATGGAGTATGAAGTCTTCACAGGGGTAAGTAAAGATGAAGATCAAAACATTGGAAAATTTATTACCCCGGCTGTAAAAAAGATTATTGTCGGCAATATCGGCCCGTCATCATACACCGAGGTATTATCTTACGGCTGTAAAGTTTACCTGTGCCGTAATATGTCTGTTAATGAGGCAGTAAAAAAAGTTAAGAATGATGAAGTTCCGATATTGAAAGAGCCGACATTAAAAGATAGTATTCATTCAGCACGCAAAGCAGGTGATGGCCATGGCGGACTTGGAACAGGAAGAGGCATGGGTGGTGGAAGAGGCATGGGAAGAAGAGGTAAATGATATCAAATTACTCCAGGCAGGATGGATCTATAACATCAACTTTAACCCTGCATTATATCTTATTAGAGAACGTCGTTATCTTGAGATGATCAGGTAAGCGTTGCCTGGATCGCCTGAAATTAATGAGATTTTCGAATCCATTTATTGCTCATTAAATAGTTTTACTTTTACTAAAAATGTTAAATGAGGATGAGAAATATGTCAAAATCAGAAAAAATGCCGGATTTTGCTTTCAGAATAATGGCATTGATACATGATAACCCATTTCTGTGGATATTTAAGGAACCCTATAAAAGTTTAAAAGCAGCCGGGCTTAAACCTGGACAAAACGTATTAGAAATAGGATGCGGTCCCGGATTTTTCACAATCCCCGCGGCAAAAATAGTAGGTAAAAAAGGAGTTGTTTATGCATTGGACAATCACCCGTTAGCTATAGAAAGTGTTCAGAAAAAGGTAAAAAAAGAAGAAACAGGAAATATTGATACAATTCTTGCCGATGCAACCAGCACCGGATTGCCGGATAAAAATACAGATGTTACGTTTCTTTTTGGTTTTGTTCATCATACTGTGGGTCTGGAGAATATTTTTTCCGAGATATATCGTGTTTTAAAACCTGAAGGTTTACTTGCTATTGAAAAAACTCCCTGGCTTTCAGAGAAAAAATTGGTTCCAGTAGTAGAAAGAAACGGATTTATTTATTCGGGAAATCAAAAGAGGGTTTTCCTGTTCACAAAGGAAAAAAGAGAAGAATAACTTAGGCAAACTGGAATTTATGTTGTGTACCAAAAAAGTAATAAATCAATCTGATGTTAAGTAAAAAGTTAAAAGGCAAAAGTAAAAAACCCTGAAATTAAAAATGTTCCGACAAGTATAAAATACCATATCATCATTAACGCAACACTAAATAAATTCACATTTATGAACGAGCTGTAAAAAACAATCAACAAATGAATATCTGGTTATTAGCGCTTATTATACTGGGAATCGCAGTATTTATGG
>Ga0315534_1002369_pt1 | contig 12688 bp, 8 predicted proteins | sample SalMarSW160240MG_FD_203094 | JGI IMG/M metagenome (GOLD analysis project Ga0315534, IMG submission 203094) | Salt marsh sediment microbial communities from the Plum Island Ecosystem LTER, Massachusetts, United States - Salt Marsh Sediment SW1602-40 ... | reverse complement strand
AGGAAATCGGCTGGGCGCCGCTCGCGCTCACCGAGGCAAGCCGCGTGAGCCTGCTCGGCGCATTCGAGACAACGCCCGTGCTTCATTGGCATGGCGATAATTTCGAGCTGCCCGCAAACGCCATCCGTCTCGCCAGCACGTCCGCGTGTCCGAACCAGGCGTTTGCGTACGGAATGAATCTGCTTGGCTTGCAGTTTCACATCGAGGTCGATCCCGCCCGCATCGAACAATGGTTGATCGGGCACACGGTCGAACTCGCCAAGGCCGGGATCGACCCGCGCGAGCTGCGCCGACAGGCGGCGACGCTCGGCCGGGCCACCGCTGAAAAAGGGAAGGCGGCGCTCGCCGCCTGGCTGGACGGCGTAGGAAAGCGATAGCGCCTTCCCCCAGCACCGCTCGAACGGGGCCGCTTTCGCTGTCCGCCGTTGTAAGCTGCTTATGGCTACTTTAGAATATTTCTATGATGATAGAGCGGTTCGCCCTTCGGATTGCGCTTGCGTGCGTCTTCGCGGCGGTGCCGTCTATTGCGTCCGCCTATTGTCAAGCGGTGTTGAGGAACCCGTTCAATCTCGAGCGGCGGGATCGGTTTTCCGCCCCGACGTGCAGAGAGGCTATTGCCAAGTGCAAGGTCTGGGCTCACGGACCGCAGCGCTGCTACATCGTTTCCGGCTATTGAAGCTGAATTCCTGTCGCCGGCTTTCTCGGGCTGAAGCAGCTTCGAGGACGCACGGCCTTAGAGCAGGATGAATTGACGTGGAATCCACCAATCTCTTACCGTCATTGTCCGCGAAAGCGGACGATCCAGTAAATACAAACGTATCCGTGATTACTGGATGCCCCGCCTCCGCGAGGCATGACCACTGCGGATAAGGGTGAAACGAACCGATCCGAAATCATCACATCCAGCGCTGAACGCCGCGTCCTCCCGTTAAGACTTGATCGGAGCGCCGTGATCTATATTGCGTCGAGCCGAAACGCTATCCGTGTTGCTTGCTCTGCCGCCGACCGTGTCCGAACGTCTCGCAATATCGAACCTGACAAAGACAATCCTCCGAACTCGCCCATGAGCTTTCCTGACATCATCCCGGCGCTGCGCGAGAAAATGCCGGAGCTGCGAGGCCGATTGATGCCGAACCAGTCGCTCGCGGAACTGACCTGGTTCCGCGTCGGCGGCCCTGCGCAGGTTCTGTTCATGCCGGAGGACGAAGGGGACCTCGCCTATTGTCTGGCGCGGTTGCCGTCTGAGATTCCCGTCACCGTGATCGGCCTCGGTTCGAATCTGATCGTGCGCGATGGCGGCGTGGCGGGTGTGGTCATCCGCCTTGGCCGCGGCTTTTCCAACATCAAGATCGAGCCGGGACATCGTATTCGCGCAGGGACAGCAGTGCCCGATGTGAAGGTCGCCCGCGCCGCGCAGGAGGCGTCGATTGCCGGGCTCGCCTTTTATCGTGGCATTCCCGGCGCGATCGGCGGAGCGCTGCGCATGAACGCCGGCGCCTATGGCGGGGAGACCAAGGATGTGCTGATCGAGGCGCGCGGCGTCGACCGCGCCGGGCGCGTTCGCGTGTTCTCCAACGCCGACATGCATTACACCTATCGTCATTGCGGCGCGCCCGACGATGTGATCTTCACGCAGGCGCTGCTTCAGGGCGCGCCGGGCGACCCCGCCGACATCGCCGCCGCCATGGACAAGATCACCGAATCGCGTGAACTAACGCAGCCGATCAAGAGCCGCACCGGCGGCTCGACCTTCAAGAACCCGCCGGGCGCGAAGGCGTGGCAGCTTATCGACGCCGCCGGTTGCCGCGGCTTTGTGGTCGGCGACGCTCAGGTCTCGGAGATGCACTGCAACTTCCTGATCAATCGCGGAAGCGCGACCGCTGCCGATATCGAAACGCTGGGCGAGACGGTTCGCGTACGCGTGAAGGCAACTTCGGGCGTCGATCTCGAATGGGAGATCAAGCGGATCGGGTTGGCGGCAAAGACATGATCTCTTTCCCAATGCGGGGAAAGGTCGGCGTGCCCAGCGCGCCGGATGAGGGTGATCCGGCGCGTGTCGACACGCTCTTTCTCCGCAAGTGGGACAGGCAATTGGCGCGGGAAGGACGAAACTCATGCCGAAGCACGTCGCGGTTCTTATGGGAGGCTGGTCGGCGGAGCGCGAAGTGTCGCTGCGCTCAGGCCTGGCCTGCGCCGCTGCACTCGAGCGGAAGGGCTATCGCGTCGCGCCGATCGATGTCGGCCGCGACATCGCCACCGTGCTGGCGGAGCTGCAGCCCGATGCCGCGCTCAATGTGCTGCATGGCCGCCCCGGCGAAGACGGCACCATTCAAGGCATCCTGGAGATCCTGCAGATACCCTACAGCCATTCGGGCGTGCTCGCGTCCGCGCTCGCCATGCAGAAAGACACCGCCAAGTTGGTTATGAGCGCAGCCGGCGTGCCGGTCGCCGAGGGTGTCGTCGTCTCAAGGATCGAAGCCGCCAAGGCGCATGTGATCGAGCGGCCGTATGTGATCAAGCCGGTGGCGGAAGGATCGAGCGTCGGCGTGTTCATCGTCACCGAGGAGCACGCGCATCCGCCTCAAGAGCTGGCGCGTGAAGACTGGGTTTTTGGCGAGCAGGTCCTGTGCGAGCGCTTCATCGCCGGGAAGGAGCTGACCTGCGCGGTGATGGGCGACGAGCCGCTCGGAGTGATCGAAATCGTGCCGACGGTGCGGTTCTATGATTACGAGGCCAAATACGGCCCGGGCGGCTCCCGCCACGTCCTCCCGGCAGAAATTAAACCAAATATTTACCAAGAGGTCCGAAAACTCGCTCTTCGAGCGCATCAGGCGCTCGGCTGCCGGGGCGTCAGCCGTGCCGATTTTCGCTTTGACGATCGCTTGGGCGAGGCGGGAGGCTTGTTTTGCCTCGAAGTCAACACCCAGCCCGGCATGACTGAGACGTCCCTGGTGCCCGAGCTCGCAGCGCATGCAGGCATCTCGTTCGAAGAGCTGGTGGGATGGATGGTGGACGACGCCTCGCTGAACCGCTAACCGGGGCTGCGTATGCGCCCGGAGCCACGTCGCGTCCGGATGGGCGTCCGGGGCGAAGCGGCCCGCGAAGGAAGAAAGCTGCTCCAGGCTCCCGCAGGGCTCGGCTGGCCGGCGCTTTTTCGGCGCGGGCGTCGTTGCGACGGCCGCTGTTCGCTTTGGGTCGGCTCCGCCGCTTTCGTTTCGCCGCCATCGTCGCGTCGATCCTCATTGTAACGACCGGCGCTTCCTTCGGCGTCGTCCACGGCGGGCATCTGCCGACCGTAACCGAGTGGCTCAAGGATGGCCGCGACATGGCGGCCAACGCGGTCGGCTTTCGTGTCGCCGCGGTCGCCATCGCCGGCAACAAGCATCTTTCGCGCGAAGAAATCCTGGCGATCGCCGGCATCGGCGGGCGCACCTCGCTGCTCTTTCTCAATGCGGCGGAGACGCGCGCAAAGCTGAAGGCGAACGCCTGGGTCGGCGATGCGACCGTGCAGAAGCTGTTTCCCGACCGGCTCGCCATCACCGTCGTCGAACGCGCAGCCTTCGCGCTATGGCAGACGGGCGGCCAGATCAACGTGATTGCAGACGACGGCACCGTGCTCGAATCGTATGTGTCGCCGGCGGTGCTGACGCTTCCCTTCGTCGTAGGGACCGGGGCTGCGGCCCGCGCCAAAGATTTCATTACGTTGCTAAACCGTCATCCCGCGCTGCGCAAAAACGTGCGCGCCGCCGTGCTGGTCGGCGAGCGACGGTGGAACCTCCGGCTTAAAAATGGCATCGACGTCAAGCTGCCGGAAACCGGCGTCGCGGATGCGCTCGATCAGCTTGCTGCGCTCGACCGCGACAAGCAGCTCCTCGCCCGCGACATCACGATCGTCGATCTGCGTCTTCCCGACCGCGTCATCGTGCGGCTGACCGAGGCGGTCGCCCAGGCACGCGAGCAGGCGCTCAAAGCGAAGCGGCCGAAACCCAAAGGGGGCAACGCATGAGCCCTCTACAATACGGCCTGACCCCGAAAATGCGTCCGCTGGCGCCGAAGCGCAGCGCGGTCGTCGCCGCGCTCGATATCGGCACAAGCAAGATCGTGTGTTTGGTCGCTCGCTTGCGGCCGCGCCCGCCGCAGGACGTGCTGCGCCGGCGCACGCATGCCATCGAGATCATCGGGTTCAGCCACACCGAGGCGCGCGGAATCAAGGCGGGCAAAGTGACTGGGCTGGCCGAGGCCGAAGCGGCGATCCGCTACGCGGTTGATGTCGCCGAACGCACTGCCCGCTGTCAGATCGAGGCGTTGGTCGTCTCGCTATCAGCCGGTCGGCCGTCGAGCGAACTCCTCGCGGCCTCCGTCGAGGTTCCGGGCGAGGTGAGAGATAACGACATTGTCCGCGTGCTGGCGGCGAGCAGTCGGCTTTCGGTGCGCGAGGGTAGGGCGGTCCTGCATTCCATTCCGATCGACTACGGCGTCGATGCGGAACGCGGCATCCGCGATCCGCGCGGCATGCTGGCGCGCCGCTTTTCCGTCGACATGCATGTGGTCACCGCCGAAGCGGCGGCCGCCCGCAACCTGATGCTCGCCGTCGAGCGCTGTCACCTGACTGTGGAAGCCATAGCGGTGAGTCCTTATGTCGCAGCGCTTTCCTCCCTCGCCGATGACGAGGCCGATCTCGGCGCCGCCGTCATCGACATGGGGGCCGGCACCACGACAATGGCCGTATTTTCCGGCGGTCGCTTCGTTCATTCCGATGGCTTCGCCCTGGGCGGTCGGCACGTCACCATGGACATCGCCCGGGGGCTCAGCACGTCGTTGCACGATGCCGAGCGAATCAAGACGCTCTATGGCAATGTACTTACCGGTGCAATGGACGACCGCGACAGGATTCCCGTGCCTGCCGTCGACGGCGACGATCGCGAATCACCGCAGTTCGTCTCGCGCGCGACGCTCACGCGGATCATCAAGCCGCGCATGGAGGAAATTCTGGAAATGGTCCGCGCCCGGCTTGCCGCCTCGCCGTTTGCGAGCGAGCCGCGCGGGCGCGTCATCGCAACCGGGGGCGCGAGCGAGTTGACCGGCTTTGTCGATCTCGCTGCGCGCATTCTTGGCCGCCCGGTGAGGATCGGTCGGCCATTGGGCATTTCCGGCCTCCCGGAAGGCGCCAAGGGCGCGGCCTTCGCCGTGGCGGCCGGGCTCCTCGTTTATCCCCAGATGGCGCATCTGGAGCATTTCGATTCGCGGCTTGCCCTCCGCCTGCGGGCGGGACACAGGGGCGGCTATTTCGCAAAGGTCGGGCAATGGCTTCGCGAGAGCTTCTGACGACCCGAGCTAAACCAAGGAAACCCGCCGGCGGCGGACCGGCGAGGATAGGCCGCGTTGTACACGCGCCCGTATCGAAGAGGCAGCCATGAGCATCAACTTGAAGATCCCCGATATCCGGGAGCTGAAGCCGCGGATTACCGTGTTCGGGGTCGGCGGGGCGGGCGGAAACGCCGTGAACAACATGATCCGTGCGGGGCTCCTGGGGGTCGATTTTGTCGTCGCCAATACCGACGCCCAGGCCCTCACGATGTCGGAGGCCGAGCGCATCATTCAGATGGGCGTGCAGGTTACCGAAGGACTCGGCGCCGGCTCCCATCCCGATGTTGGCCGCGCCGCTGCCGACGAAGTGCTGGACGAGATACGCGATCATCTGTCCGGCGCGCACATGGTGTTTGTCACCGCCGGCATGGGCGGCGGCACCGGCACCGGCGCCTCGTCCGTGATCGCGCGCGCCGCGCGCGAACTCGGCATCCTGACCGTCGGGGTCGTGACCAAGCCGTTCCATTTCGAGGGCCAGCGCCGGATGCGGATCGCCGAGCAAGGCATTGCCGAGCTGCAGTCCGTGGTCGACACGCTGATCATCATCCCCAATCAGAACCTGTTCCGGGTCGCCAACGAGAAGACCACCTTCGCCGACGCCTTCGCCATGGCCGACCAGGTGCTCTACTCGGGGGTCGGCTGCATCACCGACCTGATGGTCAAGGAAGGTCTGATCAATCTCGACTTCGCCGATGTGCGCGCGGTCATGCGCGAGATGGGCAAGGCCATGATGGGCACGGGCGAGGCCACCGACGAGAAGCGCGCATTGCGCGCCGCCGAGGCGGCGATCGCCAACCCGCTGATCGACGACGTGTCGATGAGGGGCGCCCGCGGTCTGTTGATCTCGATCACCGGCGGCAAGGACCTCACGCTCTACGAGGTTGACGAGGCGGCTACCCGCATCCGCGAGGAGGTCGATCCAGACGCCAACATCATCGTCGGGGCGACCTTCGACGAAAGCTTGGACGGCATCATCCGCGTCTCCGTCGTCGCTACCGGCGTCGATCAGAACAGCGCCATGATGCAGCCGACCGGTGAGCTGCCGGTGGAGTCCCACAGCCGGGCGCCCGAGGCGCACAACGTCGCCGCGCATGAGGCGCGCCTTGCGGACCTCGCCGTGCGGCTTCGCGCCGAAAATAAGCGCGTGACCGAGCGCGCCGAGCGGATGAATTACCCAGGGCAGGCCGAACGGGCTTCGTTCGCGGCGTCGCAGCTGGAGGACGACGGAGCGGTCGACGAAGCGTCCTTCGACTCGCGACCGGAGATCGATGCGGTAGCGACCGCCGCGGTTGCGGGTGCACTGGTCGAGCGGGCGATCGAGGATGTCACCGTCAGGCCGATTCCTCCGAAGCCGTCATTCTTCACCGAGGAGGAAGAGGAGATCTTCGAAGAAGAGCAGCCGGCGCCGTCGGTCTTCATCCCGCCGCAACCCGAGCGGCCGAGCGGCCGTGCCGCGCGCATGCCGCGCATCGATGAGTTGCCGATCCCGGCCCAGAACGAGTTCCGCGCACAGCGTGGCGAATTGCCCGAGTCGGAGCCCGAGAAGCGCCGGATGACCCTGCTGCAGCGGCTTGCCGCCGTCGGGCTCGGCCGGCGCGAGAGCGAGGAACCGAAGCCGGAGCCCAAACCGTCCCGGCCGTTCCTGCCCGAGTGGCCGGCGCAGAGAATGCCGCGGACCGAGCCGCGGGCGCCGGAACCGGTTTCGGAATATGCGCGTCGCCAAAGCCCACAAGGCGGCCTCGACATGCATGGCCGTCCCGCGCCGGCAGCAAGAGATCCGGATGACGACCAGCTTGATATTCCGGCCTTCCTGCGGCGGCAGGCCAACTAAGGCGGCGATTGACGATCCGGCGAGCACGGCTCGCCGGATCGCCTTTGCAGCAGGAAATCGCTGAGTTTCGATTCATTTATTTTTAAGAATGATTGCTCGAAGTTCGCGGTCGGGTTCATGCGTGTCGTGATCGTCCTGCGGCTGACCGGCTGCTTTCTTTGTTGAGAGCTTGGGCGCGCCTCAGGAAAGGAAAGCGCGGCCGTTGCGCGCCGGACGCACATTCGTGCATCGCGTGACGGCAGGGCGAACGGTTCGGGCCGCGGCGTTTTTGGCGAAAAGGCGGTGGAAATCCGCCGATTCAAGGTAACAATTAGTAAGAAACCGTGAATTGGCCCCACTGGGCCAGGAGGTTAAGGTCCAACGCGCATAGGGGTACGACTCAGGCGTTATCGGGGCAGTATCAAGACCGCGTCCTTCGGAACGAAACCGTCCAGACAGGCCAACACGGTTCGTCTGGAGATGGCGTTGCCCCCAGCGACGCCTTAAAGTGTGGTGGGGCATGAGAGCGGGCCGACAAACGACGCTTCGAAACTCGGCAACCCTTGCCGGAATTGGGGTTCACTCGGGCGTTTCCGCCACTCTCACGCTTCAGCCTGCCGACCCTGATACCGGGATTGTGTTCGCCCGCATCGGCGGCGGTGGTCACGTCAATCAAGAGCTGCGGGCCGACGTCCGATCGGTCTATGCGACGGACTTCGCGACCGTCCTCGGCGACGACGGGGGCCCCCTCTGCGCCACCGCAGAACACATCATGGCCGCCCTGAGCGGGCTCGGCGTCGACAACGCGGTGGTCGAAATCGACGGACCGGAAGTTCCCATCCTGGACGGCAGCGCCGAGCCTTTCGTTGAGGCGATCGATCACGCCGGGATCGTCTATACCGCGCGGCCGCGTCGCTATCTCAAGGTACTGAAGCCCGTGCGGGTCGCCAATGGCCGCGCTTACGGGGAGTTGCGCCCCTACGAGTGCGGCTTCCGCGTCGAGACTGAGATCGATTTCGCGCACCCGCTGATCGGCCGGCAGGCGTTCGCGATCGACCTCGATCCGACGACGTTCCGTCAAGCGGTGGCGCGGGCGCGGACCTTCGGGTTCATGAATGACGTCGCCAAGCTCTGGAGCGCCGGCTACGCGCTCGGCGCAAGCTTCGACAACACGCTTGTGTTGGCGGAGGACCGCGTTCTCAATCCTGACGGCCTGCGGTTCCCCGACGAGTTCGTCCGTCATAAGGCGCTCGACGCGATCGGCGACCTCGCGCTTGCCGGTGCGCCGCTGCTCGCGGCCTACCACTCAGTGTGCGGTGGGCATAAGCTCAACCATGCCGTTCTGGCCACCCTGATCGCCGATCGGTCGGCCTGGGCGATGGTCGAGGCGAGCGAGCCACGCCGCGTGCGTGGCCGGGCGGAACTGCCGACGGGATACCCCGTGCCGGCCTTTGGGCCCGCCACCTCCTGAACCGCGCCGACCGCCGATTCGCCACATTACTGGCCGATTGCTGGGTGATTACTCACCGCGGGAGCGCGCGTTTTTTCGACGCGCATAAAAGCTCGTAGAGCGACGAGCCAAGGAGGGGCGAGGGGGTGTTCCCGGGACATTCACCGTGCAAGACTTCGCGCCGCGCGCGGGCGGGAGCCGTCTGGCGGCTCGCCGCAATCCTTCCGGTCCTGCTCGTTGGCGGCGCCTGCAGCATCTTTAACCAGCAGGAGAATTTGGCCCCCGATATACCCGCCGACCGCCTCTACAACGAAGGCATCTTCCTCCTCAATGAAAAGAAATCCATGGAGCAGGCTGCCAAGAAGTTCGAGGAGGTCGATCGGCAGCACCCTTATTCCGAGTGGGCGCGCAAGGCTTTGCTGATGTCCGCTTATGCCAATTACGAAGCGAAGAAGTATGACGACTCGATCGCCGCGGCGAAACGCTACATTTCGCTTCACCCTGGCAGTCCCGACGTGGCCTATGCCTATTATCTGGTCGCCACTTCCAATTTCGAGCAGATTTCCGATGTGAGCCGCGATCAGTCGCGCACCGAGAAAGCGATTGCGGCGCTCGAAGAGGTCATCCGTAAATTCCCGGACTCCGAATATGCGGCCCAAGCGCGCCACAAGATCGATATTGCGCGCGATAATCTTGCCGCCAAGGAAATGGCGGTCGCCCGCTACTACCAGGGGAGGAAGAATTTCATCGGCGCGATCAATCGATTTAAGGTCGTGGTGACCCAGTATCAAACCACGCGCCATGTGGAAGAAGCGCTGATGCGGCTCACCGAGTGCTATATGGCCCTCGGCATCGTGCAGGAAGCGCAAGCCGCCGCGGCCGTGCTTGGGCACAATTTCCCCGATAGCCCATGGTACAAGGACGCCTACGCCCTGATGCGTTCGAACGGCCTTGAGCCGGCCGAGAACTCGGGCTCGTGGATCACCCGGGCGTTCAAGCGCGTCGGGCTCGGCTGAGTCGATCAAGCGACCGACGCACTGTCAATTTCTCTTGGCCGGGCTTGTCCCGGCCATGCGCGTCTTTAAACATGCCCGTCCGTAAACTCGACGCTTGCTGCGGTCTGCACGGGCCGCGCTGCAAACACCCTGGCCTTGGATGACGGCGTGCGGGCGGATGGCCCATGCTAGTCCGACTTTCGATCCGCGATATCGTGCTGATCGACCGGCTCGACATCGAGTTCGCCGGAGGCCTTGCCGTGCTGACCGGAGAGACCGGCGCCGGCAAGTCGATTCTGCTCGACGCCTTTGCGCTGGCGCTGGGGGCGCGCGGCGATGCAGGCCTCGTGCGCGCCGGTGAGGGCCAGGGCCAGGTGACGGCGATGTTCGAGGTTGAAGCGGGTCACCCCGTCCACGCGCTGCTCGCAGCAAACGACATTGCCGGCGACGACCAACTGATCCTGCGCCGCGTGCAGCTTGCGGACGGCCGCACGCGCGGCTTCGTCAATGACCAGCCGGTTTCCCTTCAGGTGCTCAAGAGCATTGGCGGCATGCTGGTCGAGATTCATGGCCAGCATGACGAACGCGCTCTGGTCGACGCGGCGAGCCACCGCCGGCTGCTCGACGCCTTTGGCGGACTTGCCGATGAGTCGGCGGAGGTGGCGCGCGCCTGGGCCCGGCGGCGGGATGCGGAGGAGGCGCTGGCAGCGCAACGCGCCGAGGTCGAACGCGCGCAGCGCGAGGCGGATTGGCTGCGCCATGCCGTCGAGGAACTGACCGCGCTTTCGCCCCAGCCGGGCGAGGAGACTACGCTCGCGGAACGCCGCACCGTAATGATGCAAGCCGAGAAGGTCGCCGAGGATTTGCGCGACGCGCAGGCAACGATTGCCGGCCCGCAATCACCGACGCCGCTCTTAGCGGCGGCGGTGCGCCGGCTGGAGCGCCGGCAGGCGCAGACGGCGGATCTCGTTGCGCCGTCGGTCAAGGCGATCGACGCGGCGCTGACCGCGCTGAACGAAGCGCGCGCGTCGCTCGAAACTGCACTCGCCGCGACTGAGCACGATCCGCACGTGCTCGAGCGGATCGAGGAACGGCTGTTCGCGCTGCGCGCTGCCGCCCGCAAGTTCAATGTCGGGGTCGATGACCTCGCCGCACTCGGCGAGCGCTACTCCGCGGACCTCGCATTGATCGACGCCGGCGTGGACCGGCTCGCCGCACTCGAACGCGAGGCGGCCGAACTTTGCGAAAGTTTTGATAGGGCGGCGGCGGCATTGTCGGAACGACGGCGCAAAGCCGCCGAAAAGCTCGACGCAGCGGTCAATCGCGAACTTGCGCCGCTGAAACTCGAGCAGGCGCGTTTCTCCACAGAAATCTCGACGGAGCCCGACCAACCGGGTCCGCATGGGATCGACCGCGTTTCCTTCTTCGTGCGGACCAATCCGGGCACGCAGCCGGGTCCGCTGATGGACGTCGCCTCAGGCGGCGAGCTCGCGCGCTTTCTGCTCGCGTTGAAGGTCACGATCGCCGATCGCGGCTCGGCGCCCACGCTCGTATTCGATGAGATCGACACTGCGGTCGGCGGTGCGGTCGCGGATGCGATCGGGGTGCGGCTCGCGCGGCTGGCCGCCAAGGTGCAGGTGATCGCCGTGACCCACGCCCCGCAGGTCGCCGCCCGCGCCGCGCGTCATTATCTCATCGCCAAGGAGGCGCTCGATCGCGGCAAGCGGGTGGCGACCCGTGTCGCTTTGCTCGATACCGCGCGCCGGCGCGAGGAGATCGCGCGCATGCTTGCCGGCGCCGAGATCACCGCGGAGGCGCGCGCCGCTGCCGAGCGGCTTATGAAGGCGGCGACCTAATGACGACGCGGGTGCGAGACCTCAGCAACATCCCCGTCGCCGAGCTTACCGAGGCGGAAGCGAAGGCCGAGCTGAAACGGCTCGCCGCCGATATCGCCGAGCACGACAAGCGCTATTACCAAGAGGACACGCCGACGGTATCGGATGCGGCCTACGACGCGCTGCGCGAGCGCTATGCGGCGATCGAGGCGCGCTTCCCTGCGCTCATTCGCGTCGATTCGCCGAGCCGGAAAGTCGGCGCCGCGCCGGCGGAAAAGTTCGCGGAAGTGCGCCACGCCATTCCGATGCTGTCGCTGGATAATGCGTTCAGCGAGGGCGAGGTCGCCGATTTCGTCGACCGCGTGCGCCGCTTCCTGCGGCTTAAGGAGGACGAGCCGCTCGCGATCACCGCCGAGCCGAAGATCGACGGGCTGTCGTGCTCGCTACGCTACGAGGGCGGCCGGCTCGTGAGCGGGGCGACCCGCGGCGATGGCGAGGTCGGCGAAGATGTAACCGCGAATGTGCGCACCATCGCCGAAATCCCCGATCGTCTGCACGGCGCGCATGTTCCCGATATCGTCGAGGTGCGCGGCGAGATCTATATGGCCAAAGCTGATTTCATGAAGTTGAACGAGTACCAGCGGGCGGCGGGCAAAAAGATATTTGCAAACCCACGCAATTCCGCGGCGGGCTCGCTGCGCCAGAAGGACCCGAACGTCACCGCGTCCCGTCCGCTCAAGTTCTTCGCCTATGCCTGGGGCGAAATGAGCGACATGCCGGCCGAGACGCAAATGCGAATGGTCCATTGGTTGGCCAGCGCCGGTTTTAAGATCAGTCTGCTGATGCGGCTCTGCCATTCGCTCGACGAGCTGCTCGCCACGTATCGCGATATCGAGGAGAAGCGCGCGAGCCTGGGCTACGATATCGACGGCGTCGTCTACAAGGTCGACCGGCTCGACTGGCAGGACCGGCTCGGTTTTGTCTCGCGGTCGCCGCGCTGGGCGCTGGCGCACAAGTTCCCGGCGGAGAAGGCGACCACGGTCGTGAACGCGATCGAGATCCAGGTCGGCCGCACCGGCGCGCTCACCCCGGTCGCCAAGCTCACGCCGGTCACGGTCGGCGGCGTCGTGGTGCAGAACGCAACCCTGCACAATGCCGATGAGATCGCGCGCCTCGACGTACGTGTCGGCGACACGGTGGAAATCCAGCGCGCCGGCGACGTGATCCCGCA
>Ga0315534_1002368_pt1 | contig 12698 bp, 11 predicted proteins | sample SalMarSW160240MG_FD_203094 | JGI IMG/M metagenome (GOLD analysis project Ga0315534, IMG submission 203094) | Salt marsh sediment microbial communities from the Plum Island Ecosystem LTER, Massachusetts, United States - Salt Marsh Sediment SW1602-40 ... | reverse complement strand
GACAGGCCCGGTCTTCCAGTCGGTGCCTTTGAGGGGTGTTACACTGACACCATCGACAAGCCCGAGCTGAAGCGTCGGATCGAAATAGGCCATCGTTCGCCTGTTCAGGTCGATGACGCGCCCTGGCCGCAGCGGCCCCACGTCGTTGATCCTGACGATGACGCTTTTGTCGTCGCATGCGACGAGCGCGAAGGTCGGCTTGTAGTTCCTGCCGTAGCCCACGCCGCCAAACCGGTCCCGCAGATCGGTGCGGATTGCCGCGGTCCATCCGTCGATATCGTACAGTTCGCCGGACGCCGTTTCCATGGTGCCGGCGGTCTTGTCGGCCGGATCCAGCGGATTGTATGTCGACGCAATGCCGACGATGACCGGAGGCGCCAGCGGCGCTTCCTCCTCGACCAGCGCATCCACGGCCGCCGGAGGCACAAGCGCCGTCAGTTCCACCGGCCTTGTCGGCGGGACATCAACAACGGGTTTCGCCGTCGACACATCAAAATGCAGCTTCGGAATCCCGGCGGTGGTGTCGTCGAGCAGGACGGTGCTCGCGCGCAGATCCAGGACGGGAAAATTGTACGGGTAGTCGAAAGATTTCGTGAACCCTCGCGTCGCCGGACACTTGCTGACGCCGAGCAGGCTCGTCGAATGCGTTTCCGGCGCGCAGATTGTCTGCGGCAGAACCGTACCCGCTTGTGAGCTGGCGCGCGCTTCGGAACTGCCCGCACCAGCAATCAGCGCTGCGGCCAGCGTCGCACAGGCAACCGTTGCAAGACGATTGCGAGCATGCGCGTTGCAAATCCGTCGCCCGCCGCGCGACAAGAAGACAACACTCATGAGGCCCCCCTGAGACCCATGTTCTTGTTGTCTTCAGTCAAACACGCGCGGTGATAAGGGCACGTAAAACGGTGCAACCAACAAACGGTAAAAATTCGAGTCGTTCAGGTTAAGCAACCGCCGTGCATCGCTCCCGTGCGGTCGATGCCGACGGCAGCGACCGCGCAGGAACGCCGCTGTTGCGGGCAAACTGCAATTGCGGGAACCGGTGCAGCGATCACCGATGGCTGGCGAAGGGCCGGTATCCGCCGCAGATTGCGTAAACGGATTGCTGCGGGAATTTGAGTCAGACGGTTACAGGTGCGCTAACCGGTGTAGTTGATGTTTCCTTCCGCTGCCGGCCGCCGGCGCTTGCATCGCCGCCGCGTATCGTGGTTAAGGAACTTCGTTGTCAGCATGTGATCCGGTCTGCGCGATGCCCCTCGATCATGACAAGCTGCGGTCGCTGGATATCCCGCCGGTCGAGCAGACCTACGGACCGAAGGACTGCATCCTCTACGCGCTCGGCCTCGGCCTCGGTCAGGATCCGGTCGACGAGGACGAGCTTGCCTTCGTCTACGAAAAGAACCTGAAAGTGCTGCCGACCTACGCGCTGGTGCAGGGATACGAGCCCTACTGGTTGCGCCGGCCGGATCTCGGCATCACCTGGACGCACACACTGCACGGCGAGCAGGGGCTGAGGCTGCACAGGCCGGTGGCGCCGCAGGGGACGGTCGTCGGCCAGACCCGGATTGTCGATGTCATCGACAAGGGCGCGCAGAGGGGTGCGCTTGTCTATTCCGAGCGCACGATCTCCGACAAGGCGAGCGGTGCGCTGCTGGCGACGCTGACGCAGACCACCTTCTGCCGCGCCGACGGCGGCTTCGGCGGACCGGAGCGGAGGCAGCCGCCGCCGCACGCGATCCCCGAACGTCCGCCCGATCTTGTCTGCGAACTGGCGACGCGGCCGGAAACCGCACTGATCTATCGTCTCTCCGGCGACCTCAATCCGCTGCACGCCGAGCCGGCCTTTGCCAGGGCCGGTGGATTCGACCGGCCGATCCTGCATGGTCTCGCCACCTTCGGCATCGCCGGTCGCGCGCTGCTGAAGGCCGTTTGCGGCTACGACCCGGCGCGCATGACCGCGCTGGCGGGACGTTTCTCGGCACCGGTGTTTCCCGGCGAAACCGTCCGCACCGAGATCTGGCGAGACGGCGGGGTGATCAGCTTTCGCGCGCGCGTGACCGGGCGCAACGTGCTGGCGATCGACAACGGCCGCGCCGAGATCGCGGTTTGAATGAGCACGCGCGCCGGTTACTCTTGTCATGGCCGGGCTTGTCCCGGCCATCCACGTCTTTACATCCTGTCCTGCCGCAAGGCCGTGGATGCCCGGCACGGAGGCAGGGCATGACGCCGGAAAGGCCCGAGTGATGCCGTCTCCCAGTCACGACGATTACACCGACATCCGCAAGGGTGTGCGCGCATTGTGCGCCAGGTTCCCCGGCGAATACTGGCGGACGCTGGACCGTGAGCGAGCCTATCCGACGGACTTCGTCGCCGCGCTGACCGAGGCCGGCTATCTCGGCGCCCTGATCCCGGAAGAATACGGCGGCAGCGGCCTGCCCATTTCCGCCGCCGCCGCCATCATGGAGGAAGTGCACGCCTCCGGCGGCAACGGCGCGGCCTGCCACGCGCAGATGTACATCATGGGCACCATCCTGCGGCACGGCAGCGCCGGGCAGAAGCAGGACTACCTGCCGAAGATCGCCAGCGGCGAATTGCGCCTGCAGGCCTTCGGCGTCACCGAGCCGACTTCCGGCACCGACACGCTCTCGCTGCGCACCACGGCGCGGCGGGAAGGCGACCACTACGTCATCAACGGGCAAAAGATCTGGACCTCGCGCTCCGAGCATTCCGATCTCATGCTGCTGCTCGCGCGCACGACGCCGCGCGAGCGGGTGCAGAAGCGCACCGACGGGCTGTCGGTGTTCCTGGTCGACATGCGGCTGGCGCAGGGCACCAGCATGACCATCACCCCGATCCGCACCATGATGAACCACGCCACCACGCAGGTCTTCCTCGACGACCTGCGCGTGCCGGCGGAAAACATGATCGGCGAGGAGGGCAAGGGCTTCCGATACATCCTGTCCGGCATGAACGCGGAACGAATCCTGATCGCCGCCGAATGCATCGGCGACTGCAAGTGGTTCATCGGGAAGGCGACGGCCTACGCAAAGGAGCGCGTGCTGTTCGGCCGGCCGATCGGGCAGAACCAGGGCGTGCAGTTTCCCATCGCGCGCGCCTACGCGCAGATGCGCGCCGCCGAGCTGATGGTGCGCGAGGCAGCGGCAAGGTATGAGGCCGGCGCCGACATCGGGCCGGAAGCGAACATGGCGAAGCTCCTCGCCGCGGATGCCTCCTGGTTCGCCGCCGACATGTGCGTGCAGACGCATGGCGGTTTCGGCTTCGCCGAGGAATACGACATCGAGCGCAAGTTCCGCGAGACGCGGCTCTACCAGGTGGCGCCGATCTCCACCAACCTGATCCTCTCCTATCTTGCCGAGCACGTGCTCGGCCTGCCGCGGTCGTATTAGGTGGCTGTATTGATTTGGCGTCGGCGGCGCGGCACCTTTGCCTCTCCCCGCGTGCGGGGAGAGGTCGGCGCGCGCAGCGCGCCGGGTGAGGGGGCGTCGCCATATGCGTGGAGCTGACAAGATCAGAACGGGGCTTGCACGACGTCTCAGACGAGACTCGACAAGCGCCGAATTGCGTCTTTGGAATAAATTGCGCGACCGTTCCGTCAACGGGCATGAATTCGTTCGCCAGCAGCCGCCAAGCCGCTACGTCGTCGATTTCCTATGTCGCGAAAAGCGATTGGTCATTGAAGTCGATGGTGGCCAACACAGCGACGAGGCGCGCGACTACGTTCGTACTTGGTGGCTGCCTGAACACAGGTACCGGGTTCTACGGTTCTGGAATAACGACATCATGGACAACATGGACGGCGTGCTGGCGACTATCGCCAGTGCTCTGCGCGAGGACGCGCCCCCTCACCCGGTTCCCGCCTCCGGCGGGAACCGACCTCTTCCCGCAAGCGGGGAGAGGTAAGCCGTGCTTCCCCTTTCAGGCCTCCTCGTCGTCTCGGTCGAGCAGGCGGTGGCCGCGCCGACCTGCACCTGCCGGCTGGCCGACGCCGGCGCGCGGGTGATCAAGATCGAACGCCCCGAGGGCGACTTCGCCCGCGGCTACGACACGCTGGTGCACGGCGAGAGCGCCTATTTCGTCTGGCTCAACCGCGGCAAGCAGTCGGTGGTGCTCGATCTCACCGCCGACGAAGACAGGGCGCTGCTCGAGGCGATGATCGCACGCGCCGACGTGTTCGTGCAGAACCTGAAGCCCGGCACCATGGCCAGGCTCGGTTTTGCCATCGAGCGCCTGCGCAAGGACTATCCGAAGCTCATCTGCTGCTCGATCTCCGGCTACGGCGAAAGCGGGCCCTACGCGCAGCGCAAGGCCTACGACCTGCTGATCCAGGCCGACAGCGGGTTGTCCTCGGTCACCGGCGGGCCGGAAGCGCCGGCGCGGGTCGGCGTGTCGATCGTCGACGTCACCACCGGCATGAATGCCTATGAGGCGATCCTCGAGGCGCTGATCGCGCGCGACAGGACGGGCGCGGGCGCTGCCATCAGCGTGTCGCTGTTCGACGCCATGGCCGACTGGATGACGGTGCCGCTGCTGCAAACCGAAGGCGGCAAGCCGCCGCAACGCGTCGGCCTCGCTCATCCTTCCATCGCGCCCTACGGCGTGTTCACGAGCCGCGACGGCGCCGCCATCCTCATCTCCATCCAGAACGACCGCGAATGGCGCGTCCTCGCCGGCACGGTGATGGGCGATGCGGCGCTCGCCAGCGATCCGGATTTCGCCACCAATGTCGCGCGCGCGGGCCGGCGCGCAGAGACCGACGGCCGCGTGCAGAAAGCCTTCGGGTCGATGGACGTGGCCGAGCTCGAGCAGAAGCTGACCGCCGCCGACATCGCCTGGGCCCGGGTCAACGACACGGCCTCGCTGGCGAAGCATCCGCATCTCCGCCGGATCACGGTGGGCTCGCCCACCGGGCCGGTGTCGCTGCCGGCGCCGGCGCCGCTGCGGGCCGGCGAACAACGCAGCTACGGTCCGATTCCGGCGCTGGGCGAGCACACCGACACGGTGCGCCGGGAGTTTGGTGACGCCGCGCGCACAGTCGGGCAAAGTGCCCTCCGCAACCGCTAGAGACCAGGGAAACGCACAATGGACATCGGCTTCATCGGGCTGGGCAACATGGGCGCGCCGATGGCGCGCCGGCTGATCGAGGCCGGCCACAAGCTCGTCATCTATGATACCCGCAACGACGCGGTGGCGCCCTTCGTCGCGCTCGGGGCGCAGCTGGCGTCGTCGCCGCAGGACGTGGCCGACCGCGTCGAGACGGTGATCGCCAGCCTGCCGGAGCCGCAGGTGGTGGCCAGGGTGGCGGTGGGCGAGGGCGGCGTCCTGCACGGCAAGCGTATCAGGCGGTTTGTCGATCTCTCGACGACGGGCGCGCGCATGGCGCAGACCATCGCCGCCGGCCTCGCCAAGCGTGACATCGTGCAGATCGACTCGCCGGTCTCCGGCGGCGTGGCCGGCGCGCAGAAGGGCACGCTGGCCGTCATGGTGTCGGGGCCGCAGGATCACATCGATGCGGTGAAAGACGTTCTGTCGGTATTCGGCACCGTCTTCGTCATCGGCCACGAGCCGGGCATGGGGCAGACCATGAAGCTCGCCAACAACTTCCTGTCAGCCACCGCCATGGCAGCGACCTCGGAAGCGGTGGTGATGGGGGTGAAGGCCGGGCTCGATCCGGCCATCATGGTCGAGGTTATCAATCACGGATCCGGGCGTAACACGGCCACCTCCGACAAGTTCCCGCGCGCCATCATCCCGCGCACCTTCAATCTCGGATTCGCCATGGCGCTGATGCTGAAGGACGTGCGGCTGTGCGTGGCGGAGGCTCGCGCCCTCGGCGTGCCGCACGAGGTGATGGAGGCCGTGCTCGGTGTCTGGGAGACGGGCAACGCCGATATGGGGGCCGACGCCGACTTCACGACCGTTCTCAAGCCGATCGAGAAGCGCGCCGGCGTTACCGTGGGGAAGGCATCATGAGCGACGACATCCACGAGGTCTATGCCGTCCGCTATGCCGAGCACGCGCGCAAGCACAGCGAGAACTACATCTTCGGCGATCCCCACGACGAGATGACGTCGATCGCCTACTACGTCTGGGTGATCAGGGGCCCGCACGGCATCTTCGTCTGCGACACCGGGTTCGACGAGGCGGCGGCAAGGGAGCGCGACCGCAAGATCGTCCATCCGGTCGGCGAGGGGATCGCCGCGCTCGGCATCAGGCCGGATGAGGTCGACCACGTGGTCGCCACCCACATGCACTGGGATCACGCCGGCAACTACGACCTTTTCCCCAACGCGCGCTACCACATCCAGGACACCGAGATGGCCTACTGCACCGGCCGCTGCATGTGTCACCAGATGCTGCGCGTTCCGTTCAGCGAGGCCGATGTGCAGGCCATGGTGAAGAAGGTCTTCGCCTACCGGGTCGACTTCCACGACGGCACCGAGGAACTGGCGCCCGGCATCACCGTGCACAAGATCGGCGGCCACTCCATGGGCCTGCAATGCGTGCGGGTGAAGACGAAGCGCGGCCATGTCGTCGTCGCCTCCGACTGCTGCCATCTCTATGCGCACATGGACGAGGGCCGCGTGTTTCCGATCACCTACAGCGTGGGCGAAACGCTCGAGGGCTACCGCACGCTGGTGAAGCTCGGCTCGTCGCGGCAGCACGTGATCCCCGGCCACGATCCGAAGGTGATGGAGCGCTATCCGGCCGCCGGCTCGAATCTCGAGGGCTGGATCGCGCGGCTGGATGTGGCGCCGAAGGCGTAAGGGGCACGGCGGCGCCGTATCTTCCCTCTCCCCGCGTGCGGGGAGAGGGTGGCGAGCCGCGTCAGCGGCGAGCCGGGTGAGGGGCCATTGCCGCGAGTCTGAGCATATCGAAACGCCCCCTCACCTGACCCACCTTCGCTGACGCTTCGGTGGGTCGACCTCTCCCCGCAAGCGGGGAGAGGTTAAGAAGGGTCACACCAGCCCCAGTTCGGCGAACGCGGTCTTGTGATGTTCGGCGCTGTCGGGCGAGAAGCAGCAGAAGATCACACGCGTGATGCCGCGCGGGCGCGCCGCAACCTCCGCCGCCACCGTGCCGACCGCGACGCGGGCGGCCAGATCAGCCGGTGGAGATCGCCGGAAACGCGATGGAGGACAGTTTGTGTTCGGCGGCGAGATCGAGCGCGGTGCGGTAGCAGCCTGAGAGCAGCGCCTCCTCGTTCCTGCCGCCGCCGCTCCACACCGGGCCGACCGCGTGGATGACGTGGCCGGCCTTCAGTTTGTAACCGCGGGTGATCTTCGCCGAACCGGTGTCGCAGCCGCCCAGCGTCCTGCATGCCTCGAGCAGCTCCGGCCCGGCCGCGCGGTGGATGGCGCCGTCCACCCCGCCGCCGCCGAGCAGCGACCGGTTGGCGGCGTTGACGATGGCGTCGACGGCAAGCGTGGTGATGTCGCCGACCGCGATGTCGAGCCGGGCGTTGCCGATCTCGGCGCTGAGTTCGGTCATCTCACTATCCTAGCAGCAAACGCGGGCGCGTTCCCTCTCCCGGCGTGCGGGGAGAGGGCGGCGAGCCGCGTGAGCGGCGAGCCGGGTGAGGGGGCATTGCGGTGATACCGAGCGTGTCGAAGCGCCCCCTCACCCGACCCACCTTCGCTGACGCTTCGGTGGGTCGACCTCTCCCCGCAAGCGGGGAGAGGTAGTCACCCCCGCTCCGCGTAGACCTCGGCCTTGAGATCGATGCTGCTCCTCACGCCGATGTCGGCGTAGTGCGCGTCGAGGAAGCGGCGCGCCGCACGCTGGCCGAGCTTGCGCAGCAGCTCGAACGATTTCCAGTCGTTGCGCAGCTTGCTGGCCGAGGAGAACCGCTCGCCCAGGCCCTCCAGCACAATGCGGTGCACGCGGATCTGCCGGTATTCGTTGCGCCCGGTGCCGTGCGGCAGCCGGCCCTGCTCGATCAGCCGGTTGACGAATTCGATCGCGCGCAGCTCGGCCAGCAGCGAGGAATTGAAGGTGATCTCGTTGACCCGCGCCATGATCTCGCGCGTCGAGGTGGGAATCGTCCGGCGCACCAGCGGATTGATCTGCACGATCAGCACGTCCTCGGTCCCGGTCGAGCGGAAGAACGGGTAGATCACCGGATTGCCGAGATAGCCGCCGTCCCAGTAGGCGACGCCGTCGATCTCCACCGCGCGGAACACCGCCGGCAGGCAGGCCGAGGCCATCACCGCCTCGGCGGAAATCTTCCCGTGCGGAAAGATATGCAGCCGCCCGGTCTGCACGTTGGTGGCGGCGATGAAGATCGGCCGCGCGTCCTCGCGCAGTCCCCCGAAGTCGACGAAACGCTCGATCAGGTCCTTGAGCGGGTTGATGTTGAGCGGATTGAGGTCATAGGGCGACAGGTGGCGCGACCAGGCATTCAGCCAGTCGAAGGTGGGCGAGCCTTCGTCCGGCACCAGCGAGAACAGCCTGGTGATCACCGCGCGTTGCAGCGCCGGCAGGTCGCCGCCCAGGCTTGTCGCCTTCCAGAAATCGGCCAGCCGCTTGCGCGCTTCCTCCGTGCCGCCGCGGCGCAGGCCATCGGCCAGCATGACCGCGTTGACCGCGCCCGCCGAGGTGCCGGAAATGCCCTCGACGGTCAGCCGCCCGTCCTCGAGCAGGTGGTCGAGCACGCCCCAGGTGAAGGCGCCGTGCGCGCCGCCGCCCTGCAGCGCCAGGTTGATGCGCTTGGGCGCGCCGGCCTTGCCGGACCTGTCTCCGAAGGCGCGGGCAAGGAAATCGATCATCAGGGATTCCCCGCGCTTTCACCTTTTGCCGTCATTCCGGGACGCGAGCGAAGTTCGTGCGCCCGGAATACATAACCCTGGTCTGTGATTATGGACTCCGGGCCCGCCGTTTCGCGGCGCCCCGGCATGACGGCAAACATCACTGCGCCGTCCAGCCGCCGTCGATCGAATAGGCGGAGCCGGTGATGCTGGCGGCGGCATCGCTCGCCAGGAACACCGTCAGCGCACCGATGTTGTCCGGCGTGGTGAACTTGTGCATCGGCTGCTTCTCCGACAGCAGCGCGATCTCTTCCTCGCGCACCGGCTTGCCGGAGGCCTTGGCGCGGGCATCGATCTGCGCCTGCACCAGCGGCGTGAGCACCCAGCCCGGACAGATGGCGTTGCAGGTGATGCCGTCATTCGCCGTCTCGATCGCCACCACCCTGGTCAGTCCGACGAGCCCGTGCTTGGCGGCCACGTAGGCGACTTTCTGTCCGCTCGCCACCAGCCCGTGCGCCGAGGCGATGTTGATGACGCGGCCCCACTTGCGCATTTTCATGCCCGGGACCGCGGCGCGGATGGTGTGGAACGAGGATGACAGGTTGATGGCGATGACCGCGTCCCATTTCTCCGGCGGAAAATCCTCGATGTTGTCGACGTGCTGGATGCCCGCATTGTTGACCAGTACGTCGACTGCGCCGAATTCCTTCTCCGTTGCGGCGACCAGCGCGGCGATTTCCGCCGGCTTCGACATGTCGGCGCCGTTGTAAAGCGCCTTCACGCCGAATTCGGTCTCGATGCCGGCGCGGAGCTTTTCGATCTCGCCGGCGTCGCCGAAACCGTTGAGCATCACGTCGGCACCGTCCCGGGCCAGCGCGCGGGCGGTGGCAAGACCGATGCCCGACGTGGAACCGGTGACCAGCGCGGTTTTGCCTTTCAGCATGGAAGTCCTCTTTGACGAAAACGGGCGGCCCGCGGGGCCGGCCGGGAACCTGCTCCTATTTTTGCTGCACTGCAATATCCATGTAGAATGGGGCGCTGGTTTGTGCGGAAGCACGCCGCACGGGCTAGACTAAAGCAGCATGACGGAGCGAGGCTTGGCCAGAAAAACACAGGCGATCTTCCCGGCGCCCGGACACGACCATGGCCGCTGCGCCGCCGACGCCCTGGCCCATGCCGAGGCGATCTGCGCTGCCCGCAGCGAACGGCTCACGCCGGTGCGTCGCCGCGTGCTCGAGGCGCTGCTGGAAAGCCATGCGCCGCTCGGTGCCTATGAACTGATCGATCGTCTGGCCGCCGACGGCGCGCGGCCGGCGCCGATCACCATCTACCGCGCGCTGGACTTCCTGCGCGAGCAGGGGCTCGTGCACCGCATCGAGAGCCGCAATGCCTTCATCGCCTGCGTGCACAACCACGCGATCGGCGACCCGGTGGTGTTCCTGATCTGCGAGAAATGCGGCGCGGTCGGCGAAGCCGGCTCCGCCGCCGTCGCCGACACCATCCGCGGCGCCTCGCGCGCTGCGGGGTTCACGCCGAAGACGCCGGTGATCGAGATTTTCGGCATCTGCGCCCACTGCAAGGCCGCGGCGTAGTTCGTTCAGCTTGCAACGGTATCGGCAAACTCGCTTCCCCTCTCCCACGAGGGGAAAGGGAAGAAAGATTGCCGCGCGCATGTCGCCTATCTCGAACGACGCATGGCATGCCGTGGTATGACGCGCTAAAACCCCCGTCTGTCGCCGGGAAGCCGCATGTCCTCCACGTCCGCCGCCACCGCCCATCACCACGTTACCCGTCCGCTCGACGCGCTCGCGGCGGCGGTCGTGGTGGTGCTGTGCCTGTCCTGGGGCTTCAACCAGGTGGCGGTGAAACTCGCCATTCATGACATTCCGCCGCTGATCCAGGGCGCCATCCGTTCGGCGGTGGCGACGCTGATTGTGGCCGGCTGGTGCCGGCTGCGCGGGCTGCCCATGTTTGCACGCGACGGCACGCTGTTCGTCGGCATCGCCGCCGGCGTCCTGTTCGGGCTCGAGTTTCTGTGCATCTTCCAGGGCCTTGCCTACACGACGGCCACCCGTGCAGTGCTGTTCATCTATCTCGCCCCGTTCCTCGTCGTGCTCGGCGCGCGCATCTTCCTGCCCGCCGACCGTTTCGGTCCGTCCCAGTGGCTTGGCCTCGGCATGTCCTTCGGCGGCATGATCATCGCATTCGGCGTGCCGACGCCGGCGCTCGATCCGCGCCAGACCCTCGGCGACCTGTTGATGATCGCGGCGGCGGTGTTCTGGGCCGCCACCACGCTCACCATCAAGGCGAGCGCGCTCAACCGCATCTCGCCGGAAAAGGTGATGCTCTACCAGCTGGTGGTGTCGGCGCCGCTGCTGGCCGTCGCCGCGGCGATTGCCGGCGAGCGGATCACGCATTTTCCCTCCGATCTTGCGATCGGCGCGCTCGCCTATCAGACGGTCTGGGTGGTGAGCGTGACCTTCGTCATCTGGTTTGCGATCATCAAGCACTATTCGGCCAACCGGGTGTCGGCCTTCTCGTTCCTGACGCCGCTGTTCGGCGTTGCCGCCGGTCATCTGGTGCTGGACGAGCCGCTCACCTGGGCCTTCGGTGCCGCGGTCGCGCTGGTCACCGGCGGCCTGATCCTGGTCAACCGCGCGCCGCCCCCGCGCGCGCCAGCCAAAGCATGAGGCAGTGTGGCGGATAACCGCAAATACAAATCGACCGGAAAAATCGACGTTGACGATCTCTACGCCGCGCCCTCGCCGGCCGCCTATGTGCAGTTCCTCTGCGCGCACGATTACCGCCTGCCGCTGCACGCCACGACGATCCTCAGGACGGTGCTGTCGGAGCTGCGCGCGCGGCGCAACAGGAAAACATTGCGCGTGCTCGATCTCGGCTGCTCCTACGGCATCATGAGCGCTTTCCTGCGCCACGATCTCGATCTCGACGCCCTGCACAAGCACTACCACGACGGTTATGACACGGCGCGGGCGCCCGAAGACGTCTACCGGAGTGATGCAGACTGGTTCGCCGCCAGCCGGCGCGATGACGGTCTGGCCATCGTCGGTATCGACCCGGCCGGTCCGGCCGTCGACTACGCGGGGGCGACCGGCCTCATCGACGACGGCTGCGCGCTGTCGCTGGAAAACGACGCGCCGCTTGCCGGCGATGTGGCCAGGATGCTGTCCGGGCTCGATCTTGTCTTCTCCACCGGCGTCATCGGCTATGCCGGCGTGCAGACGATCAGGCGGCTGCTCGCGCTCAACGTGGCCACGCAGCCCTGGCTGCTCAACTTCGTCCTGCGCGGTGTCGACTATGGTCCGATTGCGCAGTTCCTGGCCGGCGAGGGCTACGTCACCGCGCGCGACCGCAACATCTACCGCCAGCGGAAGTTCGCCGGCGACGAAGAGCGGGAGCGCTGGCTGGACAATCTGCGCCGGCAGGGCATCGATGCGGCCGGCTGCGAGACGACCGGCTATTCCTGCGCCGAACTGTTCCTGTCGCGCCCCGCGGCCGAAGCCGCCGGCCCGCCCGCGCTTGCCACCGCACTTCTGTAGGGTCCGGCACCATGTTAATTTTGCCGGATGGACGGGGACCGGGTTATTCCGGTGTCACGCGGCGCGCCTATATCCCCTCCGGGGCCGGGGCGGCGGCGTTGACGCTGGCAGGGGGCTCTGGCACTCCGGGCGCGCAAGGACCACGCGATGACGATGAATCCGCAGGATCGCCACAGGACGGTGGGTGTCGACGTTGGCGGCGTCACCGTGGGCGGCGGCGCGCCCATCGTCGTGCAGTCGATGACCAACACCGACACCGCCGACGTCGAGGGCACCGCGCGCCAGGTGGCGGCGCTCGCCCGGGCCGGTTCCGAACTGGTCCGCATCACCGTCGACCGCGACGAGGCCGCTGCCGCCGTGCCGCACATCAAGGACC
>Ga0315534_1002367_pt1 | contig 12698 bp, 11 predicted proteins | sample SalMarSW160240MG_FD_203094 | JGI IMG/M metagenome (GOLD analysis project Ga0315534, IMG submission 203094) | Salt marsh sediment microbial communities from the Plum Island Ecosystem LTER, Massachusetts, United States - Salt Marsh Sediment SW1602-40 ... | reverse complement strand
CCAACCTTACAGGTGCCTCCACATGTCATCCTATGGGTTTTTGCAAATCTGGTCACAAGCTTTACAGAATATGGATACTCACCGCAGTGAAATACCATCTCCCATGGAACAAAGACATTATCAAAGATGACCATAGAGGTTTCCCGTTGCCCATAAAGTGGATTACCAAGTTCTTCTATGTCATCTGCCTGGTCCCTTTCTGCTGAATAGGGAGTATACTGACAGATATAGGTGATACCTTCAGCGTCTACCGGTGTGGCAAATGCAACTGCGTAGTCTTCCTCCCCTTTATAGTGAGCTGCCTGAGGCAATACATTTATATAGTGGCTTGCAAATGCGCCGCTTATATTGATTTTGGCTCCTTTGACCACAATTCCATCCTTGTTTTTATCAACAACCTTTAATGAGAGATATGGATCTGGCCAGTCAGGTGTTTTTTCTTTTCTGCTTCCCCTCGCTTCAGTCAAGGCACCGGCAACGGAGAGGTCATTTTTCTGTACCATCTTGAGATATTCAAGAAACCTGGGATGATATTCAGTACCAAGCTCTTTATCCATCTCCCAGGTAGTAGCGTAGAGCGAATGAAAAGAGTCGTATCCCACACACCTGTAGATGCATGTTCCAAGCATCTCAGCGGTAAAGGTTCCTGCCTGGGCCTTTGCGACTAATTCATCAGTGCTTGTGCTTACGTGTGTATATCTGTTCACCGTATCGTTTATGAGAGGTGAATAACATGTCATAATATCTTTGTACTTTGGATCAAGGGCCCATTCATAGCTTGCCTTGTTGGCCTCGACAACTGTTCGCGTGTTCTTATTTGTAAGGACATTTTCAACCCTTTCCCCATTCATAAATACCCTTGGTTTAATCTTTTTTAAACTTTCTTCAAACTGCTCAGGTGTCATGAGTGCCATATTTTTTTCTCCTTATTTTGGGTTTTAAAGTGAGATCTTCTGTTTGATAGAGTATCCATTACGATATATGTATCCTGTTGTCAATATCCTTGTTTTTGTATGGGGTATTCTTTTATTCGAATGGATGGCAGTTAATGATTGGCAAGTTCCATCAAGGCCTTGTTGATCTTTTCTTTTAGCGCTGGCTCGCCTTCTGACAGCTCTTGCGCCTTTTTGTAATGGAAAAGGGCCTTTTCTTTCCTTCTGAGTTTGCTGAAATATATACCTAAATTATAATGAGCCATTGCTAATTTATTTTGCCGGCCATAGACCAGGCCAAGGTTATAATAGACCCGGTTTTTGACAGGTGGAAGGAAGGTGAGCCTCTCATAAATCCTGGAAGATTGGCCATATTGTTCGAGATTTTGCAACGATAGGGCCAAAAGATATAAAATATCCTTATCTTTTGGGGATAGCTGAAGGGCTTTTTTTAAAATAGATACAGATTTTTCGTATTGGCCAATCGTTTGATAGGCCTGAGCCATAGAAAACATAATGGGAATAGAATTTCTCTTTCCCTGTAAAGCCTTTTTGAAGTGATTGAGGGCCTCATCAATTTTACCATCTCTTTCAAGGACAAGACCAAGACCATAATGAGCAAAAATAGATTCAGGATCTGCACGCAACCTCTTTTCAAACTCCCGTGCTGCATTTTCCTTGTCACCACATAAGGCAACAACCATAGTATGAAAGATTGGAAAATGGAAGCGCAGCTCTTTTGCTGTATCAGAATCAGGTATTTTTGTATATTCTCGTGCCATTGTTTCTATATTGGCCATTCTTTCTGGTGCACCAGGATGGGTAAGAAGGTAAGGTGGTATATTCTGACCGCCGTACCAATTTTCCCTTTGAATTTTCTTTAATGTGCTTATCATTCCGTGTGTGTTAAAACCTGATCTATAAGTGTATTTGAATCCTAATTGATCAGCTTGCCTTTCATCCTCTCGAGAGTAGCCGAGTTCAGCCTGAGCTCCGGCAGCGATTGATCCTGTCATGAGGGCACCTGCTGCCTCACCACCAATAAGAACTCCTGCTAAGATGGCAGCCATTGTGGCCATTCCAATCTTCGTTGATCTTTCTATCCTTACAGCCAGATGCCGTGCGCTTACATGGCCAAGTTCGTGTGCGAGTACAGAGGCCAACTCATCTATATTGTCCATTATTTGAATCAGCCCTGAAAAGAAAAATACATGACCGGCAGGGGCTGCGAATGCATTAATAGAGGTGTCTTTTATCACATAAAAATGAAGTGGGAAGTACGGTACTTCTATTTGACGGCCAATATAGTTACCAAGGGTATTGATATACTGAATAATGTACGGATAGTCGGCAAATTCATACTGAGATTTGATTCTTTTAAGAAATCCCTCTCCAAGTTCGGTTTCCTCTTCTGGTGATAGCAATGAGGCATGTGATTTTTTCAAAGGGGTGAGAATTACGAATAAGGCTATAGAGAAAATAAAGAGCTTTTTAATTGTCATCTTACTCAGCCTTTTTATCTATTTCTATCCTTGGTGCTTCAACCCATAATCCTTCAAGGTCATAGAATTCTCTTATTGGCTGGTAAAATAGATGGATTACAACATCATTATAGTCCAACAAGATCCAGTGCCCATCCTTTTCACCCTCTATGCCATAAATAGTGAAGCCTTCCTCTTTCATTCTTCTCTGCAGATGTTGGGCAATAGCCTGAACCTGCCTGCTGGATGTACCGCTGGCAATAAGAAAATAGTCGGTTATGGAGGTTAATGTTGCAACCTTAAAAAGGACAGGATCAACTGCCTTCCTTTCAAGGATGATATTAACACATTGAAGGGCCTTATCGAGAGGATTCATTTATTTAGGTACAACCCTACCTTTTCTATATATTCTCGCACTACCTCCGGCACAAGAAAGCGAATAGATTTTTTTTGTGCTACCATTTCTCTGATTCGAGTCGCTGATATATCCATCAGAGTTGTATCTTTTTCAAGCAATACATTTCCCGATGGATGGCAAAAATATTTTTTTTTCTCATCCCATCGAAATCCGACATTAAGAGAGTCGAGAAATATGGAAAACTTTTCTTTATTATACCCAACTCTATTGATAACAACAAAAGAGGCAAAATTAAAAAGATTTTGATATTCTCTCCAAGTCTTTATCTCTATGAAGGCATCCGTTCCAATTATAAAATATAATTCAAGATTGGACCCGAAATAAGAGTGAAATAACTGGAGTGTTTCTATGGAATATGAAAAACCTGGCCTTTTCCCTTCAATATCCCACACCTCAAGGAGAGGAGAAATTTTGCTTGCCAGGAGTGCCATCTCAAGACGATGCGAAAAACCAGCGAGTGGATATTGCCCTTTATGGGGAGGCATTCCAGATGGTATGATATAGACCTTCTCTAATCCTAACTCTTCACCTATCTCCTCTGCCACTCTAAGGTGACCTGAATGAATGGGATTAAAGGTCCCTCCCAGGATACCTAATTTCACGTCCTTACCTGTCCGGATCCATATACTATGAACTTTGTGGTGGTCAACTCCTTGAGACTCATTGGTCCATAGGCATGTAATTTAGATGTGTTAATCCCGATCTCTGCGCCTAAACCAAGCTCAAAGCCATCATTAAATCGAGTAGAGGCATTTATTAATACAACGGAGGCATCTACTCTCTCCAGAAATTCTTGAGATCTCTTATAATCATTCGTAACAATTGCCTCAGTATGATGAGAGCCATATCTTTCAATATGATCTATTGCTTCATTCATATCCTCAACGATCTTGACTGCCAGTATAAGGTCTAAATACTCGGTTGGCCAATCACTCTCCTTTGCCAGAGTAAGATGAGGGATTAGCCTGAGGGTGTTCTCACACGCCCTTATTTCAACACCTGCCCTAATAAATTCTTCAATCATGCCTGGCAAAAAAGAGGTGGCTATGGTTTTGTGTACCAGCATTGTTTCCATTGCATTGCAGACACCGGGTCTTTGCACTTTGGCATTATAACATATCTTTTGAGCCATCTCTAAGTCAGCAAATTCATCTACGTAGACATGGCAAACACCTTTAAAGTGTTTTAATACTGGGATTCTTGAATTTTCAACAACATAGGAGATAAGACCCTCGCCACCCCTGGGAATAATGATATCCACATACTCATCCATACTCAAAAGAATACCAACTACCTCATGTTCTTTATAAGGGATTACCTGAATCGATTTTTCTGGCAGATTGGCCTTTTTCAGTGACTTTGATAGGATTTCATTAAGGATTAAATTGGAATGTATAGCCTCAGATCCCCCCTTGAGTAACACTGCATTCCCTGATTTGATGCAAAGAGCAGCTGCATCAACTGTTACATTTGGTCTGGACTCATAAATAAAGCCTATCACTCCCAGTGGAATTCTGATCTGGCCAACCTGTAATCCATTCGGTCGTTTCCACATGCCTGTTACCTCACCAACTGGATCCGGGAGCGCGGCAACTTCATGTAATCCAGCAATCATCGAGGTAATTGTTTTTTCATCGATGGTTAATCTATCTATCATTGCTGGATTTAATCCGTTTTCTCTGGCTATTGTAGTATCCTTGGCATTTGTCGTAATTATCTCCTCTTTTTTAGAGAGAATTTGCTCTGCCATAAATTCTAATGCGGCATCCTTTTCTGCTCTTTTAGCAACCCTTAAAGACCTGGCAGATTGTTTGGCGTCTTTTGCCATAGCCTGTATTGCTTTATTAAAGTCCATAACCGTACATATTTTCTAAAGATTATTGTATCTGCTCAATGATTTAGGGAAGGGCATAAGCAAAAAAAGATACCCATGCCCTAAAAAAGCAGAAAATTTCCACAGGATTTTGAGCAATTACAGATTATTCATTAACACAAGATTATCTTTATGAACCACTTCATCATAATGTTTGTATCCTAAGATTTTTTCTATATTAGAACTTTTTTGTCCCATAATCTTTTCTAAATCTGTTGAGTGGTAATTAACAAGGCCAACTGCAAGGCTTTGTTCTTTTCTATTGATTATCATTACAGAATTTCCAAGGTTAAATTTCCCATAAACAGCAAGAATGCCTGAAGGAAGTAAACTTTTTCCGTTCTTTATCAAGGCATCTTCTGCGCCACTGTCTACCATTATCCTTCCTTTCGGAGATTTTGTAAAGGCAATCCAGTGCTTACGACTCCGCATTGGGGTAGGTTGGGGCAAAAAGAGAGTTCCCTCTTCCTTCCCTTGAAAGATTTTCCTCATTATATTCTTTTTTAAACCATTACCAATAATAGTCGGAATTCCACATATGGCTACGTCTCTGGCTGCTTTTACCTTACTTCCCATGCCACCTTTTCCTAAGGTACTTGGGATGGAGCTTGCTTTTTTTTCTATCTTGCTTGTTACCTTTTCAACCAAAGAAACCAGGTGTGCATCACTATTCAGCCTCGGATCGTCATCAAAAAACCCATCAATAGTGGTTAAGTTAATAACAAGATGAGCGCCTGTAAGATTGGCTATCATAGCACTAAGGTTATCGTTATCACCAAATTTTATTTCATCTACTACGACGGTATCGTTTTCATTGATGATTGGGATAACCTTCCAATTGAGAAGGGTGAATAGGGTATTTCGCGTATTGAGATATCTTTTCCTGTTCGTGAGATCATCTCTGGTAACTAACACCTGAGCCACTTTACGCCCATGTTTTCTAAAAACCTCTTCATACGCAAGCATCAAGGAACTTTGACCAACTGCTGCAAGTGCTTGCTGTTGAGAAATGGATTGTGGCCTTTGTGAAAGTCCTATTTTTTTTAGGCCAGAGGCAATAGCGCCTGAAGATACAATTATAATCTCGAGCCCTCTATTTTTCATAAGGTGACAGATGTCTTCACTCAAGGTATTTATCAAATCCAGGTTTAGCCCCTCTTTTGTTGTCAGAACACCGCTTCCAATTTTTACAACTGCCCTCTTGACATTTCGCAACATTTCTTTTCTTGGATATTTCATGAATTGTTTCCCAAAAGTGGCCACAATTGCTCGCAAAAGACTTTTTACTATTTGTTCAAACTTTAGGCACTTATAATTTTAGCCCTGGCCCAGACCTACAAAAGCTGGCTCAGCAAAGATAAACCAGGATTGGTGATATATCCGAATCAAGCCTATATTCAAATCACGTCGCACTAGGGCGGGCTCACTTTAGGCACTTATTTTTGTAAAGGCCTTATCTTTTAGTAATTTTTTGAGTTCTTCCAAACCTTCTCCAGCAAGGGCAGAGATTGCCAGACAATCGTAGCCTAAATCATGAAATGAGTGACACATTTCATCGATACTTATACCGTTGATTGGTTTTTGGTCAATCTTGTTGAGGAGAATCAGCTGATTCTTTTTTATCAAGGATGGATGGGATAGTTTTAATTCCTCTTGTACGATAAAAAAATCTTTTAGAATGTCTCCAGAACTTGGTTGATATATATCGAGCATATGCAAAAGAAACCCGGTCCGCTCAATATGCTGTAAAAATCTATGACCTAAACCTTTGCCATTACTGGCACCTTCTACCAAGCCTGGGATATCAGCAATGGTGAGTGATTGTTCGTCGTCAAAAGTGAGGACCCCTAAATTAGGAGCAATTGTTGTAAATGGATAGTCAGCTATTTGGGGGCGTGCATTGGAAAGACGCGATAAAAGTGTGGATTTGCCAGCATTAGGTAAGCCAATAATACCTATATCAGCAATAAGTTTGAGTTCCAGTGTAAGTCTTTTTTCTTTTCCCTGTTGACCCTCTTGAGCAAATCGGGGAGCTCTATTTGTTGAGGTAGTAAAGTGTTTATTTCCTTTACCACCCTCTCCGCCCCTCACTAATGCTATCTGTTGGTTATCGTGAACTAAATCTGCGAGCAGTTCTCCTGATTCCTTGTCTTTTACTATGGTCCCTATAGGAGCCAGGATTTCAATGCTTTTGCCTTTTTTCCCTGACCTGTTTTTACCGCTCCCAGGCTCGCCATTTTGGGCTTTATAGGAACGCCTGGAGCTAAAATCATACAAGGAATAGAGTCTTTTTGTGGATCTGATTAGAACATTTCCACCCTTTCCTCCATCCCCACCATCAGGCCCCCCTTTTGATACAAATCTCTCTTTCCTAAAGCTTACACAACCAGCCCCCCCATCACCTGATTTTACGGTGATCTCGGCCTCGTCAACAAATTTCATTCTCGTTTCTTGCTAACTCATTACTGGTTATTCTTTTCAAACTCACTATGAACAAAATTTTAGGCATTTCTTCTCTGTATGTTAAGGGGTATAAACGCTAACTTGTTTTCTGGTTTTACCCAATCGTTCAAAGGTGACTATTCCATCGATTTTTGCAAAAAGCGTGTAGTCTCTTCCAAGGCCGACATTATTTCCTGGATGGATACTCGTTCCTCTTTGCCTGACGAGGATTGAGCCGGCTTTCACAAGCTGGCTTCCAAATCTTTTTACACCCAGTCTCTTTCCTGCACTATCTCTGCCATTCCGTGAGCTACCGCCTGCTTTTTTATGTGCCATTATTATCTCCTTTTCTCATTTCTCGTTAGCCATTTTTAACCAGTAACTAGAAACGAGTAACTATCAAGAAAATCTAAGCCTCAATCTCAGTTATTTTTACTCCTGTGAAATCTTGCCTGTGGCCTTGTTTCTTCCTGTATCCCTTTCTTCTTTTATATTTAAATACTACTATCTTTGGCCCCCTGCCATGTCTGGTAATCTTGGCTACCACCCTGGCATTTTCCAAAACAGGACTCCCAACAGTTACCGTATCCTCTTGAGAGACAAGCAGCACATCATCAAAATAGACCTCATCTCCCACTTTACCATCCATTTTTTCAACTCTTACTTCTTCTCCTGGCTTTACCTTGTATTGTTTGCCGCCTGTTTGGATGACCGCATACATTCTAACCCTCCAATATTTCAGAATAATTTTAAGCTACTCTACCTATAGATCAAAGTCAACAAAAACCTGTCCATTCAATGACTAGATAAAAAAGGCTTTTATATATAAGACCGTAAAGCAAGAATGTCAATCTTGATTTCAAGTGGTTGTCAATAACATATATTTTAAATTATCGTAAGCTAATTTTATAGAAAGTAGACTATTATTACCTTTTGTGGTAAAAAAACGGAGTAAGCGTGGATCTAGCACAAATAAAATCAAACATTGCTCCTAAAGGAGTTTTCAAAGAGCTAATATTTTCCGTTTTTTTTGTATAAAGGATTTCGATTCGATGCCAATTTACGAATACCGTGCAAGGATTGCTGAAGAAGGGTGCACCAAGTGCAGAGAAGTATTTGAGTATATCCAGAATGTTGATGAAAAACCTCTTTCTCATTGTCCGAATTGTGGCAAAAGAGTTAAAAAAATTATTTCATGGTGTCATGCTGCAGTTATTGATCCATCGGCAGAACACAGCCACACAGAAAGAAAGATAACTGAGTACGAGCATGCAGGCTTATACAGTCATGCCGCAGAATTAGCTGATAAATACTCGCATAAAACAAAAGACAGCCTTCTTAAAGAGAGGGCCTTAGAAAATTATAAAAAGGCCGGTTATAATTTTGATTCCACTAAGGGCAATGACAACTAAGGCAATTAAAGTTTAATGTGAAATAAAGTCCGCCCTCCCCGTCCCGAGCCTGGGACGGGATCGGGAGGCGCGACGTGCTTAAATCAAACTATTAAGCCTATAAGGCGCAATGTGCTCTTATAAACCTATTAAAATTATAGGCCAGCCTGCCCTGGTGCGACTTTCTTGACAAATGTTACAATTGCTGTAGTATTTCTGGAGCTTAAGCAGCATAAGCTAAGCATTGCAAACCAGGTCTGGGCCAGGGGTCTGGGCCAGGGTTTACAGTGCCTAAGGTTATTAACTCAATTAAACCACTCAACTATTAACTCCCGGTATTCTTTTATTTTTGATCCACTTTTGTTAACAAGGATATATTTTTGGGAGATTGGAGGAAAAGATAATGTCAGATTTTTTTCAAAATGGTGAAATAGCCACATTCCATAGATTAAAACAGAGAGATCTCATAGAAATTGAGACAGAACTTGACGAGGCAACGAGGCATAGGCCTATTTCCCTTGTCCTTCCATACATTCCAGTTGAGTTACAAGGGCCAGGTTTTCCTAAGATTGTCAAAGAACTCAGGAATGTGAAATACCTTAAAAATATCATTGTAACTATGGGAAATACAAATGCAGAGGAGTTTCAACAGGCAAGGGAATTTTTGTCTGATTTTCCCTCAAAACCTAAACTAATTTGGTGTACAGGTCCGGCAATTGACAATATATATGAGATACTGGCTGAAAATGGGATCAATGTTGGTGATGACGGCAAGGGAAGGTCTGCATGGACTGCTTATGGATATATCCTTGCTCGCGAAGATAGTCAGGTTATTGCATTGCATGACTGTGATATTGTTACCTACGATAGAGATCTTCTCGCACGCCTCTGTTACCCTGTTGCACACCCAAACATTGGCTTTAGCTTTTGTAAGGGATACTATAGTAGAGTAACAGATAGTATGCACGGAAGGGTAACCCGGCTTTTTGTAACACCTCTTATTAGGGCCCTGAAAGAAACCTTGGGATCTAATCAGTTTTTGAATTATCTTGATAGTTTTCGATATATCCTTGCTGGGGAATTTTCGATGGACGTAGATTTGGCACGTATGATCAGAATCCCTGGTGACTGGGGATTGGAAGTTGGTGTTCTCGCTGAAGTTCACAGAAATTGTGCATTGCGCAGAATATGCCAGGTTGATCTTTCAGATAATTATGAACACAAGCATCAATCCCTCACCCTGGAAGATCCCAACAAAGGTTTACTGAAAATGGGGACAGACATTGCAAAATCCATATTTAGAACTATGGCAAGTATGGGATACACACTCACAAATGAGTTTTTTGTGACTTTGAGGTCAAGTTATTTGAGGATTGCTCAGGACCTTATTGCTCATTATGAATATGATTCTGAAATTAATGGATTAACATACGACAGGCATAAAGAAGGTAGTTCGGCTGAGGCATTTGTCGGGTGTATTGTTAGCGCTGGACAGCAGTTTCTCGAACAACCGTTTGATGTTCCCCAAATGCCGAATTGGAACAGGGTGATTTCTGCTGTTCCAAATATCTTTGAGTTATTGATCAATGCAGTTGAACAGGATAACGCAGAGTAGGAGGTTTAACAAAAATAATTACAGTTATTTTTTTCACGATGCGTTTTTTCTCTTTACTTTTTTAAATGGATAAACAGTTCGATATAAAGAGAATCCTTTTTTTGAACTATTCATAAAAAAAGAGTATCCATATACATTGATATTATTCTAATGATCAAATCATAACATCGTTGTGAATAGTATGGAAAAACAAATGAATGGAAGATCATTACCTCATGATTCACCAATAGATCGCTTGAGGGAAATCTCCACATGGGTCTCTTCTGTGCTAGACCTCGATCAACTGTTGGAGCTCATCATAGATACAGCCACACAGATGATGCAGGCTAAGGCCAGCTCTCTCCTGTTACTAGATCAGAAATCGAGGAAACTCTATTTTAAAGTGGCAGTCGGAGAAAAAAAAGAAGAGGTTACCAAATTTGAGATTGACCTAGGCCAGGGAATAGCGGGTTTTGTGGCTGAAAAAGGGGAACCTCTCCTTATTCCCGATGTCAGTAAGGATCCACGGTGGTACAAGAAGATAAGCGAATCTACAGGATTTCAGACCCGTTCTATAGCCTGTGTTCCAATGAAGGTTGACAGCGAAATAATTGGTGTTGTGGAAATAATTGATAAAGAAGATGGGAGCCCTATTCAAGCCGAAGATATGAAAATATTGACAGTGTTCGCTGATTTGGCCTCCAAAGCAATCAGCAATGCACGAAAAATCGATCAAGTCAAAAGGGAAAATCGGGATCTTAAAGAGGAGCTTGGAAACAAATACCAAATCATCGGTGAGAGCAAGAGGCTGCAGAAAGTTATATCCGATGCTTTCAAGGTTGCTAATTCGAAAAGTAGCACCCTGATATTGGGTGAGAGCGGAACAGGGAAGGAATTACTCGCCAGGTTAATTCACAGGGCTGGCCCTCGAAAAGATAAGCCCATGATCGTGCTTAATTGTGCAGCTTTACCTGAAACCCTCCTTGAATCTGAACTCTTTGGTCATGAGAAAGGAGCCTTTACTGGGGCTGAAAGCCGAAAAATCGGAAAGTTTGAGCTGGCCGATGGCGGCACTCTTTTCCTTGATGAGATAGGAGAAATGGCGCCAGAAATGCAGGCAAAGCTTCTTCGAGTGCTCCAAGAGGGATTATTTTATCGGGTGGGTGGAAACACTCCCATAGCGGTTGATGTTCGGATTATCTCGGCCACAAATAAAGATATTTCCCAGGAAATTCAAGATGGAAAGTTTCGGGAAGATCTTTACTATCGACTCAATGTAGTACAAATTCACATGCCCGCCTTACGAGAAATAAAAGAAGACATACCCCGCCTTGCCACGTATTTCTTAAAAATATTTACATATGAGAAGGGACTCATCCATTTAACAATTTCAGAAAGCGCTATGGAGCAGATGCTCGCATACGACTGGCCTGGTAATGTAAGGGAACTCAGTAATGCTCTGGAGCGCGCCGTAGTGATGGGTAACGGGCAGGAGATTTTGCCTGAGGATTTGCCTATTTGGAGTCCAAAAGAAAGCCATCCGGGCATGCAGGTGGGATTGACTCTCAAAGAGGCTATGGAGGACTTTAAAAAAGAATTCATTGCCTTAAATCTGAAACATACTGGCGGCAATAGAAGCAAGGCATCAAAAGTGATGGATGTTCAAAGGACTTACCTATCCAGGCTGATATCCAAGTATCAACTCTAAAAAGTCTGCTCGAAAAACTTCCCACTCTTCTAAGATTACACGAAATTGGCCGTTATTTTTATTTTAGATAGCTTTTTCCTCCCTAACGACCTCTCAATCCTCACACTGATATTGATAGGATGATCATGTCATTGCGAATTCTTATTTAAAAAGAATGCGCTTCGAAAAAAAACCTCAATAAACGTGCGGCATTCTGCAATGTAACGAATCCTTTCGATTTCATAATAGTCTTGAGATCCCAAAAAATGAGATTTTAGAGAAGTTTGCGTAATTGTGAGGCATAAAGTGTCATCTTTTGTATACACTAATCATCATGTCTTTCTTACTTGGATATAAATATCAATAATATCAATAAGTTAGTTAGTTTTAGTATAAAGGCACACTCCTTGCTTTAGCTTATCAATAGGATAGTAATTGTGTGTATGATTTTTGTAAATCGAGGGCTGATAGAAGTGTAGATTCGGACAAAACATCAGTTTAAGTCTCTAGTGAATAATCTGGGCCCATGAACACATAGCCTAAAGAACGTCAGGTTTGGAAACATGTTGCAATCTTTCCAGTCTTTTATGGAGCGCTGTATCTTTCCCAAGCCGAATAGAGAAACGAAAAATGACTACAAATAGACAGACAAAAATAATTTCAAAAGAAAGGGATATCATAACCTTTGCCTTAGACGAAGGATGGAGCTTTCCGCCTTGCTTATTCCATCATGAGGAGATGCTTCGGGAACTTGAAATTGCTCAACAGGTTGATAAAGAGACTCTGATCAATATGCTTAATCACATCCATTTTATGGAAGAATCTATCTTGCTCCAGCTCCGTCATCCGAAGTACGAGGAAAGTATTCTAATGCGGGCAT
>Ga0315534_1002365_pt1 | contig 12702 bp, 18 predicted proteins | sample SalMarSW160240MG_FD_203094 | JGI IMG/M metagenome (GOLD analysis project Ga0315534, IMG submission 203094) | Salt marsh sediment microbial communities from the Plum Island Ecosystem LTER, Massachusetts, United States - Salt Marsh Sediment SW1602-40 ... | reverse complement strand
ACTTTTACCGTGAGGCTGCCGCTGGATTGACGATTGATAGATTTTGAGAAAATGTTTTTGGGACTTTGAGTTATGATCTCCGAAGAAATTTTTCCTTTAAGACTCCAAGAAACTGGAAATTTGAAACTTGATAACAACATGAATTGTCATTTCTTTTCCAAATTTCGAGTTTCAAGTTTCGAGTTTCAAGTATATCATCCCAATTGTTTCCTCAATTCGTCTCCAGGGAGGATGAGAATAACCCCAAAATATTTTTCTATAAGCTTATATAAGGATAAACAAAATGAAAAACCAAGACGACGTTTTTCTGATCGTGGATGATGAGCCGGATATGTGCTGGGCCCTGGAAAACATACTGAAAAAAAACGGGTTTTGCTCAAAAAAAGCATCAAACGGCAGAAAAGCGCTTGAATTGGTGAAGCAAAATCGTTTCCGGCTGGGCTTTCTGGATGCCAAATTGCCGGATATAGAAGGCTTGCAATTAGCAAAAAAGATCCGGAATGTTGATCCGTTGGTTCGCATCGTTATTGTTTCGGGTTATTTTTACAGGGATGATGCCGACATCCTGAACGCTCAGAAACAAGGATTGATTAACGACTTTATCGCGAAACCCTTTTCCCATAACGAGGTGCTGAAAATAATTGAACGACTCTAAAAATCTATGGAAAATGTTCCATAGCGACGTCTCCCTTTATCATTGATTTTTACTAAAAAACCCATAGCGTCCGGATTTGTTAAGAACTTGAAATTACATCAATAAAGAAAGCTTTTCTTTATATGGCACAACCCTTGCACTAAATGAGAGCAGGCATGCCTATCCGGTGGTCAATTTATTTTATAACCCAAAACTAAAAAAGGAGTATAATCATGGCAAAGATTAGTAAATCAACCGATTCTTCAAGCCTGGCGGAAGTTGTAGATCGTATCCTTGATAAGGGTATCGTGATCGATGCGTGGGCCAAGGTTTCCCTGGTTGGGATCGAACTGCTTTCTATCGAGGCAAGGGTAGTGATCGCTTCGGTCGAGACATACTTGAAGTATGCCGAAGCCATTGGCCTCACCGCAGCCGCAGCAGCTCCAGCGTAAACCCGATCTTTCGTGAGGGGCCGGTTTCAGAGCCCCTCGCGAAACGACGTTCAGGGGTTCAAAGGTTCAGTGATAACCTTGAACGCTGAACGCAGAACCTTTGAACTGAAAAAAAGAAAGGAGAGCAACATGGGTCGGTTAACAGACGATATGACCCGCTTGCGCGATGAGCTAAACGCAATGCGCGGCGCGCGAGAGGTTTTCATCGACAAATTGAAGCACGGTGTTTCAGAAATGAAGTCCGGTGTGAAGGATATGCAGTCGGGTTTTCGCAATGACCGGTTTGAGATGGCCAGAAATATGAAAGAGAATCTCGGGACGTTCGTATCGGGCCTGAAAGATGAGGTGTCCGAGATGGCTGAAGATACAAGCGCGATGCGGGCCGGCTTTTGCAGAGACCATGCCGAGATGGCTGAAAAATTGAAGGATAATCTCGGGATGTTCGTATCCGGCCTGAAAGATGAGGTGTCCGAAATGCAGTCGGGTTTTCGCAGCGAACGCTTGGAGATGGCCGGGAAGATGAAAGCAGATCTTCGGGCATGCCTTTCCGGAATAAAAGAATCCGTATCACAACTGGCTGATGAGGTAAGCGACATGCAATCAGGATTTCGCAGGGATCATGCCGAGTTGGCTCGGAACATGAAAGCGGATCTTCGGGCATTTATTTCTGAGTTAAATGAATTCGTAACGGAGTTAGTTCAGAATGCAACCACAACCCGTGCCGGCTTCCGCAAAGATCATGCCGAGATGGCCGAAAAATTGAAGGATAATCTCGGGACGTTCGTATCGGACCTGAAAGGCGGGATGTATGATATGAAGGCCGGCTTTCGCAGGGATCATGCCAAGATGGCCAAAAAAACATCGACCGAGCGTCAAATGTTTTTGTCTGAACTAAGACAATCCGTTAGCGATTTACGACACGAGATTGCCTTTCTGCGAAATAAATTCGCAGCCGATATTAGCGAAGCCCGACAGGCCTGGTTCCAAGATTTACCTGCCAAGACCGGTATTGCTGTAGAAAAAAAGGTTGAGGAAGAGCATCCGTTCGAAGCGACTGAACACAGGACCGATGACGTTGAAGAACCACATACGGTAGAAGAGTTGCTGCCTGAAGCAGCCGGAATTGAGTCTGAAGAAGAAAAGATCGCTGAGACAATTTTTCCCGATGACTTTACCGTAATTAAAGGTATCGGGGTGGGGAGACAAAACCTGCTAAATGAGACGGGAATTTTCACCTATGCTCAACTGGCGGAAAGCAATCCGGAAAAACTGCTTGAGATTTTAGGACCGCCGGCAAGAACGGCCATGGTCGAGGAGTGGATCAAAAAGGCCGGAGAATTGAAGATTGATGATTGAAGATTGACTATTTATGGTATGGGAGTTTTTTAGAATCGTCAATTTTTGACAAAAGATTTTCAATTTGATTAAGGAGATATAAGGATGCAAGACAGCAACTTGAGAGTCGTGTCAACCGACGTGTCAAAGGTTTCAATTGCCGAAGACAACGTCATCCCGGAACCCAGTGATCAGTTCGTTAACACACCCTATGTCCAGGATCTGACGGAACGTACCCTCGCTTATCTGGAAGTGGGATACCCGGTACACTTTTCCGGTCCCGCGGGAACCGGAAAAACAACCTTGGCCTTTCATATTGCGGCGCAGCTCGGCCGGCCGGTCACCCTCATCCACGGGGACGACGAGTTTACAGGATCCGACCTGATCGGCCGGGATTCCGGATACCGCAAGTACAAAATGGTTGATAATTATATCCACTCCGTTCTCAAGACCGAAGAACATTACAATACCATGTGGGAGGATAACCGGCTTACCACGGCCTGTCAGTACGGGTATACACTGATTTATGATGAGTTTACACGTTCCAGGCCCGAAGCCAACAACGCACTTTTAAGCGTGCTGGAGGAGAAGATTCTCAATTTGCCGAAACTGCGTCGATCCGGAGAAGGGTATGTGGAAGTAAACCCGGACTTCAGAGCCATTTTTACCTCCAATCCCGAGGAATACGCAGGTGTCCATAAAACCCAGGATGCTTTGATGGATCGGCTCATCACCATCCATCTGGGCCATTTCGATCGCGAGTCGGAAATCCAGGTTACGATGACCAAATCCGGCATCAGTCAGGTGGATGCCGAGACCATCGTAACTATCGTAAGGGAATTAAGAGGCATCGGCGTTAACAATAACCGGCCGACGGTTCGGGCCTGCATCGCAATCGCTCGAATCCTGGCCAGACTCAAAGGTCGCGCCAGAATTGACGATCCCCTTTTCATGCGTATCTGTCGCGACGTACTGGATATGGACACGGCCAAAGTAACCCGCGGCGGTAAGTCGGTAATGGTCGGCAAGGTGGAAGAAGTTATACGGCGAGTATGTGGTGGGTGATCGGTGAAAGGAATATCCAGTATCAAGTATCCAGTATCAAGCATTAAGAAAGGACGATTAAAATGTCTATTCCCAAAAAAAGTATTCGGGGTCTTCAAAATATCCGTTCTCGATCGGGAATGGCCGATCAGGTATCCGAACCCTACAGGGCTTATTTGAGGATCGGCTCCCTTGAAATGGAAAAAGCCCGGCGCAGCAAGGAAAGAGAAAGCGCGATGCTGAGAGTGAATGCTATTAATGAGCGTTTCCGTCAAATCGACGCTGAAAAAGCCGAGCTTTTAAAGGTATTGGACCTGGGGAACCCTATGGGTATCGACGCCCCGGGAGGGGAAAAAAAGTCCGGGTCCGATCATAACCGCATCCCCGGGGGATTCAAGATCAGTTACTAAAGTGAATTTACGGATTGAGGGGATGCCAACACTCCCTCAATCCCTAATTCTCTCAATCCCTCAATTCCTCAATTTCTGACTTCCTCAATTGGTCCCAAAAGACGTAAAATCAATTTATAAAATGCTAAGGAACTCAAGCGTAAGGAGAATTTTATGAAAATCAACTGTCTTTCCTGCGGGCACAAGGTGGATTTAGACGATGTTTATGATGATTATAAGGGGTTGGTCAAATGTATGGCTTGCAAGGCCCTGCTGGAAATCAGAACTTCGCAGGGACATTTAAAATTCTTAAATTTTGTCGATACGGCATCGACTCCTGGTGCCGGAGAGGTTCAAAGGTTCAAAGGTTCAGAGATTTAACCGATTTGTTAAAATGGTTTTCACCCATTAACTTATTCATTTTTTGAGCGAAACCTGACACCTGACACCTAAAACCAATAAAGTCCTGGATAGCAATTAACAAACTGGTAATGCACCCCAGTGAAACGTATTTAACTGGGCCAGAACCCTGAACCTCTATAAGAAAGGATAAGTTAGAAATATGACCGGGAAATTATCAAATAAAACGGGAAGGTATTTTTATGCCGTGATGCACGGTTCTAAAGAGCGTAATTATGGTCCCTGCGGGATTGACCAAAGTATGGTCTATACCATCTTGCGGGAAAAGGTGGCGGCCGTAGTCAGTGACGTTCCCAATGGAAGGCTGCGGCCGGAACGCCGCCATCTTTCGGCCCACCAGGACGTACTCAAACGACTTATGGAAGAAAGCACGCCGCTGCCCATGTCATTCGGCATCATCGCAGACGGCCGCAAAACCATCGAAAAAATTCTTACTGAAAACCAGGCGGAATTTCAAAAACAGCTTGAGCGCGTTGGGGGAAAAGTGGAAATGGGGTTGCGTGTGTCCTGGGATGTGGGGAACATATTTGATTACTTTGTAGGAACGCATCCGGAACTCAGGCTGGCACGTGACAGATTTTTCGGGACGCACCGCGAACCCGCCCAGGAAGACAAGATAGAACTGGGACGCATGTTCGACCGCATGCTGAATGAAGATCGGGAAAGCTGTGCCGAAGATGTAGAGAATGTGCTGTTCCGGTATTGTTTTGAGATCAAGCGCAACAAATGCCGTACCGAACGGGAAGTGATAAACCTGGCCTGTCTCGTGGGACGGGATGCGGAGGCCCGTTTTGAAGACGGCGTGTTGGAAGCAGCCAAGCTGTTCGATAACAACTTTTTATTCGACTATAACGGCCCCTGGGCTCCCCATAATTTCGTAGATATGAACCTTAGGATTGGCGATTGACGATTGTTTGGATTGTTGATTGTTGATTGTTGATTGGCGATTGTTTGGATTGACTATTGAATATTGACTATTTAATGAAGTCGCTCCTGCCCGCCATCACGAGCCATACTCAATGCTCCTTGTCCTTTTGTTAGCTCGCTCAGGCGAGGCAGGCGGGTCGCTCCGCTGTTTTGAATAATAAAATAAAAAATGGAAGAATACCTTCAATCGTCAATCTTAAATCAACAATCATAAATAATCAATCCAAAAATGTTGATCATCGATGACATACTGCTTTCTCCGGTTCGCGGTATCCTCTGGATTTTCCGCGAGATGTACAATGCTGCCCAGGAAGAGCTCGTAAACGAGGCGGATTCCATCACCGCAGAACTGAGCGAACTGTATATGATGCTGGAGACCGGGAAGATCACGGAATCGGAGTTTGACAACCGGGAAAAGGAACTCCTTGATCGTCTGGACGAAATTCAGGATCGAGAAGCCGGGGTAAATGATTGACTATTTTCGATTGAATATTGTTGATTGTTGATTGAAGACAAAAGTTTAGCCACCAAGTCACCAAGGCTTAAAGAAGGGAAATGAATTATATTATAATTTTAGTGCCTTCGTGTCTGGTGGCAGAACTATTACGATTGAATAGAGGAAAGGGATGAGCAAGCATGAAGCCGAAACGGACATAGCAGTTCCCTCTTTTTTACATGACCGGGGGCTGCGACTGGTGTTTTTCGGCGGCAAGGGCGGCGTCGGCAAGACCACCAGTGCTGCCGCGACGGCACTGCACAATGCCCGAAATAATCCCGGGGACTCATTCCTCCTTGTCTCCACCGACCCGGCGCATTCTCTGGCCGACAGCCTGACCGATCTTACGCTTCCCAAAAATTTAGAGAGCATCGAGCTTGATGCCCGGCAATGTCTATCCGGCTTCAAAAAGAAGCATGACAGGGATCTCCGGGAGATTGCAGCCCGCGGAACTTTTCTGGATGATGAAGATATCAGTCAATTTCTGGACCTCTCCCTGCCCGGCCTTGACGAACTTATGGCCTTTTTAGAAATATCCAGGTGGGCCGATGACGGGACGTATGACTGCATCGTGGTGGATACCGCGCCCACCGGCCATACACTCAGACTCCTTGCCATGCCGGGGTTGATCCACAAATGGCTCGGCGCCCTGGATGCCCTGTTGGCCAAACACCGCTACATGAAGAAACTGTTCAGCGGCTCCTACATTAAGGACGAACTGGATGAGTTCCTGGTGGATCTGTCCGATTCGGTCAAGCAAATGGAGACGCTGATACAAGATCCGGCACGCTGCCGTTTTGTACCGGTTATGCTTGCAGAGGTCTTGAGCATGCATGAAACGCTGGCGTTATTGGATGAACTGAAACAGTCAAAAATACCGGTCACGGATATCGTGGTCAACAGGCTCTATCCGGATAATCCCTGTGCGGTTTGTTCTGACAGACGTTCGCATCAAATAAAAGAGCTCGGACACCTTCCCGAAAAATTGTCCGGGTATTCTCTTTGGGGTATTCCCATGTATCCGGAGGAGGTCCGGGGATCAGGGCCGCTCCAAAAATTTTGGGACGGCGCAGTCCCCCTGAAAATTTCGAGTCAAGCACCCGTTAAGGATAAACCCGGTATCCAGTATCCAGTATCCAGTTTCAAGTTTCAAGTTTCCACATCCCTATCGCCGGTTGAGATGCCCGGAAACCTCCCCTCTTCCGAGACGAAACTCCTGCTGTTTGCCGGCAAAGGCGGGGTGGGAAAAACCACGCTGGCCTGTGCCACTGCCGTAAGAATGGCCCGGGAGATGGTACCTAAAGAGGTCTTTATTTTTTCCACGGACCCGGCTCATTCCCTGTCGGCCTGTCTGGATGTCTACATCGGACCCCGACCCACCCGTTTGGCCGCCGGACTTACCGCCATGGAGGTAGATGCCCAGGCAGAGTTCGAAACCTTGAAAAACCAGTATTCGGACGAGCTGGAAAAGTTTTTAGGTTCCCTGTCGAGCAATCTTGACCTCACCTTTGACCGGGATGTGATGGAACGTGTCATGGACCTCTCGCCACCCGGTCTGGACGAGGTCATGGCCCTCACGTTGATTATGGAGTTTCTCGCCACTGACCAATACCATGTTTTCATCCTTGATGCCGCACCCACGGGACATCTTATCCGGCTCCTGGAGACACCCGAACTCATCGACCAGTGGCTCAAGGTGCTTTTTGACTTTTTCTTGAAATATAAGCGGATCTTCAGACTCCCCAAAATATCCGGGCGAATGGTGCAGATATCAAAAGATCTCAAGCGGCTGCAAACGCTTTTAACAGACCCGGCACGGTCGGCAGTGTTCACGGTGACGATCCCAACCCATATGGCATTCGAAGAGACCAAAGACCTGATAGACGCCTGCGGCCGCATGGGTATCCATGCGCCGGTCCTTTTTATCAACCTTGCCACGCCGGACAGCAAATGCCCATTGTGCGCCGGCCTTTATCAAAGAGAGTCGATGGTCAAAGAAAAGCTTCAACAAACTTTTTCCGAAATGCATCAAACCCTGATTTATCACCGGGGAGAGCCGCGAGGTCTCGAGCAGTTAGGGGAACTGGGAAAGGCCATTTATTATTGAAGATTGACGATTGAAAATTGACGATTGAAGGTATTCTGCCAATTTTATTAATAAAAAGATAGAGCGACCCGGCCGCCTCGCCTGAGCGAGCCAACAAAAGGACGAAGAGCATTGAGTACGGCTCGCGATGGCGGGCAGGAGCGCCTTCCACATTCGACATTCGACGTTGAACGTTCGATGTTCGATGTTCAAATTGTTGCGTCTGAAATTACGACTAAACCTTCATATCACGTTGAAATTACGTATACAGGTCAGGAGTTCTGAAATTAGTTTAGCCGTCTTCTATCATAAGTCTTCTGGCGAATTCAAGAAATTCTCTTACTGCGGCCAGAGGTTGGTCGTTTAAATAACTCGGATGAATATTCTGTTCATCACCGTTGTGAAAATGTTTTGGAAACGTGGTTATTTCGGGATGGTCAGGGGCATTATCATGGCGATGGACTAACCCTCTTTTAGCTCTTTGTTCCCAGTGGTAGGAATATTTTCCTGCTTCACTAAGCCAGATGTCCATGTATGTTTGATCTTTAAAATGGAGGCGAAGTTTGGCCGATCCTGGTGATCGTTTATGAAGGATATGGGATGAAGTCACAATGTCCGTGAATTCAGAATGGGCCATTACCTCAATCTGTTTGTACTGTGTCAGCATGCTCCCATTCTTTATTGAGAATTGCTTTTAGCTGGAGGATATATTTTTCTGAATTCTCCCAGGTAATGAGATCTTCCCATGCGGGATGACTTTGGATCTCTTTGCTCTTTATCTTTTTTTCCAGTTCTTCTTTTGAGCTAACAAGATATTTTTCTCTGAGATCAGCAATGTCTAATTCGGCCATACGGATCTGTCTTTCTAAAAATGATTTAATTCCCATATTGATTATGTGATCCGGAGGAATATTTAATGTCTCTGATACAGTATTTAGCAAAGAATTCATTTTTTCATCTCCTGTACGGAAAAACGCATCGACATGTTTTTCGTAGATAATACATCAAAGGATTGTGGCAGTCAAGTCCACATCCGGAGAAAGGCAGGGCAAACGCATTTGATTTCGGTGCAGCGCAGCGACGGCGTGTTTCTCTTGGAAACCAACTGACTGTTTGAAGGGCTTAAGGGTGCTTAAGCAAAAGTTTCAGTCGGTTGGAAAGAGATACACGTCGTCTTGGAGCGTTCTCACCGTATTGGGATTCAAATTCGTTTGCCCTTCAGAGAAAAGGAAGCGGGAAGAAAGGTGTTTATATTAAGGTGTACTCATGTCTGAATTTTCTCAAGATGAAACCGAACATATCTCCCTTTGCGAGGCTCTGGATCGCATCCTGAACAAAGGGGCCGTTATCGTTGGAGAAGTGACGATTTCGGTCGCCAACATTGATCTGGTCTACCTGGGGCTGCAAGTTGTACTCACTTCCATTGAGACGGCCCGCAGGATTGCATCGGATACTGATAATCCCCCGCCCATAAGGTTGGGCTTGGGCGCCGGAGCAGGCTTGGAGATTGAAGATTGTTTGGATTGACGATTGAATATTGAAAATTGAAAATTGAAGGAATTCTGCCAATTTTATTAATAAAAAGATAGAGCGAAGCGATTCCACAAGTAGTCAATCGTCAATCGTCAATAGTCAATTAAAAGGGCGAACCCCTGTTAAATAAAAGCAAAAACGTTGATTTAACGGGGCAGGACGATTCCACCAATAGTCAATAGTCAATATTCAATCGAAAGGTTTTTTCCATGGAGTTTAACGAACAATCGAAAGTAGAGTCGGCAGCCCTCAATGAATTTGTCAGGGTGATGGATACAGTAACCTCCGGCCCAACCGGGCATGCTTTACAAGGTCGAGCAAAGGGGGGGCGGCTGAACCTGGATCCGGAAAATGTGAAGAACGGGCTGGGACAGCTGGTTTTGACCCTGGTAAAGCTTCTGCATGAGCTTCTTGAGCGCCAGGCAATCCGACGAATTGATGCCGGGTCCTTGAGTGATGATGAAATTGAAGCGGTGGGGGTAACTTTGATGCGGCAGTCCGAGGAGCTTGAAAGGCTCTGCAAAGAATTCGGCCTGGAAGAAGAGGATCTCAATATAGATTTGGGGCCGCTGGGGAAACTCTTATAATTGATAATTGATGATTGTTGATTGAAAAAAACAAAGCTTATTTAAAAAAAGGATATGGAATTGGATTCTGAAGAATTGAAAAAAAGGACAGCTCAGAAAAATAAAAAAATCAACAATCAACAATCATAAATCAACAATCAAAACCGGAGGTTTTCATATGGCCATTCAACGCACTGCGCAGCATTCCATCCAGAGCACCAACATTGCTGATTTACTCGAACGGGTTCTTGATAAAGGGGTCGTTATTGCGGGTGATATCAAGATCAGTCTGGTTGACATCGAACTGTTGACCATCCAGCTTCGCCTGGTCATCTGTTCTGTTGACAAGGCCAAGGAGATGGGGATGGACTGGTGGGTAAATAATCCCTGCTTCAGCCGTGAGGCGTCTCGTAAAAACCTGGATGATTCTTTGGTGAGAATCGAACAACGGCTGCAAAAACTGGAGGAGTCCCCGGCGAAAGGCCTCGGGCAGTAGGAATAGCAATGACCCGGATTAATTCAAATTTAATGCATCGGTTGCATGACAAAGGACTGGCGCCCGCTGAAATCACCTTGTTTATCAGGGATGCGTCCCGCACCTTTGTTGATGATTCCCGTGTGGGATTGCGGAAAATGAATCAACGACTGCATACATTAGGCTGGGAACGCATTGAAGGGGATTTAAATCGGCCTTCCAACGATGATGGCGCTTATCTCATTCAGGATGTCTTTTAGAGAAGGCATTTTTGACGGAACTATTTTATCGCGTGTGTGTTTATGGTGTGGATAGGTATCTATTTCACGATGATGCTGTGAATTATCATAGCGAAACAACATTTGCCCGACTTTGTTCATATAATGCAGTCTATATTTATCTATTGATAATGATCCACGAGATTCAATGGCGAATATGGCGATTTCCAGAATTGAGGAATCTATGATTGTAACGTGGCCTTTCAGATAGGCCGTTTCTTCACCGGGGCCGAAATATTTTTGAATATTTGAGGACAGGACGATAGACGACGAATCGATGGAGTTTTCAATATCTGAAATGAACTTTCGTATCACTGGATTGCTGAACGAATTGCAGACTGGGCCTTTCGCCACTGCTCAAGGAGTTTTGCAAATGCATACCAGTCAAAAAAATCGGACTCATCCCCCAACTGGCCGGATTCAAACTTTTTAAGAAAAGTCCGAGTGTTAATCTGGTGTTTTTGCTCCAACTCCTTCAAGGCGCTTTTATAAAAGGCCATGGCGTTTGAATAGAGGTCATATTCACGTTTTAGCGATGTCTTGATTTCGTTGGTCTGTTTCATAATGTGTTTATACAATAACAGAGGTTAAAAGTCAAGGATTTGGATTGGAGATCTTTAAATTGAAGATTGTCGGAGCGAAGCGATATCCTTATTCGACGTTCGATCCGCCCGAGGCGGACAAGTGCTTGCTCGCCTCTGGCGAGTTGAGCGTTCGATGTTCGATGTTCAAATTGTTGCATCTGAAATTACGACCGAGCTTTCATAACACTTCGAAAATACATACATAGGTCAGGAGTTCTGAAATTGACGGGGCGTGAGCGATTCCACCAATATTCAATTGTCAATAATCAATCGTCAATTAAAAGGGGCTGTAAAGATATGCAAAACCTTCTGGAGAAAATCTACCAAGATAGGGGCTTTGACTTTCGGGAGTATAGAGAGAGCACCCTGACCCGCCGTTTAGGCCGGCGGCTGCGCGCCAGAGGTGCCGAAACCTATGCCCACTATGCCTGTATCCTGGACAAAGACCCTGGCGAGTACGACAAGCTGTTTAACGACCTTACCATTAACGTTACCGGCTTCTTCCGCGACCAGGCGGCGTTCAAGGCACTGGAGGAGTCGGTCATACCGGCACTGGTTCGCAAAAGAGCCAGGGATATCCGTATCTGGAGCGCCGGCTGCGCCTCGGGCGAGGAGCCTTACTCTATTGCCATGCTCCTGATGGAGATGCTCGGTTCTGAAATCAGCTCCCGGAACATCACTATCCTGGGCACCGACATCGACATCCAGGTGCTCAAACGCGCCCGGGAAGGGGTCTTTACACCCAAGGAGGTGCAAGGGATCTTGCCGGCATTGCTGGACAAGTACTTTGTATCCGGAAACAAAGGTTTCCACGTGAAGCCGGCTCTTGGGCGGATTATAACGTTCGAAGAACATAACCTGGTCAGCGACTTTCCATATCGTGAAATGGACCTTGTGGTCTGTCGCAATGTCCTCATATATTTTTTACCCCAGTTGCAGACGCAGGTGTTAGAGAGGTTCCACGCGGGGCTTGGAAAAGGAGGCTTTCTTCTTCTTGGCAAGGCCGAGGTGCCGGTGGGGAAAGCACGGGAGCTGTTTAGGTGTGTGGATAAGAAAGCGAAATTATACCGAAAAAATTGAATATTGAATATAGATTTCAAGAAAATGTTTTTGGGGCTTTTGGGTTACGATCTCCGAAAAAGTTTTTTCCTGTGCGACTCCAAGAAACTGGAAATTTGAAATTTGAAACTTGATAACAACCTTGTATGAATTGTCACTTCTTTCCCCAAGTTTCGAGTTTCCAGTTTCAAGTATTGCACCCCAATTGTTCCCTTAATTCGTCTCCAGGGAGGATGAAAATAACCCTAAATTATTTTTCTGTAAGGCTATAAAATGAACTCACAATCATCAATCATCGATCATCAATCATCAATCCAAAAGGTTGTGGTTATGGCGGCCTCGGCCGGGGGCATCGAAGCCTTGTCGCAGGTGCTCTGCCGCTTGCCGGACGACCTGCCGGCGGCTATAATTGTCGTTCAACACC
>Ga0315534_1002364_pt1 | contig 12709 bp, 14 predicted proteins | sample SalMarSW160240MG_FD_203094 | JGI IMG/M metagenome (GOLD analysis project Ga0315534, IMG submission 203094) | Salt marsh sediment microbial communities from the Plum Island Ecosystem LTER, Massachusetts, United States - Salt Marsh Sediment SW1602-40 ... | reverse complement strand
GGGAAGCCATCGCACTGGCGAAAAAGTCGGATTGATATAGTCCGGCCGCATCCACCGTTCGTCCCCGCGCAAGCGGGGACCCAGGGGCCAGGACCCTGACCCTGGCAGTAGAACTGGGTTCCCGCTTGCGCGGGAACGAACGGAGTATAGGTCAGCGCGTGCAGATAATAGCCACGAAGTCGGCGCAATCGCTGCCGTTGCAGTCGCCGCGGCCGCCCGCCGGAATCGCGCCGGTGATGTCATCCCGGTCGACCTTCCGGTAGGACGCGGCGCCGGCGAACTGCTTGGTCTTGCAGTAGGCGGTGGCGGCAGCCTTGCCGCACGCCGCACCCGTGGCAAGGCAGCGGTCGATGCCGTAGCCATCGGCGTCGTTGGCAATGATGAACATGCGCCGCTCTGCCTGCGCGGAGTCCACGAGGCAGACGCAAAGAATCGCGGCGAGACTGATCAGGGTTGTCCGCATGGCATCGCCTGTTGGTTCTGGAGGCGCCGTTGGCGGCACCATGGCGAGGATGCGGACAAACCGTTAAGGGGCGCTTAACCGTATGGTGCCCGGGTGCGGCGGGTGCGAGGCGGAACCGAATTGTCCGGGCCCCGCCGGGACTTGACGGGACTCGCCAAAATTGAGCATTGTGCGGCCATGTACGGCCTGTTTCACATCGACGGCATTTGCCGGGAGATTATTCGCTAGCGATCCACGCTGGCTGCGGCCGTCTTTTTCTCCTGTCGAGATCGCAAAGGACGCCCGGCCAGCGGGGCCGACGGGTGTTCTATGGAGCTCAAGCTCTACGATACGCTGACGCGGCAGAAGCGGGTGTTCAACCCGATCGATCCCGCGCGCGTGCGCATGTATGTCTGCGGGCCGACGGTCTACGACTTCGCCCATATCGGCAATGCGCGTCCGGTGATCGTGTTCGATGTGCTGTTCCGGCTGCTGCGGCACGTCTATGGCGAGAAGCACGTTACCTATGTGCGCAACGTCACCGACGTGGATGACAAGATCAATGCGCGTGCCGCCGAGCGCGGCGTGCCGATCGAGCAGGTCACCGAAGAGACCTACAGGAACTTCAGGGAGGACGTGGCGGCGCTTGGTTGTCTTGAGCCGACGGTGGAGCCGCGCGCCACCCGGCACATCGATGCGATGAAGGAGCTGATCGAGCGGCTGGTCAAGGCCGGCTGCGCCTATGTCGCCGAGGATCACGTGCTGTTCCACGTCGCCTCGATGAAGGACTACGGCAAGCTGTCCAACCGCTCGCTCGACGAGATGATCGCCGGCAGCCGGGTCGAGGTGGCGCCCTACAAGAAGGACCCGATGGACTTCGTGCTGTGGAAGCCGTCGAAGCCGGGCGAGCCGGCCTGGCCGTCACCCTCCGGCATCACCGCGCCGGGGCGTCCGGGCTGGCACATCGAGTGTTCGGCCATGGCCTGGAAGCATCTGGGCGAGACCTTCGACATCCACGGCGGCGGCATCGATCTGGTCTTTCCGCACCACGAGAACGAGATCGCGCAGTCGCGCTGTGCCTTTCACACGCCGGTGATGGCGAACATCTGGATGCATAACGGCTTCCTGCAGGTGGAAGGCGAGAAGATGGCCAAGTCGGCCGGGAACTTCGTTACCATCCACGAGCTACTGAAAGACTGGCCGGGCGAGGTGATCCGCCTCAATATGCTGCGCACGCATTACCGTCAGCCGATTGACTGGACCCTGCATGGCCTCGAGGAAAGCTGGAAGGTGCTTTCTTCCTGGACCACATTCTCCGAATTCACCACCGGGCAGGTTGAACGGTTCTCGCCTGATGTTCTCGCCGCGCTTGGCGATGACCTCAACACCCCGGGCATGATGACCGCCTTGCACGCCTTGCACAGCAAGGGTGACATCGAGGCGCTCGGGTCGTCGCTTCGTGCGCTTGGCATTCACCGGCGTCCCGAAAGCAAGCGGACTGTCGACAAGTCAGCAGTTGACGCGCTGGTGTCTGCGCGCCTGGCCGCCCGCAAGGCGAAGAACTTCAAGGAGTCTGACCGCATCCGCGACGAATTGGCCGCCTTGGGCGTCACCGTGAAGGACGGCAAGGACCCCGGGACCGGCGAGCCCACCACCACCTGGGAGGTCGCACGATGATGGCGCTGGCGCATCCCAGGCTGGCCATGCGGCCGTTCCTGGCGGCGGACACGCCGGTGCTCGCCGAGATCTTTCGCGAGTCGATTGCGGAACTGACCGCCGAGGACTACAGCGAGGCGCAGCAGGAAGCCTGGGCGGCGCGCGCCGAGGACGAGGCAGGCTTCGGCAAGAAGCTCGCCGGTCAGCTGACGCTGATCGCCACGCTGGAAGGCTCGCCCGTCGGTTTCACCTCGCTCGCCGGGCAGGACACGATCGACATGCTCTACGTGCATCCGGCGGCGGCCGGGCAGGGCGTCGCCACGATGCTGGTGGACGCGCTGGAAAAGCTTGCCGGCGCGCGCGGCGCCGCCCGGCTCAAGGTCGATGCCAGCGACAGCGCCCTCGACTTCTTCCGGAAGCGAGGCTACGTCGCGCAGCAACGCAACAGCGTCACCGTCGGCGACGAGTGGCTCGCCAACACCACCATGCAGAAACAGCTCGCCAAGGGGAGCGTCCAATGAAAAGGCCCGACACCCCGTTTCCGCGTCACTGGCTCTATTACGTCGTGCTCAAATACGGCCTGCTGATTGTGGCCGTTGTTGTTGCGCTCTACGTCTTCTACCGGATGGTCTGAAGCGCCATTGAGGGCATCGTCATGAAACGCCATCACATCATTGTTGGAGCAATCGCGATCCTGACCGCTGTCGCGCTGGTCCTCAATTACTTCCTCTGGTGAAGGGTGCCATGGCCCGGGAACGCCTCTATCTGTTCGACACCACGCTGCGTGACGGCGCCCAGACCAACGGCGTCGACTTCACGCTGGCAGACAAGCTGGCGATTGCCCACATGCTGGACGATCTCGGCATCGACTACGTCGAGGGCGGCTATCCCGGCGCCAATCCGACCGACACCGAACTGTTTGCCGAAGATCGCGACCTCCGGACCACCTTCACTGCCTTCGGCATGACGCGGCGGCCGGGCCGTTCCGCGTCCAACGATCCCGGCCTCGCCATGCTGCTCGATGCCCGTGCCGATGCCATCTGCTTCGTCGCCAAGTCGTGGGACTACCACGTGCGTGTCGCGCTGGAGACCACCGACGAGGAGAACATCGCCTCGATCCGCGACAGTGTGCGCGCAGCGAAGGCGAGGGGCAAAGAGGTGCTGCTCGACTGCGAGCATTTCTTCGACGGCTACAAGGCCAATCCGCAATTTGCCCTCGCCTGTGCCAGGGCGGCCTATGATGAAGGCGCGCGCTGGGTCGTGTTGTGCGACACCAACGGCGGCACGCTGCCACACGAGGTGGAAGAAATCGTCGCCGAGGTCTGCAAGGTGGTGCCGGGCGACCACGTCGGCATCCATGCCCACAACGACACCGAGCAGGCGGTGGCCAACTCCTTTGCCGCCGTACGTGCCGGCGCGCGCCAGATCCAGGGTACGCTCAACGGACTGGGCGAGCGGTGCGGCAACGCCAATCTGGTCTCCATCATTCCCACACTGAAACTGAAGAAGGAATACGCCGACGCCTTCGACATCGGCGTGTCGGACGCGGGATTGCACAGGCTGGCGCAGGTTTCGCACGCGCTGGACGAGCGGCTCAACCGCGCGCCCGACCGCCACGCGCCGTACGTAGGCGAGAGCGCCTTCGCCACAAAGGCCGGTATCCACGCGTCCGCGATCATGAAGGATCCGGCAACCTACGAACACGTGACACCGGAATCGGTCGGCAACCGGCGCCGGGTCCTGGTGTCGGAGCAGGCGGGTGCTTCCAATGTGATGGCCGAGCTCGAACGCATCGGCATCAGCGCCGACAGGGGTGACCCGCGGGTTGCGCGGCTGCTCGAGCAGGTCAAGGAGCGGCAGACCATCGGCTACGCCTACGAGGCGGCGGACGCCTCGTTCGAACTGCTGGCGCGGCGCGCACTCGGGACGGTGCCGAACTATTTCGACGTCACCCAGTTCGACGTCAATGTCGAGCAGCGCAACAATGCGGTCGGGGAAAGGGTCACCGTCACCATGGCCGTGGTCAAGGTCAAGGTCGGCGAGGAGAACATGATCTCGGCGGCGGAAGGCAATGGCCCGGTCAACGCGCTCGACCGCGCCCTGCGCAAGGATCTCGGCCGGTACCAGAAATACATCGAGGGCCTGAAGCTCACCGATTATCGCGTGCGCATCCTCAATGCCGGCACCGAGGCGGTCACCCGCGTTCTGATCGAGAGCGAGGACGAGGGCGGCGAGCACTGGACCACGGTCGGGGTATCGCCCAATATCATCGATGCCTCATTTCAGGCGCTAATGGATTCCATCGTCTACAAGCTTGTGAAGTCGGGGGCGCCTGTATAGGCAGCGACGATGTCCATGCTGAACAGAAGGTCGCTGGTTGCCGCGCTTGCCGGGATGGCAACGCTGCTGCCGAGCCGCGCACGCGCCGAGGCGGACCAGGTCCATCGCGCCTTCGTCGCGGAGGCCTTCGCCATGAAGCGTCGCGCGATCGGGAGCGGCGATCAGCCGTTCGGCGCCGTCGTCGTGCGTGAGGGCAAGATCGTCGGCTACGGCCCCAGCCGGGTTGTGCTGAACAACGACATGACCGCGCATGCCGAACGCGAGGCGATGCGCGACGCCCAGGCGCGCCTTGGCCGCCAGGACTTGTCCGACTGCGTGATGTATTCCACGTCCCCGCCGTGTTCCGATTGCCGGCGTGCGGCGGCGCAAGCGGGTCTCTCCCGCATGTACGCCGGCGCAGATGCGACCGATCTCGGCCGGCCGCGCACGACGCGATGATTGACCACGTCTCCGTCGCGGTGAGCAATCTGGAGCGCGCCGCGCGTTTCTACGAGCCGCTGCTCGCGACGCTGGGAATGACGAAATTGCGCGAATGGCCTGACTCCGCCGTCGGCTACGGCAAGAAATACCCCGAGTTCTGGATCAACAAGCGCACCGGCATGGATCTGGTGGCGGAGGACAGCGGCGTACACATCGCGCTGCGCGCGCCTTCGACGGAGGCGGTCGACGCGTTCCATGCCGCGGCGCTGGCTGGCGGCGGCTCCAGCGATGGTGCACCGGGCATGCGGCCGCATTACAATAACCGGTACTACGCCGCCTTTGTCCGTGATCCCGACGGGAACAGGATCGAGGCGGTCACCTTCACCGGGCCGGCCTGAACCGGCCGCCGGCCGATCTTGCCTGCGGATCGGATCGGCGCGAATGTTCGCCTTCCACAGACCGTCCGGCACTATCTCGACCTCCAGACATCGACCATGCAGACCGGGACTTCAGGACAGGCGCAGCAGGACTGCGCCGTTGTCATCGTCGGGGGCGGCCCGTGCGGCCTGATGCTCGCGATCGAGCTGGGCCGCCGAAACATTCCCACCGTGGTGCTGGACGAGAAGGTCCAGCCGTCGCGCTTTCCCTCCGCCAACGCCACCCAGGCTCGCACCATGGAGCACTACCGCCGGCTCGGCTTTGCCGAGAAGGTGCGCGCCAGAGGCCTGCCGCCCGACTATCCGACCGACATCGCCTATTTCACCCGTTTCACAACGTACGAGCTGGCACGCTTCAGTTTGCCGTCGGCGCGGGAAGCGCGCGAGATGGTCAGGACGCTGACCGGTTCCTGGAGCGCCGCCGAGCTGCCTCACCGCGTCTCGCAGATTTTTGTCGAGGATGTGCTGCGCGAGGAGGCCGCGGCATTGCCGTCGGTCGCGCTGCGGACCGGCTGGCGGATGACCGCCATGCGCGACGAGGGCGCCCACGTCGCGGTCGAGGCCGAGCGCAGCGACGGGGACGGGCATACGACGTTGCGCGCTGCCTACGCCGTCGGCGCCGATGGCGGCGGCAGCCGCACGCGCAAGATGCTCGGCTACAACTACGTCGGCGAGAGCGGCGCTGTGCGCGACTTTGTCGGCGGGCGCATGTTTGCCATTCACATTCGCAGTGCGCCGCTCTACGACACCATTCCCTTCCCGCGCGCCTGGATGTACTGGGCGGTCAATCGCGAACGTCGCGCGTTCCTGCCGAGCGTCAACGGGCGCGACGAGTTTACCTTTCATACCCAGTTGCGCGCCGACGAGCAGGCCGACCGGATCTCCGACGCGCAGGCCAAGTCGATGTTTCACGTCTCACTTGGCGCCGAACTGGACGTCGACATCATCGGCCGGTCGACCTGGAATGCCGGCTATACGCTGGTGACGGAAAAATACCGGCGCGGCCGCATCTTTCTCGGCGGCGACGCCGCCCATCTGTTCACCCCGACCGGGGGCCTCGGCTACAACACCGCGGTCGAGGATGCCGTCAATCTCGGCTGGAAGCTGGCGGCGGTTCTGACCGGGTGGGGCGGGCCGGCTCTGCTCGACAGCTACGAAGCCGAACGGCAGGCACTGGCGCGGCGCAACACCACCTACGCGCGCGGTTTCGCGGATTCGGTGGGACTCTACGTTCCGCCGCCGGAACTGGAGGACGACACGCCGGAAGGCGAGGCCGCGCGAAAAAAGGCCAGCGAACATTTCAACTATCATGCCCGCTTCGAGTTCAACATTCCCGGCATCACCTTTGGCGGCCGCTATGACGGCTCGCCGATCATCGTCGGTGACGGCACCGTGCCGCCGCCGGACAAGCCCAACGAATACGTCCCCACGGCGTGCCCGGGCGGCCGCGCGCCGCATCTGTGGCTGGGCGACGGGCGCTCGATCTACGACACCTTCGGCTTCGAGTTCACGCTGCTGCGGCTTGGAGGAAAAGCGCCTGATGCGGGTCCGTTCGAGACGGCGGCGCGGGCGCAGGCCGTGCCGATGACCGTCGTCGATGTCGCCGCTGAGGAGGCGCGCGATCTCTACCAGGCCGATCTTGCCCTGATCCGGCCTGACCAGATCGTGGCCTGGCGCGGGAACGCGACGGCAGATGCCGCGCACGTGCTGCGCCAGGCGTCAGGACATTGAGACCGGTCGGCGCCGCTCCGGGAGCCTTTCGCGGCGCCTCAGGGCACTGCGCGCAGCTTCAGCGCGGAGACACCGAGTGCGATTTTGACCGAAGCCGTTGATCCCTGCAGCGAGAGCGGCTGCAGCGCGAAGGTGCGGCCTGAACCGCCCAGCAGGATGTTTGCCCCGGCACCGAGGCCTAGGCCAATATCGCCCGAGACACCGACATATTCGCCGGCGAGTGCACCCTCCGGGACGCCCTTGGTCGGTGCAAACACCGCCCATCCCAGAACGCTGCCTCCGCTGACGCCGATGTCCAGGCCGATGATGTTGAGAGCACCGTCGTAGGCCTGCGGTGTCCCCGGGGAGGGAGCGGTTGCCGACGGCGTGAACTGGCAATCCATCGGCTGGTGACCGTAGATGATAAAGCCGGCATTCGGCCTGACCTTGCAGTTGAGCGCGCCGACCTGGGTCCAGCCCTGCTGCGCCTGCGTCGCGGCGGGCGCGGAAAGCACCGCAGCCAGGACGAACGTCGCAAGCCACGAGAGACGGCACTGCATATTTGTTTCTCCTTGTGTACGGATCAAAGACGGCGTGCTCTTAGGCACATTTGCCCGGCGCGGCAAGTTGCCTCAGGCAGGTCAAACGGGCGAACTACAACCGGCGATCGGGTTGAGCATCGGTCACAGCCGACCCGGATCGGCTGCGGTCATCCGCTTGGCTTCCTCGGGCACCGCTTCCGCCGCACGCTGCAGCATGGGCAGAATGTCAGCGACTCTGTCGGCAACCAGAAGGTCGAAGCTCATTTCGGCGCGGATGAACTCCAGCGCCTTCATGTGATCGATGAGCGCGCAGAGCGGCTGCCAGAAGCCGGCGATATTGGCGAGCAGCACCGGCTTGCGGTGACGGCCGAGCTGCGCCCAGGTGAGCTGCTCGACCAGTTCTTCGAGGGTGCCGATGCCGCCGGGCAGGGCCACAAAGGCATCCGCCATCTCGAACATCCGGCGTTTGCGTTCATGCATGTCGTGGGTGACGATCAGCTCCTGTCCCGTGCGCATGGCCTGCTCGCGCTCGGTGAGAAATTCGGGGATGATGCCGGTGACGCTGCCGCCGTTGTCGCGCACCGCGCGGGCAAGCGCACCCATCAGGCCCTTGCCGCCGCCGCCATAGACCAGGCCGATGCCGTTCTCGGCGAGAAGCCTGCCGAAATCGCCGGCTCCCTGGATGAATTTCGGGTCGGTACCCGGCCCGGATCCGCAATAGACACAGATATTTCGAAGTTTGGTCAGTTTTTCCGGTTTGTTCATGGGTATGGATGTGCGACGCGGTTGCGGCGGCGTCAAGGCAGGCGCCGGCAGGCCTCAGGTCTTGGTCAAGGAAGCGTCGACGGGGTGATTGCTACCCGGAATCCACCTATATGGAGCCTTGTGACGGTGCCGGTCGTGGACGCCCGTCGGTTGTAGATCCTGCATGAGCCCGCACCAGCACCCGCCCGCCGAACCCCGCATTTCCGCCAGCCGTGGCGCACTGTTCGCCACCATCGTCCACCTGTGGCCCTATATCTGGCCGTCCGACCGCCGCGACCTGAAACTGCGCGTGCTCGGCGCCGTGGTCTTCCTGGTCGCTGCCAAGCTGGCCACCATCGCGGTTCCCTTCACCTTCAAATACGCAACCGATGCGCTCGCCGGCACTCCCAGCGCGCCGGTCGACGGCTCCGGCTGGCTTGCCTGGGTGGTGGCCGCGCCCATCGCCATGACGCTCGCCTACGGCGGCATGCGCGTGCTGATGGGGGTGCTCACCCAGTCGCGCGATGCGCTGTTTGCCAAGGTGGCCATGCACGCCGTGCGGCGGCTCGCCTACCGCACCTTCGTGCACATGCATGACCTCTCCCTGCGCTTCCATCTCGAACGCAAGACCGGCGGACTGACCCGCGTCCTCGAGCGCGGGCGCAACGCCATCGAGACCATCGTGCGCATGGTCATCCTGCAACTGGCCCCGACTGTTATCGAAGTCACATTGATCGTCATCGTGCTGATGGTGCATTTCGACTGGCGCTATGTGGCGGCAATCCTCGGCACCGTCGCCTGCTACATGGTGTGGACCTACAATGCCACCGAGTGGCGCATCGGTATCCGCCGCAGGATGAACGACAGTGACAACGACGCCAACGTCAAGGCGATCGACTCGCTGCTCAACTACGAGACGGTGAAATATTTTGACGCCGAGCCGCGCGAGGCTGCGCGCTACGACCGGGCCATGGCGCGCTACGAGGACGCCAGCGTCCAGTCCTATACCTCGCTCAACGTGCTCAATGCCGGGCAGGCGGTGCTCTTCACCATCGGCCTGACCAGCGTGATGGTGCTGTGCGCCTACGAGGTGCGCGCGGGCACCAAGACCATCGGCGACTTCGTGCTGGTCAATGCCATGATGATCCAGCTTTACCAGCCGCTCAACTTCATGGGCATGGTCTATCGCGAGATCAAGCAGGCGGTCACCGATATCGAGATCATGTTTTCGATCCTGGCGCGCAAGCCGGAAATCCAGGACGTCCCCGGCGCACGCCCGTTGCAGGTGACCAGCGGCGCCATTCGCTTCGAGGATGTCGTGTTTGCCTACGAGCCCGAGCGCCGCATTCTCAAGGGGATCAGCTTCGATGTGCCGGCCGGCAGGACGGTGGCCGTGGTCGGCCCCTCAGGAGCCGGCAAGTCGACCATTTCCCGCCTTCTGTTCCGCTTCTACGATCTCTCCGGCGGCCGCATCCTGATCGACGGGCAGGACATCGCTCAGGTCACACAGGAGTCTCTGCGCAAGGCGATCGGCATGGTCCCGCAGGACACCGTGCTGTTCAACGACACCATCCGCTACAACATCCGCTACGGCCGCTGGGAGGCGAGCGACGCCGAGGTGGAGGAGGCGGCGCGGCTGGCGCAGATCGACGGGTTCATCCGCATGGCGCCGCACGGCTACGAGACCGAGGTCGGCGAACGCGGCCTGAAACTGTCCGGCGGCGAAAAGCAGCGCGTGGCGATCGCCCGCACGATCCTCAAGGGCCCGCCGATCCTGCTCCTCGACGAGGCCACCTCGGCGCTCGACAGCCATACCGAGAAGGAAATCCAGGACGCGCTCGACCGCGTATCCAGGGGCCGGACCACGCTGGTCATCGCCCACCGCCTGTCCACAATTGTCGGCGCTGATGAAGTCATCGTCCTCGACCAGGGCGAGATCGTTGAACGCGGGACCCATGCCGCGCTGCTGGCCGCGGGCGGGCTCTACGCCAGCATGTGGAACAGGCAGCGCGAGGCCGAGGAGGCCCGTGAAAAGCTGGCGCTGGCCGGCGAACAGCCGGAGGCACCCAACCGAAATCCGCCGGCGGTGGAGGACGACCTGCCGGAAGAGCGGCCTGTCACGATTGACATGCCCGCCGACGCGGCGGAGTAGAATGGTTTCCGATGTCGATCGCGAGCTCGATTCGCCAGCAGGTCACGCCGATCTCGCCGGAGGGCTATCCCTTCATCGGCGCCTTCGCGCTCGTGAGCCTCGTCCTGTTCTGGCTGTGGACCCCGCTGGGCTGGCTCGGCACGGTGGCGACGCTCTGGTGTGTCTATTTCTTCCGCGACCCGCCCCGCGTCACCCCGGTGCGGGAGGGGCTGGTGGTGGCCCCGGCCGACGGCCGCATCAGCCAGGTCACCACCGCGCCGCCGCCGCACGAACTCGGCCTTGGCGACAGGCCGTTGCCACGGGTCTCCATCTTCATGAGCGTTTTCGACTGCCACGTGAACCGGAGCCCGGTGGCCGGCCGCGTGGAAAACATCGTCTACCAGCCCGGCAAGTTCCTCAATGCAGACCTCGACAAGGCGAGCGCGGACAACGAGCGCAATTCGCTGGTGATCGCGACGGGCAATACGCGCGTCGCAGTGGTGCAGATCGCCGGGCTTGTCGCCCGGCGCATCGTCTGTTTCGTGCGTGCCGACCAGCCCGTCGGTATCGGCGAGCGCTTCGGCATGATCCGGTTCGGCTCACGGCTGGACGTTTACCTGCCCGTGGACGTCGCGCCGCTGGTCGCCGTCGGTCAGACCGCCATTGCCGGGGAAACCGTCATTGCGGACCTGAAGGCTGGCGACAGCGGACGCGCATTCCGCAGCGGCTGAAACCTTTGAACCTTCAAATCGTTAACGACACCAGCAGGATGTGCCCGCGCGCCGTGGCGGGCGCACCGTGGAATCCTTATACTGGGGTTTATGGTGTTTCCGCCGTTCGACCCGTCGCAGCGCGCCCTGCATCGCCGCTTCAAGCCGATTCCGGTGCGCACGCTGCTGCCCAATCTGATCACGTTGCTCGCCCTGTGCGCGGGGCTGACCGCGATCCGCCTGGCGGTTGAGAACAATCTCCAGCTGGCGCTGGCCGCGATCGTTTTTGCTGCGTTGCTCGACGGCATAGACGGCCGGCTCGCCCGTATGCTCAAGGGCACCTCGCGCTTCGGCGCCGAACTCGACAGCCTCGCCGACTTCGTCAATTTCGGTGTGGCGCCGGCGCTGATTCTCTATTTCTGGGGCCTGCACGATCTCAAATCGGCCGGGTGGATTGCGGGCCTGGTCTTCGCGATCTGCGCCGGGCTGCGTCTCGCCCGTTTCAACGTCATGATGGACGATCCCAACAGGCCGGCATGGGCAGCCAATTTCTTCACCGGAATTCCGGCGCCGGCCGGCGCCATTACGGTATTGTTGCCGATTTATCTCGACCTGCTCGGCGTGTCCGGCGGCCTGTTCGGCGTCTGGATGGCCTTCTTCTACACGCTGCTGATTGCGCTGCTGATGGTCTCGCGCCTGCCGGTGTTCTCCGGCAAACGTGTCGGCAAGCGCGTGCCTCCGGAGATGGTGCTGCCGGTCTTTGTCCTCGTTGTCCTGTTCTTCGCGCTGCTCATCAGTTACCCGTGGGAGGTGCTGTCGATCGGCACCATTGCCTATCTGGCGTGCCTGCCATTGGGCTACTGGTCCTACCGCGCGTACAGGCGCAAGGACGCGGATGCGGCGGCCGCAGCTGCTTCGGCGCCGGCGCACGCCGGCGAGGCTGAGATCGCGCCTCCGATCGGCAAGGACGAGTCCGACGACGAGCGTCCGGCGCGTCTGAACTGACCGTCGATTGATCCACAGATGCGTCGTGCCGTTCGCCTTCTCTCCGCTGCCCAGCGCCAGGGACGGGCGGTGGTCGATACCGTGCTGCTCGATTACGCCCAGCGGAGCGCGCCGGCGCTCGGCGTCACGGGCCAAAAGGGCGGACGCTTCGACATCGTCCTCGCACGGCCCGGGCGGTTGTGCACCGACGACCTGCTGGAGCTCGATGACGGCAGCCTCATCGAAGTGGTGGCGGCTCCGGAACCTCTGATCGAGGCGCGACCGGCGGACCTCGCAGGACTGGCGCGCCTGGCATGGCGGCTCGGCGACCGCCACGTCCCGGTGCAGATCCTGCCCAACCGCATTCGCGTGCAACGCGCGGCCGAAATTGAAGCGCTGCTCGTCTCGCTTGGTGTCAGGCTCACAATGATCGAGGCACCGTTCGATCCCGAGGGCGGCGCCTACGCCTCACCGGACGGGCAAACGCACAGCCAGGATCACGCGCACGGCCATCGTCATGGCCATTCGCACGATCATCATCACCACGATCACTGATTGCGATAACCCCGCGTGCCGAACGGGTACCCGGGCAT
>Ga0315534_1002363_pt1 | contig 12709 bp, 19 predicted proteins | sample SalMarSW160240MG_FD_203094 | JGI IMG/M metagenome (GOLD analysis project Ga0315534, IMG submission 203094) | Salt marsh sediment microbial communities from the Plum Island Ecosystem LTER, Massachusetts, United States - Salt Marsh Sediment SW1602-40 ... | reverse complement strand
GACGCGTACGCATCTGTCGTTAGAAAAGGATGCGCCGCTCGGTCGAGCGCTCCAGCGACATGGAGCTATCGTCACTGTGCCGATTTTGTCGGGACTGCATCATTGCTACGCGCGGATATAATTTTCGGGAGGGACACGTGCTGTTCACCAACATCCGACTCCCGGGGGAATTGGACGGCTGCCGCGACTGCACGAGAGGCAAAGCCTGAACCGCCGGTGATCTACACGTCTGGCTATGCCGTCGAGCAGGGGACGGCGGTGCCGGGTAGCGTGTTCCTAAAGAAGCCGTACCTGCCTTCCGCCATGGTCGCATATTCGCCCGTCCGGTCCTGGGTGGATTGCATCACCAATACGTACGGATCTAATTTTCGATAGGCACAGGAGGAGGAGGGAAATAATTGGCGAGATATTGTCCGACGCTGTGACGGCTATCCTTCGCCATCTCGACGCTGATAAAATCCTCGCGCCCGATTACGTGCCTGACGATTACGTCCGGCGGGTCGCCGAGGTAGTCCTAGCAATGGAACGCACGCGGTTGAGCCACGGCTTCAATGTTCCATCCGACTTTCCGGAGCCAGAGCTTCCGACCGACGCGATGGTGTACCTCAAGCAGCTTCTCGCCGCCGAGGACCGTGAAGACGAATCTCAGAACGATTGATGCTATCGCGAGTCCCCGATGACCAAGCCGCTGATGGACGGTGTGAAGGAAAGTTGGTCTGTCGTTTTGACTCCTTGCACTTGGTCTCCGGCGCTTGTCGCCCACGCGACAACGGTGCGAGCTTGTCTTTGGTACGCGTAAGCTTCCGCGAGCGCGGCTTTTCCCGCCGTCACTCAGCCGATCGTCCGCGCCGGGATCGAGCGCCTTACCTTTCGGGTCGAACTGGAGCCAATGCGGGGAGATGGTTCCTCGCGTCTTCTGACCGGGTTGCGCGCGAACTTGCGGTCGAAATGGCTTTCGAAGACATGACCTGCGTCGCCGACCTGAAAATCTGCTCAGCAAGATTTTACCCGCGTGCGCGCGGAGGCTCAGACGGCGAGACCGTTTCTCCATCTCTTCAGTCCAACTCAGGCAGTCCTCTCCACGCAACCGGGGCCGCACTATGTTCGCTTGTCGTGTCCTTATCGCTATGAGTCTTCTTCTCATTCCAACTCCTGCAAAGGCCGATTGTTTGTACAACGGAAAACAATATGCTGAAGGATCGCGGGTCGGGCCGTTTATATGCTAAGGCAGCCGTGGGTAAGGCGATCTTGATACCGCTACAGACCATCCTTGGAGCCCGGGACTGAGGTCGGCTAAGGGAATTTGCAAATAGTAATGGTGCAGTCCTGAGTGGCACAGCCATGCGGAGAACCAAACTGGTCTCTCTATTGGTCGGCAGCGTATTCGCCTTCATAATGGGGGCCGGCTGCACGCGGCTAGGCGGCGCTCAGGAAGTCCTTCCGTTCCCGCCCAACCCGTCCGGCAGCAGCGCCTTCTCCAGCGGCCTCGCTTTGTACGTCAAGGATGGCGTGCGGTCCTACGAATACACTTATCTTGCGCCGCCGGGAGCGCACCGCGACGCGTTCCCGCGACCTGAGCGTCCAGTTGCGCACATCGTAAGCCCAAGCAGGTCAACCGAAGAGGAGCGCGACGCCCAAGACGAAGCAGGGCAACTGGCTCGCCTGATGGGCTTTAAGCCTGGTATGACCGTTGCCGACATCGGAGCTGGCAGTGGCTACCACACGGTCCGCCTCTCCCGATTGCTGGGCCAATCGGGGCTGGTCATCGCACAGGACGTCAGCCGCACTTACCTTGGCGATCTCGCCGTACGGATAAACCGCCTGAACTTGCGCAACGTCAAACTTGCGTTGGGCGAGCCGCACGACCCCCGCCTACCAGCTGGCTCCCTCGACGCTGCAATCTTGGTGCATATGTATCATGAGATCGCTGAGCCCTACGCGTTTCTTTACAATCTGGCGCCAGCCCTGAAGCCCGCCGCGCTGGTTGGCATCGTCGATCTGATCAAGCCCACTTCGCAACACGGAACGCCGCCCGAGTTGCTCCGCTGCGAGCTTGCGGCAGTGGGCTATCGCGAGGTTAGCTTTTCCAAACTGGGCGGCGACTCCGCTTATCTCGCAATTTTCTCAGCGCCAAGCGCGGCAACGCGCCCGAGGCCGGTAGCCATCAAACCCTGCGCGCTCACCAACTAGACCTCCTGCAGTTCCGTAAATTCCGTCCGTTCGGATTCGCACGGAAAGGCAGAATCAGTGCATCATTCGTGCACAAAGGCGAAAGCGCGACCCGTATCCTCTAGTCCATCATCGAGAGTTTGTCGGAATGAGCCGGTGACGGCATGTCAGGAATGACAGTGCAAAATCCGGGCAAGCGCTTGAATTTATTGGTGGGCGCACAAGGACTCGAACCTTGGACCCGCTGACTAAGAGTTAGCGATACAGGCGGATCGTACCGGCTCATACCCCTCCGCACTCAACCAGAAAGACTAAACACTATAATGGCTTAAATCGGTATAGCGCGGTCCGGCCCGATAGGTTACACTAGAAAACAACGGCGGACACATGATAGTTTTCCCGGGTGCTAGGTTATTTTGTCGCCTATGAATCTCGATCCTCTGCTTTATTGGATTCGCGAGCGCGAAAGCATCCGCCGGCGCCGCCTGGCCCGCGAGCTGCCTCCCTGGACCAGGGACCCAATCCTCCAACAATGGAGCTTCTGCAACGTCAGACGCGAGCACGATCGCGTGACGCGATGGATTGCAGCGAATTGGCGTTATCCGCACGCCGACGATCCTGATCTTTGGTTTGCGATGGTGGTCGCGCGGTTCATGAACGAGCCCGACACGCTGCGCGAGATCGGCTTTCCGGTTCCCTGGGACCCCGAGCACTTCCTTCGGGTCATGGCGGCGCGTAGCGCCCGCCGCGCCAAGCTGTACCGCGATGACGCCTGCACGATCCGGGCGGATAACCGCCTGCACCGACCCAAACCACAATATCAAGTAGAAGACGTATTCAACCCGCTATGGCGCGATCGCAGGGAGATGCGGCCCCAGGCGGGCGAGAGCTTGGCGAGCTACCACGCGCGGCTCGGCGACTATCACGGAATGGGCGACGGCTTCATGCCAGCGCAGATCGTCGCCGACCTCAAATTTGTTCCCCCGCTGCGGTCAGCCTCCGATTGGATGACGTTCGCCGTATCTGGCCCCGGCAGCCAGCGAGGCCTCAATCGCCTGCTCGGTCGCGACAAGGATGCGCACTGGACCGAAGCAGAGTGGAGGCGACAGTTCGATCGCTTGCGTGAGGCGATCAGGCCTGAACTCGCGCGGGAGGGACTTGGCGATTTAAGCGGGCAAGATCTGCAGGGATGCCTTTTCGAATTCGACAAGTACGAGCGCGTTCGCCTCGGTGAGAGCAAGTTGCATCGTCGCTTTCGCACTAATGACGGAGGATTTTTTTAGCGATGTTGCTGCGGGACGCCGTGTCGCAAATCGACGCCTGTGTGTACCGAAAAGCTCGTCCGCATTGAACTGGTGATGGAATCACGTCACGCTTGCGGGGATGATCGCGCTGATCCTCCTGACCCTCAACCTGCTGGCGGCAATCGTCAAGTCCAAGAGCCGACTTGAAGCCGAAAATGCGGCGCTCAGGCAGCAGCTGATTGTTCTGCAGCGCAAGGTGCGCGGCCGCGTCCGGTTCAGTAACACCGACCGCCTGTTCTTCGTCCGACTCTATCGTTGGTTCCCGTCGATCCTTAAGGCAATGCTGATTATCCGGCCCGAGACGTTGGTGCGGTGGCACCGTGCGGGTTTCGCGGCTACTGGCGCTGGAAGTCTTGCTCTCTGGGAGGCAGGCCGCCGATCGGCCAGGAGTTGCGGGCGTTGATCCGGCGAATGAGACAAGAGAACCCGCTTTGGGGTGCGCCGCGCCCGGCAAGATAGATGACGTCCGCCTTTACAGCAGAGCGCTCTCGGCCGCCGAAGTGCAGCAGCTCTATAACATGGGCAGGTGAAATAGTATGTGCCTCGCGTTGCCTTCAACAGGCGGGCATGTTTGTCACGCTTTCAGCGGCTGTGGGATATGCCTCTCTCTCGCCTCTGGCTATGGCGGAGAATATTTACCCCTCAATCGTGTCGGCAAAGGCTCGTGCGAATCGTACGGCCAGCGCCTTCGCATCTGATATAAGTTGCTCGTCGGTTTTTGGGCGCGTCTTCATATTTTTGACGGTGACCTCTACAACGAGTTTTCCGCCACCGACATCTTGCTCGGACCAAGTGATCTTTGCCCGGACGTGTTTCTCGTCGAGAGGCGCTATTTCGATCTCCACGCCTTTTGCCACAGCCGCTCTCCTTCTGTGTCGGCAGCTATACCTGTCTGTACCGAAAACTCAGATTCGGACGTATTGGTGGTGCAGCCCACCGACAAGCGCATGAGACGCAATGCGTCCAATCCGCTGAACCGGTCGGGTTATCGGGGCATCTTTGTTCAAGGAACGATGGGTCCGCGTCTCATTGTAATAGCGAGCGTATGAGCGCAGGACCCGGCGCAAGTGCTGCTCGCCCAACGTCACCACGTGGTCAACGCACTCGCGGCGGATGGAGCCAATCAGTCGTTCAGCAAAACAGTTCTGCCACGGCGATGCCGCCGAAATCGGTTTGTCGCGGATGCCCATGGCCCGCAATCGGCGGCTGACAACTGGACCGTAGATCCCGTCGCGATCGCGGATCAGATAGCGTGGTGTCCCTCCCGAAAATTATATCCGCGCGTAGCAATGATGCAGTCCCGACAAAATCGGCACAGTGACGATAGCTCCATGTCGCTGGAGCGCTCGACCGAGCGGCGCATCCTTTTCTAACGACAGGTGCGTACGCGTCTGGTTGTAATAGACGGAGTACGCGGCCAGAACCCGCCGCAGATGTCGTGCACCGAAGATGACAACGTGATCAAGGCAGTCGCGCCGCAACGTTCCGATCAGTCGTTCCGCATATGGATTCTGCCACGGCGAGCGCGGTGAGATTGGTCGGTCTCGGATCCCCATCGCCCGAACCCGGCGCCGGAAGACCGGGCCGTACGCGCCGTCATTGTCGCGCACCAGATAGGTCGGCGTCGTCTCCCACGGGAAGGCCTCGACAATCTGCTGTGCCAACCACTCCGCAGTCGGATGCCGGGTCACCGCAAACCACAGCAGCTGTCGTCGTCCGTGGCCGATAATCACAAAGGCAAACAGGCGCTCGAAGTGAACGGTCGGAACTACACACAGGTCAATTGCCGCGATCGCCTCCGCATGGTTGCGCAGGAACGTCCGCCAGCTCTGCGAGGGCGGACGCCGTCGTCGACTCATATACTTTGACACCGTCGACTCGGCGAGTTCGAACCCAAGCTTGAGCAATTCACCATGAATCCGCGGGGCGCCCCACAACGGGTTCTCTCGGCTCATCCTTCGAATCAGATCACGTAGATCACGATCAATCCGCGGCCGCCCTGCCCGCTTTCGGGATTTCCAGCGCCAGTAGCTCCGGAACCCCGCCCGATGCCACCGCAGGATCGTCGCCGGCTCAACCACTTGGACCATGCCGAGCAGGCTTGGCCACAGCCGAGTCATCCACACCAGCAGCGCGCGATCGCTGCCCCGCAACGGCAGCCGCGTCGGTCGTTGCCTCAACGCGATATTGAGTTGATGACGGAGAAAGAGGATCTCGGCCTCAAGCTGCCGCCGCGACTTGAGCAGGTCGGCGATAAACGCTGCAAGCAAGCGGAGGATCGCAAGCATTGAATGCAATCATGCGCTGATTCTGCCTGATCGTGCGAATCCGGCCGGATGGGATTTTCGGGAACCACAGGTGTGGTGCACTTCAATGAAAATAGTGAAGCCAACGCCCGCGCCGCCATGCTCGCCTACTTCATCGAAAACAAGCTTATTCCATTACCAGCGCAGCGAAATAGTGTATGGAGAAAGAGTTTGGGGAGGTTGAAAATGTCATTAGGGCACCTCGATCTATTCCGATTTCGAGTGCCGCGGTGAGCGCCGGAGCTGCAAGGTCTGGTTTTTTTGATGGAGTGGGCTGCTCGAGCGCCGATGCGTCCGCTTAGCGCTTGTCGGCGGACGGAGTTCTCCCGTTAGGCGGCGGCCATCCGTTCGAGCGTCGCCAGTCGGCAAATGTTGTAGACAAGGTTTTGCAAGCCGATCTTGAGGCGTGCCCGCACGATCCCGATTGCGCGCAAGATGCGGCCACCGGGCGCGGTCTCCTGCGTGCCGAACACGTGCTCGATGCGGGCGCGGATGCGGCTGTTCGCCCGGTTCGCCGCCGCCTTGGCCTTCGACAGCGGACGGCCGCGCGTGTCGTGCACGCAGATGCGGCTGCACGATCGTGGCGTCCACCATCTGGCCGCCGCGGGCGAGTGCCCTTCGCATTCAGATGCTGGTTGAACCGCTCGAACAGCTTCTCGACTAATCCGGCCTATGCGAGCTTCTCGCGGAACAGCCACAGCGTCGTGCCGTCGGGAATGTACCCCTCGAATTCAAGCCCAATAAATCGCGTGAATAATGACATCCGGTCGCGCACTTGGTTGACTAGGCCTGAGGTGAAGGGAGGGTCATCAGATGAAGAAGGGAACTCGCTCGTCGCCACCGATGCCGCATTCGCGGCGCTCGGTATCGATGCGCGGGACGCGGCGGAAGATGCTGAATCCGCAGCAGATGAAGTGCCAACCAACGTCAAAGCCGAACCGAATCCGCGCCTGAAAACATCCAAGACCAAAGGACCAAAGGCCCCCCGTACCCGCGATGGCAGTAAGCAGGCACATCTGATCGCCATGCTGCGCCGGGCGAAAGGAGCCGCCGACGAGATCGTCAACGCGCTGGAGTGGCAGCCGCACACCGTGCGCGGCGCGATCGCCGGCGCGCTGAAGAAGAAGCGCCTCGATATCACCTTGCAGAAAGGCGCGGGCGAATCTATCGAATCGCAAATGCCGGCTGAGCCAGCGCTCAGCATCATGCACGCAGCGAAGGGGTCGGGCAGTCTTGGCGGCCCGACCCCTTAAGTTGATGTAAATGATTGACGCCTCAAACTGTCTCTGCCGAGCTGTTTTCGCCCGGTTGCCGACACCATGGCCGACAACGTTATCGCTCCGCTTAACAATCAAAGTTAACCAGATCTACCGCGGCCACGATGCCAATTATGATTGATGAGCAGTGACCAGGGCTGCGTTGGCATCTGCCGTCGGCGTGGCTTACATGTCCACCATGCTCTGCGATCGCCGCACCTTTCTGATCATTGCAGGCTCCGTCCTTGCCGGCGGCGCGACGCGAGGCGAAACGGTGAGCCCTCAGTCAGCCATCATCGACGACTTGAGCCGCGATCCGCCCATGTCAGCGATCGGGATCCGGTGGCAGCTGTTCACCGACCGCGTGATGGGCGGCGTATCCAAAGGCACCATGATTCGCGAGATGGTGGCTGGCCGGCCAGCCATCCGCATGCGGGGCGATGTCAGCCTCGAGAATAACGGCGGCTTCGTTCAGATCTCGCTCGATCTTGCACCCGATGGTGGAGCTGTCGACGTCAGCGCGTGGTTCGGCATTGAGCTCGACGTCTTCGGGAACGGTGAGGAGTACGGCGTTCACCTGCGCACCAGCGATCTGACTCGTCCATGGCAATCCTACCGGCAAAGCTTCCGCGCCGATCCGCAGTGGCGGACTCTTCCGTTCCGATTTCAGGAATTCGTGCCGTATCGAACCGATGTTCCTCTCAATACCCGGCGATTAAAGCGTATCGGCGTGGTGGCGATCGGAAGAGCGTTTTCGGCTGATCTCTCCGTCGCTGGCGTGCGGTTGATCGCCTGATGTAGTCATCGTCCGGATTTTGATTGCTGTGCTACTTTCGCAAGCAGTTTCCTGACCTCGGACTGTGAAATACGGAACTGGCGTGCGATTGCTGATGGCTTGACGCCCGCTTCGAAGGCTGCACGAACCGCATTCACCTGGCCCGAGGTCAGCCGAGAGGCGTCCTCAGTCTGACGCATCGTCGGCGCTTTCCCCCGAGTCGGTTTCGGGCGACCTCGGCGCTCGCTTTCGGCCGTGACTGCTGCAAGCAGAGCATCGAATTCGGTATCACCGAGGTGCTTCAGCGCACCGGCGAGGTCCTTTGGCAGCAGCGGGCACTTGTACGGAGCGGGATTGGCCCGATTGGGACTCACCGGTGAAGCGACAGCCTTCGCCGGTTCTATCGAAAACAGGTCGGGTGTTGTGTCTGCGGAGCGCCGAGGAGGCATTGTCAGATTATGCCGCCACGATTGCATGGCGGCAACGCCTAGTCCTTAGCAGCTGCCATCTTCTTGGAAGCTATCTCGCTGAACTTCTGGCCTGATTGCTCGAGCCTGGCGCTTTGTCCCGTCTGCTCCTGCCAGCGCTGGACCACCACGTCGATATACTTCGGATCGAGCTCGATCAGCCGCGCCCTTCGCCCGGTTCTTTCGGCCGCTATCAGCGTCGTGCCTGATCCGCCGAACGGGTCCGAGACAATGTCTCGGCACTTGGACGAGTTGCGAATGGCGCGCTTGACCAGCGCGACCGGCTTCATCGTCGGGTGCAGATCGTTTTTCGCAGGCTTGTCAGATCCACAGATCGCCGGGACGGCTGATCGGCCCGGCCGGCGGCTCCGGCGCATCGTCGGGATCGCCGCCCATATCAAGATCGATGACGAGCAGACTGTCGAGTTCGTCCTGATCGAAACCGGTGAGCGCCAGGTCGAATCCAGCTTCGCGCAAATCACCAAGTTCAAGCCGCAGTAATTCCTCGCTCCACTCGCCGGATTCCGTCAGTTTGTTGTCTGCAATTGCATAAGCTTGGCATTGCGCTTCCGTCCAGCCGCTGGCGATGATGGTCGGGATCTCGGTAATGCCCTCTAGCTTCGCCGCCTCGAGCCGGCCGTGGCCGGCGATCAGCGTTCCTTTCTCGCGCACCAGAACCGGCATGGTCCAGCCGAACTCGCGCAGCGCATTGAGTCTAATCTAAAGCGTCGCTTGGGGCGACCTAAGCCGCTTTTTTCTCGCTAGTCGATCGGAAAGCATCATGACTGCCGGCACGACACCACAATTCGAAATCCCCGCCGACATGCGCAAAATGACTGAACAGAGCGTGGAGCAGGTAAAAACGGCAATCAGCGCCTATCTGGTTTTGCAAACGCAGTGTTCCCGAGGTTAATAACCGCCGGCGGCCACCCGTCCGAGGTTACTTCCGCCATAGGTTTTTGACCAACCCTGAGGGAATTATCGGCGAAAAAGATTACTATTTCCGTGAAGGCGTGAGGCAGCTATTTGCCGGCGGATATGGTCGGCCAATTCCGCGTCCGAACATGCCCCGACCGGGCCAGGGCGACGGACGATCGTGTTCGACGGCGTCTCCTTGAGGGAGCGATAGACGCTGGCACGCGAGATTTTCCACACACGCGCAACGCGCGCCAAGCCATAACAGCCGGTATGCGCTGCCTCTGGTCCTGCCATTAGTGTACTTTGCCGGTGCCACCATCGACCAAAGTGCTAGGAACCCTGAGGCGTGTTCGGCGTTACCACTAAATTGTCGCGTCGCGAATTGCGGGGTATAGTGATGTCTAAGCGCTATCGCTCAAATTATTCCCTTTGGCCCGAGCAGGCGCGCCCACGTCGCACGATCTCGATGACGCTTGCAGCAGGTGGTTTTGCTATCGGGATTGTTTGTGCAATTGCGACTCACAACGTCGTGACCGATTTTCTTAGGCCGCCCGCTCCGCTAGAGACGACAGGAGGGAGTGCCATTGCGCAGGTTCCGATCTACGCGACCGCAGCTGCGCCGGCCACTGCTTCCGACCAAGAACCAACAACCCGCAACCGTACCCGCTCCGTCGCGAAGGTCACCCTGCCGAGCATTGGTACTCGCGCGGCTCTGCCGAGCTCCGCCACCGATGGACGCGGCGGTGGTTCCGAGGGCCGCACCGGCGAGACGCTCGGAAGCGACCCAAACGCTGCCGCATCGGCGCAAGGCGGGGCCACCGCGCCTATTCCCACGCCGGCGCCCGAGTCGGTCGCAGAAATCAAGCCTACCGAAGAATCTGCGACCGAGGCCGCACCGCCGGTGGCGAAGCCGAAGGCCCGTAGTCGTCGACCGCCGGTGGCGAAGCCGAAGGCCCGTAGTCGTCGTCGGTCGGCGAGGAGGAATCGTCGGCGGCAGCCGTCCGGTTATAGGTACGGTTCTCACAGCAGCGCATTTTTTGGGTGGGGCCGTGGCAGTCAATACTATGCCAGGCAGCAATACGGCAGGCGGCGGCAATATTACGGCAGGCGGCAGCAATATTACGGCAGGCGTCAGTACTATTGATTGTCCCCTTCGGGGTTCCAAACCCTCGCCTTTAGGCCGAAGTTCCTTCTTTCAAAAATTATAAGGCATTGATCTCACTCTCGTTTATCGAGGGCGAGGGGCGGATTACTGGGTACGATCCGGGTCGACGCCGAGGAGGTCGAAGGCGCGGCTCTGGATCGGGGTCGACCTGGTGTGCAGGGTGAAGACGTATTTTTCGTTGAGCGCGGTGGTCGCCTGGATCCGGCAATAGGTGGCGAGGTCGGCGAGCAGGCTGCGGAAGCTATGGACGGGCAGACCGTCGTCGGTGCGACCGGTCGTCTGCTTGCGACGCGCGGCGTCGGAGCGCTCGGCCTTGGCGACGATGCTCGTGCGGATGGCGGCGGCGGCCTCGTGATCGGTCTCGTCGTAGAGCATGGGGGCGAGCCTGGCGCGCATGTGATGCTCGACGTGATAGGCGAGCATGCCGGCCGCTTTAATTGATCCTCCCATATTCCGCGCATTTGTGTCTCGGAAGACCATTGGCGGGGCGGAGCCGGTCGGGTACAGCATTGGACGAAAACTTCTTTCCGGTTTTGGCAGGCGCGGCTCCGGCGTTGTAGGGATCGATCGTTTCGGTTTACCAATGCCGGGTGCAGGCGGCGCGAACCCTTGGGGGGATGAACCCGACAGAAAATCGCGTATAGTATCCAGCAAAAATTGGGGATGCGATCGAGCGAGACGGAAGAGTGGACGAACGAGACGATACGGACGGCGGGTGCGAGTCGCGCACGGCCAAGATCAAACGCATTCTGCTCGACATCGACTCGCGGCTCGACTTCGCGGTTTACCAGCTCGGCTATTGGGCGCGGGAGCTGTTTCTCCCACCACGAGGCTGGAGGCACCAACATGACACGAATCGACATTGCATCTGCTGTCGAGGAAATTGTCGCCGCGGTAGCTGACGAGCACGGCCTTTTCGGGGCACGCGACCTGACGCCCGAGAGCACCCTAAATGATCAACTCGGCATGGATGAGGCCGACATCATCGAAGTGATACACCGGGCTGAAAATCGGTTCGGCATTAGTTTGCCAGACAATGGAGTTGGATTTTCCTCAACGCTCACCGATGTCGTCGATCTGATAGCTCAGCGTTTGGGCGATAAACAGGCAGGTTTGATGAAAGGTTCGGGAAGCGATGAGCCGCCTCCGGGCGGCCCTGTGCCCGCCAAGGCGGCTTGATGCGTCGCTTAACCGGCCGTTAAGCGTTCTCCCCGCGAGAACGCCACACACACCGTCAGGGCCCGGCTCCCTCGATCCGCCAAGCCCTTCCTTTTCCCACGCAAAGGCCGCCCGGAGGCGGCCTGCCCAGTATCCCTACGCCTCGCCTTCGCCGTACCGATCGAGGGCAATCTGATATTCCAGGGCCCTCCACCGGAGTTTCGCTTCGGTCCTTGCCGACCACTCCAGCACCCTCACGAGCTGGCGGTACTCCGGGGGCAGGCTCGGGTCTAGCGCCATGACGGTGAGTTTGCGGACCTCTTGCTTCACTTCGGCCAGCTTCAGCAGCAATGTCGTAACATCCGGCATACTGGAAGGCTAGCAATCAGCGAGACCGGAGCAATTCAGCCAGCTTATCTAATTGCATATGGAGCAACATGCCTGTCCGGAGTTGCTCCCCTTGCGAACGCAGTCTAATCCGTCAGGTTGAATTGGCTGACGCCTATTTAGGTGCGACGCTTCCCACAGCGGTCACTGTCTCGGCCCCCCCTGCTGTGGCCGCCGGTTAGTGGAAGCCTTGGCCCGGCGTCGTCATAGCGTACCGGGCCTTTCTTTGTTCCAAAGGCAAAAGGCCGCCCTTTCGGACGGCCCCTCTTGCGTGTGCACCTACCTACGTCCTAGCAGGCGCAGGACAACGCAAGCTCACAACAACCCGGCGCCAGCAACATCGGTGAATATCTCTTCGTCGCGATAGTAGACGGCGAGCATGGCGGGCGTCTTGTGCCGCGTCGTCTGCATCACCTTTGTGGCAGGTATGCCTTCCCCTCCCAACCCTCCGATGACGCTGCTCGCGCCGACCGCGGATGGGGGAACCGGCGCTGGTGAATTTAGTCCATCGGGTTGAATTGGCCTGCCGCCCTTTGAGTGCAACTGTCCTCACAGCGGTCACCGTCACGGCCCCGTTTGCTCGGCGCGACTGCTCTACAATACAGGCCCCGGTTTGGCATTCGCCGGGGCCTGCCTACCGCCCACTCGAAGCTGCCCGCGGATGTATTGGCGCGGGCGGGGAACCAAGGGAACCTCTGATTAGCACACTCGGCGGCGAGGCGAGTGACGGCCATCTCGGTTTTGGCGGTTGGTATGGCGTTCGGCTGCTGCTGCAGGGCTTTCCGACCCGCATTTTCCCTCAAG
>Ga0315534_1002360_pt1 | contig 12723 bp, 8 predicted proteins | sample SalMarSW160240MG_FD_203094 | JGI IMG/M metagenome (GOLD analysis project Ga0315534, IMG submission 203094) | Salt marsh sediment microbial communities from the Plum Island Ecosystem LTER, Massachusetts, United States - Salt Marsh Sediment SW1602-40 ... | reverse complement strand
GCCACGCCGTCAGGTGACATCTGCCCGGTCCGGAACGGATAATCCGAAAAAGTCGGATTCCTGAGGATTTGAGCATCCATTCCGTTGGTGATATTGAAATACAGATGTTCACAAAACTTTCCGGTAATATATCGCGGGATACGGTACTTCAATTTCTCACTCGCGTGGACAATCAATGAGGCCTTCTCAGCACCGGCAGATGAAAAAGGTGAAACTGCATTGTTAGTACTCTCGACTGCACACGAAATCTGCGCCGCACATAGAAGGGCTGTCATACCCATCCATAAAGGTTTCCAAATATGAGTATTCGGTTTTTTCATAGCAATATCCCCTGCCATAGAAGCATTCTTTCGCAATACAATTAGCCGGCGAGCCGGACGGTTATCGCTTTTTTGTCGCCGGAAAACCACGAAAACGCAGCCAAGTGTATCGATATACTTTTACGTTATCAAGAAAATGTATAGTATTCCTGCAAACACTAACTCTAAAAACTATCAAGGAGCAGTCAAAAAGGTTGAGTTTTACGGGAAAATCTGATATTAACTAAGAAGGAGTCTATGCGGCATAGCTGGGCCGGTATAAATCAAAACTTCATTCGACAGAAGGAGTTGACCCAATGAGAAGCGCCGGAAACAAATACTACAAAACAGGTTTTTTAGTCTGTATTCTTTTATTTTCTGCCTGCAGTTTGACTTTTGCAAAGACGGTGTGGCTGTCCGAGCTGGACCTTTCCAGGATGACTGCAGGCTGGGGCCGGCCGCAGGTGGATAAAAGCGTGCAGTCCAATCCTTTGAGGATTGCCGGCCAAGAGTTTGAAAGAGGTGTGGGCACCCACGCTCACAGTATAATGTATATTGACCTCGCGGGCCAAACACAACGCTTCAGTGCCTACGTGGGTGTAGACGATGAAGTGGGAAACAGCACGGGGACCGTCCGCTTCAAGATTTACGCAGACGCCCGGAAAATCTTCGACAGTGGCGTGATGAAAACAGGTCAAAAGGCCAAAAAAGTAGACTTGGATCTTGCCGGCACCCGGACTTTACTTCTAATAGTAACAACAGCCGAAGACAATTCAAGTTTCGACCATGCAAACTGGGCACAGGCGAAATTCGAGGTGCAGGGACAAAAGCCGAGGGCGATTGATTCGCCAAAGGAAGAGCCGGTGCTTTTGACACCGAAGCCTTCTCGCAAACCGCGAATCAATGGCGCGAAAGTATACGGAGTCCGGCCGGGCAGACCCTTTCTGTATCGGATTCCCGCGACAGGACAAAGACCGCTCCGTTTTACGGTAAAGAACCTGCCGAAGGGATTGTCGATTGATACGAAAACAGGAATAATCAACGGCTGCATAAAGGACGAAACAAAACGGACATTGCAGACTACTCTCATCGCTGAAAATGCTTTCGGAAAAGACGAGAGGGAGTTTCGCATTGTTGTTGGCGACCGGCTGGCACTGACCCCACCGATGGGCTGGAACCACTGGTATATCCATTATATAGATATTACCGACACACTTATGCGCCAGGCGGCGGACGTTATGATAAAATCGGGGATGGCTGATTACGGATATCAATATGTAAATATAGACGACTGCTGGATGAATGCTCCGAAATACGAGGACCAGAAACGGGTGGGGCCTTTGCGGGATTCGCAGGGCAACATCGTACCCAATGAGTACTTTCCGGATATGAAGGATTTGACCGACTACATTCATTCGCTGGGATTAAAGGCCGGTTTATATACATCCCCCGGGCCCTATACCTGCCAGGGATTTGCCGGTACCCATAACCACGAAGAGCAGGATGCCCGGCAGTTTGCCGAATGGGGCTTCGACTTCCTGAAATATGACTGGTGCTCGTATGGACGCATCGCCAAAGACCAGAGTCTGCCCGAGCTGCAGAAACCGTATCGAATCATGGGGCAAATCCTTAAAGAGTTGGACAGGGATATCGTTTATAACCTGTGTCAATACGGAATGGGAGAAGTATGGAAATGGGGCCAAGAGGTTGGAGGAAATTGTTGGAGAACGGCCGGGGACCTTGGATTTGAGTTGAGAAATTATCATAATGTGGCTCTCCAAAATTCGAAACATCGCTCTTACGCCGTCCCCGGAGCGTGGAACGACCCGGATTATCTCCTGCTCGGGTACATTGGACAGCCAAACATAAAAGAAAAACCTTATAAGCCTTGTCCATTGACCCCAAATGAGCAGTACTCATATATGTCCCTGTGGTGTTTAATGGCGTCACCGTTATTTTTCTCAGGCGATATGAACTTACTGGATGAGTTTACGTTGAACGTCTTATGTAATGCCGAGCTGATTGAAGTGAATCAGGACCCGCTTGGTAAGCAGGGATACCCGGTAGTCGTGGAGGAGGAAAGGGAAATCTGGAAAAAGCCGATGGAGGATGGGTCGGTCGCGGTCGGGCTATTTAACTGTGGGGAAATGAAACAGGTCGTCTCTCTGCGCTGGGCGGATATTGGTACGAAAGGGACATACAGGGTACGCGATCTCTGGAGGCAAAAGGATTTAGGAGTGTTTGCAGAAAAATTTGAAACGCAAGTACCGCGGCATGGTGTAATAATGCTGCGATTGTACCCGGGCAGTTAAATGATATAGTTCTTTTACCTGAATAACGTGAGGTATTCGATAAATATTGTTTCAGACAGGAGTTTGTGATGAGTACATTAAATCCTAACACTTTTTCCGGCTCGAAGTCACGCCGAGAGTTCCTAAAATTCTCAGGACATCTGGCAGCCGCCTCAGCGCTAACGGGTGTGGCTGTAAACCGCTGTTACGCTGCGGGAGACTCGACTATCAAGCTGGCCCTGGTGGGCTGTGGAGGCCGCGGCACAGGGGCGATCGCTGATGCCTTCTCGACCAAAGGCGGCCAGGTAAAACTCTACGCTATGGCCGACCTGTTTCAAAACCGCTTACAGAGCAGTTTGAGCAACCTGACAAATAGTTTTAAGGACAAGGTCGACGTGCCATCGGAGCGCCAGTTCGTCGGATTCGATGGCTATAAGAAGGCGATTGATTGCCTGGGGCCGGGTGACGTCGTGCTGTTGACCACTCACGCGGCGTTTCGTCCCCTCCAGTTCGACTACGCCGTCAAGAAAGGCGTGAACGTCTTCGCCGAGAAATCGTTCGCCACGGATGCCCCGGCAGTGCGACGCTGGCTGAAAGCCGCGGAGCTTTCCGAGAAGAAGAATCTAAAGGTCGGTGTCGGCTTCATGTGGCGGCACTCGAAGGCAAGACAGGAAGTGATTCGGCGGATTCACGATGGGGTCATCGGGGATGTGCACACTATGCGAATCTACCGCGTGCACGGCCCGGTCCACTGCCCGCCCCTGCCTAAAAACGCCAATGAACTGGTCTTCCAGCTCCAGCATCCCAACAGCTTTACCTGGGTATCGTCAGGTTTCTTCATCGACTGGCACTGCCATAATATCGACGTGGCCTGCTGGGTCAAGGGTGCCTGGCCGGTCTCGGCACAGGGGATGGGAGGCCGCTGCTACGAGCAGGCGGGCAGCCAGTTCGACCACTATACGGTGGAATATACCTTTGCGGATGGCACGAAGCTTTTTGCTTTCTCGCGGCACATGAACAACTGCTGGAGTACCTACTCCGACTACGCCCACGGCTCAAAAGGCTCGGCTGTAATTATGGCTGCCCTTGGAGACCCAAGGCCAAAGATATACAAGAGTCATAATATGGTTAAGAAAGAGCTGGTTTGGGAGTATGGCCGGCCGGACTGCAATCCCTACCAAGCCGAATGGCAGGTGCTTGTGGATGCTATCCGGCAGGATAAACCGCATAATGAGGCCCGGCGGGCCGGCGAGGCCGAAGTAGTCGCCTTGATGGGGCGCATGGCAACACACACGGGCCGGTACATCACCTGGGACCAGGCGTTGAACTCCGACTTTCAATTCGTTAAGGACATAGACAATATGACCTTTGATACGCCAGTTCCAATCAAGGCGGGTCCGGACGGTATCTATGCCGCCCCGCAACCGGGAATCACGAAGGAAGTCTGACAAGGATAGTAACCCCTGTGATGACAGTTATTTGAACCGGAGTGAATAAAGGTCGGCATCCCGGAGTAAAAATCGAAGACGGACCGCTTTGCCCGCCAGCCTGCTCAGGTCACTGCTGCCTTTCCATGTGACGCAATGTTCAATTTCGTCTCCGTAAATCTCGGCCGAGTCGGTTATCCCGAAGCCTTCGAGCGGATTTCCTTGCGAATCCTGAATTTCCACGCGGATACTTCCTGCAGCCGATGTCGAGAAATTAATAACCAGTTCGTTTCCCGAAAAGATAAGCGGCTTGGTAATAAACTCGCCGCCGCTTAGCGGGGCACGCACCGACACGAAACCATCAATTCGATATGTGTAGCGTCGCGTCTTCACGCCGGGGCCGTTGTAGTAACGTTCGTTACTGTAGATTGACAGTTCCCTGCCGGCACCGGGCAGACTGGATTCCGTCTCCACCATCCCTAACCATATATAATTGCTTCGATTGTGCCACCTGTCCCTGTTTCGGCCCGGCCTAACTATTGCTTCCGGCCATCGACGAAATGTCTTTCCGTCCCGGCTGGTCATCAGCAGACCTTCGGTTAGTGACCCTCGTTCGGGTATATAGCGGGTCGGCATGCCGATGAAAATATGCGGCGCCCGGTAGTAAGGCTGTATCTGGTTTGTGTAGAGATGTTCCTTGGGGGCGCCGGGATATTCAAGCCAGACAGGTTTTGTCCAGTGTATGAAGTCCTTTGACGTTGATGTCTTGATATCTCGTACACCGGAGTGAAAATCGCGAAAATAGCAGCGATATTCCTTTCGGACCGGGTCCCGGAATGCCAGGTTCTGCGAATCAAAGGCCCCTTCTGTTATGACAGGCTCACTCTGCATTAACCGCCAATGAATTCCATCCGGGCTTTGGAATGCGAACAGTTTTTTGTTGCCTTCATCTTCGCCCCTTGCCACGGCTTTGTACCGTTTGTCCGCGGGGCAGTTGGGGTTCGTGTCCTTGAACGGCGTGAAGTTATGTGAGCCGGGTCCTTTTAAGATTATGTTGTTCTCTTTCGAGCTGTTGAATTCCACGAGGCCCAAGCCGGGCCTGTTCCAATGTATCCCATCACTGCTTTCGGCGTAACAAACCACCGCCTCGTGTAGTTGTCTTTGTGTTTTTTCATCGTGTCCCCAGCCGCGGTAGTACATTCGGTAAAGGTCCCCATCTTTGAATATAGTGTGGTAGCCGCAGGTATTTCCTTCCCACGGCTTATCGTGGACGATGACAACCTCGCGACAGATGGGCCTGTGCAAAGTCAGGTTGACTCCCTTCATCTGTTCGATAAGGAAATCATCTACGAACAATTCCAGTCGGCTGCCGATATCCAATGCTTTTGGACTGTCAGCATCTGCCGCTGATGGAGAAATATACTTTGCAAGAATATGTCCGATTATCTGTTCGCCCCGCTCATTGGCGTGGATAGAATCTCGCTTAAACCACCCAAGGTCCTTGCCGCACTGTCGGATATATTCCGCCCACGCCGCCTCCATATCGAGAAAGGCGGCCCCGACCTCAGTAGCAAGCTTCTCGATGCCTTTGCAGTAATCACTGAAATGATTTGGGTCGTTTATCTTTTCCCATTGGCTCTCGTCGCAAGGGTCAACCTGTCCGAACGCTCCCGTCATCAAGAGGATGTCCGCCTCGCAGCTACTTCGAATCTGACGAATCACCTCGCGAATTGAGTTGATATCCCCACGCTGACTAATGCCACCGATAATCACAAGTTCGGGCTTATGGTCGAGCACATATTTCTGTACGCGGCCGGCCTCTTTATACCACCAGCAGCCGGTCGAGCCGCGAACGGAGGTAATCTTTTCTATCCTGCAAGTTGGATAGTCTCTCTGAAGTAAAAGATTCCAGCAGGAACGGCTTGTGTCGTTTACTATGCTGTCACCGAGCATGACGACTCGCAGCGTGCCCCCCTCGGTCAAGCGCTGTCTTGTTTGCGGCAGACGATGCAAGCGGTCGGAAGGAGGACTGTACTTTACAGGCGGCATTTCTGAGTAGATTTTTTCAATCTGCTCCAGCGTCCGCTGGTCCTTACGAATGATAATGCCGTCGTCGGCGATGACTTGTACTGCGACACAAAGGATGGCAAAAAGTGTTACTTTCGTCTCTAACATCATGCGTATCTCTCCTCATAGTCTTCGTCGTTTATGTGAAATTTGGCATCATAGCCGCCATGGTGAACGCATAGCGCGGAAGATCATTCGGTTCGCTTCCTCGTCGCCGAGGAACTGCTCTTTGGCCGGGTCCCACTTCAAAGAACGCTGCAGCTTGTGCGCGATAATAGTCAGATGTCCCAGTGATGCCGACCGATGGCCTATCTCTTCGTTGCAGCTGGGCTGCTTGCGTGTACGAATGCACTCAATCCAATTCGCGTGATGGTTGTTCTCACCGATGTTTACCTGGCGGGTTTTTAGCTTCATCTCCTCGAAGAGTTTCTCAGGACCGCCCTCAATGGGCCCTCCCGTTGACATTGACGTGACCCAGCCCTTTTCCCCGACGAATATACCTCCGAAATTGCCGGCTAATCGGGCCGTTTCAGGAACCGCTTTATAGACGTCCTTTACCATTCCCCAGTGGTCAACCAGATGAAGCAATGTCCCGTTGGCGTATTTGCAGGTGAGAGTCGGGTACTCTCCGCTATTGGGATGGATAAACTCCACGGGTCCGCTATTTTCGGCGCCAAGGGCATATTGAATTACGTCCGCACTGTGAGAGTGATGCCAGGTCACTGAAGCCGCACCGAAATCTTCACAGAAGGCCCAGGGCACGACGCCGGGCGAGGGATTTATGTGGTAGGCGGGATTATAGGGGTGCCAAAGGGCCGGTCCGACCCAGAGGTCCCAGTCGAGTCCGTCCGGCACAGGTTCGGCCGGCAGGGTTATATCCAGGGGTACGTAGGACTTGCCCGAATTCTCAACGTCCATCAGATGTCGATAAGGCCCGAAGCGGGGTGCTCCGAAGAAGCCGCCCAGTCTGCTCCACAGAGTGAAGACCTGCTTGACCTTACCGAGCCCGCCGGCGCGGACAAATTCACAGACCTGTCGGATTGTCGGAATAGAACGATACTGGCTTCCGGTCTGGAAGACCCGGCCATACCTCTGTACCGCCTCAACAAGCCGGCGTCCCTGGCGGACTGTTATCGTAATCGGCTTCTCACAATAAACATCTTTGCCGGCCTTGACCGCATCAATCGTCAGCAACGTATGCCAGTGGTCCGGCGTGACTATCACGACAGCATCAATGTCGGGCCGGGCCAGGAGTTCGCGATAGTCATTATACGCCGCACATCCCTTGTACGTCTCGTTGGCGCGCTGCGAGGCATAAGTTTCTTCCACGCGACGCTTGCCATCCTCGCACCGTGAACGGTCCACATCGCAAACAGCCTGCACCTGAAAATCCCGGTCGCCGGCCAGTCGTCGCAAGTGACCTCTCCCCATAATTCCATGGCCAATCAAGCCTACTGTGACTCGGTTGCTTGGTGCGATATTTCCGTCCGCACCGAGCGCTGAGGAGGGAATAATCCACGGTGCAGTTACGATACCCGAAAGCGCAGCCGTGCGGCCCAAAAACTGACGCCGTGTAATCAGTCGAGTGTCTTTTTCTTTGAAGTTTTTCATTTGTATTATTTCTTACCTTCCTTCTCTATTTGCATGCTCGCCTTGTTGAAAAATTCAATGCATTTGGCTATCTCAGGCATCGACTCGAACCAGTTGTAGGAGTATTCGAGGCCGAACATGGTTGGCCTGATTCCCAGCCGGTGGATTTCATTGATAAACTGTCCGGTCTTGCCAATGCCGGTCCCCCAGGGCACATCGTGACCTTCGGGGCTTAGCTCGTTCAGGTCATGCATCTGCACGGTGATTAAGCGCTCTTTGAGCATGTTCACGGCCTTGATTGGGTCAATGCCGGAGCGCATCCAATAGCCGGTATCGCCGCAGGCCCCGATTCGCTTGCTCCGGCCTTGGCAGACCTCCATAATCCCTTCCGGATGCCAGTACTGAGGCGAGCCTTTCCGGTCGTGGTTGTGAATGGCTACGTTGATGTCATACTCATCGCAGAACTTCTCGATTGTATCCAGGGCCTCCGGAATTGGCTCGGACATAAAGGTTTCGATGCCAACTTTTCGCCCGAATTCGAATATCTTACGACAGCCGGCCTCATCGCCGCCAATTAGGTGGATGTAATATGTAAGCAGACAAACACCGGCAGAGTCTAACTTCAGCCGAATTTGTTTCAGTTCGTCGTCGGTCAGTTTGTCATCAAAGTTTTTGGAAATCTCCTTGCTGACCTTCTGGAAGCTCAAGCCGCCCATATACGGCAGGCCAAGCTGGGCGGTTTTATCGATTGCCTCGAATAGCGTGTATTTATGAAAAGTATAGGCCTCGATGCCGAGGCGCCAGCCAAGATTTTCCTGTGCCCGGATGGCCGGCGTCAATTTGGCGCTGGGGATGGTCGGCGCCGGCAGGTCGCCCAGAGCAAACTGAGTGGCCGCGAGATAGAACCGCAGCATCTTCGGGTCCCAGAAGACGTAGGGATTATGCGCGATGGTACAGTAGAAAACTCGTCCCCTGCCGTACCGCCGCACCCACGCCAGTGCGTAATCGTTGTCCTCGCGGAAGCAGTTGCCGCGCGGTTGTCCCTGGAAATCGGTTTTCTCGGTGTCGATACTCATAAGCACACGGACCCTGTTTCTCGAATAAGGCTCGTGGACACGAAAGAACTCGTCCCGATACTCGAAGTCTTTGCCGCCAAAAGTTTGATTTATGGGGTGGTTGGGGTCATCGAGTTTGATGAAAACGTGTTCGGTGCTGTCACGGTGGTTGGCGCCGCGAGCACCGAGCATTATGCCAAACTCGGGCCAGTCCTCGTAAGCGCCGGGCCAGCGGGTGAAGGCCACCGAGGTGCCGTGTACCCCAAGCAGTCCTCCGCCGCCGTAAACGAATTCGAGCAGGCTTTGCCTCAATCCCGGGTCCTCAAAGAGATTGCCCACGGTGTTATTAAAAAAGACGGCGTCGAACCGCCTCAGATTCTCAGGCCTGAAGACGGACGGGTCTTTACTGATGACGGTCTCAAAGGCGCCGGTCTTTTCGCCCATCAAAGTGAAGGCCAGATTGGCCGTAGGGATGGAACCGTGTCCGCCGTATCCGACATTAAGGTCGAAAATCAGAAGTTTGCGATTTTTACGAGGTGTGACGAAGGCCTTGGTCGGGATCGCTGCCTCAATTCGCTGGCGCTGTTCCGAGTCGACAGCCGCTTTTGCCTCTGAGGCGACAAGCCCAATCCACGGTGCCGCGAGCATCCCGGCCGTGCTGCCCAAAAAATCACGTCGTGTCACGATCTGCTCTGTCGGTTCTTTGTTTTCCTTCCGGGCTTTTTCGCTAACAACATCTGATTTCGGCTCCATATCTGTTTCCTTCCTTTGCTCCTCCGGCACTATAGGCCGTCTTTATTCAACCTCATGTGCCCCCTCTGTTTACTATTCTAACAATCTCCAGACGGATTTCAACCCGAACCTGCGCCAAAAGCTCGATAAGCTGTTTCAAATCAGGTCAAATTGACACTTTTTCAGAAAAATCCAATCTCAAGGGCAAGAAATTCCTTGGGAAAATCAATCTGTTGTATTAGATTACAATTTGTCAACAATTGCTCTGGCACAAAACCCGATGAAACAACGAAAGGAGCGTGGAAAGATGAATCGATATCTCCGTAGGATGCCTTACGGCATTTGCATCGTTTTGGTCTCTATGATAATAGGACCGACCACAACCGCAGGAGCCGGTTCTGAGCAGGCAGTCATCTCACAAAAGGTCGAACTGCTATGGCCCGAAGGCGCACCCGGCGCCAAGGGCACCGAGGATGGTGACAAGCCCTCGCTGACGATTTACCTGCCGCCGAAGGAAAAGGCCACAGGAGCCGCTGTTGTGATTTGCCCCGGCGGCGGTTATGGCTTCTTAGCTATGGACCACGAAGGACACCAGGTCGCACAGTGGCTCAATTCATTAGGTGGGGCCGGCTTCATTCTAAAGTACCGCCACCGCAACAGCGGAGCCGGCTATGGGCATCCGGCACCGTTAAACGACGCCCAGCGAGCCGTCAGTATGGTCCGCAGCCGGGCTAAAGAATGGAACGTCAATCCAGACCGGATAGGCATCCTTGGTTTTTCAGCAGGCGGACATCTGGCCTCGACGGCAGGCACTCACTTTCACAAGGGAAAGCCAGATGCAAAAGACTCTGTCGACCGAGTCAGTTGCAGGCCGGACTTTATGGTTCTTATCTACCCGGTCATTTCGCTGGTCGAATGGTGCACGCACAGCGGCTCCAGGCGGAATTTACTCGGTGACAATCCCGACGAAAAATTGGTCGAAAATCTTTCTAATGAAAGGCAGGTCACGCCTGAAACACCGCCAACATTTCTCGTACACACTTACGAAGACACAGGCGTGCCGGCGGAAAACAGTATCTATTTTTACCTCGCCTTGCGGAAGGCCAAGGTGCCCGCCGAGATGCATCTCTACCAGAAAGGCCAACACGGATTCGGCCTTGGTCAGAATCACGGTGCAGTTTCAAGCTGGCCTCTTCGCTGCGCAGACTGGATGCGCGGACTCGGGCTGTTGGATAAGAAAAACAGCCAAAGCAAAAAGAAATAGAATTGCTATATTGGTGGCTTGGGAAATGGAAGTATAAATCGAAAGGATACTATTATGTATCTCAAGGCAGCTATCATGATTCCTATTATTTCTTTTTTAACGTATGGATCTGCTTATTCCGATGTTGTGTGGTCAGATGAATTTGACGGTGACAGTATCGATTCAGCCACGTGGACCTATGATGTCGGCGGAAAGGGTTTTGGCAACGGCCAACTCGAATATGACACTGCCCGTTGAGAGAATTCTTATATAGAGAACGGCAGTCTTGTCATTGAAGCTCGTCGTGAAGACTATTTCGGAAATTCATTCACGTCTGCACGAATGCTTACACAAGGACGATTCGCTTTCAAATACGGCAGTCTTGAAGCCAGGATAAAAGTCCCTGACACCGCCGATGGCTTGTGGCCGGCCTTCTGGATGCTTGGCAACAATTTTCCTGCAATTGACTGGCCGAAGTCCGGTGAGGTAGACATCCTCGAGATAGGCGGCAAAGCCGGCATCGCCCAGGGCCTTCAACGCAGAAAAATCAATTGCGCTCTACACTTCTCAAATGCCGACGGACAAAAAGGTATTAAAGATGCGTGGCTTGATGCTCCGGTTGACCTTAATCGCGATTACCATCTCTATAAAATCTCATGGACACCTAAGTACATGAAGTTTTACCTGGACGGTGTCGAATACGGCTCATGGGATATCACCGCTGAACATCTCAGGGAGTTTCATCAGCCATTCTTTCTGATTCTGAACATTGCCGTCGGCGGCTGGAACCACTCCTATACGGGAGTAGACACTCCCGACGCGGTAACCGCATCGTTACCTGCAAAGATGTATATTGATTGGATTCGACTTTCCAGCAACCCGCATACGAAAATCTACCTGGGTAAGGACCTCGCCGAGACCGGCAACTTCGGAGTTTATACTGAAAAAACGCCGGTAAAAAAGGCACTTACCTTTGAAGACGGTTCAGACCCGCAATTCCAATATGGAACCGCCGCGGCACTTTATACCTGGAACAATATGACCGTGGCAAAATCATCTACTCCTTCTGAGGCAAGCGAGTGCTGGTCGTTCGATATTGCCGCAGGCAAATGGTTTGGAATGGGAGTCTTTCTTCCAAACCATCGAAATATGAACAGCTACTCTGACGGGTATCTCCACTTCGATATAAAGACCACCTCGACCGCGACTATGAGGGTCGGAATCAAAAGTTCCAGAGGCGGCGAATTCTTTCTGCCATTGGGTGACGAAAAAGCCGAGTTCGGATTTGCTCGTGACGGCAAATGGCATAAGGTTAGTATTCCCCTGAATAGATATGCAAACATCGATTTCCATACAATACATCAAATGTTCATGATCGCCGGCGACCCGCCTCCTTCCGCACTTAACTTATCGATAGACAATGTGTGGTGGCAGCCGAGCGTAGCAAGCCCAGCGCTGAAACAGGGTAATTTCAGCGTATATACCAAGACCGAATCAAACAAGGATGCGGCCGGCCCTTCCAGGTCTTGAGTACAACCGGCCCGATCTCCGACATCGAATTTGGCGATATTTGCTTCACCGGAGGCGGCTGGAATGAACACCGAAAACTGATCCAACTGCCACCAGAGATTTCATGACTGTATGTGGTTAATTGAGCTTAAATAACAATCTTAAACTAAGGCTGGTTTGGTCCCGGATCCGGAGGTGTTGTTTGAGTTAATTCCGAGGAGGGTACTTCTGAATCAGGCTGTGGGATTGCCCTGATTTCGACGGGGGGCTGGTCCTGGTCGTGTTCGGAGCAGGTATCAGGTCCCTGGATTGTATCTGCCGGAGCTGGTATATCTTGCTCCTGGACCGATTCAGCAGCAGACGGTTCCTCCGCCTGTTCTAAAACCTGCTCATCACGGCCTTCATCTGCTTCAGCAGCATCGTCCTGTTTATCGAGTTGAGTGGCGGGCTGAATCTGAGTGTGTATGAATTCGGCGACTTTTTTGTAGTCCTCAGCACCATGGCAATTCG
>Ga0315534_1002359_pt1 | contig 12725 bp, 13 predicted proteins | sample SalMarSW160240MG_FD_203094 | JGI IMG/M metagenome (GOLD analysis project Ga0315534, IMG submission 203094) | Salt marsh sediment microbial communities from the Plum Island Ecosystem LTER, Massachusetts, United States - Salt Marsh Sediment SW1602-40 ... | reverse complement strand
ACCCGGGTGGTCGCACCTGCTCCGTGTCCGTCGAGCCGGCGAGCGCGCCGGACGCGGCGCCCGAGTTCCGAGTGCCGGGGCTCGACGGCGGCTGCATCGAGCTCGCCGACTTCCGCGGGCGACCGGTCGTCCTGAACTTCTGGGCGTCGTGGTGCACGCCGTGTCGCGAGGAGTTCCCGCTCCTGAAGACGGCACAGACGATGTACCGGGCAGATGGCCTCGAGGTCATCGGCGTATCGTTCCGCGACATCGACGACGACGCGCGGCAGTTCGCCGACGACGAAGGAGCGAACTGGCTGCTCGGCTTTGACGAGAACAGCGAGATCGGCAAGGCCTACGGCGTCCGCGCGATCCCCCAGACGTTCTTCATCGACCGCGACGGCACGATCTCGTCACGCCGCTACCAGCCCTTCTTCACCACCAAGCAGCTCGAGCGCGACCTGGAGCCGATCCTCACGGACGATCGCTGACACGCGGCGCCCTGCGGGATGCCCGGCGCCGCCCAACGGGCCGCTACTCCTCCCAGCGAAACCAGCGGGCAGCGGCGAGGGGGGCGATGACGGCCCACACGACGAGGACCGCGACGCTTCCCCACGGAAACGCCACCCCGGCGAGCACATCACGCACGCTCTCCGACAGCGCGGCAGCCGGCAGCAGCTCGGCGACCACCTCGAGAGCGTCCGGCAGTCGGGCCAACGGATAGGCCATGCCCCCGAGGAACAGCAACACGAGGAACAGCGCGTTCGCGGCGGCGAGGTTCGCCTCGGCCCGCAGCGTCCCTGCCATCAGGAGCCCGATGCCTGCAAACGCGACCGTGCCCACCAGGAGCAGCACGAGCGCGAGGATGATCCGCCAGGTCAGCTCCCAACCGAGTGCCACGCCCGTCCCGATGATCACGACCGCCTGGCCGGCCTCGATCGCGAGCACCGTCAACGTCTTCGCCGCGAGCAAGCCACCACGGGAGAGCGGCGTCGACCCGAGCCGCTTGAGCACGCCGTAGCGCCGCTCGAAGCCCGTCGCGATGCCGAGGCTCACCATCGCCGTCGACATCACCGCGAGCGCGAGCACTCCCGGGACCAGGAAGTCGACTGGGTCCTTGAGGTCCGTGCTGACCGCGTCGACCTTGGTGAAGAAGACGAGGATGCCGACAGGGATCAGGAACGACACGAGGAGGCTCTCACCGCGACGCAGCGAAAGCGTCACCTCGACCCGGGTCTGCGCGAAGACCGCGCGTCGAGTGATCATCCGCGCCCTTCGCGCGTCAGGCGCAAGAAGACCTCTTCGAGCGAGCGGCGGCTCCCGCGCAGCTCGCCGAGCTGCACGTCCCGGTCGCGCAGCCACGCCGCGAGATCGGCGATGAGGATCGGCGTCGCCGTGGCGCCGATCGTGTACTCCCCCGGACGCGTCTCCTTGATGCGGTCCGGCCCGACGCCGAGTGCACGCGCGAGCTCGGTGACCGGCAGCGCCGCAGTCGCCGAGAACCAGGTCTCGTCGGCAACTGCCGACCGGGTGAGCTCCGCGGGTGTCCCGCACGCGAGCAACCGCCCGTGATCGACGATCGCGACGCGGTCGCACAGCTCCTCGGCCTCGCCCATTGCGTGCGTGGTGAGGAGCACCGTCACACCGTCGGCGCGCAACGAGCGCACCAGCTCCCACGTGTCGGCTCGGGCATGCGGGTCCATGCCTGCCGTCGGCTCGTCGAGGAACGCACAACGCGGCCGGCCCACGAGCGCCAGCGCGAGCGACAACCGCTGGCGTTGCCCACCGGAAAGTCGCCGAACCGTCGTGTCGGCCTGGGGGGTGAGGCCGACCACGGCGAGCAAGCGATCGGGGTCGTCCGCGTCGTCGTAGAACGAGGCGAACTGGCGAAGCACCTCGAGCGCTCGGATGCCGGGCGCGAGACCTCCGTCCTGCAGCATCACGCCGATCATCGAGCGGAGTGCCTCGTTGTCGGCGTCCGGATCGAGCCCGAGCACGCGCACGAAGCCGCGATCGGGAGTGCGGTAGCCCTCGAGGATCTCGACCGTCGTCGTCTTCCCCGCTCCATTGGGGCCGAGCAATCCGAAGACCTCGCCGACGCCCACGCTGAGGGAGAGACCGTCGACCGCACGCGTCGATCCGTAGTGCTTCTCGAGCTCGACGACCTCGATCGCTGGCGTGGCCGACGGCATCCGCGGCGGAGCCTACCGGAGCACCTCGCGCGCGCAGCCACGGCGGGCTCTGGGTGGAACGTCGTGGCACGATGAGCGGCGTGCCGGACGAGCTCCAGTACCTCGCGCTCATGGTCGGGTGCTTGCTCGTCACTCTGCCGCTCGAGCTGGTCTTCGGTGCGCGCGTGTGGCGCCAACCGCTCCGTCTCGCGCTGGCGTTGGTCCCGACGCTCGTGATCTTCATCATCTGGGACATGGTTGCGATCGCGCGCGACCAGTGGTCGTTCAACGAGCGCTACGTGACCGGGCTCCGGCTCCCGGGTGGCCTCCCGATCGAGGAAGTCGTGTTCTTCGTCGTCATACCGATCTGCGGCCTCTTGACGCTCGAGACGGTGCGGCGGGTCCTCCACGATGATCGCGCTCGGTCGACATCGCCGGCGGCTGCCGATGCGTGAGTACACCGTCGCAGCGGTCCTCGGTGTGATTGGTGTGGTCGCGCTCGAGCTCGTGTGGTTCCGCACGGGACTGCTGGCGACGCGTGCGTACTGGATCGCGATGGCGATCTGCTACGGGTTCATGTTCGCAGTGAACGGTTGGCTCACGAAGCTCACTGCGCCGGTCGTTCTCTACGACGAGGTCCAGATCACGGGACTGCGAGTGCCGTGGGACATCCCCGCCGAGGACTACCTCTTCGGGTTCGCGCTGCTCACGCTGACGATGCTCACGTGGGACGTGCTCGGTCGTCGGGCTCGGACGGCGACCGCGCTCGCGGGACGGCGACCGTGACCGGAGCCGCGATCGCCCTGCTCGCGCTCGTCGTGATGGAGCCGGTGACTGCGGGGTTGCATCGGCTCGTGTTCCACGGCTTCGGGATGGGATGGCATCGGAGTCACCACGAGCCGCCGCGGCACGCGTTCGAGGCCAACGACCTCTTCCCGGTCGTGTTCGCGCTCGCGACGATCCTGGTGCTGTCCATCGGCGTGTGGATCGGTGGTGGCGGCGCGCTGATCCCCCTCGGGATCGGTGTCACCGCCTACGGCGCGGGCTACCTGCTGATCCACGACGTCATCATCCACCGTCGCCTGCCATGGCCGACGATCCCCGATCGGCTCGGTCGCAGGCTCCGAGCCGCCCACAACGTTCACCACCTGTTCGGGCGCGCGCCCTATGGGTTCCTCGCGCCCGTCGTGCCGCGCGACCTCGCGGCGCGTGCGGCCTCCCGCGGGATCGATCGCACCCGTCGCACGATCGGAGGGCCGCAGGAAGACAGGGTCAGCGTCTGAGCAGACCCCGCGCGACGACGTACGCCTTGCGCGCGTTCGGCACGCGTGCGCGGCCCGAGAACACGTCACCGTCGGCCCGCTCGATGCGGTCGAGGATCTCGCTGTACAGCATCCGGGCCGCGCGGATGCAGCGAGCCGAGGCGGGCGGAAGCATGACCATCCCGGCGTCGGCACTCGCGTAGAGCTCGCGCGCCCGCGCGATCTCGAAGGTCATCAGCGCTCGCCACTGCGGAGTCGTCCGGCGCAGCCACGGATCTGCCCCGAACCTGTCGAGATCCTCCTGGGGGATGTACACACGCTGGCGATCGAGATCCTCGTTGACATCACGCAGGAAGTTGGTGAGCTGGAACGCGATCCCCAGATCGCGTGCGTGGCCGATCGCCTCACCCGAGGTCGGCTCGAGGATCGGGAGCATCATCTCGCCGATGACAGCCGCCGACCCGTCCATGTAGTCGAGCAGGTCCTCGAAGGTCTCGTATTGCGCGATCGTCAGGTCCATGCTCATCGACCGCAGGAACCGGTGGAAGCAGTCGGGGTTGATGTCGAACGCGACGACGGTGTGGACGACCGCCTTGAGCACGGGGTCGTGGGAGTCGCCGCGATCGAGATCGGCGAAGAACAGGTCGCCGAAGTCGCTCAGCGCCCGCTTGCGCTCCTCGACGGGCGCCGGACCCAGATCGTCGACGATGTCATCGGCATGACGACAGAAGCCGTAGAGCGCGTGCACGTGATGCCGCTTCACTCGGGGCAGCAGGTAGATGGCGGCGTAGTACGTGGTGCCGTAGGCCCGGGTGAGCTGTCGGCACCGCTCGTAGGACTCCTCGAGCGTCGTCACGGGGCCATCTCGTCGACGCGGGCGGCCGCGAGGCCGCCGGACAGCAACACCATGGGGATGCCCACGCCGGGCACCGTACCCATCCCCACGAGGACGAGCCCCGGGACCCGAGGATCCACGTTGCGGGGGCGGAACGGCCCGCTCTGGAAGAAGCGGTGCGCCAGGGCGAACGGCGTCCCCCGCTCGAGCCCGGCGGCGCTCCAGCCGGAAGGGTCGGTGAAGCTCTCGATGACGACGTCGTCGACGGGATAGCCGAACGCGCCGATGCGCCCAACCAGGTCGTCGCGCAGTCGCGGCCCCTCGACCGCCCAGTCGATCGTCGCGTCGAGGTTCGGCACGGGCTCGAGTCCGTAGACGACGGTGCCACCGGGAGGAGCGAGCGTTGGGTCCGTCGTGCTCGGGAGGGTCACGAGGATCGACGGATCGGGCATGCGCGATCGTTCTCGAAGCAACGCGTCGAAAGACTCGCGCCACGCGGCACCGAAGTGAATGTTGTGGTGGGCACTCGTCGGCGGCGGTGCTCCCGACACGCCAGCCGCCCAGACCGCGCACGATGGCGAGTAGGCGCCGCGCCGCACCACGCGCGGCGCCTCCAGGTCGAGTAGCTCACGGTACGTCGCCGCGACGTCGGCGTTGACGACCACAACATCAGCCGGGACCGACTCCCCACTGGCGAGCCGCACGCCGCGCACACGTCCGTCGCCCCCGCGGCAGATGCGCTGGACCGGTTCGCGATACCGGACGCTCGCACCGCCGCCGGAAGCCGCCGCGGCAAGGCCGGCCGCGACGGCTTGCATACCGCCCTCGGCGGCGTACACGCCCTCGATGCTGTCCATGTAGGTGATGACGCAGAACACCGCGAGCGCCTCGAACGGCGACAGCCCTGCGTACATCGCTTGGAACGAGAAGGCCTGCTGGAGCCGTGTGTCGGTGAGGAATCGGCCGACCTGACGTGTCATGCGGCGCAACGCGCCGAGCCGGATCAGGCGGACGAGCGCGGGCACCTCGCGCGTCAGCTCGAGGACGGAGTCCCAGCTCCGATCGATGAAGCGCGGGAGCTCGACAGCGGTGAGGTCTCGCAGCCACACGGCGAAGCGCTCGAATCCCGCGGCATCGCGCGGCCCGGCAAACGCGCGGATCTCCTCGGTCATGGCATCGACCCCCCGACGCACGAACAGCTCCGAGCCGTCGGCGAAGGTCGCCCGGTACATCGGGTCGACCGGTCGGACGACGATGTGCTCGTTCATGGACGCGTCGGCCGCGGCGAATGTCGCTTCGAGGATCGCCGGCATCGTCAGCACGACCGGGCCGGTGTCGACGCGGAACCCCTCGCCGACCAGCTGCGTCGCGCACCCCCCGGGTTCCGCGGCCCGCTCGAGCACTGTGACGTCGTAGCCACGACCCACGAGATGGCACGCTGCCGCGAGGCCGCCGAGCCCCGCGCCGACCACGACGACGCGCACGGAGCGCTACCGATCGCGCCAGGCGACGTACGTACCGAGCTCCTCCAGCGCGAGCCGGGCTTCGGCCGTCAACGGTGCTTCGGCCAGCGCCGCGAACGCGGTCGCGACGAGCGTCTCGATCATGCGCTCGATCTCGTCACGGGCGCCGGTATCGACGAGGAGCGCCTGGAGCGCGCGGACCTCGTCGTCGGTCAGGTCGTCTCGGCCGATCCGCGTGAGCAGGCCCGACGCGGCACCGTCGGCCCGCTCAGCCGCCACGGCGATCAGGGGCGTGAGCTTGCCTTCTCGGAGGTCGTCGCCGACGGGCTTCCCGGTGATCGCCACGTCGCCGAACACACCGAGCAGGTCGTCGCGGAGCTGGAACGCCTCACCGAGCGGCAGCCCGACGGCGCTCAACGGCGCCGCCAGCTCGTCGAGGCGCCCCGCGAGCGCTGCTCCGAGGTGCAGCGGCCGTTCGACCGTGTACTTCCCCGACTTGTAGCGCTCGATGCGCGCGGCTTGCGCGGAGTCGCTCGAGCCGCTCGCGGTCCCCACGAGATCGAGGTACTGACCGACGCACAGCTCGATGCGGAGCTCGTCGAAGACACGGCGCGCGATCGGTGGCGCTTCCCCGAACAGGACGTCCGAATACACGAACGCGAGGTCGCCAACGAGGATTGCAGTCCCCTCGCCGAAGCGACGAGCCTCGCCTCGCCACGCGCGGGCCTCGTGGCGCGTGATCGCGCCGGCGTGGATCGCCGGCAGGCCGCGGCGCAGGGCGGACCCGTCCATCACGTCGTCGTGGACGAGCGCGAACGTGTGCAGCAGCTCCAAAGCCGCACCTGCGTCGACTACTGCGGCGTCCTCACCCGCGCCCCCGGCGCCGACGTAGGCCCAATGACAGAACGCCGGCCGGAGCCGCTTGCCCCCTGCCCGCACGAGATCACGCAGCGCGACAAGTGGCTCCTCGAGCAATCCGTCGACCGCCGTCCAGCGGGCGACCTCGGTGTCGAGGAGCTCGATGATGCGGGCCTCCGAGCGGGCGCCGACCTCGGCCAGGCTCGGCGGAGCTGCGGTGGGGCGCCGAGTCACTGCCACCGGCCGATCGTAGGTGGCGCACCGGTCCGCCGACCCAGGCCAGATCGGTACCATCGACCGTGGTGGCGGAGTTCCTCTCGGCGGGGTGGATCGCTGCGCTCGACGCCGCCGCGCGGGGATCCGCAGCCCTCGCCGTGTGCGCCGGCGACGAGCGCTTCGTTTTCGAACAGCGCGTCGTGCTCCCCACCGGCGACCAGGTAGTGCATCACCTCGTCTTCGCCGCCGACGGCGTGCGCGTACGACCGGGTGCGGCCTCTCACGCTGACGTCGTGCTCACGACCGATCTGGAGACCGCGGTCGCGATCGCACGCGGCGGCACGAACGCGCAGCGCGCGCTCGCGCTCGGCCGCCTGCAGGTCCGGGGCGACCTTGACGTGCTCACGAGTCGCTCGAGCGCACTCGCAGCAGTCGACGACGTCTTCGCCTCCGTTCGAGCCGAGACGACGTACCCCTCCGCAGAAGCCGGGAGACCTCACCGGTAGCATCGCTCGCATGCAGCCCACCGAAGCCGAGTTCCGAGCCGAGGCGACCGCGTTCCTCGAAGCGAACGCCACCAAGCGCGTCGACGAGGAGTTCGAGTGGGGGAAGGGCTCGGACGCAGTCGGCATCCTCGAGGAGAAGTCGCCCGAGGAGGAGCGCGCCGAGGTCGCCGCCGCGAAGGCGTGGAAGGCCAAGGAGTTCGACGCGGGGTTCGGCTGGATCGTCGGCCCCGAGGAGCACGGGGGCCGCGCGCTGCCAACCGCCTACGACCGCGCGTATCGGGAGCTCGCCGCCGGCTACGACACGCCACCGATGGTGCCGTTCGCGATCGGGCTCGGCATGGTTGCGCCGACCATCTTGGCGCATGCGATCCCCGAGGTGCGCGAGCGCTACCTCCGACCGATGCACCGGGGCGACATCGTGGGGTGCCAGCTGTTCAGCGAGCCGATCGCGGGCTCTGACCTCGCCGGCATCCAGACGCGTGCCGTGCGCGACGGCGACGAGTGGGTGCTGACGGGCCAGAAGGTGTGGACCTCGGGTGCTCAGTACAGCGACATCGGCGAGATCATCACGCGCACGTCACCGGACAAGCCAAAGCACAAGGGCCTGACGATGTTCCTCGTCGACATGCGGGCGGCCGGCGTCGAGGTGCGACCGCTGCGCCAGATGACCGGTGGCGCATCATTCAACGAGGTCTTCTTCGAAGAGGTCCGGGTGCACGACTCGCACCGACTCGGCGACATCGACGAGGGCTGGACGGTCGCGCTCACCACGCTCATGAACGAGCGCGCCGCCATCGGCGGCGGTGTCGGCTTCCGCGGCACCGGCTTCAGCCGATATCGCGAGATGGCCCGGCACTTCGACGCGGGCGACGATCGCGTCGTGCGAGACCGTCTCGCCGACGTGTACGTGCAGTCGCAGGTCGCTCGGCTCACGAACCTGCGAGCGATGGCCAAGATCACGGCGAGGCAGCTCCCCGGTCCGGAGATGTCGATCGCGAAGCTCGCCAGCACCCAGAACATGCAACGCGTCGCGGCCATGCTCGGCCAGATCCTGGGCCCTCGCCTGATCGCCGACACCGGCGAGTGGGGGACCTACGCGTGGGCCGAGTACATCCTCGGCATCCCCGGCGCCCGCATCGCCGGCGGTACCGACGAGGTCATGCGCAACATCGTCGGCGAGCGCGTCCTCGGACTGCCGAAGGAGCCGAAGGCGAAGGCCGATCCAGCGCCGAAGGCGGAGGCGACCACGAATCGGGAGCCGAAGGCGACGGCCGATCCAGCGCCGAAGCCGGAGGCGACCACGAATCGGGAGCCGAAGGCGAAGGTGTAGCCGACGCCGTGCTGCCCTTCGAACGACTGCGCGCGCTCGCCCGCCACTCCGGCGACGACACCGAGCTGGTGCTCGAGGCGGCCGACTGCATCGCCGACTTCGGTCCCGACCCCACCCAGCTGGTGACGGTCTGCCGACGGCTCCTCGCGCACCACCCGTCGTGCGGCCCGCTCTGGTGGCTCTGCGCACGCGTGGTCGCCGCGCCCGACCCGGGCCCCGCGGCTCGTGAGGCTCGCGATCGCCTCGCGCGCGACCGCACGTCGTCGCGGCTGGCCTCGGTGCTGCCGTTCCCACACGACGAGTCGATCGCGGTGCTGGGCTGGCCCGAGCTCGCCGGCGCCGCGCTCGCGGAGCGCCCCGACCTCGACATCGTCGTCGTGCGCGACGATCGGGCGGTCACGCGACTGCGCACCCGCGCCTTCGGCGACGAGCTTCGCGTGCGCATGGTCGACGTCACGGAGCTGATGGCCGGATCACCGAGCCACCTCCTGGTCGAGGTCGCCGCGATGTCCCCGACGTCGGCGCTTGCGCCCGAGGGCACCGCAGACCTGCTCTGGTCGCTCGGCACCACCACGCTCTGGATCGTCGCCGGTGTCGGGCGCCTGCTTCCCCAACGCCTCTTCGACGTCGCGCGCGCGGAGGTGGAGCGCGCCCGCGACGTGACCGTCGAGACGATGGAGCTCACGCGGGTCGATCGCATCGCCGGATCCGCGGGCCTCGATCCCGTCGATCGCTTCGTCGCACGCCTCGACTGCCCCGTCGCCCCCGAGCTGCTGCGCCTCTGAGGCGTCGAGTCAGTACGGGCCGTCGCAGCAGGAGTCGCGCCATCCGCACTCGGGGCACTTGTAGTGCGCGTGCTCTTCGCGCATCTGGGCACCGCACTGGAGGCACGTCGTCGACAGATCGGCAGGGGCGGGCACCTGGCGGGGCTGCTCGGACACTCACGCCTCCAGTGCGAGGGTCGGACCGGCGTCGGCGTCGCTCTCGTCGAGGGCCTGGGCTCGGCGGAGGTCGTCGATGCGGTCGAGCTCACGGTCGAGCTGGCGACGGCGCGTGCCGACGAGCTCGTCGTAGTCGCGCCGTGCCGTGTTCAGCGACCGGTCGAGCTTGTCCATCTTCTCGACGAACGCACTCCACTGCTTCGCGAACGCGCCGAGCCGCGTCAGGATCTCCGCCGACGTGCGCTCGACGCGGAAGTTGTCGACCGCCTGGCGCACGACCGCGAGCACGGCGTACAGCGTGAGCGGCGAGCAGAAGACCAGCTTCTGGCTCAGCGCGTCGTCGAGGATCGTGCGGTCCTGCTCGTGGATGAACGAGTACAGCGCCTCGTTCGGGATGAACAGGAGCACGCAGTCGACCGAGTCCCCCGCCCCGGTGGTGGTGGGCGCGTCGCTGTAGCCGCGGCTCGCGAGCGTCTTGACGTGGCCGCGCACGTCTCGGAGGAAGTCGTCACGCGCGCGCCGTTGCTCGAGGTCACCGTCGGCCTCGAGGTAGCGCAGGTAGTTGTCGAGCGGGAACTTCACGTCCATGTGCAGCGAGAGCCCGTCGGGCAAGAAGAACGTGAAGTCGGGGACGCCGGCCTCGATCGCGCGCTGCTTGCGGTAGTTGACCCCCTCGACGAACCCGTGGAGGCGCAGCACGTCGTCGGCCATCCGCTCGCCCCACTGGCCTCGCGCCTTCGTGCTCGACAGCGCTTGGCGCAGCCCTTGCGTCGTCTCCGCGAGCAGGCTCATCTGCTCGTGGGAGCGCTGGATCGCGCCGGTGAGCTCGCCGAACTTCGTCTGGCGGTCCCGTTCGAGCTCGCGGACGAGCTCTTGGACCTGCGCCATCTCGTCGGCCATCGTGCGGCCCATCGCGTCGAGGGTGTCGTCGATCGACGACTTCTTGCCCGCGAGCTCCTGCGCCGCCCGGGCCGTCTCGGCCGAGAAGCGGTGCTGGGTCTCAGCCAGCAGCCGCTGCATCTCCTGTCGGTGCTCGGCCGACGCCCGCTGCTCGGCCTCGAGGCGGTCGAGCGCCTCGCTCGTCAGCGCGCCGGTGCGTGCACGCCCTCGCAGCACCAGCCACGCGACGCCTCCGGCCACGGCCGCCCCCGCCAGGATGCCCACGATGATCTCCATGGACCGAGGGTCGCACGGGGGTGAGACAGGCTCGCGGATGGTCGAGAAGTGCCTCTGACCTGCGATCTCGCGCCCCGATGGCCCCCCGAGCGGGAATGCCGGCTCGCCGGGAGCGACGCGACGGGGCGCTCAGGCGTCGCCGATCGCGTACACGAAGCCGCCGCGGGTGCCGACGTAGATCCGGCCCTTCCAGACCGCGGGCGTCGACTCGATGCAGCTGCCCAGGGGGACCTGCCACACCTCCGGCGGGTCGATCACCGTGTTGCTCACGTCGTAGGCGTGCAGGACGCCGTCGCAGTCGCCCTGGAGCCACACGTTGTCGACGATCACCGGGGAGCCCATCAGCGGCGCGGTGAGGCGCTTCTCGAACCGGACCGCTCCGGTGTTGCGATCGACGCCGATCGCGCGCCCGGTGTAGGTGGTGTAGATCACCAGGTCGCCGACGATGCCGGGGGTCGAGAAGCTCCCCGCCTTGGCCTCCCCCTCGTCGTGCTGGGACCACAGCAGCGGTGCGTCGGGCACTGCGGGGTCGAGCTTCCACATCTGCCCGACGACAGCGGCCTGGGCGTTGTGTCGCTCCCATTCCGAGCCGCCGTAGAGCATCCCGAGCTCGTCGACCGCGATCGAGCCGTCGGTGTCGTCACCCGTCCAGAACCGGAAGATGCGGGTCGGCGTCCCACCCGCGAGCAGCGGCGCGATGTCCCAGCCCTGCACGAGGCCACCGGAGTTCGCGAAGTAGAGCGTGTTGCCGGAGATGGCCACGGACATCTCGATCGAGACCTCGGAGCCCGCGTTCGCGAGGAGCTCGTCATCCCACCCGGGCGTGTTCCAGACGAGCTGGGGCGCCACGGTCACGAGCCCGTCCTCGCCCATCGCGCGGTTGAGCTTCACGACGTGCATCTGGCTGTTCTCGCCGCCCTCGAACAGGTAGTCCTCGAGGATCAGCCCGCTCGAGTCCCAGTCGTCGTTCCACTTCGTCGGCTGCACGTCCTCGGCGTTGATCTTCCAGAGCTCGGTCGCCTGCGGACGGTCGATCGCGAGCACGCGGTAGTAGCCGTCGCGCGAGCCGGAGTAGACGAGCGGGAAGCCGTCGGGGTCGACCGTCACCGACCCCTTGATGATGTCGCCTGTCGGGAACGGCGGGAGGATGTCCTGGCCGGTCGCGGCGTCGACGAAGTGGACGGCTCGGTCGTACGCGCCGAAGACGACCCACGTGCGGCCGTCGCGCTCGAAGACCGCCGGCTGCCCGGTCCATCCGGTGCCGCACCAGTTGGTCGTCTCGCCGCGGTCCTCCGACAGCGAGCACATCGCGGAGCCGGGGTACTGCCAGATGGTGTGCGGAGCAGCCGGGATCGGGCCCTGGCCGTAGTAGGTGCGCGTCGGGTTGCCTCGGAACGTGAGCAGGCCCTCCGTCGTCGCCTCGTAGTACGGCTGGAACGACGACTCGGGATCGACCCAGCCCGTGTACGGCGGCTTCGTCGTGGTCGTCGTCTCGGGCGGCTGCTTCGTCGTCGTGCGCGACGTCTGCGCAGCCTCGGTGCGCTCGGAGTCGGTGCGGGTGACCGCGTAGGCGCCCACGCCGACGGCGGCGATGACGATCGCGACGCCCAGCGCCAGGAGGACGGTTCGGCGCCGCCGCGCCCGTCTCCGCCGAGCCGCGGCCCTCCGGCTGCTCTGCTCCCCCCCGACCGCAGGGCGTGCTGGCACCGAGTCAGCGTAGCGGCGCGGCGCGCGAGCTCCGGGTCAGGACGCGGCGCGCGTGGCGACCGGCTCGCTCGCTCACTCGGCCACTCGCTGCACACCTCTCCCACTCCGAGGACGCGCGAGCATGAGCCCCATGTCCCGGCGGGACCGCTCCGGTCACGACTCGCTCCCCCTCGAGCTGGGCGCCGTCTCGAACGCGGAGACGCCACCGATCCCACCCACGCCTGCGATGCGCGAGGCCGCCCGGCGGGCCCGCGACCTGATCGACACGCAGGCTCGGCGGC
>Ga0315534_1002358_pt1 | contig 12727 bp, 14 predicted proteins | sample SalMarSW160240MG_FD_203094 | JGI IMG/M metagenome (GOLD analysis project Ga0315534, IMG submission 203094) | Salt marsh sediment microbial communities from the Plum Island Ecosystem LTER, Massachusetts, United States - Salt Marsh Sediment SW1602-40 ... | reverse complement strand
CCGGCGGGTCGGTCTCGCCGTGTCGTTGATCTTCATCGGCCTCGTGCTGGCAGGTCTCGCCCTCAAGATCCGACAGATCGGCGGGCGTAGCTGAGTTTCGTCACGGAACGGTGGCACACGTCCACCTATCATTCTGACAATGCAACAACGTGGAACGCGGCACCCGTGTGATGTTGTGAAACGGCAGAGCAGATTCCACGTCTGCCAATGTGATGTGCGGGTCGAGGCGAGACCCAAAAAAGCGAGCAGAAAAACCAATTTCAGAACATCACCGAGTGATACCTGGCGCCCCCGAGGAGGTGAACTTTGTGTCGAGTCGTGGCGGTCCTCTTGAGCGTCGCCTTGATGTGTGCGGCGGTGGCGTCGCGTTCAGCCGATGCGCTGGTGGGCGCATCCGCCCCGGACGAGCGTCAAAGGCAGTCGATTGTCATCGCCATTCCGGTTGACTACGAGAGTCAGATACCAGGTGCACTCATCCTGGCTGAGAGCGTTCGGACATTTGCCGGGGAGCTGAGAGACGTGCCCGTGCGCATCTTCATCCCTTCCGGGCTCGCGCAGGCGATCGCGGGGCGGAAGGAGAGGCTCGCCAGCCTCAACGTCGAGCTTTCGGAGGTGGTTGTGCCCGATGAAGCCTTCAGCTACATCTTGGGGGCGAAGCCGTTTCTGGCCGCGCAGGCGGAGCGGGAAGCTGGAGGCGCCGACGTTGTGGCGATCCTGGCGCCCAACACCATCATGCTGCAACCCCCGACCGCTTTCGTTCTCCCCCAAGGCGTTGCGCTGGGCTACAGCACGGTCCACCATCAGAACATCGGTTCCCTGGCATCGGAACCATTGGACGGCTTTTGGGGTCGCCTGTACCAGGTGTTGAATGTCTCCGACCAGGAAGTGTTCACCAACGAAACCCTGGCCGACAAGGTCACTGTCCGTTTCTATTTCAACGCCGGCAGCTTCGTGGTCAGGCCTGAGGAGTGGCTCCTGCAGGCGTGGGCGACGGCGTTCCAGAAGCTCATCGGCGATTCGGCAGTGGCGGAGCTCTGTGCGAACGGCCCCAGGAACGTTTTTTTGCACCAGGCGGCGCTGGCGGGAGTCGCCCTGACGCGACTGCGGCCGTCACAGACGGTTGAGTTGCCCGACGCCTACAGCTATCCGCTCTTCTTCGAGCGATTTCATGGTGGTCTCCTGACGTTTGACTCCCTCGAGAACGTGGTGACGATGCGCTATGAGTTTCGCGTCGAGGACCTTCCGGTTGGGTGGGAGGCGCAGGTCAACGGCCCGACCGAAGTGATTGCATGGATCTCAGAGCGGCTGGCGGGATACGGAGCTGATTCCAGGTGACCGGGAAACCATGGGTGCCACCAATCAAATTGGCACCCATGCCATCATGCGAAGTCATCAAGTGATACGTGGCACCCGTGTGCGGCACCCTTGGGAGATGTGCTATACGGACGGAGAGCCAGGAAGGGTCCGACCGTGCCGTTTGACTACTACAGAAATCTGACGCCCAAACAGCGTAAGGCGTACCGTGAAAGCGATCGTATCGCCCACGTGGAATTGGGTGATCCGACGCAGTTGCAAGGTGCGGTGACCGCGCTGCGGAACGCACTGTCGGCCGGTGATCGGCGTCGGGTGCAGCGGGCCTGCGTGGCTGTGGCCCGGGGCGTGTGCGATGACCTGGGCATCAGCCGTGTGCGTGTGCGAGTCGGCGGTCGTCGGCCGACGGACGCCGACGGCGGGGAGCTCTTCGGGCTTTGCTCCTGGGAGGAAGAGAAGACCAAGGGCGCGCTGGTGGAGGTGTGGATGCGCACGGCCAAGCGAGGTCAGGTGGTGGCCTTCAAGACCCTGCTGCGCACCCTGATCCACGAGCTGTGTCACCACCTGGACTACGAGCTGCATGGCTTGGACAACACCTTCCATACGGAGGGCTTCTTCCGACGCGAGTCGTCGATCATGCGCCAGCTTGTCGACCTGCCCGCCGCCCCCGAGCCGGAGCCAAAGCCCGAGCCGGAATCCAAGGGCCAGCTCGGTTTCAACTTTTAGACCTGTATTGGGGCGGCCACAGCCGCGTGCCAAGGTGGGGAAGGGGTGAGCGTTCGTGGGTATTCAAACAAATGTGTACGTGGAAACGCACCTGGCTCAGAAGATCTTCAGCGTCAGGAAACGCTCACCGAACGTAGCCGCGACCCGAATCGCCACGACCGCATCTTCACCAGTGTGCTCCGGCCCTCGCTCAGCGTGCACCGCCCCACCGCACCCGACGGATCAGCCGTAGTCGTCGCCCCGGGCGGGAGCTATCAAAGGATCGTGATCGACAAGGAAGGCCGGGACATCGCCGAGTGGCTGAACGGTCTCGGGGTGACCGCCTTCGTTCTGAAGTACCGCTTGCCGGGTGAGGGGCACGCCGCGCCGGCCGACGTACCGCTCCAGGATGTCCAACGCGCGATGCGCGTCCTGCGCAGCCGGGCGAAAACGCTGGGCATCGGTGCGGGCACCTCCAACATTTCGCCTACAATCACCCATGTTTAGGAGGCAGACGATGGAGTATGTCAATCTCGGCAAAACCGGCCTCAAAGTGTCCCGAATCTGTTTGGGCGCAATGACCTACGGCACCCCTCAGTGGCGTGACTGGGTGTTGTCGGAAGATGAGAGCCGCCCCATCATCAAACGGGCACTGGAGTTGGGTATCAATTTTTTTGATACAGCCGATATGTATTCACTGGGAGTCAGTGAGGAAGTGTTGGGTCGTGCACTCCGGGACTATGGCCAGCGAAAAGACGTGATCATAGCGACCAAGGTTTATTGGCCCACCGGCGATGGTCCGAATGATCGTGGTCTGTCTCGCAAGCATATTCTCGACTCCATTGATGCCTCACTGCGGCGATTGGAGACCGACTGCGTGGATGTCTATTACATCCACCGTTGGGATTACGAAACCCCGATTGAAGAAACACTGGCGACGCTTGATGATCTCGTACGAATGGGAAAGGTGCGTTACCTGGGCGCATCCAGTATGCATGCGTGGCAATTCATGAAGGCTCTGGGCCTGGCCGACCAACACGGGTGGAGTCGCTTTGTGGTGATGCAAAATCACTACAACCTCATTCACCGAGAGGAAGAGCGGGACATGATGCCGCTGTGTCGCGCAGAAGGAATCGGTGTGGTGCCGTGGAGTCCGATGGCCCGGGGTTTTCTGGCCGGAAACCGTAAACCGGGTGAGCGCGGCGTCACCACCCGCGACACGAGCGATCAAATGGCTCACGATTATTACTTCCAAGACACCGATTTTGAAATCCTGGAGAGGGTGGTGAAATTGGCCGGAGAGAAAGGTGTGAAACCAGCGCAGATTGCCCTGGCCTGGTTGCTCCACCAGCCCGCTGTCACCGCGCCGGTGATCGGGGCGAGCAAAATGAACCAATTGGAAGAAGCGGTTGAGGCGTTGGATGTCAGGCTCTCGCCCGAAGAAAATGCCTATTTGGAGGAACTTTACGTGCCGCGTCCTGTTCTCGAGTACGAGTGAGAGAATACAGATTTCGGACGAGTTCTTTCGAATTCAGATGAAGTGAGTATCACGAAAATGCAGAGTCCACAGGGGTGGGCTGAGCCCGAGCAGAAACTTGAGTTCAATGAATATACGATACGTTCAAGGGCACTCTGATGACTCGCTGGAAGGCTCGATCACGACGTTCTGCAGCGGGAGATCCTCCACGTGCTCGAGGACGCTGCCCCCGCTGACCGCGAGGAAGGAGCTGTCCCGCATCACGAACCCGCGCACCGGCGCTCCCGGGAGTCCGCGCACGAATAAAGCGTACCGCGCCCAGCGAACGGTCAAGCGCTCGACGAGGATGTTGCGGACGACCGGCACGAAGGGGCCGGCCGCGCCCTCCTCGTACTGCATGTTGATATCGATGGCCGAGCCGGTTTCGCCGATCTCGACGTCGCGAACGAACACGTTTTCGATCACGCCGCCACGCACCGAGTTGGTCTTGATTCGGATCCCGCGGTCAAGATCGGGGCTGCTCATCTCGGTCTGCTCGACGAAGACGTCCCGCACGCTTCCGCTCACCTCGCTGCCGGCGGTCACGCCGCCGTGCGCCGCTTGCATCCGGCACCCCGGATCACGATGCACTCGGAGGGGGCGGCGAGCCGTCGGCCGTCGGCATTGCGCCCCGACTTGATGGCGATGCGGTCGTCTCCGGTGTCGAAGAGACAGTCCTCGATCAGGACGTCGGTCGACGACTCCGGGTTGCAGCCGTCGTTGTTGGGGCCGGCGGAGACGACTCTGACGCCACGGACGATGACGTTGTGCGAGAGGACCGGGTGGATGGCCCACATCGGGGCGTTCGTAATCGTGATGCCCTCGATCAGGACGTTGTCGCAGCGATAGGTCTGGAGGAACGACGGCCGCAGGTAGTGGCCGGCGCCGTACACCCGCTCGGCGACCGGGACGCCGGCCTCGGCCTGGGCGAACGGCCGATCGCGATCGGGGAACGTTGGTGCGCTGATTCCGGCGAGGATGCCGGGCAGTCGCTCCCAGGGGTCTGAGGGTGCGGGGGCCGGCCCCTCGCCGTAGGTGTGGACGCTCAGGAAGGCAGTGACCAACAGGAGCCCGGCGATCAGCCCCACCCGACCGGGTTCTCCACGCCTTCTCAGTACCGAGGTTTTGAACTCCGAGTTCTGTGTCACGCGACCGATTATAGATAGGGACATCGATCGGGCCAGCTTTCATACGGCGAAAAGCGCTCCCTGAACTATCCGTGTCGAGTAACAGCTCTGGCCAAGCGACAGGTAGGTTCCGTCGAGCTGATGAACCGTCGATCGGTAGTCTCTTGCATGTTCTTCTGACCAGAAGAAAACGCATTTCCGTCAGTATCCGTCGATGATCGTTGGATCTTTGAATGCGCTCCAGTCGACGGCGGGCTCGAAGACCAGAGGGCTCGGTCCGCCTTTTTCGATTCGGTAGTTCAACTCACTGTCAACAACGATTTCCATCGCTTCGCCACAGTGGGCACAGGTGCTTTTGATTTCCACCTCGAGGGGAGTCTTCCGCAGATGCCCTTGCACGAAGGGCGTCGCTATCGCGTCTTCCGCTCAGGCTGCGTCGAGTCGCTCGCCTGTGCCGAACACCAAATGGTGTCCCGTCTCCTCTGCCGTCACCGGAAAAGCCCACGACACCTCTGCACCGTTGCCACGAACGAGAAAGAACAGGTTCTTCTCGAGATCTTCCACGATGCTCTTCGTGCGTGACCTGGTCAAATGCAGCGCGTGTGAAATTTCGGCCAACGAAATCGGCCGGCCCAGTCGCGGAAGTTCTCGCACGACAAAGTTCCGAACCAAATGATGTTCGTGAGACATGAACTCCAAACGCTGGCTGATTTTCTTCGGAGCCGAAATCAACTCGTGTTGCCAATCGCTGCGAGGAATGTTGATGATCGTTTCTCCTCGGCCTATCAATACTCCGTCGTTCATTGATTCTCTCTCCAGTCGTGTCTTTTCTTGACCTTCTATCCTCGCTCCTGCAGGCGGTGGCTCGCCTCGGCGTCCAGCTCCAGGCCGTAAATCCGCTTGATATCCGCAATACGGCTGAGCGACTCTTCGCCGAACGGGCATTTCCCGTCAAAAGCGTGCAACACGATGCCCTCCAACAAATCCCCCAGGGTGATGTCGTAATACTCGGCGATCGCCTTGAGCACCTTGAGAAGCCTCTTTTCGAGGCGCACACCGGTCTGCACCCTTTCAACCAGAAATGTCTTTTTCTTTTCCTCTTTCTTCTGTTGAGCCACGGAAGCCTCCATGTGTTGTCACGAATGTTACCAAAGTATCTTGGTAATATTATACATGGATACCAATCATGTCAAGAATTGAAAACGCCGCTGGGCGGGTCTTCGATGGAGAATCTGCTCTACAATTCAACAATTGTGTACGTCGCACCCATGATGAAAAGCGCTGGTGACCCGTAGCGGAGGTGGACTTGTCCGGAATCTAGCCGTCCAAGATGAACCATGGCTGACCCCGTCATCCGCTTTTGCCGCCTCGCAGGTGGCACCCGGGTCGCGTACTCCACACACGGTTCGGGTCCACTGTTGGTGTGCCCGGCGTGGTGGGTCTCGCACCTGGAAAGGGATTGGAAGCAACCGACGTTTCGCCACTTCTTCTCCACGCTCGCGCAGCACCGGACGGTTGTCCGCTACGACCGTCCCGGTGTCGGCCTCAGCAGCCGCGACCGACACGACTTCACCCAGGAAACCGAGGTCGAGGTCCTCGACGCCATCTTGGGTGGTCTCGCCAAACCCTCCGTCGATCTCCTGGCCTTTTCCTGCGCCGCTCCCGTAGCCCTCGCCTGGGCAGCAGCCAACCCAGGACGCGTCCAAAAGCTGGTGTTCGTCGGGGCCTACGCGTGCGGCTCCGACCTGGGTGCCGACAACATCCGCGACGCCCTGATGGCGTTGGTTCAGGCCCACTGGGGCATGGGCGCCGCTACCATCAATCGCCTGTTCTCCCCGGATCTTTCCAGTGAGGATGCGCGCTCCTACGGACGCGATCAGTTGGCTTCAGCCTCGGCAGAAACGGCGGCCAGGCTCCTGGGCCTGAGCTTTGCCATGGATGCCCGGGAGGCCGCAGCGAGCGTCAGCTGTCCGGCGCTCGTGATCCACAGGAAAGGAGACCACACCGTCCGCTTCGAGGCGGGCCGGGAGCTGGCCGCTGGCCTGCCCAACGCGACATTCCTGCCCCTTCCTGGCGGCGCCCATCTGCCTTGGCTTGGCGATGCTGAGCCCATACTATCGGCGATACTGACCTTCCTGAATGAGACACCAGCGGCGGACGTTCCCGCGATCCAGCCCACCTGGAAGCGCACGGGCGACATTTGGACCATTCGCTTCGACGAACGAACCATTCACGTGAAACATGTGAAAGGGCTGGCCGATTTGGCCATCCTCCTGGGCCGACCAGGCCAATCGGTCGAGGCCCTCGATCTCTACGCCGGGCCAGAGGCACCACGTTCGTCAGCTCTCGAGCCCGTCGTCGACCGGCAGGCCCTGGTCGCCTTCCGATCGCGGCTGACCGAGTTGGCCGGGGAGTTGGAGCTGGCCGAGCAACGTGGCGACGTCGCGTGGTCCGAACGGGTGCAGGCGGAGAAAGAGGCGCTTCTAGAGCATCTCCAACAAATCACGGGACTTGGAGGCCGGGTGCGGACGGCAGCGTCTCCTGCTGAGCGAGCGCGCAAGGCCGTCTCAGCGAGGATTCGAGACGCCATCACCAAGATCGGTCGCCACGATCCGGACTTAGCAACCCACCTGACAGCCGCGGTCTCGACGGGAGCCACCTGCATGTATCAGCCCGAACGGCCGGTTTCCTGGAACACCTGAACGCTGCCAGAACCGATCTGGCGCCCTGCCAGACGAAAACTGGCGCCTAAGGGGTAGTAACAGGAGGCAGCTCTCATGCAAGAGACCATCGACATCGCCACCCTCGCCGCCCACTGCAACGCACTCCGCAATAACCAGAGGGCACTTCGCAAGCGATACCGCGTTGACGCCCCCGGGGAAGCTCTTGTAACCGACACGGCAACCTCGGTGGCGAAAGCCGGCGATTCTCCGATGTGGGGATCGGTTCAGATCGGCGCCCCCGACTTTGGCGTCACCGCCCCTGTGGGCGTGCACCGCGCGGTTGGAGGAAGGCACGATCTTCCGGTACCCGGCGATATCCTGTGCGCGGCACTGGTGGCCTGTGTGGACACCACCATTCGAATCCTCTCCAACAATCTCGGAATTCCGCTGGCGTCCCTCGAGGTGGATGTTCAGGCAGACTGCGACGTGCGCGGCACGCTGCTCGTAGACCCCTCGGTTCGAGTTGGTTTCAATATGATGCGAGTCAGCGTCAAGGCCGTGCCCGACCCCGGTGTGACTCCCAAGCAGGTTGAAGGGCTGGTGCAGATGGCCGAAAATTGCTGTGTCGTCCTGCACACGTTGAAAAACGGCGTCGACGTGGCCTTCCAGCTGGACGCCGGGGAAGAGGCCGGCGCCGCCTAGCGGGTCTGATCATGAAAAAGATGATCACTCGATCTTGAGTGGTATCGAACTCCAAAGGAATCGAGGAGGTACAGGTTGTTGTATCCAATGGTCTTGATGGCTTTGCTGACGTTTATTGTCGGCCTTTTCGCCGCGTCGGCCAGGTTTTTCGGCGTCCGCAGTGGTGAAGTCAAGTTCAAGTACTTCAAGCTCATGCAGGGGCAGGAAGTCCCAGATAGAGTTACTGTAACGACTCGCTGTTTCAACAATATGTTCGAGGTGCCTGTACTTTTCTACGTGGCGTGTACTCTTTTTATCAGCCTTGGTGTTGAGAGTCTGCCAGGGCTTGTATTGGCATGGCTGTTTGTTGCCCTGAGATATCTGCAGGCTTTTGTACACCTCACTTACAACCATTTTCTCCACCGGATGATGGCTTTTTGGATGTCATTCATTTGTGTCTTGCTGTTGTGGGTGAACCTGGTTCTTCAGCAGAAATAGGCAGACCTATCCGTGCCAGATGAGACGCTTCCGTCGATGTTTGAGTCATCCTAACGAAGCGCCCCCGCCAATGTCGGCTCGAGCTTCTCGAGCTGCTCACAGGCGCGGGGGCCGAGCGCCTTGGCCACCGATCCATCGGTGCCGGTGCGGAGCAGGAACGCGAGGTGCCGCAGCCCGTGGGCAAGAGGGTCGAGCTCGCCGATCTCGGGTGGCCGCGGGTGGAGCGGATTGGTGGGACCGGGCGGTACGAGCGCGGGGAGCGAACGCGCACCGGGCGCGAGGGTGCCGTCCCCGGCCCACGCCACGTAGGTCAGCACGATCCGGCCGTCGGGCTCCCAGCGCCAGCTCGTCGAGTGAATCAGCCTGAGCTCGCCGGTTGCCTCCGCGGCAAGCTCACGCGCCCGTTGATCCGGGTTGAGGCCACCGACGAGCGCACCCTCCGAGCGCGTGAACACAAGCCCCTCGTGGTTCGTGTCGGCGACGGCGACAGTGAAAACCTCCACGGTGACACCGGTCTGCGGCGGTTCGTCCGCTGCGGTGCTTGCCGCCGTAACCAGCAGCACGGCCGCGAGCAGCACCTCAACTCTCACTGCAGCCTCACACCGACTGTGAACAGGAAATTGAAGCCGGGGTCCTGGAACTGCCACGGCATCTCGTAGCGGTCATCGAAAAGGTTGTTGAGGTCCAGGGCGATGACTACCTCTGCGCCCGCGCCGGCATCGACCGCCGCCTGCGCCCGCAGCGCGGGGATGACGTAGTCGCCAAAAGATCTGCGGCCCGCCGGCGACGAGCTGTCGTAGTAGGTGCCCACAGCGCGCAGGTACGGCGAGATGACGAAACCGTGGGGAAGCTGGAAGCTCGCCCCGAGGTTGGCCATCCAGTCCGGGACGAACGGGATCTCGGCGCCGCTTTGATCCGGATCGAGGGGGTTGTCAATCTCGGAGCTGGTGTAGGTGGCGTTGGCAAACCAGCTGATGGTGGGGCTCAGTGCGTGATCGAAAGCCAGCTCGATACCGTGCGAGGTTGCGTTGCCGGCGTTGATGGAACGGGTCTGCGATGGGTCTTGACTCACCACGTTGTCCACGATCACGTCGTCGATTCGGTTCCAGAAGCCCCGAACCCCGAGCCGACCGGTCGCCAGGGCCATGAGGTCAAGGCCAAGGTCCATCCCGAGCCCGCTTTCCGGTTGCAGGTCGGGGTTTGGGAGCTGTCCGTGGCGTCCGGGAACTCCGAGGTCGTCCAACGCAAGTGTCCCGCCGACGGCCTTCGGAGTCGGCGCCACGAAGCTCGTTCCGGCGTTGGCGAACACACCCGCTGTCGGCGACAGGTTCCAGCGCACCCCGGCGCTCCACAGCCCTTTGGACCAGGAGGCGTTGTCGATCCCGGGGGCGGCGCCCCCGAGCAACTCGTACGACTGCTCGCTGGCGCTCCACCGCAGCCCGCCTCGCAACACCCAGGCGCCCAGGGTGACCCGTTGTTCGGCGAACACGCCGTACGCCGACGCCTTCGCGTCGTTGCCGGTGGATTGCACGCCGTCCACCTCGCCGTAGGTCCGATAGGCGGCGGCCTGAGCGTCGGCGCCGACGGTGAGCTGCCCCGTTGTCGACTGCGTCCACGTGACGGTGACGTCGGCCGGGTAGACCGCCTGCTCCACCCCATCGTGCTCGCGCAGCGCCAGGCTGTCCGGATAGAGGTCCTCGCCCCAGCGGCGGTCATAGGTTCGCAAGCCGGCCATGATCCGCAAATCGACCGCCCGGCTGACCCGGTTGCGATAGGCCGCGTTGACGGTGCCGTACTCGTGTTTGTAGTCGCGGTTCGGCCGGCCCACATCACCGCTGTGGCCGGTGTAGTCGACAAAGAGTGACACTGACTGGTCGTCGCCGCCGAGATACACGGTGCTCTTGCCGTACAGCCGCAGCTTGGTGTAGGCGGGGTCGTCGAGCATGTTGAGCCAGGAGTTCGGCGCCCCGTAATCGGTATAGTCCGAGCTCTCCCAGGTGCCGCCGAAGAAGTAGTGAAGGGCGCCGTTGTGCCCCTGGCTGTAGGCCTGCGCGACCAGGGTGTTCCACGAGCCGTAGCTCGCCTGCAGCCGGGTGAGCGGCGCCTCGACGCGTTCCCGCAGGATGTAGTTGGTGATGCCCGCGAGCGGAGTCTGGTTGCCGGCGAAGTCCATACCCAGGTAGTTGGAGTACATGACCGCCGCCGGGCCGCGCTGAATTTCGACGCGCTGGAGTGCCAGCGGGTCGATGCTCATACTGTCGATGAAGGAGTCAACGGGCAGACCGTCGAGCAGGAAGCTGTTGTATTTGGGGCCGAGACCGCCGCTGGAGCCCCAGTTGGCGTCGTTGCGCGACAGCGCGCTGACGAAGATCCCCGGCTGGTAGGTCAGCAGCTCCGAGAGGTTTCGGTTCGGCAGCACGGGCAGCTCCGCGATCGCCCGCTCGTCGATGACCCGAACCTGCTGGGTCACCGCCTCCTGCGATTGGGGTGTCTTCGACGACGTGACCGTCACCTCACCGCGGAAGGTCGTCGACACCTCTTCCGCGTCCTCCGCCTCTGGGTGATCGGGCTCGCCGGCAACAGAGCTCGGCCCGAGCTCGGCAATCTGTTCCGCCGAGACCTCGGCGGAAGAGGCTCCCGGGAGGAGCAGCAGAGCGATCGGAACGACGAGGTGTAGCGGGTGGATTCTCATGGTCATTCCTCCAGTCCGTGATGGTGGTGACCTCCGGTAGCCGTCGACGGGCCTGAACCTTCGCCGTGCTCGTGACCTCGCCACAAACCGGCCGAGCTGAGAACCAGCTCGCCGTGCTTGACGCCCCGCAGCCCGATCAGCTGATCGGCGTACTGGCGGAGCACCGCCGGCTCGCCCTGCAGGACCTGAACCTCCAGACACAGCCGCTGATCGAGGTGCACGTGCAGGGTGGACAAGACGCGGGCGTGGTGGTGGTGGCCCGCCCCGACCAGGCGTTCTGTGAGCTCGCGTTGCTCGTGGTCATACAGCAACGTTAGGCTCGCCACCGCCTCCCCCTCCTCGTGCTCGATCCGGTCCTCGATGAGTCGGCGTCTGACGAGGTCGCGAATGGCTTCGGAGCGGTTGCCGAGCCGTCGGTGTTCGAGGAGCTCGTCGAAGTCCTCGAGCAACTCCGTCTCAATAGCGATGCTGATTCGTTCCATTATTCCTCAATCTCCAGCGAGTTAATACTTTTCCAAAATTTGTAATACGACGTCTTCTGAGCCGTGTCAAGCCCAAACACACAGGTCGGAGGGTCTCGGGATGGGTGTGGATGGATTCGCGAATTCACCTTCCGAAGATCCTCGGATCTGGTACCGATTCAATTATCAAATGTGTGTGGCGCCCGTGGGGCACCTGGCACCCATGTTGCGCGAGCGGGCGCTGAGGTTTAGGCTCGGTGCGGGAAAGTGGAGGAGGGTAGGTGGAGGGAGACGTCGTCAGCGCGCTCGGTCTTATCGTCCTTGGTTTCGGCACCGGGGCCTACGGCACGTTGATCGGGGCCGGCGGTGGTTTCGTCCTGGTCCCGATCCTGCTCCTGCTCTACCCGCACGATGGCCCCCACCTGATCACCAGCATCTCGCTCGCGGTGGTGTTCTTCAACGCGGCTTCGGGCAGCGAGGCGTACGCCAGGATGGGCCGCGTCGACTATCGGTCCGGGCTGCTGTTTGCGATTGCGACCATCCCGGGGGCGGTTCTCGGGGCTCTCACTACGAGCCTGCTCCCGCGGAGTCTGTTCGACATTACATTTGGCGTACTGCTCGTCGCCGCCTCGACCTACCTCGTGTGGCGCAGCGCTCGGCCGAACGAAAGCGCCGGACGGGACGGACAAGGCTCCACTACACGCCGACTGATCGAGGCCGACGGTACTGAGCACACCTACTCTTTCAGCGTTCCGCTCGGCATGTTTCTGAGCCTTTTCGTGGGTTACCTATCGAGCCTGTTCGGAATTGGCGGCGGCATCATCCACGTGCCGCTGCTGACCTCACTGCTCCATTTCCCGGTCCACATCGCCACCGCGACCTCCCACTTCATCCTCGCTATCATGGCTCTCGCAGGCACCGTCACCCACATTGCAACCGGGACCTTCGCCCAAGGAGTTCACCGGACTATCTACCTCAGCATCGGCGTGTTGATTGGAGCTCAGGTCGGAGCGAAGCTGTCCAACCGGTTGAGCGGGGTGTGGATCATCCGTAGTCTCGCGATCGCCCTGGGG
>Ga0315534_1002356_pt1 | contig 12733 bp, 9 predicted proteins | sample SalMarSW160240MG_FD_203094 | JGI IMG/M metagenome (GOLD analysis project Ga0315534, IMG submission 203094) | Salt marsh sediment microbial communities from the Plum Island Ecosystem LTER, Massachusetts, United States - Salt Marsh Sediment SW1602-40 ... | reverse complement strand
TTGGTACCCGTTGATTATTGATTTCAAGGTCCTGTCACCGGAGGGATGTTATTCTGTTATTGCCTTTATCAAGGGTTGTATATAGGGTTCATAATGTTTCCAGCGCCCTACAGATTTGTTGTATATCGGCTGGCGAACCTGATCATAGCTGGCGGTAGGAACCACGCGTTCATTGGTATAAAAGTTTAAACAGGCCTCGTTCCAGGGCAGATCCAGAAACTCCAGCATCCGTCTTGTCTGGCTTTCCTGGTTAGCAACGAGTTCCTCGTACCGGATTGTGAAAACAGTCCTGTTGATTACTTTGTCCCAGTGATCCATCAGTTTCCTGTATTGCCTGTAATAAGCGCCCAGGGTTTCCAGGTTATAGGCATACTCATGTCCCTGGTTGAAATCCTGAAAAAAACAGGAAACACATGTATCTATTGGATCTCGCTGGCAATGTATGATGTGCGCTTGCGGGAATAATATGGATATCAGGCCAAGGAGGAGAAAGTTCTGTGGCATTTTGTTCGTCACATACCGGCTTGTTGGGGAAATTTCAACAAGCCGGTCGAGATAACGTTGTGCAATGGTATTGCAAATATCACTCGTAAGGTCGTCTAGATAATTCGGGAAAGGATTGCGTGAATCAACGAGGTCCGAGATATCCGTCATGAGCCTGGTTATTTCATAAAGTTCACCGGCGGCACCAACATCAGGATGACTCGCAAGAATCTGTTCAACCAGGCTGGTACCGGACCGCGGCATGCCGATTATGAAGATCGCAGAATCCGTTGGTATTGTTGAGACTGGTGTTTTTTCAAGTGCATCTGCAGAAAACTTGTTGATGATATCATCAACGGCCTTCGCAAACATCGCGATATCAAACGTTCGACCATTAACCGTGTTCGCCTGAAGATAGTGACTGAAGGATTTACTGTAGTCGGCATTATTGTCATATAGTTTACCCAGACAAAAATGAATATTGCTTAATACCTCTTGTTGTAACCTGTTTTGATTGTTTTCCAGGATTGTTTCCAGCCTGTCGATAGCGTCATTGCGCAGGCCAACTTCAGTGCAGACACCGGAGTATGCGATCGCAATATTTGGATTATCCGGATATTGCGTTATTAACGGCTTGAGCAGTTCCTGGGCCTGTTTCTTATCACCTTTTATTTCCAGCACCTTGGCCTTGGCGGCAATGATCTGTGGGTTCTGTGGCGATAATTCCAGCATGCGGTCATAGCCAGCGTATGCTTCATTGAGCTTTCCTGATCTCACTAATGTAGCATTCAGGTGTTGATGGACTGTCAGGTCGTCAGGTTTGATGTCCAGAACTGCACGAAAGGCCTTTACAGCCTCTTGATACAGTCCAAGCGGGATAAGCGCCTTGGCCAGATTAATGTGTGCCTTTGTAGAGTTCGGTTTTAGTCGAATGACTTGTTCAAAACATTCTCTTGCCTTTGTGAAATTTTCCTGCAACCCGCTAATAATTCCGAGATTAAACCAGGCGTCCGCATCCTGCCGGTTTTTTTTGCAGATTGTCTCAAGCATGACCATAGCCTCAGACAGTTTACCTTGCGCAATGAGTTCTTCCGCCTTTTTCTTTTTATTTCGGGTCAGGATATTTTCTTTTGCCATCTCATCAGCATTTATGTAGTGTTAGCAACCATGCCCATATTATTTATTGCGTATCCAGAGCCGTTACGAACGGCCATACATTCGGCGGTTATATATTCGGGTAAGGGCGTGTCCATATAGCTTATAATAAAGATTTATTCAAGTATAAAAGGTGATGTCCGGTTAATGTTCAGTAATGATATTCTCAACTGGTTTGTGTTTATAGCCATCAATTACACAGTACTGTATTCGTCGATTTGTCTTGCCGGGTACCTGAATAAACAAAATAATAATTCCACGCTTGTTCTTATAACCGCAATCCTTGTTTATTTCTCCCAGCTTACAGTCAGTATCCTGTTTCTTGGTGTCGTGGTGAGTTTTCTCAATGCCTACTCACTGCTCGTATTTAATGCAATCGTATCCGGACTGCTTGTATATCTATTTAATCAATACAGGACACCTGCATGGCAGACACTGTGCGGATTTACCAAGGATATATTATCACAAAGGGACACGACGCTTTACATGATGCTGTTTTTCCTTGTCCTGCAGGTGGTCATTCTGCTGATCAAGATCAGTGTGCTGCCACCCCATATCTGGGATGTCTTTACCTATCATTTACCTCCCGCCGTCGAGTGGTTCCAGCGAGGGGAAATACCATTTGCCATGGATACCGGGGTGCAACGCATCAATTCGCAAGCGCTTGGTTTGACGTTATTGAACTACTGGTTCTTTATATTCTTCGAGGATGATTTTCTGATGGGGCTTCCGCAATTCCTGTGGGCCATGCTGCTGTTGCCGCTAACGTATAACATCATGAGACAGGCCGGGGTCAGTACAACCTGGGCTGTTAAATTTTCATTTTTGATATTTTTTATCCCCATCATCCTGATGCAATCGATTACCAGCAAGGACCAGATCGCCCTGAATGTGGGATTCGTAGCGGCACTCCTGTTCATTTTCAATTATCTGAAAACACGGGACAACCGACAGCTTGTCATCGCTGCAACAGCCTTCGGACTTGTGCTCGGTTACAAGCTTGTTGCGCCTGTTTATATCGCGGTGACCTTGGTCGTAGCCACCTGCCTGTTCTACGCAAATCACAGGGATCTACTGCTTGACAAGGTGGCGCGGCTCAGGTTGTTGAAGACGGTCCTGGTTTCCATGGTTGTGACAGTCGCTATAGGCGGTTACTGGATATTACGAAACATGGCGCTCTATGGGAGGCCCCTGGGATTGATGTCTGCGCATACCCCCCTGGAGACCGGCTCTGCAGGCAAGCATATGCAATCATTGGATTATTTATCGATCGGGAGTCTCTTTGGCCTGGATAAATTCTTGAAGAACATTGAAAATTTTATACCGCGTATATTCGATTACCAGGCGATGTATGGCGCAGATCTGCTCAACATGTCAGGTTTCGGCCCGCAGTTCGTGACTTTTGGCCTGATCGGCCTGGTGACCGCTGTCGCCACGATCTTCATAAAAAAATATCGGACAGATCCGATTAATGTATTCACCTACTCCGGGATTTTATTGCTGTTGGTGTATTTTACATTCTACGGATCGACCAACAACTATCGGTTGTTTATCTTCTTTCCCATAATATTTATTTTCTATGCGGCAATTCTGATCTACAAGGCGGACCTTCTCGGCAATAAGTTATACGCCACGGCCATCAATGTATCCATGTTGGTTATCATCGTGTGGAACATCCTCAACATACTCCCGCCACAATACACTGACAACAGGCTGCTGAAGGAATATATCTCTCTGAAAGCCGAATACAGGACTTCGGCAAACTATACACGGTGGTTTGGTATCTATCATCCCAGCTTTTATCGACTCCTGAAATTCATTCCTCCATCAGAACCTATAGCCTATATTTCGCGATACTTACCCAATTTCCAGGGCGATGTTGCGGATGATACGTGGATCTACCTTTACTACGACAGGAATTGGAAGAGGAAAGTGACCTATTTTGAGCAGGATAAATACCTGGCATGTAACGAGAATCATGCCTGTACAGCCCGGGGTGAACTTAAAAGGGATTTGCTCAAACAGGGCATCTCACTGGTCAGCGTATGCCGGTCCAATCGATGCCTGAATCTGACGGATCCTGATTTTAAGGAATTGGCACCGGGATTCTACTATTTCAATGGTAAAGACAGTGATTAGAGAGCTTAATAGAATCATTCTCCTGTGCATAATGGTTGCACTGCTGGGAGCGTATATTTACCTCAACTCTGATAAGATCAATTTTGCCGCTGGGCAGTACGACATGATTATTCATGCCAAACCGGCGAATGAACTGCAGATTTTTTCAAACGACGAGATGTTTGCAGCATTCCAGGTTCCTTCGTCTGATATTATTGATGCGCCGGGTAAGAGGCAGATCACTTTCTACCCGCTCACGACACAACAGGAAGTGAGGCTCAGAAATGAGCATCGTAAACTTGTTACCCGGATGAACGGCGAGAATATATTGGCCAGATATATTGAGAGACCCGGTTATGTGATCCTTGAAACACCGGAACACAAGCTTTATTTGATCAGCGAGAACTACACGGAAAATATGGCAGCCATTCTGGAAAACGAGCGATTATACAGATGGGGTATTATACACTGCGTCGATGAGCGATTATGTAGACTGTTCAATGTCAATTTCAGTGAGGGTTGGGGGCCATTGAAGGAACCATCATTGAGATCCGATATACCCAGAGGCCGCTGGACATTAGGGCCTGTTACTAGAATGCAACTGGTCTCCAGGGCAGATGTTAAGGTACTCGCAACATTTTATATGCTGACCCCGGCCCCGAACCAGGAAGTTACCATTAAAGGACCGGTGCTGGCCAGGTATCAGATCAGTCTGCAGAATATCAGCAGTGCACCCGTCGACGACATATATTATCCTCAGGTATTTGCCGTGGAATTATTGCTGAGACAGGGCGTGAATGACATTGAAATCGCATATACCCAATGGCTCGATTCATCGTCGGGAAATATGTTGCCATTAGCTGCATTCGTGACAGGAATAGAGATCGGTCACGTTAAATGAAACTTATTATCCAGATACCTTGCTACAACGAGGCGGACACGCTGCATATCACCCTTGCGGCGCTTCCGCGGCAGGTTGAGGGCTTCGACAGGGTGGAGTGGCTGGTCATCGACGACGGGTCGAGTGATGACACTATCAAGGCAGCCAGGGAAAACAAGGTCGATCATGTCGTGTCGTTTACCCAACATCGTGGACTGGCGGCGGCGTTCATGGCCGGACTGGGTACCTGTATACAACTCGGCGCCGATGTGATCGTCAACACCGACGCCGATAACCAGTACAACGCCGATGATATTCCCGGGCTTGTAAGACCGATTCTGGAAGGACAGGCGGACATCGTCATCGGTACGCGCGCCATCGATGAGATCGAACACTTTTCAGCGGTCAAAAAATTCCTGCAAAAACTGGGCAGTTGGGCGGTACGCATCGCCAGCAATACCAATATACCCGATTCGACCAGCGGCTTTCGCGCCGTTAGCCGCGACGCCGCCATGAAGATGAACGTCTTCAACAAATACACCTACACCTTGGAAACCATCATCGAGGCCGGCCAGAAAGGCCTGACCATCACTTCGGTACCCATACGAGTCAATGCAGATTTGAGGCCGTCACGGCTCATCAAGAGCATCCCGTCATATATTCAGCGGTCGATCGTTACAATCATCAGGATCTTCGTCATTTATCGACCATTTCGTTTTTTCATGACCATCGGAGTGGTCATTTTTACCGTCGGATTCCTGATAGGCGCCCGGTTTCTTTACTACTATCTCACCGGAGACGGTGCCGGGCATATCCAATCCCTGATTCTGGCGGCAGTCCTGCTCGGGATGGGTTTCCAGACTATGTTGATTGCGTTTATCGCTGATCTCCTTGCCACCAATCGCATGCTCGTCGAAGACATTCAGGCGACAATCAGGAAGATGAATACCCGGTCGATCAGGATAGACGCCAGAGATGAATGAAACCGTTTCATTCCTGATAGCCGAATTTTTCCATCATGTTAGCGCGATATCTGCAGTATCAGGTAATTTCCGGCATGCTATAGAATTTTATGTCAGGGTCAAGAGTCAAAATGAACTTACAACAAATTCCGGATCCAGAACTAGCTGGATCAGCCTTGAATCAGCGAAACACAAATCTGTTCCCTCCGGGAACAGATTGCATACAATTCGGGCTACCATGCCATGGTAGCAAATACTGCTGATAGCTGATGGACTTTAACAGAATCAAAAACTATTACGATTCGGTTTATAAAGACCAGGGAGAAACCTCATTTCCATTCGACAAGGAACGATATCTGTATTGGTTTGATTTCCTGCCAGTTATGGTCGATCAAGATGCTAAAAGTCTGGATATCGGATGCGGAGTCGGTTTTGCCTGTTCCATGCTTAAGGAAAAACAGTATCAGGTTTACGGCATCGATATATCCGAAGACGCACTCAAGGTGGCCCGGAGACTTGTTCCGCATGGCACCTTTTCTATGGCATCAGAATCAGGCCGTGTCCAATATCCGGATAATACCTTTGATCTGGTCACCTGTTTCGGTGTGCTCGAACACATCCCCGACCCCCTGAACTCCATCAAGGAGTGTTATCGTGTCATCAAGGGAGGACACTATGCCTTGTTTGTGGTCCCCAATAGCTGGAGTCCATACTTCTGGGTCGGAGGCACAGATCAGATATACGAAGTTCCGAGATCCTATCAGGAGTGGTGCAGAATGTTCAGGGCAGCAGGATTTGATATCGTACGAACGGGTAAAGATCCCGGACCAATGTATCAGCATCATCAATCCATGATGACACTGGTCAAGATTTCCATGCATAAGCTGCTTAACCTGTTTCCCATCTATCTCACATATCAGTTCATTTTCCTGCTAAGGAAACAAGCACAGGCGAATTCATGAGGACACTATTATTCAGCACGTCAAGCCTGTGGAACTGCGGTGATGATTTCATCCGCGACGGTGTTACAGAACTCCTACAATTGAAGGACGACGTCCGCGTGTTGTGGTGGAACAGGGGGTTCGGCATGACCCCGACATTCGCCAACAGCCTGAGAACAAATCTTCCGCTAATGGATTATTTTCTCGTTGCTGGTACACCAAAATGGGTCTATAACAACGAAAAGATTTATCTTTACTGCCTCAAGCATGCCGTCCCCCTATCCCTGATCGGTGTCGGGACGCGCGATATCATTAATAACAGGCAACTGAAGCTCATGAAAAGGGTAGCTGGCTCCTCCCTGTGTGAACTGGCATTGGCACGTGATCACATCGCATATAGAACGCTTAAAGATGAACTCGGATTCAAGAACGTAGAGCTTATTCTTGATCCCTGTTTCTTTAAGCAACCTTGTCAGTTTACCAGTACAGAAAAGCAGCACATTCTGGGATGGAGGGAGCAATTCGGACTACTTTACGGCGACCCTTTATTGCCGGTCAGACACCCATTATATGTCGCCTCGGCGGTGCTGAAAAAAATGCTTGGCAACATCGGCCAACGGTTAAATAGAACAGCCTATGATCAATGTTTCAAAGAGATTTATCGTAAACTGCCGACACCTAAATTAGTGGTGGTCCATGACAATCGGGAGGTATCAAAGGCCGAGCGCTTATTCGGCAAGGACCAGGTTTATTACGCATCGGATTATCACGATATGTTCAATATGTTCGCCAGGGCGAAGACATATACAGGTTCACGTATCCACGGCGCTATTCCAGCCATAATCCATGGTGCCTCTATTCGCCTGGTCTATACAAACTCAAAGGCGGTTTTATTGAAGGATTCTACAGATATATTATCAAAATATTACCCTTCGGTTACAAAACACATCCATGTGGATATCGTCGGAGACGTTCAATCTCTTGCAGTCGACATTGATGACAGCGCGACAATGGATCTGGATTCCCTGCGAAAAGGAATTGGAGAGGAGAAAAAGCGTGTCCGAAATATACTGAAAAATGCACCGATTCTGTCACAATATATGTCCAGTTAAAGATACATCCTGCTGAAGGTTTTGGAAGCCTTTATAAATACGCGATGGAAAAAATATTGATTATCTCTGTTTCCGGCATTGGAAACACAATCATGCAAAGCCCTTTCATAAATCACCTCCTGAACCAGAAGGGATATTGCGTGGATATCCTGTTTGGAAACGGTGCAATGGAATGCGTATTCAAGGGAGATGAAAGATTACGAAAGACTTTTGTTCTGCCTCATAAAACCCTTAAAGCAAAAATCAGCCTGATCAGAGAACTTTCAAAAGAACGCTATGACTATACAATCGCATGCTTCCCGTCCAACAGGATGGAGTTTCATCTGCTGCCGTATATTATCGGAAGCAAGAACAGGATTATTCACCGTTATTCCATCGGACGGTTGAAGACCTTGAGTTTTTTGTCGAACGTCAAGGTTGAAGTCAATAAAGATCTTCATGATGTCGAACAAAATCTGAATTTGCTAACGGCGCTGCGTATTAATCCGGATACGGCTGTCCGCAAGTTACTATTTGCGACCAGCCCTGAAGATAAAGCTTATGCAAAACAGTATATCACCGCGCAAGGCCTGGAAAATAAACTGATCGTCGGTATGCATCCCGGCACCAAGGGTACCGAGTCATATCGCAGGTGGCCAGCTGATAAATTCATCGAACTTGTCACCCGCCTGAATAAACAGAATATCCAGTGTCTGCTATTTGCAGGTCCGGAAGAAATAACATGGGTTGAAAAGATATATAAAGCAGTAAAGTCCACTCATAAAAATTTTATAGTCATTGAGAAGGACATTAATAATGTCGCGGCCATTATTTCATACTGCCGCGTTTTTTTAAGCACAGACTCAGGACTGGGGCACATTGCCGTGGCCAAAGGTGTCCCAACCTACGCCATCTTCGGGCCTGCACAATCAGGCCGCACAGGTCCTTATGGACCACAGGGGCATGTTATCAGCCTCAACCTGCATTGCAGCCCCTGCCTGAAATATCCTTTCCAGTCAACGCATTCCACAATCAACTGTCCGTATAATTTCAAATGCCTGAACAATCTGGCAGTTGATCAGGTTCAGGTCTGCATACAAAGGCACATATAAGAATAATGGCACAACAACGCTTTTTGGGAATTAATAAAAGTACATGGCAGATTATCACCATTATCATAATTATTGTTGTTTTTATTTACTATTTTTCAGACAACAGCGAACAACTATCAATATTAAAAAATATTCAGATTATTGATCTCGTCTACCTGGTGTCACTGACGATCGTTATCAACCTGGTATATGGAATGCAGACGTTTTACATCTTGCAGAACCTCGGACTGGAAGAAATTACCTTCAGGGACTGGCTAAAGATTTTTCTCATCTCGCGCTTTATAAACCTGCACATCTCCCAGGGATCGTTAGTCTACCGGTCGGTTAAACTTAAAGAACGATATAATTTTGCCTATACCAATTCCCTGGCCCTTAGTACGTTCTATACATGGCTCGGGATAGTGACCTTGCTCATCGTGTCGTTTTTTTTAATTCTCATTTTTTCATACATGCATTCGAGACTAGACGCAAATGTCATGCTGCTTGTGATGGGAATTGCATTTACGATGATCATCGTACCTTTTCTGGCGGAACGCAGTATATCCTGGCTGACGATAAGAAATAAAATGCTCAGCTGGATTATTAAACGATGTCACGAAATCGTGACCGGCATGTTAACAAGCATCAGAAACCCCGCATTTCTTGCCAGGCAAATCCTGTTTATAGTCGTTACTCTCATCCTTCAAATATTCTGGATGAAAGTCTGCACACTGGCTCTGGGGGTTCGCATGTCATCTATTGATGTCATGCTGTTTGTTATCATTATGCAGCTTTCAGGCAGCATCAGGATCATTCCTGGTAATTTCGGGATCACTGAAATCATCTGCGGTTCATTATCCCAGTACATGGGGCTGAACTTCAGTGATGGTGTCATTATTGCTATACTAAATCGTGTTATTGTCTATATGGCCTTCATGGTGTTTGCTGTATATTACTTTATTTCCCGGCAGATTGAAGCGAAGTAGACGACTAATAACAAGCGATATTGATTACTGTCTTGTTCCAGCTGACTTTGAAACATAGAGACCAAATGAATAAATACCCAGACGCGTAAAGACAAATAACGCAAGTATCACATTCCACAGTGTCAGGCTGATTGCAGTAGCAACAGCTGCTCCTGCTATTCCCCAAATAGGTATAAGAACGAAATTCAGGCCGATATTTATAATTGCAGCAATGCTTGTGCCGAGGGCTGCATCGCGTTCATATCCAGTCATAATGAGAAGCCCCCCGACCGAACCTGCCGCAACGTTAACGATCTGGCCAAGTATTAGTATCCTGAGCGCGGATAGTCCGCTAGTGAATTCGCCACCAAGGTAGAACAGGATCCAGTTACCAAAAATCGCCAATATGAATGCAACTGGAATAGCGACAATAATCATGAATCGGGTGCTTTTTGTAATGAGCGTTTGCAGCAGGTTTTTATTCCCCGTGCTATGGAGGCGTGCAAATACCGGTGTAAGGACTGTATTCACCACTATAAGGATAAACGCAACAAGATTTGATAATTGTCCAGCAACGGCATAGATGCCTGCTGACTGATAATCGAGCATGGAGCCGATCATGAGAATGTCTGTTCTTTTATTAATTTCCCCCATGCCCGCCATAAATACAAGGGGAAGCGCGCTGCGTAACCAGTTGCCAAACTGTCTGGCTGAAACAACATCTTTTGACTGGGCGGGAATGACGTGCAGTTCCCACATTGTACTTATAATGAGCGCGATCACTGTACACGCTATAGTTAGTATGACAGCTATTAGCGGTGTAATAGAAATCTTGAATAGATAATGTACGACTATGACTGATACTATGAGCACAACCGGGTGTATGATTATCAGCGGGAGTTGTGCCCGAATCACAGCATGAAGGCCGCGCATTACACCGCTCTGGATATTTAACAAGGCCATCAACGGCAACAAGATGAGCGACGTCCAGAATGTAGTTATATGTTCTGTGCCTATCCAGGAAGGCTTCAGGTAAGCAATGAGCGCAACAATCAATGCAAGACTGGCTGAGCTTGTCAGCACCGCGTATACGGAAAAACCCATGATGCCTTTCATGAGTGCCCACTGGGAATGGGTATCGTAGATCGCGATCTGGCGCACAAGCAGAGTATCCATGCCGAACAGCGCCGGAATTAGCAGGATGCTCACCCATGACAGGATATAGGCATATGCGCCGTAGTCCTGTGCTCCCATTAGCCGCGCCAGCAGCAGTGCGGACAGAAGCAGCAATACTATGTTGGCGGCCTTGACAAGAAACGTGCCGCTCGTGTCTCTGATCAGGGAAGCGCGAACACTGCTCTCTTGTTTCGTGCCGGTCAGGATTTTAAGATAGGTTTGCCACCACTTGTAATCCTGGTTGGACAATTTTCACCTCACGCTGTCCAAGAACTGGTATGAATGGTTTGTCACATGAAAAGTATATGGAATCGCATGATTCCCGTACAGATTTCGCCAATGAGTTTGATGATAGCTATTCTTCATTTTCCTACGGATATGATCGTCATGCACGATTATCTCCCGAATTAGTATATAGAGACATTTGGCCTGCCACGTTTTAGCAGGGGCCAGTAACTCTGGTCGATTGCTGATGGATCCCGAAAAGCTTTTTAATCCTGTCCGGGCGGAGAGCCGCGCAGGCTGGTTTTTAAAGGTTCCAGGTAGCGCTCGTAGTGCTTCCAGCGGCCGATAGAGCGGGTGTTTATGGGTTGACGTACCTGGTTATAGCTATTAGTGTTGATGGTACGTTTATTTTCATAGAAATGTAAACAGGCTTCGTCCCATTCCAGATTACAAAAATCAAGGATGCTGCGCGTCACACTCTCCTGATCAGCGACAAGCTCCTTGTACGAGACATCCAAAATAGGAATATCCAATACTTCATGCCAGTGCTGCATCAATCGGTCGTAATGTCTGTAATAATGACCTAGATCTTCCAGGCGACAGGTATAGCTGAGAGCATCACTGAAATTATTGAAATAACACGACAGGCAGGTGTCCATGGGATCACGCATGCAATGGATGATGCGTGCTTTTGGGAACAGCATGGCAATGAAGCCCAGGTGATGAAAATTTTCAGGCATTTTGTCGATGACATAGCGTGCGTTTGGAGAGAGTTGAGCCAGGTGATCAAGGTATTTCTGAGCTAATGTGTCGCAATTTTCCTGTGTCAGCTCGAGAAGGCAATCAGGAAAAGGTTTTTGCGCCTCGAGTATATTGGGCAGGTCGACAAATGCCTGACGAATGTCGTCTAATTCTCCAGCGCCAAATACCTGTGGATGGCTTGAGAGTATCTGTTCCACCAGGGTGGTTCCCGAGCGTGGCATACCGACGATAAAGACAGGACGCTCGGATTCATTGGAGCTACGTGGCAGATTTTCTAAAAACCGGGAGTCAAACGTTTCAATGATACGATCCACAAATGCAGAAAGAAATTCACCATCAAAATCACGATGAGCCAGATTATTGGCAATCTGGAAATGTTTGAAAGCCTGGTCATAATCGCACCGTGCGTCATACAAGTCTCCCAGCTTGAAATGCATAGCGGCGAGATTTCCATCGTTGCTTTTTCCATCATAACCGGATAGCACACGTTCAAGCATTGCAATGGCTTCATCACATTGTCCGACATGGTGGCATATGGAGGCAAAGAGCACGGCGATTTCTGTGTTTTCTTTGCCCTGGTCAATCAGTGGCTTGATGATCTCATAGGCCTTGTCTAACTGGCCTTGCCTCTCAAATATCCTGGCCTTGATTACAGGTATGTCTATCTGCCCGGGGTATTGATCCTCCAATATTTGATAGTAGTGCAGGGCATTATCAAATTTACCCTGGTATAGCAGCGTCTTGCCCAGATTGTTGAGTGCCATAGGGTGGACGGAATTGATTTCGAGTGCTTGTCGGTAGCTGGTCTCAGCTTCCTGAAGCCTGCCCATCTGGTACAGAATATCACCCTTGTTGACGTGGGCCAGGATATGGTCCGGTTTAAC
>Ga0315534_1002355_pt1 | contig 12734 bp, 9 predicted proteins | sample SalMarSW160240MG_FD_203094 | JGI IMG/M metagenome (GOLD analysis project Ga0315534, IMG submission 203094) | Salt marsh sediment microbial communities from the Plum Island Ecosystem LTER, Massachusetts, United States - Salt Marsh Sediment SW1602-40 ... | reverse complement strand
AAGAGATTTTTCTAATTTGGCTAATAGATAAAATGATCCCAAAGTAAAGATATTCCGTGAAGATGGTAAAAAATTTATAAGGGAAAAAATAAATACGATCCGAGTTTTGTTGATTCTACTGATCCAGTAGGACCGGCTAAAGTTCTATTTAGAAAAGATTTTCTTGAAGCAATGTTCAAGCCTTACAAGATGATGTTAATGTAATTACTCAGCTAGAATTGTTCTTTTATCATTTTGTAATAATTAAATCACTATTCTCTTTTATCAGAGATATTTATCTCATTTCGGAATATCAATATACCTTAGTGCCCACTTATTCCAGTGGGGTGATTGGATTTACTTTCTGTTCTAAGATACATCATCCCATAAATAACTTTAACGAAACAGAAGCTTTAGAGCTTAACAATTCAAAATATTATGATAGAGTTATACATGATCAGCCTTTAGTCTTTCCTATTTTGCCCTAGGTTATTTGTGTTAAAGTAAATTATTTTTTAATACAAAGAAGATTTTGTGTATTTTATAAAAAAAGGAGTAGTACATGAAAGAACAACCGATTGGATTTTTGGATTCGGGATTAGGTGGTTTATCGGTTGTAAAAGAAGTGAAGAAATTGCTTCCCCGAGAAAATATTGAATATTTTGCTGACAATCAGCGTCAACCTTATGGTGAGAAAAATCAACCAGAACTAATTAAATTTACTTTCCAGATAATTAGCTTTCTTTTAAAGAAAAAAATAAAAATCTGTGTTATAGCATGTAATACAGCTACTGCTGCCAGTCTAAAAAAAACAAGAGAATATTTTAAAATTCCCATCATTGGAGTTATCCAACCAGCAGTTCAGGACGCCATAAAGAAAACTTTAAACAAAAAGATTGGAATTATTGCCACAGAATTTACTACCAAAAATGGAGCCTATCCTAAAGAAATTAAAAAAGTTGCTCCTGAAGTAAAAGTTTTTTCTAATTTTTGCCCGAAGTTTGTCTCTATAGTTGAGGCTGGTAAATTTACTGCACCTGAAACCTACGAAGTTGCCCGAGAATATTTGGAACCTTTAAAATATGCACAAGTTGATACTTTGATATTAGGTTGTACCCATTATTCTTTCTTAAAAAAAGTAATTTCCGAGATTATGGGCCCAGAAGTAATACTAATTGATCCGGCTGTCAGTACCTCATTAATTTTAAAAAAAATCCTAAGCCAAAAAGGAATCTTAAAAGAAGAGGAGAAAGGTAAGGGAAATTATTACACCACTGGTTCACCGGAAAAAGTAGAGAGAATAGCCAAAATTATTCTTAACAATGATTTTTTTAAGATACAAAAAGTACAATTAGAAGAGCTGAATTAAGAATTTTAATTAGCCCCTTAGTCCCCTTATTTTAACCCCTGCATATATTTAATAAATAATATGTATGTAATTTTTAGAAAAATGTGCTAAAATTATTCTAAACTTAGTCTTTAGAAGGAGGTAAGTAAAAATGAAAGCTGAAAAAATCTGGATGGATGGGAAGATGGTCGATTGGGATGAGGCAAAAGTTCATGTATGCACTCATGCCCTGCATTATGGAAGTGGAGTATTTGAAGGTATAAGGGCTTACGAGACGGAGAGCGGGACAGCAGTCTTTAGGTTAAAAGAACACATTGATCGCTTATTTAACTCAGCAAAAATATTCAAAATGGTTATTCCTTATACAAAAGAAGAGATTAGGGAAGCTATTAAAGATACTATAAAGGTAAATAAGCTTAAGAGTGGTTATATCCGTCCTTTAATCTATCGTGGTTTTGAACAATTAGGATTAAATCCCTTCACATGTCCAGTTAATTGTACTATTGCTGTTTGGGAATGGGGTGCTTATTTAGGTGAGGAAGCATTAGCGAAAGGGATTAAAACTAAGATTTCGAGTTATGCCCGAAGTTATATAAATTCCACCTCTCAGAAAGCTAAAATTTGTGGAAATTACGTCAATTCTATATTTGCTAAGATGGAAGCAATTGAAGCAGGGGTAGATGAAGCCATCTTATTAGACACAAGAGGCTTTGTAACTGAGGGATCAGGTGAGAATATATTCTGGATTAAAAATGGAATAATTTATACCACGCCTACTGCCACAGTGTTAGAAGGAATTACTCGAGATTCCATCATAAAAATTGCAGAGGATATGAACTATCAATTTAAAGAAAAGTATATCTGTCGAGATGAACTTTATATATCTGATGAAGTATTTTTTGCCGGTACAGCAGCCGAAGTCACTCCTATCAAAGAAATTGATAACTATCAAATCGGTAAAGGAAAGCGTGGCCCGATAACTGAAAATATCCAGAAAAAGTTTTTTGCTATCGCTAAAGGCGAAGAAGAGAAATACTTAAGTTGGCTCGATTATATCTAAAAATAAAGTAAAAGTGCCTGCTATAAAAGATTCTTTTTTAGCAGAAAGGAAGTACAAAGATGACTATTTCAAAAAGAGTACAAAATATTAATCCATCCCAGACTCTGGCCATAACTGGCCAAGCACTAAAAATGAAGCAGGAAGGGAAAAAAGTAATCAGTTTTGCAGCTGGTGAACCCGACTTTGGTACGCCAGAAAATATTAAAGAAAAGGCAATTTCAGCTATTAGAGAAGGTTTTAGCCACTACACCGTGAGCTCAGGAATAATTGAGCTTAAAGAAGCTATATTAGAAAAACTTAAGCAAGATAACAAAATAAAATACAAAACTTCAGAGATAATGGTTTCTAACGGAGCAAAACAGTGCCTTTTTAATGCAATTTTAACTATTTGTAATCCAGGTGATCAGGTATTATTACCTACACCTTGCTGGGTTAGTTACACAGAGCAGATTAAATTTGCGGGAGCAATTCCCATATTTGTCAATACTTACCAGGAGGAAGACTTTAAATTATCTGCTGCCCAGGTCGAAGAAAAGATCACTTCCGGAACCAAATTACTTATTTTGAATAGCCCAAATAATCCTACTGGAGCTGTTTACGAACAAGAGGAATTAATAAAGATAGCACAGCTTCTCCTCAAATATAATATCTATTGTATCTGTGATGAAATATATGAAAAATTGATTTATGATAATGTAAAACATTTTAGCCTAGCTTCCTTAAGTGATGAAATAAAAGAAAATATTATTACTATAAATGGTGTTTCCAAATCTTATGCAATGACTGGCTGGAGAATTGGCTATGCTGCAGGTCCGGAAGATATTATCAAAGGAATGTCCAAGATTCAGGGTCATAGTACTTCCAATCCCAATTCTATTGCTCAAAAAGCTAGTGTGGAGGCTTTAAACGGGAAACAAGATGCTATCGAAGAGATGAGAAAAGCATTCGATGAGCGAAGGAAATATATGGTAAAAAGATTAAACGAAATAGAAGGAATTTCCTGTCTTACCCCGGCCGGAGCTTTTTATGCCTTTCCCAATGTAAGTAAAATATTAAATAGAGGAATTGAATATAACGGTAGGAAGATTAGTAATTCATCTATCCTATCTAATATGATTTTAAAGGAGGCGGAAGTTGCCTTAATTCCAGGTAGTGCATTCGAAGCAGAAGGATATCTAAGGTTGTCTTACGCCACATCTTTAGAAGATATTAAAGAGGGATTAAATAGAATAGAAAATATTTTAAAATAAATTATGAAAGAAAATCGTTTTGTAGTTTATAGATTGCAAAAATTAGCAATTTTGCTCAGGATTTTCGGTTTTGATGTCCTGTATTTTCAAAATGATTATCTATCGGTTATTAACCTGGCAAAAATAGAGCATAGAATTTTATTATCCAGGGTCAAGTTTTTAAGAAAATTACCCTGGATTTTTTATCTTAGCAAAGATGATATTGACGGGCAACTAGAACAGATTATAAAGGGATTAAATTTAAAAGTAAATAAAGAAAATTTATTTAGTCGATGTTCAAATTGCAATAATTTCTTACAAAAAATTAAGGAAGAGGAGATTAAAGAAGAGGTTCCCGTAGATGTCCGCGGTAGAGGTTATTGGTTTAAAAGATGCTTGAATTGCGGCAAAATTTTCTGGAATGGAAATCACATGATAACCCTTAAAGAAAAAATTAAGAAATTAAATATTCTGATTTAAATACTCAAGGGAGAAAATGTATAATTGTTAGCTACTGGTCTATAGGTGTATATGACAATACAACTCTACGAACATTAAAGGAACATTAACCAATGTTTGAAGATCAAAATCATTTGCGGAAGTTCATTAAAGATGAAAATATTAGATAAATTAAATGCTAAACAGCAAGAAGCAGTGAAAGTTAAAGAAGCTTCCATATTAGTTATTGCCGGTGCGGGTAGTGGAAAGACAAAAGTTCTAACCCATAGAATTGCTTATTTAATTTTTCAGAAGAAAATAGATCCCAAAAATATATTAGCCGTTACCTTTACCAATAAAGCTGCTCAAGAAATGAAAAATAGGATTGAATGGTTAGGTAAAGTCATTTCTAGTAGGAATATGATGAAAGGTTTATGGATGGGTACTTTCCATTCTATCTGCACACGAATTTTAAGGCAGGAGATAAATATCCTGGGTTACGATAAAAATTTTGTTATATATGATCAAAGTGATCAGCTTAGTATGATAAGAAGATGCCTTGTGACTCTCGATTTGGATAATAAAAAATATAGCCCCAATGTTATTGCTGCGATAATTAACAGAGCAAAGAATAATTTAGAAGATGTAGAATTGTTTGAATATAATGCTATAGGCTATTTTAAGAAAATTGTAGCAAGAGTTTACCAAGAATATCAAATAAGTTTATTGGAAAATAACGCTATGGATTTTGGAGATCTTATTTTATTGACCGTAAAACTATTTAAAGAAAGACCTGTAACTTTAGAACATTATCAAAATCAATTTAGATTTATTTTAGTAGATGAATATCAGGATATAAACATTGCTCAATATCAATTAATAAAATTACTTTCGAACAGAGATCATAATTTATTTGTAGTAGGTGACCCTGATCAAAGTATTTATAAATTCAGAGGAGCTGACTTAAGCAATATTTTAAGATTTGAACAGGATTTTCCCCAAAGTAGAGTCATTAAATTAGAACAGAATTATCGGTCTACTAAAGTGATATTAGAAGGAGCAACAAATCTAATAAAACACAATAGAAACCGGAAGGAGAAAGAGCTTTGGACCGATAAGAAGGGTGGAGAAAAGATAATCTATTTTGAAGCAGCCAGTGCTCTGGACGAGGCATTATTTGTCAGTCAAGAGATTATAAAATTAAACAAAGAGGAAGATAGGGCTTTTAAAGATTTCGCCATTTTATATCGGACTAATGCTCAGTCGAGAGCATTTGAAGAGATCTTTAATCAACAAGGAGTTCCTTTTAGAATAGTGGGTGGTTTAAGATTTTACGAAAGAAAGGAAGTAAAAGATATTCTGGCTTATCTGCGTTTTATCTATGATCAAAAAGATGGAGTAAGCTTTTTCAGGATTGTTAATAATGCCAAATTAGGTATAGGTAAAATTACTTTGAGCAAAATAGAAAAACTAGCCAGAAAAAATAATTTAAATTTTTACCAGGCTTTAAAACAGGGATTAAGGGTAATAACAATATCTGCAGATAGAGAAGAAGCAATAAAAAAATTTATTGCTGTGATTGATGAACTGAATGCAAAGAAAAAAGAAATCAAGGGGAGCAAACTTCTCATAGAATTAATAAGAAAAATCAATTTCTATGAGGAACTAAAAAAAGAAGGGGAATTCAAAGCGCAAGGTAAAATTGAAAATATAAAAGAATTGATTCTGGCGATACAAGAGTTTGAAGAAAACAACGAAGATAAATCCATAACTGCTTTTTTAGAGTATGTTGCTTTAATTACAGATATCGATCTTTACAAAGGAGAAGAGGATGTAGTTACAGTAATGACCCTGCATAGTGCTAAGGGTTTAGAATTCCCGGTGGTTTTTATTACCGGGTTTGAGGAAGGTATATTCCCTCATTCTCGTTCTCTGAATAATGAAGAGGAATTAGAAGAAGAAAGAAGGTTGTGTTATGTGGGGATGACCAGGGCTAAAGAAAGGTTATATTTGACTTATGCCTGGAGAAGAAATTTGAATGGTAATACCTTATTCAACAGTGTATCACGATTTATTTCTGAGATTCCAAAACATCTTAAAGAAAAAGCGGATATAGAAAAAGGAGAAGAAATCCCTTCACTTGATAATAGAAGAAAAAAAATTGAGGTAGTAGTGGGTGATAAGATAAGACATGCGGATTGGGGGATAGGGACCATATTAAATAAAACAGATACTGAAAATGATATTTTTATTACTGTGGATTTTGGAAAATTAGGATTAAAAAAGTTATCAATGAATTTCGCACCCTTGGAAAAATTATAGCGGGTAAGATAGTATATAGTATTTGGTATATAGTATATAGTGAAGATAAGATAGAAGATGTGAAAGAAAAAAGCAAAGAAATGTTGGCCGGGATAGTTAGTATCGTGAGTTTCTTATCATGTCAAGATAAAGTTAAGGCTTTTAATGGCGCACGATGCATCGTCCTCTTACAGGAAATAACAAAATATAGAGGATATAGAATATACTTACCTTAATAAAAAAGGGTACGAATTAACCGTACCCTTTTTTATTTCTATAATCCATACGCTATATTTTATTTTAATGCCTCTTCATTTATTTCGATTTCTACTTTGCCCTTTAGTTCTTCTAATAGATTATCAAAAGCTTCTTTTTGTTTAGTGGGAAGCAAGGTTTGAATAATGTCTTCTTTAACCTCTTCAAGGGTTTTAACTGTTTCCGGTTTTTTATCGGTAATTTTAAAAATATGAAAACCTAAATCAGTTTTAACTACTTCGCTCAATCCTTCTATCTCTAAAGCGAAAACTACTTCTTCAATTTCTGGAATTATTGTACCCTTAGACACATATCCTAAATCTCCACCCTGGGCAGCACTGGGACCTGTAGATTTTTCTTTGGCAATTTCGCTAAAATTTCCCTCTGCCTTCAATTGTGCCAGAATATCTTGAGCCTCTTCCTCGGTCTCTAATAAAATATTATACAAATGGACTTGTTCTTTTTCAGTAAAGCTTTCTTTATTTTGCTCATAGTATTCTAAAGCTTCTTCATCATTAACCTTTATCTTATCTAATATTTCTCTTTCTATCAGGACCTGTACCATGATTTGTTCACTCATTTTTTTAATCTGTTCCAATACATCCTGATCTTCTTCTAAACCACTATCTATTGCTTCTTGAATTAACAGTTTTTCCGATATCATCTGATCGAGTACCATGTTTTTATCCAACTGCAGTTTATAGTCTTCCGGTACCTGCTCCCATAATTGATTTAATTCACCCAGTGTAATAGTATGTTCCCCAAAAGAAGCCAATATTGTCTCCGGAGGCAAGCTAATTTCAGCGATTTCCGGATTCGCTTCGATATCGGCAGTAGACGTAACTTCATCGGCTAAAACAGTAGAGGGATTAAAAATCAAAAAAGCTAAAAAACATAAGGTTAACATAGCTATGGTTTTAAAAATGTTCCTTGGTTTATTCATTAAAAACTCCTTCCAAAAATATATATTTTCATTTGAATTATAACATTTAAGTTAAAGTTTATCATTTTTTGAAATCAAAGTAAAGACAATTTTAAATCCTATTATCATGAACTTCATTGTGATAGTAAGATAAAAAAAAGAATAATTTTTTTTCTTCTCTTTCTTAAATCGATAATTCTTACTATATTCTTGATACTTTCTCTAAGTATATTTGAAAAACCTTTTTTAAAATGATAAACTTTATAAGTTAAATAATAAAGACAATAAAGAATAAGACTGGATAAATTGCTATAAATAATAAAAGGAAAAACAATGTTAAAAAAATTTATATCTTATTATAAACCATACTGGAAACTATTCGCTTTGGATATGAGTTGTGCTTTTCTAATAGCTTCCATTGATTTAGTCTTTCCCTTGATGGTTAGGCAATTTATTAATGATATTATACCTAATGGTAAATTAAGGACATTTTATATATTTATTATAGCCTTGTTGATACTTGCTGTAGTTCGGGCAGTTTTGAATTATATTATAGATTACTGGGGACATATAGTGGGAACCAGAATGGAACGAGACATGAGAAGAAACCTCTTTGAACACTTACAAACTTTATCTTTCGATTATTTCGATAATGTGAAAACCGGACATATAATGTCCCGAATAGTCAATGACCTTAGGGAGATATCTGAATTAGCTCATCATGGACCAGAAGATTTATTTTTATCCCTGGTGATGCTTATAGGTTCATTTATTATTCTTGCCATGATAGATTGGAGACTTACTTTAATTATATATGGTTTTTTACCTTTACTTATTTGGTATGCAATGTTAAAAAGGAAGAAAATGACCACTGCCTTTAGATCAGTCAGAAAAAGAATAGCCAATGTAAATGCCCAATTAGAAAATAGTATATCTGGCATACGGATAGCAAAATCATTTACTAACGAAGAGTACGAAATTGAAAAATTTAATCAGGGAAATATAGAGTTTAATAGTTCAAGAGAATTTGCTTATAAAGCAATGGCAGAATTCTTTGCTGGAATATTTTTTTTGTCAAATATCTTAAACATTGTTGCACTAAGTATTGGTGGATTTTTTGTTTATTGGAAATATATAAATATCGGTGATTTAGTTGCCTATCTTTTGTACATAAATTTCTTCCTTCAACCGATTAGAAAACTCACTAACTTTACTCAGCAATTTCAAAATGGCATGACTGGTTTTGAACGATTTGTGGAAATTATGAAAGTAAAACCCTCTATAGTAGACAAAGAAGATGCGATTACCTTAAAAGAAACAGAGGGAAAGATTGAGTTTAAAAATGTTACTTTTAAATATAGTGAAAAAAAATTTGTTTTATCCGATATAAATCTTGTCATAATGCCGGGAGAAACCATGGCATTAGTTGGTCCATCCGGTGGTGGGAAAACGACGCTTTGCCAGTTGATTCCCAGATTTTATGAAGTTAATGATGGCGAAATATTAGTTGACGATATTAATATAAAAGATGTAAAAATAAAATCATTAAGAGAGAATATTGGTATGGTTCAGCAGGATATATTTTTATTTACCGGTTCAATAAGGGAGAATATATTATATGGAAAACCTAATTCAGAAGATGAAGAAGTAATCAAAGCAGCTAAAGATGCCAATATTCATGATTTTATTATGAGTTTACCCGAAGGATATGACAGCTATATTGGAGAAAAAGGAGTAAAGCTTTCAGGGGGTCAAAAACAGAGGATATCTCTCGCCAGGGCATTTTTAAAAAATCCTGCTATCCTCATTCTTGATGAAGCTACCTCGGCTTTGGATAGTGAAGCTGAAATTGTAATACAGCAAGCCTTAAAAAAATTAACTGTCGGCAGAACAGTGTTGGTAATTGCCCACAGACTATCTACTATAAAAAATGCTAAACAGATTATAGTTTTAACTGATCAAGGCATTAAAGAAAAAGGCAATCATGATGAGCTTATTGCCAAGGATGGACTATATAAAAAGCTTTACAATGCTCAATTCAGAGGGTTCATTCCCGATGAAATAGAATGAAAATTTTATCTCTAAGGCTTTTTTCTCTTTACGAAATACCTAATAATTGATAGCAAAGAAGAAGGTTAGTGTAAACTTTAGTGGGCTAGTAAGAAAAGAGATTAAGTTTATATTTTTTCTTTATTTTTCCTTAATTTATTTTCTTTTATCTTTCTTAAGGCGATACTCGATACGATAAGAATAACTTGGTTGTTTTTCAACAATCTTTTGTATATACTTAATGGTATAAAATATTAAACCATACAGTTTCTTTTAAAGCAAAACAAGATAAATTTATTAGAGGGAAAGATGGTCCATAATCCGGATAATCGTATTGGTATTATAAAAAAAATAGAAGAATTGAGAGAAAAGATTAGATATCATAATTATCGCTATTATGTTTTGGATGATCCAACTGTTTCAGATGCTGAATACGATCGATTAATGAAAGATTTAATAGAATTAGAAGAAAAATACCCCCGATATATTACCCCTTATTCTCCCACTCAGAGAGTGGGGATAGAGCCAGTTTCGGAATTTACCACAGTAAAACATATTGCTCCTATGTTAAGCCTGGCAAATGCCTTTTCAACCGAAGAACTACGAGCTTTTGACCAGCGGATAAAAAAACTAATTCCCCAACAGAAATTAGACTATGTAGTAGAGTTAAAGATTGACGGACTGGCTGTTGCTTTAGTATATGAAAACAGTATCTTTATAAGAGGAGCTACTCGTGGAGATGGAGTAACCGGAGAAGAAATTACCTCAAATCTTAAAACCATAAAAACTATTCCCTTAAAATTATTCGGTGAAGACCTATTTCCGCATTTCGAAGTTTATGGTGAGGTATATATGAAGAAGAGTGATTTTAAGAAGTTAAATGAAGAAAGAATTGAAAAGGGAGAGAGTCTATTTGCTAATCCGCGAAATGCAGCAGCTGGTTCAGCAAGGCAGCTTGACCCTCGAATCACTGCTCAAAGAAATTTAGATACTTTTATTTATAGAGCAACTTTTCCTGAGGGAAATAACTTTAATACTCATATAGAAGTTTTAAATTATTTAAAAAAGAGTGGATTTAAAATAAATCCCTATATTAAACTTTGTCAAGATATAGAGGAAGCTATAAATTACTGTCAGAAATGGATAGAAAAGAAAGAAGAATTGGATTACGAGATTGACGGGATGGTAATCAAAGTTAATTTATTGAAGATAAGAGAAGAATTAGGGTCAACTACTCGAAGTCCCCGCTGGGCTATTGCCTATAAGTTTCCTGCTCAACAAGTAACCACAAAGGTTCAGGATATTATCGTTCAGGTAGGGAGAACAGGAGCACTTACCCCGGTGGCTATTCTTGATCCGGTTAGGATATCCGGTTCAGTAGTACAGAGAGCAACTCTACACAATGAAGATGAAATTAAAAGAAAAGATATTCGAATTAGAGATATCGTCTTAATTCAAAAAGCCGGAGAAGTGATTCCGGAAATAGTAAAAGTAATAAAAGAGAAGAGAACTGGTCAGGAAATGGTATTTGTTATGCCCAGCCAATGCCCGATATGTGGGGCAAAGGTGTTCAGGCCAGAAGGTGAAGTTGTCTCTCGATGTAATAGCCTTTCCTGCCCAGCTCAAATAAAGGAAAGAATCAAACATTTTGCCTCTCGGAATGCTATGGATATTGAAGGATTAGGTCCGGCAATAATTGACCAATTAGTGGAAAAAGATCTAATTAAAGATATTTCAAATTTGTATTTTTTAAAAAGAGGTGATTTGATCTCTCTTGAGCGGATGGGTGATAAATCTGTAGATAATTTATTAGACGCTATAGATAAGAGTAGGAAAAAATCTTTAACTAACTTAATCTATGGTTTGGGTATACGTTATGTGGGAGTTCACACCTCAGAAGTTATTACCAGAAACTACCCTACTTTAGATAAATTTGAAAAAGCCAGGTTACAAGAATTGATTGAGATCAAGGAAATTGGTCCCAAGATTACAGAAAGTATCATTCTTTTCTTTAAGGAAAAGGAAAACTTAGCTATTATAGAAAGATTAAGATGTGCAGGTTTAAATTTTGGTCAAGAAGAAGAGAAAATAAGTGAAGAAAAAGGAACTAAGATATTAGCCGGAAAGCAATTTGTCTTGACCGGCACTTTAAATGATTTTACCCGTACTCAAGTTAAAAAGTTAATCATTAAATTAGGAGGCCGGGTTACTGGTAGCGTAAGTAAAAAAACTGATTATCTGGTCATTGGAAAAGAACCGGGATCGAAATACCAAAAAGCACAAGAATTAGGCGTAAATATAATTAATGAAGAGAAATTTAAAAAAATAATAACTAGTAAATAGTGAATAGTCGTTAGTAATAAATAGAGGTTGTCAGTTTACCGTTTTCAGTTAACAGTTATAATTACACAGCTAAAAAGTTTAAACTAAAAGCGAAAAACTATAATTATTATTTAAGAATAGGTAGTCAGAAGTCAGGAGAATATAGAATAACTTAACAAATAATATAACCTTTTAATCTATAATGGTTCTAAATACTGGATTCTGTCTTCTGGTTCCTATTTTATTTACGATGTACGAATTAGACTCCTGGCCTCTGAATTATATTTTCTTCACTATATACTATATTATACTCGTTACTAGATACTAGTTATCCTATTACGCTAAATGCTATGTGCTATATTACGAGATAGGAATAAAACATGGAGGTTAATATGGCAAAAAAAATAATTACTAAAAAAGAAGTAGAATATGTCGCTAAATTAGCTAAATTAGAATTTAGTGAGAAAGAAAAAGAAGAATTTACTTATCAGTTAAATTCAATATTAGATTATTTTAAAAAATTAAATGAACTTGATACTGAAAAAGTTGAACCCACTGCTTATGTTATTTCCATGCCTAATTTATTGAATGAGGATAAGATTAAACCTTCTTTAGCTCATGATGAAGTCCTTTTCAATAGTAAATATGTTAAAAAGGGTTATTTCAAAGTGCCTAAAATAATGTAATCTGAAATTTGACTAAAATAAGAGGAGGAAAGATAATTGACCTTAAACCAATTAACTGCTCACGAAGCTATAAGCTTAATCAAAAAAAAGAGAATAACTGCTTATGAAATCATGCAGGATATTCTTAATCAGATAGATAAAGCAG
>Ga0315534_1002353_pt1 | contig 12739 bp, 9 predicted proteins | sample SalMarSW160240MG_FD_203094 | JGI IMG/M metagenome (GOLD analysis project Ga0315534, IMG submission 203094) | Salt marsh sediment microbial communities from the Plum Island Ecosystem LTER, Massachusetts, United States - Salt Marsh Sediment SW1602-40 ... | reverse complement strand
GGCGTTGGAGGCGTCGATGGTGTCGTTGCCGTCACCTCCGTAGAAACGGTCGGTACCGTCGCCCTGGTTGTAGACGAATGCGTCGTCGCCCGCTCCGCCGTACAGCCGATCGTTTCCGGTGCCGCCTTCGAGGACATCGTTGCCGCCGACACCCTCCAGCAGGTCGTGGCCCGCGTTGCCCAGCAGGTGGTCGGCCTGTTCATTGCCTACGAGATGATCATTTGCCCCGGTTCCTTCCGTTGTCGCCATCCATTGGCCGATGCCCTGGCCGTCGGGAGCCGGTTCTGGTTCGACGGCGGCATCGCCGTCAACCCATGTTGCCGAGAGAAGAATGCGTTGTTCGAGCGTGGACACCGTTAACGTGGGCTGATTACCATCTTTACGGCAGTCATCGGTTTCGGAAACGCGACCATTGTTCAGTCGGTCGTTGGACATGACTTCCTCCACTCGCCCTGATCGTTCGTAGATGAGATTATTTGTGTAATATGGCCTCCCGCCAGGAGGAGGGGGTGCATGGCGGGCGGAGTAGCGAGAACGGCGTTTGTCGGGCAGCGGATCGGCGGAAGGCGGCAAAGACCGCGTGAGGGCCGCCGTTTGTCGCCTCGCGATTCGGACGTGATTGCCACCAGGACCGCTAATCGCTCTAGCCAGTCATTTCAAATCTAGCTTGAGACGCGGCCACCGGATGGGAGATGGTACGGGTCGCCAAGAGTTTGCTGTCGACCAGAAGGCCTTGGGCACAATCGTGATGAAACTGCCGGTAATGCCGTCAATCTCGGGACGTCCCGGGCGATCTGAGGTGCGTATGGAAGGTGCGACGGACGTAGACGCACCGAGGAGACCCTTCGAAAGCGAGCGTGCCCGCATCTGTTAACCGCTATCGGGCAGGCAATGCTTGAGAATTTGCTCTGCCGTCATGACGTAGCTGACGTAGAACGGTCCGAACTCCGCGTATTTGGCACTGGCTTCGTCGAAGCGCATGCGGTAGACGATGTCCTTCAGGAATTCCGGATTGCGACTCCAAAGCGTGACGCCCCATTCCCAGTCGTCCAGACCGATCCCCACCGTGATCAACTGAGTCACTTTACCGCTGAAGCCCATACCCGTGCGACCATGTTCGGTCATCAGCCGATTACGCTCATCCCAGGAGAGCTGGAACCAGTTGTTACTGGGCTCTCTCATTTTATTCATCGGGTAGAAGCATGTCGCGGGCCAGGGTGGCAGCTCGGGCGTGAGCCGCTGGCGGTTCATGGCGTGCAACCGGCCGGCGTACGCTTTGAGCTTCGCTTCGAAGCTGGGCGTCCCTTCCGATTCGCCCTCTTGCTTGAGGCGATCGGCGTAGCGAGGAACGGTGGGGACGTATTCGGAGACTTCCGTGAGCGACACAAACGAGTAGGTGGCAATCAGCGCCGCACCCAGCGGACCGGCCATCAGGCGTTGGTGTACGGCCTCGACCCGCAAAGGATCGGGGTCCAGCAGCATCAGGGCGAAATCCGCTTTGTGCCCACTGACCAGAGAGACCTGAAGCCTCGTCGGCGCGTGCTCGTGCTGGGGGTCCAGCAGTTGGCTGAACGCGCGTCTGCCCGCGGCTGCTTCGTCCGCGGGCATGGCTTTGAGGACACCGCGGTCAAACCGGTAAAAAAAATGACTGCAATGCCAACCCTGTTCGGGGGTGAGCGAGACCGCTGGATCTGGCTGTGCGTGCATCCGGGCATCATAGCAAACCGGGTTCATCCGGCAACTCGATGCCGCAGCGCACCTGTGATCCGGAATCAGGCCGGGACGTCAGGCCGGGTCGATGGCCTGCACCAGATCTTGCACGAGGTGTACGAGAACCTCGCGGGTCACGGCGGCCGCGATGGGCTGCCGGGGGTGTTCCGCGGACTTCTGAAACCGGGTCAATGTCAGACTGCCTCCCCGCTGCACGAGCAATTCGAAGTAGGCGACGGCGCCTTCTTCCCGCCGCGGGGGCACGCTCCGCATTTGCACCGTACAACCGGCCTGGTCCATTTCCACGGGTCCCATCGGTTCCATGAGATACGTCAACCGCGAGGCCAGCGTTTCGCTGATCTGGCGCAGCCGATCGGAGGTGGCGTCGGCCAGCAATTGGCTTTCGACGACGAGTTTTTCAAACTTGCACGCCAGCGGACCGGCTTCGGTAACGTGGCATCGCACGGAATGCTGTTCGTCCGCCACGGAAATCGACGCGGTCTGGTCGCTGCTCAGGCGATCCAATGCCGAAGCGAATTCATTCAGGAGTTTCATGAGGCCACCTTTTCGCCTTTCACTAGCTTATGGTCCGATCCATCGTAGGAAAGCACGGTCACAGTACTGTCAAGCACGGTTTCAATATGAACGGGGCGCGACCACAGCCGGAAGAGATTTACCAAGGCGTCGTGAGCGTACGCCATTTTCAGTTCGACGCCATTGTATTCGTGATACAGGAACAGTTCGCCCCGATTCTTGTAATTGCCATCCTGTACACAGATAAGCGGTCGGCCGATGTTCGTCAGATTGAACATCAGCTGGGCTTTTACTTTCTGAAATTCACGGCTCTCGATTTCGTAATAGTCATTATCAGGATTGTAGCCGAACTGGAATAACTTATGCTGCCGGCAAAAATCGTGAGTCAGAAACGTGTCGATAAATGTCAGATCATTGTGGATCCGGCGGACTTCGAAGATCTTTTGTCGTCCCAAATGAGTTTCGGTGTCCCAGTTCCTCTTGGCGGTCAGATCGTCGCATTCGTCGTAATCTTTTCCGAAACGACCTTTGTCCCAGCGTTCTTCGACGTCACGGAACAGCTCAATTCCGAGTTTATAGGGATTCAGTCGATTCGGTGCGCTGGCCATGGTTCCCGAATGGTGGTCACAGTAGTTGATCACTTCGCCGCTGGTCAGGCCCTGGCGCGTCATGATCGTCGAATGCCAATAGCTGGCCCAACCTTCGTTCATGATTTTGGTTTGGGCCTGGGGCGCGAAATAGTATGCTTCATCGCGAATGATCGACAATACATCAGTCTGCCATGTTTTCAGCGGGGCATGGTCGAGCAGGAATCGCATCACGTCGCGCTCGGGTTGCGCTGGAAAATGCTTTTGAGCCTCGTCCTGTTTCTTCTTTAATCGTTCTGCGTCCGCGGCCATTCTGGCCGGGGGGTTGATGAACGACTCCATGTAGGGTTTGGCCTGGAAGCGGCCCGGTACCGGAGGAGGAGGCGCATCGTTGTCCGCCTCAAAATCGTACTTGTTACGGGTGTCACTCCGCTTGACGAACGGCGAATGGATGTCGATCAGATCTTCAATGCTCAGGCAGGCATCGATGAATCGTTCCACGTCTTCGACCCCGAAACGGTCCATGTAACGGCGGATGCGTGACCCGTGGTTGGCCATTTCGTCCATCATTTTTCGATTGGTCTGGCTGAACCACGCATTATTCTTGAAGAAATCGCAATGCCCGTAGACGTGGGCCATTACAAGCTTCTGGTCAACCAGGTCGTTTGCCTTCATGAGGTACGCGTAACAAGGATCATTGTTGATCACCAACTCATAGATTTTTTGCAGACCGTAATGGTAGCCCTTGGACAGCCGTTCGTATTCCATTCCGAAACGCCAATGGGGATACCTCGAGGGGAATCCGCCGTACGCGGCGATGGCATTCAGCTTGTCGGCGTCAACGAGTTCGAAGATGGTCGGATAACAGTCCAGGCCATACCCGCGCGCGTACGTTTCGATCTGCGCCTGTACTTCGGCCAGTTCCGATGTCAGAGTGGAAACGACGTCGGCAGCCATGTCATGAACTCTCACTGACGGGGCGCTTCGCGCGGAGCGAATGCATGAGAAACATCGTCGGCGCATCCATTTGTCCAGCTTCTCCTGGCGGGAACCTCCCTAGATCGTCCCGCACCGCGAAGTTTCATTTTCCGGTCCCCAGGAACGTTCGGATGGAATCAAAAATTGCGTCTTTGTCTTCGATTTCCGACACAATCAACGTTTCGTGGTCGTCGCCGAAAACACTTTCCAGCGAACGGATAAATTCACCGCTTCCGTACGGGCTTTCCACCTGCCCGTAACAGAATAGATTGACCACGGGCAGGAGCGATTCGCGAAGTGTTTCCAGGCTCTCTTGATTATCTTCTCCCCAGTTGTCACCGTCGGAGAATTGGAAGCAGTAAATATTCCAATCCACGGGGGGAAATTCGCGGCCGATCAACGCCGCGCATTCCTTGTACGCGGAGCTGATCCGTGTGCCGCCACTCTCGCGAGTGTGGTAGAACGTTTGTTCGTCCACCTCTTTGGCCACGGCATCGTGGATGATGTACCGGCGCTCCACACCTCCATACTGGTTGCCCAGCCATGTGTCGATCCAGAACGCCTCGGTGCGAACAATGGCCTTTTGCTCGTCCGTCATCGACCCCGATACGTCCATCATGTAAATGACGGCCGCATTCGCTTCGGGCAGCGAAACAGTTGTCCACGATCGGTATCGCTTGTCTTCCTTGACGGGCACCACGATCGGCGACTCGCGTTGGTATGTACCCGTTGCGATCTGCCGTTTCAGCGCTTGCATGAATGTGCGTTTAAAATGGCGAAGCGATTCCGGCCCGCTCGTCCGGACGCTGTTGTACTTGGCTTTATCCTGCCGGAGCGTGGACGCGCCTTTCGGTTCGATACGCGGCAATTCGAGCTCTTCGCCCAGAATGGCCGCCAGCTCATCGAGAGTCACTTCTACTTCGAGCAAGTGTCCGGCGCCGGGTTCGCTGCCGGCCTGTCCCGTTCCATCCGCCGGATCACCCCCCTTGCCGACCGGCTGGCCGGGCTGGCCATCTCCCTGGCCGACGCCCCCCGAACCATTGTGCCCGTATTTAAAATGGGGAATATCGAGCTGTGGGACGGGGATGCTGACCAGATCCTTGCCTTTGCGGCCGATCATTTCTCCGTGGGTGACATATTTGCGCAGATTCTCGCGGATCCTGCCCCGGACAATTTCCTTGAAGCGCCGTTGATCGCGTTCAATGGCGAGAACCATGGTGGGTACTGCCCCTCATTACCGAACGGCAGAATATCGTGCCGCCCGCATCAAACAGGACTGGGAAGAATCAAGAGCTTTCTTTGGCATCACCCCGCGCGAAAATACTGGCCACAAAGTTCAGTACGTCCGTCGCGCTCTCCTCGTCGTACCCGTAGTCCCGGATCAGCCGTCCTTTGACGACATCAATCTTGGCCTGGGTATCGGCGTCGACCACGTTGGAAACGAGGCTCGTGAGCTTTATGGAATCTTTCTGGTCTTCAAACAGTTTGAGTTCCAAGGCCTTGTACAGGCGTTCGTTCGTCCTGTAATCAAACGTTTTGCCGTCGATCGAAAGCGCGCCGATGTAGTTCATGATCTCGCGGCGGAAATCGTCCTTTCGGCTTTCCGGGATGTCGATCTTTTCCTCGATCGACCGCATCAGCCGTTCGTCTGGTTCCTCATACTGACCCGTGAAAGGATTCTTGACTTTCTCTTTTTGCGTATACGCTTTCACATTGTCGATATAGTTTCCGCACAGTCGCTTGAGTGCGTCCTCATCCGCGGCGATCGCGCGCTGCACTTCGTTCTTGACGATGTTTTCGTACTCTTCCCGGACGTCTCCGAGCAGGTCGCGGTACTTGTCTTTTGTCTCTTCGGAAGTGATCAAGCTGTGATGCTTGAGACCCGCGGCAAGCTCATTCAGCACCATGAACGGATTGACCGATCGGGCTTCAGGGTGCGCAACCAGGGCATTGGATATCTTGTCCTGGATGTAGCGAGGCGAGATCCCGAACATGCCCTCCGACACAGCCTGCTCACGCAACTCCTTGATGTTTTCTTCAGTAAACCCCGGCAGGCTTTTGCCGTTGTACAGCTTGAGTTTCTGGAGGCGCGTAAGGTTCGCGTTCTTGGGTTCTTCCAGCCGAGTCAACACCGCCCACATGGCCGCCATTTCGATGGTATGTGGGGCGATGTGTTTTCCGGGCACCGAGCCCTTGTTAAAGTCTCGCTCGTAGATGCGAATCTCATTCGCCAGCGTGGTGACATACGGGATATCGATCTTCACCGTGCGGTCCCGCAGCGCCTCCATGAATTCGTTGCTCTGCAATCTCCGATACTCCGGTTCGTTCGTGTGCCCAATGATCACTTCATCGATGTCGGTCTGTGCGAACTTTTTTGGTTTGATGCGGTGTTCCTGGCTGGCACCTAGCAGATCGTAAAGGAACGCCACGTCAAGCTTGAGCACTTCCACGAACTCAATAATCCCGCGATTGGCGACATTGAATTCGCCGTCGAAATTAAAGGCCCGTGGATCGCTGTCGCTGCCGTATTCGGCGATCTTCCGGTAGTTGATATCTCCGGTCAGTTCCGTGGCGTCCTGATTCTTCTCGTCCTTGGGCTGAAACGTCCCGACGCCAACGCGGTCCTTTTCGCTCAAGATCAGGCGTTTCACGCGCACATCACCCGCGACGCGCGTCCAGTCGCCATCGTGTTTTCTGAGTTTCTCCGCGTAGATGTAGCGACAGAAGGGACACAGTTCACCCTTGATCCGCACGCAGTATCCGTCGGCGGGGACTTCGGCATTCAACGAAGCCACCACATCACGCCGGAAGCGCTCCGGGATCAGGTGCAGCGGTTCCTCGTGCATGGGACACCAGAAGATCTCGTCCGAACCGTCGTCAGCGGTCCATCCGATGGTGTACAAAGCGCCCTCGTCCCGGGCACTGTAGCGCTCCAGTCCCTTCTTCAAGAGGCGGGCGATCGTGCTCTTGCTGCTGCCCACCGGTCCGTGAAGCAGCAAAACTCGCCGCTCAATGCCGTACCCCTTGGCGGCACTCTTGAAGGCATTCACGAGTCGCTGCAAGGGTTCCTCCAGCCCGAACACAGCGTCCTTGCCGTGGTCGTCGGGATCGTCGAAGAAACAATATCGAGTGCGCTTCTCGCGTTTGTCGTCGTAGGTCTCCACGCCGTACGACATGACCATGTCGTATACGCGTTCGTATGCTGTCCGCGTCACCGAGGGATCGCCCCTGACGATGTCCAGGTATTCCTCGAAGCATCCGACCCAGTTTTTGCGCCGGAACTGTTCCAGATCCTGGCGGGCACCGACCAGCGTGATAATCGACCTGCCGTTATTCATCGCATCCTCTCCCTTGTCCGCCCGTTGTGCGCATGACGCCCCCGGCGGAAGACCAAGGCCACCGCCTGGAAACCCATACAGCCGGATGTTCCATTTCGATCCAAAAGCGTTTTCAATATCGGTCCTGGATGACGCACGATTCCTCCTGGCAACCTGATCCATCCTCCGCGCCACGGCACCCTGGAGCATTCCTTCCGCGCCGCGCGCACCGCCGCATTGCTCCCATCACTCCCATGCTGCATGTCGCTCGGATGGCCGAACGGCGCGACGCGCAGCAGCAAACGTTGAAACTACGGGATGACCAGGATGCGCCAGTACGAACAGGACTCTGCGGAAGTCCTAAGACTACGTTGTTCCGCGGAGCCGCGGCACAAAAAGATTGGCAAAGAGCGCTGGGAAAAGAGAAGGGAAGCGGCCTGCTTCCTGCGTACCGCAAGGCGCCGACACCTGTTCTCGTGGAACGACCGCCGACGAGCCTCTTCCTCATCAAGTATCGGGTGAAAATCCGGGGCGGGCAATATGGAGTTTACTATCTTGGCGGAATTGACCGGATGGGCAGACCTCGCGGGCACGCCCCATCACGTTTAACAGCAGAGACTTGCGCGCAGCAAGCAGCGCCCCGGTACTCGCCGTTGTGAATTTTGCCTGCCCCACCCGCCAAGCCGGTAAGACGGGCGCTGGCCGGGCCCGCACGCCCGGAGGATTCGCCCCGCGTCAGGCGAGCAGCCGGTTGACGCTCTCCATCAGCCGGTCCATGGCGAACGGCTTGCGGATATAGTCGTCCACGCCCAACATTTCCGCATACGCCTTGTGTCGGCTGCCTTCGTTGGCCGTGATCATGATCACCCGCAAGGGAACGGGCCGACTGCGTCGCAGTTTCTCCAGCACCAGAAAACCGCTGCGCTTGGGCATCATCATATCCAGGATCATCAGGTCCGGATCTTCCCGCTCGGCCATCGCCAGTCCCTGGTTGCCGTCGCGGGCAATCAAGATCTCGTAGCCCTTGGACTGCAACGCCATACGAAGCGACTCGATGATTTCCTGATCGTCGTCCACGAGCAGGATCCGCTTGCCCGGCGAGGATTCCATTGTTTTGGCCATAAATCTTTTCCCATTCTGACCGGATTGGCCCGAGGAGGAGCGACGCGAGAAGGCGTCAAAGGGCGTCGCGGGCCTCAGGTCCGCAAAGCACACGCGCGACGGGAGCCGACGATGGCGTGCCGCATCGCGTTTGCCGAGGCGTTTGTTGCAAGATTTACGTCAATGTGCACGATCCGGTCGTGATTTGCAAGCGTCGCACAACGAATCGGCCGAGCGCCGGCGAACCCATACGCCGTTGGGCAACCTGACCGAACCGGCCGCTGCGTCCCTGGACGTCGATCAAACCGTTCGTCCAAAAGCCAGGATTGCAGCGCATCTCGGCGGACCACGGCGGTCGCGTGGACCGACACCGGAGCTTGTTGGGCGCCGCTTTCAAAAGAGCGAAAGGAGCTTGCTGGCTGCCAGCCAACCGCCCGCCAGGAGCATACCCAGCGACGAAGTGCACAGCCCGACGTCCCACAGTATTCCCGGACGCAAACGCGAATCGCACATCCGGAAACGAAAGTACAAAGCCGCACCGGCGAGCATCGGCAACATGATGGCCTGCATCACACCGCTGGCCAGCACCAGCCGCGTTGGTCTGGGAAACAGGACGTACACCACGAGGCTCAGCAGCGGCAACAACCCGCCAAACAAGCGCACCCGCGCTCGGTAACGATCTTCCTCGACAGAAGCCACACCCACGACACCCAACGCGTCTGCCAGCAGGCGGGAGTTCGCCGCGTTGGCCAGAAAAAACGTCGAATACAGTACGGCGAAGGCCCCGAACAGAAACAGCACCTGCGCCCAGCGACCAAAGACCGGTTCGTACATAACGGCCAGCGTACGGATCATTTCCGCCCCCTCCGGCAGCAGGCGTATACGCCCCAGGATGGCTGCCCCCAGTATGTAGAAAGCCACCGTCGCGAAGGTGTAGATGACCATCGAACACCATGCATCGCACCGCATGACACGCATCCAGCCGGCCGCGCGTCGCGCCCAGGCAGCGGAGCCGTCGGGCGTTCCGGTATGCACGGCGTACCCTTTTTCCAAACACCAGTAGGGGTAGGCAACCAGTTCCGAGGCACCGACACCGATGATCCCGAACGTGGCCAGCGCCGTGACCAGTGGGGAACCGCCGATGGCTTCGCTCGCGGGCGTAATCCGAAGACTCAGGCCGCGGACGATTTCCGACCAATCGACGGCGTATGCCGCGTGCGTCTGAAGGGCGGCCAGATTGATGAGCGTCACTGCCGTAAAGGCCGTGACCATTACCGTGGCCACGGCTTGAATGAATCCGTATCGCCCCACCATCAACAGCATCGATGTCACCACGGCCAGAATCGCGGCCCAGATTTTGTGGTCGTGGGCCGCCGTTCTCAACACAGCCAGATCGTCTGGCTGGGATGCTTGCCGCCCGGCCCCCGCCTGGCCGGCAGGCGGGCTGCCCTGCAGCGCCTGGCGCGCGTGACGAGCGATGATGCTCTTGGTCCTCACCTCCACGGCTGCGTTATAACGGCGACCAGACTCGGTGATCGGGGCGCTGATGGCCATGGCCTGGCCAACGCCCCCTACGATGCCCCCCAACTGACCCACGCCGGCTGTAAACATCAATATCCAATACAGCAACAGCCAGTTGCCCGCGAGCGTGCGGCCAGCAGAGCGAACCAGGGAGATACGCAACCGTGGTCCCGGGACCTGGAGGAGCGCTTTGAGTGTTGTTTGGCCATTGATAATGGCATACCGGCCCAGCTCAACCTGGACAAAGACCTTGATCACGCAACCGCAGATGATCAGCCACAACAGCCAGAAGCCAGCTTGGGCGCCGGTCAACGTGGTCGCAATCAGTTCTCCGGATCCCACAATGGCGCCGGCGATGATGAGTCCGGGGCCGATCTGGCGTAAGGTCCCCAAGAAGGTGCGTGGCGGTTCCTGAATCCGCCGACCCGTTCCGCTGGCCGTGTCCGAGGATGACGGGGGATGGGTCATTGCCGTATTATTCCCACACCGGCGTCGGGGCGTTGCACGATACAGACTTACGTCCGTCGACGTTGAGTGGTTGTAGCGTGCCCGCCGACGCATTCCGAGTGGTCGGATCTGGAGCGGAATTCGGTCCCGCGGAGGACAAGACAAGGTACCAGAAATCGGTGACTTTGGCAGGTCTCACCGCGGCGGCGAGAGGTGCGCTGCCGCGACCGGCGGCTCAATGATGTGCGGCGGGCTACTGCCAGCGACCGAGGACGACTTGCTTGGTGAGGTTCTGTCCGTTGCGAGAGACCTCGAGTGTGGCTTTGTCGCCGGCGCGATGCTTGCCGATCCGTTCCTTCAGTTCCTGAAAGTCCTTCACCGGCTGGCCGTCTACCTTGGTGATAACGTCGCCGCGCATGATGCCAGCGGCATCGGCCGCGGATCCTCGAATGACGTCGGAGACCTGGGCAGGGTTGGGCGGTTCCAATCCACGCACACCCAAAAACGCTCCCCGCCCAAAATCGACGTGGATGTCTGGAAACGATTCGCGAAACGCTTGCAGACCGGCGTCCGTGATCTGCGTGCCGTAAAACTGTGCTAGCACGAGACTTGGAGGCGGCTTAAGCTCCTTCAAGCCCTGGTCGGTAATAGGAGCGTGATAGGCGCGCAGCGTCTGCAGGGACTTCAAGTCGCCGACAAACTTCAACCCTTCGTCGCCCCCCCGGTATTCATCCCCCAGGTTCAACTCCAGCACGATGATACCGCCGCCCGCGTGATGCTCGCCACGTACCGTGGCACCCATGCGGTTGAGCTCGGCGACGGCTTTCTCCTCCTGCATACGCTCCAGCACAGCGATGGCCGCGTCGCGCTCCCACCGCCGGTTGTTCAAATGGGCGAGTCGCTGCAAGGCCACCAGCGCCACGTCACGATTGGAAGTTTCACTCAGTTCCAGCAGGATCCGCGCCGCGCGCGCCGAAACCTCCGCCACCGGACTTTCCGCGGCCTGCGTGAGCGGATCGAGGGCCGCGCCCCCCGCGCGCCGCAGATTCTCCGATGCGCGTTCCCGCACCCAGAAGGCATCGCTGTCGAGTTGCTCGATCCACTCTTCGATGGCGGCAGAGTCGGGAGGCACCTGGCTCTCTGCGGCCGCCGCGCCGCACAGCAGTGCCCCGGAAAGCAACGTTGTGAGAATCATCACGTAACGCATAGCTTCGATTATCCAACAACCCTTCGGATGGAGCAACTCGGGAATATGACAAGCCGTTTCAAGATGCCCGGTGATGGCTCCGTGCCCGGGAAATGTCACAGCAAAATCGGATTCTGAAACAGGCGCTAAAAGTCCCGGCATCGATTGACGAGGCCCGTCGCCAGGTACCGGTCGATACGGTACGATCGCCTTGTTACGTGTGCAATCGTCGGCACGACGGTCGCATTGGGCCCGACCTCCGAGGCAGCGGGTGATCTTATGCGCATTGCCATCCTAGGCCGTGATCCCCATATCGAGCGGCTGGCCCAGGCCGCCGCCGCCGCAGGACATGGGCTGATCGCTGTGCAAAACGATGCGGGCGACCAGGTCGCCGGTTTCGGGCTCGTCGCTCGTCGCGTGCCGGACTGGATGCACCTGATGGATCCGGGCACGGCCGACGCCGTCGCCGTCGGCCGGGCGGACGCGGAGCAGGAATCGCTTCGCGCCGAGCAGCTTCGAAGACTGGCGCAGGCCAGAGTTGCGCTGCTGGTCGTGCATCCGGCCGTATTGAACGCGGACGTCTATTACGAATTGGACATGATACGCCAGGAAACGCAAGGCGTGCTGATCCCTCATATCCCCGGACAAAACGCGCCGGCAGTACTCGCCCTGGCGGATTGGATCCGGGAATCCCTCGGAATGGGGTGCGCGCTTCGCGCGGTGCGCGTGGAGCGTACCTTGCCGAGCGTCGATCGGTCGAGCGTCCTCGGGCAGTTGTCCCGCGACCTGGTCGTCACGTCCCGGTTGCTGGGGACAGCCGACACGTTGCTGGCTTTCGTCTCCACGCCTCCATCCTACGCTGGCCTGACCGTGCAGTGGCAGCCTGGCGCCGGACCCGGCGTGAAATGGTCACTGGTCTCTGAGGGCGGCCTCGCACGCGGCTTGCTTGCCGTCGAGGCGTCCCATGAATCGGTGGAACTGGTGATGCCCGAGGACGCTTCACACTGGCAATTCTCCCGCGTGGGCGCTTCCGGTCCGGTGGCCGCGCCGGTGCCCTATGACGATGCCGCCGCGGCCATCGAACACTTGGAGGCCTGCCTGGCATCCCCATCCCTGTCGGAGCCATTTACTCTCGCCGCACGCTGCGTCGAGACGTGCCAGCTGGTCGACAAGAGCCTGGCCAAGGGACGTCGCATCGATGTGGGGTTCGACAACGTTTCTGAATCCTCGACCTTCAAGGGTATTGCGGCCGCGACGGGATGCGGCCTGATGATGGTAGCCATGCTGGGGCTGTTGCTCGTCGGTTTGGCGGATGCCATCGGGCTGCGTCTTGCCCGGTTCTGGCCCCTGGCCCTGCT
>Ga0315534_1002352_pt1 | contig 12741 bp, 13 predicted proteins | sample SalMarSW160240MG_FD_203094 | JGI IMG/M metagenome (GOLD analysis project Ga0315534, IMG submission 203094) | Salt marsh sediment microbial communities from the Plum Island Ecosystem LTER, Massachusetts, United States - Salt Marsh Sediment SW1602-40 ... | reverse complement strand
CACCTTATCTGTTGCCCGCGGTTCTGCCCGAGCTACAGAAGCGCTTTCCGGCGCTCAGCCTTCAGCTTCGCGAGACCCTAACCTCCAATCTCGTGCACGAGCTGGTAGCCGGCGATCTCGATCTCATTATCGTCGCGCTGCCCATTGACGATGCCGAGCTTGAAACAGTTGGCCTGTTCGACGACCGTTTCCTTCTCGCCACGAAGACAACGAAAGCCAATCGGCGGCTTAGCCATGCAAGCGCTGAGATGCTCTCCGGGGATCGCCTGCTTCTGTTGGAGGAGGGGCATTGTTTGCGTGAGCAGGCGTTGTCTCATTGCCGCTTGCTCACACCTGAGTCGCGCGAGAGCTTCGGTGCGTCGAGCCTCGCCACCATCGTGCAGATGGTCGCCAACGGTTATGGTGTGACCCTGTTGCCGGAAATGGCCATTGCCAGCGAGCTCCACGTATCGGACGATATTCGCCTGCTGCCGTTCCGCGCGCCGGAGCCGAAGCGGACGATTGGGCTCGCTTGGCGCAAGACGTCGCCGCGCAAGCGTGACTTCCTTCAGTTCGCCGAATTCTTGCGTGAAGTTGCGCCACGCCGGAGCAGAAAGGGCGGCAAGGTCTCGTGAAGCGCACTGGCGCATAAGTGGCCGCGCAGTGTAAGAGAGTCGCGTCCAAGAGGGAGGCCGCCACGCTTAGCATCCAATTGATCGTCCTTATCGTGCTTGCGCTCTATGCCAGAGCCGGCGCCTTGGCGCTCGGGCGGCCGATCTCCGACTTTTACGTGGCAGGCAGGCTTGTGCCGGCCATGTTCAATGGCGCATCGATCGCACTCGCTCTGATCCCCGTGCTTGCTTTCGCCGGCCTCGCCGGCGCGCTTAACGGGGAGGACGCCTGGCTCCTTGCTCTCGCCGGAGGCGTGAGCCTGGTCGCCATCGCATTCCTGGTCGCACCCTATTTGCGCAAGTTTGGCGGTTATTCGGTTCCTGATTTTCTCGGCGAGCGGTTCAACTGGCCCGGGGTCAGGCTCCTTGCGCTCTTCGCGGTCATCGTCTGCACATTTCCGGGTCTTGCGCTCACCATCCTCGGGCTCGGCCTCATCACGACGCATATCTTCCCGATCGGCCTTGCAGCGGCCCTCGCATTCGCCGTGGTCATGCTGCTCGCTTGCAGCTTTGCCGCCGGCGTGCGTTCCGCAAGCCTCAGCCAGATTATCCAATACGTAGTGCTGCTTGCGGTTTCCCTGGCCGCAATGGTCATGCTGCTGTGGCAACACGGCGCCCTGTTTCCCACAGTCGATGCCGCCTGGCGCGGCGCGGCTTTGGCGGCAACCGAGCTGGAAACCTTCACGGCCGAGGACACGTTGAACCGCTACGCAATGCTGTTCTGTCTTGCCGCGGGATTGACCGCGTTGCCGCATCTTCTGCTCAGGGCCCTGGTCACACCGTCGATCGAAGAAGCCCGGATATCGTTCCTCTGGGCGCTCCCCTTCGCCGCCGCACTCTGCTTTGTCGCGGCGCCCTACCTTGTGTTGTTCGCCGGCAAACCGGCGGGCGCGGGCGGTCTCACGGCGACCCTCTTTTTCGGGTTCACCGCCATCGGCGCAATCGCGGCCCTGCTTGCGCTCGGCAGCGGGCTTTTGCTCACCGTCGCCAATACGCTTTCTTACGACCTCTATTACAAATATGTGGATCCTGCCGCGCCGACCGGGCGCCGCATCGTCGTCGGGCGGGGAGCCGTTATCCTGGTCGCATGTCTCGCCGCTTGGGCCGCATCTGCCGCGCCCGAGGCCGTGCTCGCCATGACCGGCGCCGCGTTCTCGATTGCGGCAAGTGCACTGTTGCCCGCTTTGCTTCTCGGTATCTGGTGGAAGCGCGCAAGCAGCGAGGGCGCTCTTGCCGGCATGTTGGCGGGGCTTGCCGTCTGCCTCTATTACATGCTGGCCCCCCGCTACATCCCGTTCGCCTTCTATGAGACGTCGAGCTGGCTCTCAAACGCCACCGCGAGTGAGACCGCACGCTATTTCGATCTAAGACAAAGCTATTATCTCGCCGATGAAACGGCGCACGGCGCAGCCCTGGCGGCCTGGAATGAGACGGCGCTCGCCGTTGCCAATTGGGGCGGCGTCAAGAGAGACTTCGCCGGGCTGTTCGCCGTGCCGGTCGGGCTCTTGGTGATGGTCGGCGTGAGCCTGTTCACGCCGGCGCCGGCGCGGGACGTTCAGGACTTCGTCGAAGAGCTCCGCAAGCCGGGAATTGCTTGAGACCGGCGCGATGCTATGGAGCTTCAGGCGTTTCCGCTGACTGCGGGGACTCACCGTTGTCGAGCAGGCGGAAGGATTCGCGGAACCGCTCGGCCTCTTCGCCGGTCGCGTGGCTTCTGGGGCCGGCGGTGACCAGCATATAAAGGCGGTCGACGGACGGCACGATATCGATCAAGTGGCTCTGTTTGCTCTTCCGATCATCGGCGATTCCTTCAAAGCCTTGATAACCGGCGATGGTTGCCTTTCCTCTTTTGCGCAAGCGGGACTCGCTGGCTTTGGCGTAGGCATTCATGAGCTGCACGTAGGTGTCGTTATTAGGTTTCGGCCCCTTGCCGGCCGGGTATTCGAACACGACCACGCTGTAGACGGTGTCTTCGCCCACGTTCACTTCGAAAGTATATTGCAGCAGGGGATTTTGACCTGCCACCGGCGTGGTCATGGTGTTGGGCGAGCCTGGAAAGCTCACGGCAAAGCCCCGCTCGGGCGCCTGGAACTCCGTCCATTGCAACCCTTCGGCATCCGGCTCCTCTGCCGGCTGATCCTCGGCAGAAGCGGCCGACATCGCCGCGGCAAAGATGAGCATGCCTAAAGCTATACTGCGGATTGCCACTGCTTCTTCACCTCGCGTTTTTTTCGAATCGGCATCTTAGCCGATCCGTTTTTTCCCTTCACCGCCGAGACGGTTTCACCCCTCAGCCTTGCGGCGGCGATCCCAGCGCCTTCTCATACAAGGCCTCGACGTCTCGCTTAAGTGCGCGCCGTGTCTCAGGGCGAAGATAGAGCATGTGCCCACCGGTATAGGTCTCGACCTCGATCGGTTTTGCGCCTTTGAGGGGGGCAAGCTGATTCACGAGATAAACGGGCGCAAGGTAGGGCGTGATCAAGTCGGTATAGCCCGTGGCAATGAACACTTCGAGATTGCGGTTGGTGGCGCGCGCCTTCTGAATGTCGTCGAGCACGCCAGCGTAGCCTTGGCGCGTTGGCCGTGTGCCAAAATCCCACTTGTTACGCACCTTACGATTAAGCAGATGGTATGGCATGTCGGTCTTATAGCCGAGCTCTTCCCGCGCATATTGAACGAAGGCGCTGGTCCAGAGCGGCACGGTGGAATCGAGTACCGGATCGGGTCCGTGCGGCCAGGCGCTTGCCGGATTGGGATCGGGGCCGCCGATCGAGCCGTCATAGCGGCTCAGCACTTGGCCGTTGGCGCGGTCGAAGTTCTTGATGAAGACCGAAGGCGGAATGCGCGCGAAATTCCGGCGCACGATATCGACCGGAAGCCCCGTCAGCTGTGCCACAGTATCGCTAGCCGTATCCGCACCTTCCTCGGCACCGGCGGCAAGTGCCACCAGATAGTCGCTCAGGGCGTAGCGCTCGGCCTCCTTCAGCGCGTCGCCGAGCGCCTCACGCCGGGTCACGCCTTTGCTTTCGAGATTGACGGCGGCGAAGGAGGGCAATGAGAGAGCCCATGGCAGCAGATCGAAATCGTCTGCATTAAGAAGCTCGAATTCGAGCGCCGGCGAAATGAGGATGATGCCGCTTGGCGAAACGGCGCCCGTCTCTTGCAATTTGCGCGTGATCTTTGCGGAACGAAATCCGCCATAACTCTCTCCGGCCAGAAAAACCGGCGAGACGAGCCGCGCTTCATTGGCAAGGTAGAGCCGGATGAAATCGGCAAGCGCTTCGGTATCCTCTTCGACGCCGAAGAAATCGCGTTCCTTTTTGCCGTCGCGCGCGCGGCTGTAGCCGGTTGCCACCGGGTCAACGAAAACGAGATCGGTAAAGTCGAGCCAGCTTGCGTCATTGGCGACGAGGTGAGGCGGGGGACCGAGCAATTCTCCTTTGGCGCTCGCCGCAACCCGTTTGGGACCGATAGTACCGAGATGAAGATAGGCCGAAGCGGCGCCGGGGCCGCCATTGAAGACGAACGTCACCGGCCGTTTCGCATCTTGCGGCTCGCGCGTATAGGCGACGTAGAAGATGTCCGCGAGCGCCTTGTCCTTCGCGTCAGTGAGCGTAAGCGTGCCGGCCTTGGCGCTGTAAGGGATCTCCACGCCGCCGAGTTGAATGCTGTGCTGTGTAATCGAGGCTGGGGGGTAGGGATCGGTCTCGTGGTCTGCCGCCTGGTCTGCGCTCTTCCCGTCCGTGTCGGCTTGTCCCGCCGTCTCCTTTTGCGGCTGCTGGGCGGCCGTCTCGGCGAGTATGTTTGCTGGAAAAAGAACGAGCGCAGCAAAGGCTGCGACCTGAATTAGTCGCCCGAGGCGGGTCAGCGGTCCTGTCAACGATCTGCTCCCATAGGGAAAACTGCGGACGATGCCATAGGTAAGGCCCAGGAGGGCGGGAAACCAGGGTCAATGTGGCGTCGGGACCCGGATCGAACGGATCGGCATGCAACCGCTGAGGCCTCGGATGCGTTAAGGTAACGGGTTCGGGCCGATATAGATGTGGGGCAAGGTCGAAAATCTGAGACGGTCGGCGGGCGAGAGGCTTGCGCCCCTTGCCGCCAGGGCACGTGTGCTTGGGTCTGTGTACTCGGAGCGCGCGGCGAGGGCGGCACGGGATGCAGCAGCCCAGCTTCGGGACGTGACGCCCCACGCCACGGCGTTTCTCGCCCGGCCCAAGGCCGCTCTGAGCGCGGCCGGAAACACGCTATCTTTGCCTCAGCGCGTAGGGAGGTTTGATCTGAGCCAGGCGCTCATCATCGCGGGAATGCTTCTGTTGGTATGCGGTGCGCTGATGCTGGGCAGCGGCCTTTTCCTCCGTACCGGTAAATCCTCCCCGATCGTGGCGGCCACACCCTCGGCGCCGATCGCTTGGCTGTTCGAGCATGACGATCTTGCGCTTGATGAGCGTGCGGTCTTCGCTTTTGCCCCGACGCCGGACGGGATGAGGATCAAAGCGTTCGCCATCGGGGGCATCAATGCGTCCGACCAGACGCTCGATGCAGTCTCAGCCGCCATCAGGCCGGACCGTCAACGCAAGGACCTCAAGCTGGCGATGCGGGTCAATATGCCCGACGGGGAAGCCAGGATTTACGCGCCAGGCGAGCCCGGCGTTCTCCCGCCGCAAGCGCAGTTCAGGTTGTTCTTCCTTTTCCCCGGAGAGGGAGGGATGACACCGGACGAAGTGCGGTCGGCCTTTGGCGGTGTCGTGCTCAAACTTCGCTACGAGACGGAAGGCACGGAGAAGTCCCTTATCAACTACCTGTCGCCATCATTCCTTGACCGGCAGCTCGCCGAGATCATGGCGGAGGTGAAGGGGTCGTAGCGCCGCGCCCTCGCACGCGCCATCAAAAACACTCGAGCGAGCGCGATGTGCAGCCTCTGATGCTGAGACATGCATTGAACAAAGTGCAGCACTTTAGGCTGCAGCCAGCGATTTCGCTTGAAGGGTCAAGCGCCCGGGCGGCGCACACGGCGCTGCAAGAGCGAAAATCGTCGTTGCAGACGCGGACGCTTTGGCTGCCGGCGCCGCAGGCCGACTGGCTCGGTCTAATCGATTGTAAGGGGGGCTCCTGATTGTTGGTCTGCGCCTGGGCGCTGCCGAGGGCAAGCGAGCAAGCGAGCCCGAGGGTCAAGAGTACTGATCTGGTCATGCCTGCTCTATTGTCCCCCGTGCCGCTTCCGGTCCGAAGCGTCCCCCCAGATGGCCAATCCCGTCAACCCCACCCGTCACGGTCGCCATGCCACACCACCAAACCGCCAAAATGACAGGCGAGGTTCGTCCCGGAAAAGGGGCCTTCAGCATGCGCTTCACTTTTATTGTCTTCGGTCTGCTGGTAGCGGTCGTAGCCACCCAGGGCTGTGCCACGCGGAGCCAGTCACTGGCCGAACAGCAGGCTGCTGCCGACAGCGAAGACAATGCGACGTGCCGGGAGAAGAGCGGGGAGGACGAGGCCGCCTATGAGAATTGCCGCAGGACCATGGCCGAGCAGCGGGCGCAACAGGCTGCGGTTCAAGAGCAGAGGCGCCGGGAATTCGACCGTGTGCTCGGCGCGGGCACGGACGGAGTGAGCGGTTACTGACGCGCTATTGCTCACGAGCGCGCGGGTTCGAGGGGCAGCCAGAATTTTTCGCAGTGCACATAAGTGTGGACTCATAAGAGTGGCAACCGTCCTGCATCTTTTCTGAAGACATTGTCATTTGCCGCACGCAAGCCGTGGTGGCATCTTTACGGCTTCCCCACAACCGGCGCCCAGATCGGCGGTGCCCCGACACATGCGAGGCTAACCATGACACGTTGCGTCTTTCGAGCGGATGGTCCCCCTTTGGCTGCTCCAAGTGTCAAACCGTCGACGTCCTGGGCGAAAGTCGCCGTTCTTCTGTCAGGCTTGGTGTTTGCCGTTTTGGCGAGCCCCGCGGCGCAAGCAGACAACGCCGAACTCGATAAATGGGTCGCCAAATGGGACAAGTGGAAGGACCACCTGGCGCCGCTGGTGATCGATCGCGGCGACAATCTCGCCTATACCGAGGCCGCCGACACCATCAATCCCGAACAAACAGCCTTCGCCCGGCAAATGGGCCGCGGCGTCTACATGCCGGTCAAGGACAAGGTCTATGTCGCGGTGGGGTACGGCATCACCAGCACGACCATGGTGGTCGGCGACGATGGCGTGATCATCATCGATCCGGGCGAGAACGACAAATTCGCCGCCGAGGTCATGGCGGAGTTCCGCAAGATCACCGACAAGCCGATCAAGGCGGTGGTCTACACCCACCGCCACCCCGATCACCCGTTCGGAATTAAAGGGCTCGGCGTGACCGACGAAGATGTCGAGTCCGGCAAGGTCAAGATCTTCGCCCACGATACGTTCGAGGAATATCTTGCCAATGACGCGAGCGTCGTCGGACCGATCCTGTCCATGCGCACGGCCCTGGCGAGCACGCTGCTTCCCGTCGGGCCCGAAGGCCGGGTACATCAGGCGCTTGGACCGACTTTCGACGTGGGGCCAGTGTCGTTGATCGAGCCTACGGATACGGTCGACGAAGAGCTTGAGGTCGAAATTGCCGGCGTCCGCATGGTGCTGTTCCATGCCTATGGCGACGCCGAGGATGAGGTCGCCGTTTGGTTTCCCGATCTCAAGCACTTGCATGGCTCCGAGACCATCCAGGGCGAGACCTTCCCGAACATGTATACGCTGCGCGGGACCAAATACCGCGATCCCGTCGAATGGTATAAGGGCGTCGACAATCTCCTGAAATACGGCAAGACCGCCGAGAGCTATTCCGGCTCGCATATGCGCCCGTGGATCGGCAACGAGTTCATTGTCGATCGCATCACCAATTATCGCGACGCCATCCAATATGTGCACGATCAGTCGGTTCGGCTGATGAATCGCGGGTACACCCGCGAGGAACTGGCTGACGCGATCAAGCTCCCGCCCCATCTCGCCGACGATCCGTGGCTCGGCCAGTATTACGGCTCGGTGCCCCACAGCACGCGCAATGTCTATGGCGGTTATCTTGGCTGGTACCAGGCCGATCCGACCGAGCTTGCCACGCCGGGGTTCAAGGACAAGGCTGAGCTCTACGTGAAGGCGCTCGGCGGCCGCGAGGCGATCCTCGAAAAGGCGCGCGAAGCCATCGACAACAAGGACTACGGATGGGCGATGGAAATCCTCACCCATCCGATCCGTATCGATCACAACGATATGGACGCGCGCAAGCTCAAGGCCGAAGCGATGCGCAAATGGGCTTATCTCCAGCCGAATATCTATTGGCGCGGTCTGGCGCTCGGCGGTGCACTCGAGCTTGAGGACAAGCTCGACTATTCTCAAATCTGGAATTTCTCGGCGCCCGATGTCATCAAGGCTTTGCCGGTCGACTCGGTCATCGAATCGATGCGGGTCAAGCTCGATCCGGAAAAGGCGGGCGACGCGGAATCGATCGTCGGCTTCAAGTTCACCGATATCGGCGAGGACAACGCGCTTGAGATCCGCAAGGGCGTGGCCGTCTTCCATGAGGCGATTCCGGAAGGCGCCGATGCGACATTCGTCGGCACGAGAGACCTTCTCGATCGCATTCTGCTCGGCGAGACCGACGTGCCGACGGCGCTGAAAGAAGGCGAGCTCACCATCGAAGGCGATCAGAAGGCGGCGGAAGCGTTCTTCGGCTATTTCGATCCGCCGAGCGAGGAGCCGATCAAGCTCGTCGTGCGGTAGAGGAAAGTCTGGCGCGTGTCATGATGCCGACGCGTTCCAGCGCGCACGGCTTCGATGTCACTGGAGCAGCCCGTATAGCGCAAGCACGTCCGATTTTGCGGCCTCATGCATCGCCACGGTGACGGCGAACGTCAATACGGCGATCAGCACGCCGGTGATTGAGAATTCAGACTCCATGGTCCGCACCTCCGAGGGTTCATCGGCAAAAGCGCCGATCTTCCCCTTGGACGGTGCGAGGGCGTTTTCGGTTCAAACGCGTCCAACGAGCTTATGGTCAGGGGGAGGGGTCGTCTCCCTGAGCTGAGTCTAGTTGCTCGACCTGGGCGCCCATGTCCGGCACCAGCCTGACCCGATAACTCGCGTTTTTGCAGGTCAGGATCCACGCCGTTTCGTCCGGCCTAGACGCGTTTTGATCGGGCTTCGCACTCGACGGCTCGTCGCAAGCATAGCCTTGGCTTCGTATTTGTGTGGCAACGATGTCCGCGGCGGCGCGGTCAGTCGCGTCTGAGTCCGTTTGCGCCGCGACCGCGTCGACCATGGCTGTCAGGGAGACGATGGACACAAAAATTGTCCGAAGCGACGCTCTCCTCATAGCGGTTCGCCGGCCTGCTCTAGAACAGCACGCTTCCAAGCGACGGGAAGCGAGGTGTGCACGTATGGTAACTGTGCCGGCAGCGGTCGAAGCAGTTCCGCCCCCGAGCCCGCTGCTGGCAACGGGCGGCACAGGCGTTGTAGCGATATTTGCAGAAGTTCGATGCCGCCTCGGCATCGCTTACACCCAAGGAAGGCTCGGCGAAGGCCAGCGTCAGGATCGCGGCTGCCGTGGCGAGTAAAATCTTCATCATGGTGCCCCTTGAGCCTTCCGGCATCGTTCGGGTCCCGCATTAGCCTGAAAATAGCAGAAGGGTGCCTGCTGAAGCGAGGCCAAATCTGCCACGCGTCTCTTATTGGTGCCGGCTGGAGGATTCGAACCCCCGACCTACTGATTACAAAACTGAAAACCCGCCTTTCCGCGACTTTCCGTGCCATTCCAGAATTGGCTATTTTACAGCAATCCTTATTCTGGGTGTTTCCGATAAGTTCTTGTTGTTTCCCTTTACCGTGCTTACTATGTGCTTACTAGCGGCGCCCATGTCGAGGCCCTACGTTGGCCGGTGACGGGCGGAAGGGGGAATGCAGCATTGGCTACCGCCAACATCACGAAACGCGCTGTGGACGCCGCCAAGGCCCGTAAAAAGGATACCTACTTTTGGGATAGGACGCTTCCAGGCTTCGGTCTGAAGGTTACGCCAGCGGCACGCAAGATTTATCTTGTGCAGTATCGGTTGGGTGGACGCAAAGGACGGACGCGGCGCGTCACCATCGGGCGGCACGGTGAGATAACAGCGACCTTTGCCAGAACGGAGGCCAAACGCTTGCTTGGGGAGATTGCGGCTGGCCGCGACCCCGCTGCCGAGCGTGACAAGGCGAAGGCCAGCAAGTCGCTCGGGGTCGTGCTTGAGCAATTCATGGCTGAGCACGTCAGGCCAAAGTTGAAAGGGAGCACGGCGAGGGAGTATGAGCGGACTGCGAGGCTCTACGTAGTGCCGCGCCTCGGGCGTCGCCCTATTGGCGAGCTAATGCGCCAGGACATTGCGAAGCTGCACCACGAGCTGGCGAGTACTCCTTACCAGGCCAATCGGACGCTGGCGCTGCTGTCAAAGTTCTTCAATTGGGCCGAGCGGCACGGCCTGAGACCCGATGGCTCCAACCCATGCCGGCACGTTGACAAATACCGGGAGGGGCGACGCGAGCGGTTTCTGAGCCAAGCCGAGCTTGGCCGCTTGGGCGACGCTTTGGGCGGGGCGGAGAGCGATAACAGCGTAACACCTTGGGCAATTTCCGCCATCCGTTTGCTCACTTTCACTGGCGCGCGGCGGAATGAGATACTGACGCTGCGCTGGGAGCATGTGAGCGAGGAGCATGAAGCCCTGTTCCTTCCCGACAGCAAGACGGGTCGCAGGGCTATCCATCTGAACGCGCCTGCGCTCGCATTGCTGCAAAGCATCCCTCGGCTGGGGGGCAACCCATACGTCATTTGTGGGGAGAAACCGGGACAACATCTTGTGAACCTTGAGAAACCCTGGCGGCGCATCCGCAAGGCCGCCAAGCTGGATGATGTGAGACTGCATGACCTGCGGCATTCGTTTGCTAGTGTGGCCGCATCTGGGGGGCAGAGCCTCGTTGTCATCGGTAAGATGCTTGGACACTCTCAGCCAGCAACAACGGCGCGCTATGCTCACCTTGCCGATGATCCCGTGAAAGCCGCGAGTGACGCCGTGGGCAGGCAAATTGCTGCGGCGATGGAGGGCGGCAACACGGGCAGGGTGGTTGGCCTCACGAGGTCGCGAAGCCATCGGTGATCCCCCCAAGGGTTCGCTTTGCAGCCCGGAAAGAGATACCGGAAGGCCTTGCTAAGGACCAAGCCGACGACCTGCTTCAGGACGCGATTTCGTTGAGCGAATCGACGTTGCCGACGCGGCCTCCACGGCCATGCCTGTCGATTCTTTATGCCATTGGGCCTCAATGCCCACCATCTTTTCGATTTCGCCGCCAAGAAAAGACACCAGTTGTGTTAAATCTTCGAGTCGGACTGCAAGCGTGATGACTGGTTCTCTCCGCGATGTATTTTCCGGCGCTGGTAGTACGTTTTCTAAATCAAACGTGACAAGTCCCCTTTCATAGGACACGTTTGATATTGTGTTGATTAGGTGCGCCATTTTTTTTCAACTCCTCACGAGTAATTTTGGTGGTCTTTTAGCTTCCAACTTTTCTATCAGATTGAAAGTCCCGGATAGGAACTTTGGGATGTCTTCAAACTCGGACCGATATTCCCTTAGTTCATCAGTTAATTTTGCCTCGACAAGTTGTATTGGAGCGTTCGGCCTTTCTGTCTCGAAAAGGAGGTAGCAGAGTGGTTGGCCTCGCTTAATTTCAAGATCACGCTCGAAATCAACCCACTCGATAGCTAGGTTCAGAGCACGGGGCCAAATGTGGGTAGGAAATCGTCCAGAAATTACCAATCCGGGAAACTGAACATAATGCTCTGACATATAAGGCGGCAGCTGGTTGAGATAACAAACCTCGTCGCAAACGAAGAAGTGCGGTATTGAAATTTGGAGTACGGGCCGATTTGGGGATCGCCAGAATCGGGGCGGCATGGGGACAATGAAAGATTCGAGCAGTTCGTCGTCGAGCCGAGTTAAATCGGGAATAATATGAATGGACGCAGTCCCACGGGAAAAAGAACACCGTAATCCCATGTCAAATGGAGATAAAATTTCGAATAAGCGGCTCTCGAAAGCGTTCACTGCAGGGCAAGCCTGCACCGCGCGGTCACTTATCGGTTTCGAGCGGCTGCGCGACACCAGCCGAGGCTTTTCGAAGGCTAGTTTGCTTTTTTGGGCAAGGCAAACATAGCCAACTAGTACGCGCTCCGACAAATCGATCAACGACGGTTGTAATACCAGGATTTGCCTATGCCGTAGGCGCTAAACCCGTCATTCCCATAAAAAGATTTGCCGATCGAATAGCCGCTAAACCCGTCATTCCCGTAAAGCGATTTACCGATGGAATAGCTGCTGTATCCATCGTTTCCGTACCATGATTTACCTATAGAATAGGCACTGTAGCCATTATTGCCGTAGAACGACTTACCGATGCTATAACCACTGAAGCCGTTGCTGCAATAAACAGAGTTGCCAATGGTGTAGCACGATCCGGCATGGGCAATGGGGGTGGCCGACAGGACAGCCACCGTAAAGCTTGCGGCGCAAACATACGTGTATCGCATTATCCCTCCCCCCGTGCTGCTTTCCTACTTTTAAACCTTAACGAGTACGGAGGTTTCTGACAAGATTCTAATCGCCACTGATCCCCGGCTATTTCCTTGGGCACAACCTGGGAAAGCGTGAGCAAATTCAGTGAGGTCGGTTCTTGATGTCCCCTTCGAAAGAAGCTTTGCGCACGGGCCCAAAAGCAGCTGCGTGCAGAATAGACCCCAATGGCAATTTGTCCTGGCGGGACTAGAATCTGATTGCGCGGCTAGGGTAGCTCCCGAAAGCCGAGTTTCCGCACTCGGTTGCCGCGACCTTTCTTGCGGGCGCTTGCGGAGGCGCTGCGTAAAATGCTCGATGATTGGCGCACACCGACCAAATGGATTGGCGACCCTGTTGGCTACGTGTTCTTGCCTCGCGCCATGCTTGAAATCGGCAAAGCCCTTTATCCGACTGAGTGGACCGGAGCCGAGCCCACAACGCCTGTCTTTCTTCCTCTGCCTCCGCACAGTGCGCAT
>Ga0315534_1002351_pt1 | contig 12752 bp, 9 predicted proteins | sample SalMarSW160240MG_FD_203094 | JGI IMG/M metagenome (GOLD analysis project Ga0315534, IMG submission 203094) | Salt marsh sediment microbial communities from the Plum Island Ecosystem LTER, Massachusetts, United States - Salt Marsh Sediment SW1602-40 ... | reverse complement strand
TTTTTAACGTAGAAAAATCAACTGTTTTTTTTTGCAATGCATCTCATGCACTGAACGTCCGAATTTGTCTTGACTTTCATTAACGTGAAGGGGTACTCTGCTTTTGCAGCGACATGTTCTCTGCAATATAAAAGCGGGAGTTATTCAGACTCTTCGTGTCCGAAGCTCGTGCATGCGCCGGCGGCATTACCCGGATGCAAAGCAACTGGATAACATTTCACGGGGTACAGAGATGAAAAAGCTCATTAATAGACCCGAAAACGTTATATCAGACAGCCTGGCAGGAGTGGCAGCGGCCCATTCGGATATCGTCAGAATTCATACAGAACCGCGCTTCATCTACCGTGCGGATGCGCCTGTAAAAGGATGTACAGCACTTGTATCCGGCGGCGGAAGCGGGCATGAGCCCATGCATACCGGTTTTGTCGGTAAGGGAATGCTTCACGCCGCCTGCCCGGGCGAAATTTTCACATCCCCGACACCTGATCAAATGCTTGAAGCAGCAAGGAGAGTCAATAGCGGCGAGGGCGTTCTTTTCATCGTCAAGAACTACAGCGGGGATGTCATGAACTTCGAAATGGCAGTTGAGCTCGCCCAGGCAGAGGGCGTACCTGTTTCAACCGTCCTCATCGACGACGATGTTGCGGTCAGGGACAGCATTTATACACAGGGGAGGCGCGGAGTCGGCACAACCGTGCTCGCCGAAAAAATCTGCGGAGGGGCATCTGAAAAGGGGTATGATTTGAAATCTCTGACCGAACTCGGCCTGCGGGTAAATAAAAATGGCCGCAGTATGGGCGTGGCGTTCAGCTCGTGCACCATTCCCGCACGCGGGGAGCCGACTTTTAATCTCGGACCGGATGAAATCGAAATCGGCATCGGCATTCACGGGGAGCCTGGCAGGGAACGGATTGGTCTGAAAACAGCCGAAGAAATCACGAGAATTCTTACCCTTTCTATTATCGAGGACCCGGCCTACACCAGGACACACCGTTTATGGGGCGCCGGGGCCTGGGTTGAAGAGGAGATGACGGACACCCCGTTTCAAAGGGGGGACCGGGTCATCGCATTCGTAAACAGTATGGGTGGAACGCCGCTTTCAGAGCTTTATATAGTGTACAAGACGCTCGAAGAAATCTGCAGGGATAAAGGGCTTGTCATCGTCAGAAATCTGATTGGACCCTATATCACTTCACTTGAGATGCAGGGCTGTTCCATCACCCTGCTCAAAATGGATGATGAGCTTCTCGAGCTCTGGGATGCACCGGTGCATACCCCGTCGCTTCGCTGGGGCATGTAGGGGGAAGTATATGCTAACGAAAAACCAGATAGTCGGCTGGCTGAGGCATTCAGCCAAAGTCATGAAGGAAAAGAGCAGCTACCTGTCCGAACTTGACGCCGTCATCGGTGATGGTGATCATGGTATCAATATGGAGCGAGGATTTAAAAAGGTGCTCGAAAAACTTGAGACGGGTGAACAACAAGATATTGCGGCGGTTCTTCGAGAAACAGGGATGGCGCTCATCTCTTCAGTCGGAGGGGCGAGCGGTCCGCTGTACGGAACTTTCTTCATCACTGCCGGTGCGAACCTCAGCGGAAAAACGCAGGTCTCAACCGATGACCTTGCCGCATCTTTCAGGGCGGGCGCCGATGCACTTGCTCAGCGAGGACGAGCCCTGGAAGGCGATAAAACTATAGTCGACGCGCTCATGCCGGCAGTCAGAGCACTCGAGCAAGCGGCAGGCGCCGGAGAATCGGTACACAACGCATTGAATAAAGCAGCGCAGGCGACGCAGCAGGGGATGGAAAAAACAATCGAAATGACGGCACGAAAGGGACGGGCGAGCTATCTTGGTGAAAGGAGTGTCGGCCATCAGGACCCGGGAGCATCCTCGGCATACCTCCTGCTGAAAGCCCTGTATGAAGCGGCTTCCTGAACAGTGTGGAAACGAATGGTATTATTCTGGAATAGTCCGTACATTTGGATAACTCCCGGTTCAGGGACCACATACCGCGTAACTGTCCTATCAGCATTTGACAGGGAACTATCGGTAAGTTGCGGACACAGGAAAAAGCAGTGGTCGGTATCGTACTCGTCACCCATAGTGCAGCACTGGCACAGGGCATAAAAGAACTTGCCGGACAGATGGCCGGCGGCAGTGTCCCCATTGGACTTGCAGGCGGTATAGACGATGAAGACCATCCATTCGGCACGGATGCAACCCGTATATCAGCAGCAATCGAATCCGTATGCAGCGACGACGGCGCGCTCGTGCTGATGGACATGGGAAGCAGTCTTCTCAGTGCAGGACTTGCCCTGGAGTTTTTACCAGAAGAAAAACGAAATAAGGTTTTGCTCTGTGAGGCGCCGCTTGTCGAAGGGACTATTGCCGCAGCGGTGCGTTCCAAAGGCGGAGGGACACTTGCTGAGGTCGCCCGGGAAGCTCGAAACTCACTTTCTATAAAACAAACACAGCTTGCCGGAACATCCGTTGAATCCCCGGGGCCAGGCCATGGAGACACGGACGAATTTCGTCAGGGCGCCAAACAAAAAACACAGGGCGCTGTGAGAGAAGCCGCTGCGTATCCTCCTGCGGGCGGCGGGGGTAGAAGCATCATTCTGACCGTTCCAAACAGACTCGGTTTTCACGCGCGCCCTGCATCGAAATTTGTACTCACCGCTTCAGGATTCAGAGCGAACATCACCGTACAAAACATCACCCGCAAAACCGAGCCCGTCGATGCGCGGAGTATCAACGCACTAATGACCCTCGGAGTTCGCGGAAGTCATGAAATCTGCATATCTGCGAATGGACCCGATGCAGATGCGGCGCTCACTGCTTTGAAAAGCCTGGTCGAAGCTGGCTTCGGGGAGGAGAGAACGTCCTCCGGCCAGGTAGCAACGAAAAAACCGGGATATAGGCAAAAAAAAGAGGGAGACGGCTCAAGGGAGGCGGCTGCTCTGAAGGAAAAGAAAGAAAGGGATAAAACCGCACCCGCCGGTATTCAAAAGGGTGTGCAGATTCGTGGTATTCCCGCCTCACCGGGCATCGCAATCGGTCCTGCCATGCGTTACCAGCCCGTCTTTAAGCTGGTTGTTAAAAGAATGCCTGAAGATCCGCAAACCGAATGGGCCAGGCTGCAGGCCGCACTGCAGATCGTCCGTAAACAGATTGCCCGTTCACAAAGACGCATGGCGGCAGAGGCTGGAAAATATGAAGCGTCCATCTTCGACGCTCATATTTTGACTCTCAGAGACCCCACCCTGCTGGAACCTGCAAAAAGAACGATATTCAGCACATCATGCACCGCAGAGGAAGCATGGAAATCTGTGGTAGACAGTCTCCTTGCGTCCTACCGTGCCGACGATTCCTCCTATATCCGCGCCCGGGAATCGGATCTCGAGGGTATTTCAATACAGGTCCTTCGAATCCTTTCAAAGGCAGGGCGACCTCATCTGGGATTGCCGCATCCCTGTATCGTTCTTGCTGCCCGCATTGTTCCTTCAGATATAGCAGGCCTCGATCGAAAAAAAGTGCTCGGCATCTGCACAGCATACGGAGCAACAAACTCGCACACGATGATACTTCTCCGTTCACTCGATATACCGACACTCACCGCTGCAGGAATAGAAATCATGAGTATCCCCGATGAAACACCGCTCGTACTCAACGCCGGCACGGGCATGCTCATTGTAAATCCCAAACAAACCAAACGGTACATACAAGCACAAAAAAACTGGCAGGTTTCTATTGCACTGGAAAAAAAAGAAGCCGGTAATGCGGCAGTCTCGACTGATGGGAAAAAAGTCCCTGTGCTCGCCAACATCGGGTCTATTGACGAGGCCATTCCTGCTCGTGAAAAAGGCGCAGATGGTATCGGTGTGCTCAGAACGGAGTTTCTCTTCCTTCAGCGTGAATACCCGCCGACAGAAGACGAGCAGGTCGAGGCATACACCGCTATCGCCGATGCCTTCGACAAACTGCCTGTTACCGTCAGAACACTCGACGCAGGGGGTGACAAGCCGCTTCACTTTCTCTCTGCTCAAGCCGGGGACAATCCTGCCCTCGGTAAAAGGGGTATACGTCTTATTCTTGACCATCCAGATATTTTGAAAACCCAGTTTCGAGCAATTTTGAAAGCGTCTGCCGGATACTCAATGAAAATTATGCTTCCCATGGTTACATCGGTTTATGAGATGCGCACTGCAAAGAATATATTTGCCAGAGCAAAAGAAGGGCTCAAAGTGGAAGGCAGGCGGTTCGATCCGTCAGCATCGCTTGGGATAATGATTGAAGTACCTGCAGCCGCGCTTATTTCTGCATCCCTCGCCCGTGAATCCGACTTCTTCAGTATCGGAACGAACGACCTCTGCCAGTACACACTGGCGGCGGACAGGACAAGTCCCGATGTATCGCCATTAAACGATGCACTGCACCCGGCACTGCTCTACATGATTAAATGCACCGTGTCCGCAGGACAAAAAGCGGGTATATCGGTGAGTGTATGCGGGGAGATCGCGGCCGACCCGGATGCGGTTGCCGTGCTTCTCGGACTCGGTATCGATACACTCAGCATGAACCCATCATCCATTCCCCGTATAAAATCAGAAATCAGGAAAATCGCGGCCGTGGATGCAAAACATCTGGCAAAAACGGCACTCCGGTGCAGCTCGGCTGAAGAAGTGCGGGAGGTCATCCGGCGCGTCAAAAAGATTTGAAAATCGAAATATCGATATTGAGCGTTTTTATCATGTCCTGAAACTGCCTCCTGTCAAGTCCGGCGCTCTTCGCGCTTACACTTACATTCCCCCCGTTTTTAATAAGAAGCTTTTCGATAAATAGTTTCTCGAGCTGTTTTTTCCTCTCTTTGAGAACCCCGGATTTGTACTTTTTAAATTCCTCCCATGTGCCGGGAATATCTTCATCGCTGTATTCCGGAATTACTTCCTTCGACTCGTGCAAATCAACATCTATCAGGACCCTTTTTATCACGCGGCCGTTTTCAGCCATAAGCACCGAACGCTCCATTGTATTTTTCAGTTCCCGAACATTACCGGGCCAGTTGTAGTTGAAAAGTTGCAGCTTTGCTTCGGGAGAGAGGATAAGCTCCGCATTCTTCTGTTTTAAAAAATATTCAACAAGCGGTATAATATCACATTTTCTATCATTGAGCGGGGCAATGGCGATCGGAACGACCGCTATTCTGTAGTACAGGTCATTTCTGAAAGAGCCTTCATCAACCATCTTTCTCAGGTTTTTATTCGTGGCTGCAACAAGAGACAGATCGATGCGCCTTTTTTCATTGCTTCCGATCGGATAATATTCGGGAATTTCCAGAACTCTGAGCAGCTTCGCCTGCAGCTCGAGCGGAAGTTCTCCGATTTCATCGAGAAAAAGGGTGCCTCCGTCGGAATAGGCAATCTTGCCCGTATAATCACGGACCGCGCCGGTGAATGCGCCTTTTTTGTACCCGAACAACTCTCCTTCAAGCAGGTCCTTCGGAATCGAGGCACAGTTGAGCTGCACGTAGGGACCTGTTCTTCCAGACTTTTCGTGAATATACCGGGCAATAATCTCTTTCCCCGTACCGGTTTCTCCGTATATAACAATCGGTGAATCAAATGTCGCCGCCTTCTGCGCAAGCTGGAGCATTTGAATCGTTGCCGGGTCCCGTGTAATGAATTCCGTCTCATTCTCGTCAATAAAGACTTTATACCGGTCGTCAACCCTGACATCGCTTCTGGAAACCTCAATGTATGAAAGCGAACGTTCTATTGATCTTATCAGGTCTTCTATTTTTATCGGTTTCGCAAGATAATCAAACGCGCCTCTTTTGATAGTGTCAACAGCATGGTTTATACTTCCGTACCCGGTGAATACGATAAATGGTATATCGTGATTTATCACCTTCACACTATCCATGAACTCGATACCGTCCATACCCGGCAGGCGAACATCGGTCACAATAATATCCGGGCGATGCTCTTTAAGGTTGCTGAATGCACCCTCGGCGTCTTTGAAAAGGTGTAATACATACCGGCTGGAGAGATTAATTCTGAGTATATCCCGCATTTTTTCCTCATCTTCAACGATGTATATCACCGGTTTCATTTTATTTTTCATTGTCTTGATCCCGAGTCGGCGATTGCGGGATTGTGCACTTGAAACGGGCACCCTCTTTAGACGGCAGCAGGGTGATACTTCCGAACAGGTTTTCAATAAGTTTTTTTGTTACGGCCAGGCCGAGCCCGGTCCCCTGTTTCTTGGTCGTGAAGAGAGGATCGAATATCTTGTCTCTTGCATGCGGAGGGATGCCCGGGCCGTTATCGCTTATAATTATTGAAACAGAACTTTCATCATATGTATAATCCAGCTGTATGGCACCCCCCTCTCCAACCGCTTCTATAGAATTTAATACGAGATTGAGCAGTATTTGAAATAGAATCGTAGATTCGGAGACAACAAAATAGGGTCTCTCGTTCACTATTTCAAAAGAAATACTGCTCTCCTTTAATTTAAAACGGAGGAAATCTTTAAGCTTATGAAAAAAAACCACAATGTCTATTCTCTCGAGTTCCGGTTTTTTTTGAAAATCGATACTCAGCATCCTGGTTGCGAGCACATTAATCCGGTCCGTTTCCTCCTGTATGTAGCGCAGCATCTTTTTTTTATCTTCCTCATTAATATCCTCCCGCATCATGGTCTCGACAGAGGTCGATATGATTGAGAGAGGGTTTCGTATTTCATGGGCAAGTCCTGAGGACATCTGTCCCATCACCATGAGCTGCTCCATCCTGTACTGGTGCTTCTCGATCTCCCGTTCGCTCTCATACATGACACAGCGATCGATGAGAGATGGGAGCATGACCCTGATATAATCCAGGGAAGCGATATCCTCACAACTCCACCTCTGAAATATTCCTTTTTTAGGTAGCAGAATAAGCGCGATAACATCATCTCCCCTGTTGACCGGAATGATGAGGTCCACACCAGCCTCGTGAAAAAGCCTGATTTCACGACGTTTGTTCATAAAGAAAAGCAGCTCTTCGAGGGTAATACCTCGATCAATCCGTTTCACCACCTTTATTACATCACTCGATTTTTTAACCACCGGCATACCACTGTCTTCAACGCACCGGTATTCACTCCGATCGTTATCCAGAAGAAAAAGATGCACATCCTCCGATTTATTGTACCGGCGAAAAACAGTTTTGAGCCGTCGTGAAAGCCCCTTTAACGTTCGTGCGTAGGAAAGATACGCGAGGGTTTCCGTATCAACCGTACGTAATCCCGACACCCTGGCAAAGCTCCTTCGTAGAAAAGGAATATCCAGTAGACGCCTGAAGGTTGAAACCATCATGTAAATGACGAATACTTCAATAACGAGGGTGACACTTACCGGAAGGATGAAAGCATTGGCGATCTTCTGCTGGTTTTTGAGAATAAAAAAGATATAGATAAATACCAGAATGGCAATAAGGGCGGGAAAGAATATTATGCCGTTTACCAATCTCTTGACATCGACGAGATGAAACCTGAATATGAGCAGCACCAGAAAAAAAGTAAAAACTGCAAGCAGAATCCCGATCCAGGGAAAGGGGATATAAAAGAAGTAATTGATAACACTGACGAGCGAAAGCAGGTATGCGAGGGGCAGGCCGATTACAATGAGCAGTTTCACCGTGAGTTTTTCGTAAGAAATTATATCTTCTCTGAATGAGCGCGCCAGATTTTTTGTTGTAAGAACAAGCAGAACAACCGAGTAGGATGACAGAAGGAAGTACAGAGATACAAATGCAAACGGAAGATTTTTTAATGAAATGTTCTGTATGTCCGACGGTATGACGATCTTTTCACCTATGTAGGCTTTCGGGAAGGTAAAGGTAATGAGAATAGAAAATAACAGTGAGACGCTGTACAGAGAAAAAAGATAGTATTTTCGAAAAGATTTTTCTATCGGATAGAAGAGAGAGAGAGTATAGAGAAGCGGAGGAAAAAAGGACAGGCCAAGCGATCCTAACACGATGGTTGCCTTGAGATACCTCTGCTCTCCGGTCTTCAGGTTGAATAAAAGGCTTACATCGATAAGCAGAATGCACAGAATTATCAGGGTGAGTATTCTGTTCAGGTTGCTCTTCGAGTTGTACGTCCAGACGATGTATCCCAGGGTAAGATTGAGGAGAATTATTATCGTCTGTACATGAATGTAGTTGAGTGTCATGGGTTCCTGCGGGCGACCTTCTTTACCGCATGCCACCCGCCGTGAAATTCTGACATAAAACTATCCTTATATTCAGCACATTAACCTGAACCGGTAAACCTTATTGCTTTATATCTCTTTTTTTAAACGCGATTCGACCTTTTTAATTCTTCGTTCCATTTCTGAGAGTTTCTTTTCATAGCTTTTCATTTTTCTCTCTAACTCTTCAATCTTCTTATCAGTATCCATGTGTTTTTTCCTCCCCCTGTAGAAGAATAGGATTGTAGAGAAGACTACAAACTAAAAATAACAAAGATAAAAACAAATTTCAATTTTCATGTTGCAATGGGCACACAACGAAGAGAGACATTAATTTCTGATGGAACTATATCCACCTTTTTCTTTTGAACAGTATAAACATAATAATCCCGAGACCAGCCATAACACCCCACACAACTGGATATGACCACCGCCAGCCTAATTCCGGCATATGCGTAAAATTCATTCCGTATACACCTGTTAGAAATGTAAGCGGGATGAAAATCGTTGCGATCACAGTCAGGACTTTCATTACTTCATTCATTCGATTACTCAAACTGGAAAGATAAACATCGAGCATTCCTGATATCATGTCCCTGAAAGATTCAACGGAATCGATTATCTGAATCGTATGTTCATACACATCCCGTAGATAGGGCAGTATCGGTTTCGTAATCAGTTTTGATTCACTCCGCTCAAGTCCGGCAATCAGCTCGCGAAGGGGCCATACAGACCTGCGGAGAAAAATCAACTCTCGTTTTAATGCGTGTATTGAAGCGGATGCAGTCACGGAAGCAGGATTGTTCAATATTTCCTCTTCAAGAAGTTCTACTCTATCCCCTATTTTTTCCATGATGATAAAATAATTGTCGATCATCGCATCAATCAAAATATATGCGAGATAATCCGCACCCATCTTCCTCACTCTCCCCCTGCTTGTTCGTATTCTGTCTCTTATTCTGTCAAACACATCACCTGGTTTCTCCTGAAATGAGAGCACGAAATTTTTACCAAGGATTATACTGACCTGTTCATTGTCGATCCGTTCACTGTTTTCGTCGTACGACAGCATCTTCATCACAACATAGATTCGTTCTTCGAGATCTTCCATTTTTGGACGCTGATCGACATCGAGTATATCTTCGAGCATGAGCGGATGAATATCGTACTGAAGGCCTATCGTTTTAACAATCTCAAGATCGTGCAGTCCTGCAATATTTATCCAGGTAACGGTTTCTTTGTCTTTGAACGTGCCGCACTTTTCAGCCGTTGAGTATTCCTCCTCTACAAAATTGCTCCGGTTGTAGTCGAAAACCGTAATCCGTACCTCTTCTGTCCTCTTCTCACCGGTATACACAAACGACCCGGGAGGGCTTCCGACATTTTTCGTTTTTTTTCCGAAAAACCTATCCTTCAAACCTCCCATTTCTGTTCTCCTTAACAGTAGTAATTTTCACTTTTTTTCTTTCATACCTTTAACAGCATCATCACACACATCTTCGACGATCTGAACTGGAAACGGGTTGGTTACTGTTCCCGAGTAGATGCTCATATGCGGAAATGGTATCTCAATACCCTCTTTATCGAACCGTTCTTTTATCGACTGCATGACCGAGTTTTTCAGCAGCAGGTAATCGGTTTTTACGAACCACAGCCCGAGAAGCAGTCCTACACCGCTGGTGCCGAACTCCTTGATCACAAAAAGCGGCTCGGGATTGTCAAGACAGTACGGATTGTCTTTGGCAATCTCCAGAAGTATCTCTTTCACTCTGCCGAGGTCCTCTTTATAGGCAATACTGACATCGATATTGAGCCGCCTGATTGGAAATCTGGTGACATTGGTGACCTCAGTTTTGATCAACGTTTCATTCGGTATCCGAATAAACATATTGTCGAAAGTCCTTATTTTGATGGATAAAAGATCGATTGATAAAATGATTCCCGTCGTGTCACCCACCTTAATTATGTCGTCCACTGCAAACGGTTTTTCAGAAATGAGAAAAATACCGCTGATAATGTTGGAAACACTGGTCTGTGATGCAAACCCGAGCGCGATGCCCACGATACCGGCCGCCCCTAACAGTGCTGTGAGCTTGAAGCCAAGCTGCCGCAGAACCGTCACGAAAATAATGAGTGCCCCTGTATAAAATATAGCCTTCTTTACAAGCATCGCGGAATGCGGGGACAACCGTTTTTTAACCGTCTTTCCCGTCGTGAAGGTTATGATTTTTAAAAGAATAAAACCGGCAATGACGATTACGACAACGCGTAAACCGGTCATAAGTGTTTCACCACTCAGCAGTGTATCCATGTTAAAGGAAAAAATATTCGCCATCACGACACCTCCTATTCGAATGTCGTAATATGTTTCAATACGTCAAGGCTTTTTTTAAAGAGGCTTTTTGTCACCGGTACACGTTCATCTGAAATAAGCCTGCATCCCTTTTCCCATAAGGGTTTCTCATCAGAAAAAGTCACCTGACTCGGCTGTTCGATGCCGAAAAAACGGATAGTGACCTCATTTGTCCAGAGTTTTTCAGGACCGGCGAATATCCTCAAATGCTCCACATGGACGCAGATCTTTTGAAAATCGATCTGCCCCGCTGAATTGTTATGAATCAGGACAGGGCACACAGCATATCCGGAATACTTCAGAGCCGGATCGATTGCGCGCCGTGCATGGGTATCAATACTGTAACCAAGCTCTCCGCTTATCACATCACCAAACCAGCTGTTTGGAAGCTTCGTGCTCGGAATATCACAAAGAAGTGTATCTGTTTTTTTTCCCGCATATACCCTGACCCAGACTGGAATGCGGATAAAAAACTGCGCACTGCTTTTCGGCAGTATCTTGACCGGCAATTCCGCACTCACAACAACCACCCTGTCGGGCATTACCGGACATAATCGAGCGTAATTCGTCGCACCTGAAAAAATAAACCTGTTCCACTGTACAGACTCGGGTTTTTGAGACGGCTCCCCGATGACAGCCATGTCACTGTTATCAGCGGTGTACTCATACCCGACAAGCCACTCTATCTTTATCGGTTTTATCCAGAGATTGAGCAGTCCGATTTTCCAGCGGTACTCGTGATCATTTTGAATTGCTTTCGGATCCCAGAGATTCATGTGGGCACTCCCAAACTAATAATAATCAATTATACCATACCATGGCCGGTTGAGCCTTAAATTCTTGTAAAAGTATTTGACCTGAAGGCGCTTCTTACATACTACCATCTATGTTTTGAGATGCGAGGGAAATTACAGGAGAGTTTTGTTAGCAGATAGTTGATCCCCTGCATACGATCAACATTTCTTTTACGACGGCCGGGGTAAATAGTTTTAAAGAAAATTCCTATCAGGCAATGCTTTCAACAAGCCCTTCTTCTACCTCGTCCTTCCCTATTTCTGGTACTGTTTTCTCATTCAGCTCCTTGTAAACGATACATCCCGGATCAGGACCGAGTATATTTCCGTATGCATGCGCCCGTGCCCTGCAGCCGCCGCAGATTGTCTTGTACGGACAGCTGAACGCGAAACTGTCGCGGTCACACATCTGTTTGCTTATTTTCGAGTTTCTCCAGATGTCAACAAATCTCTGCTTCCTGATATCTCCGATTATCACATCAGGCATGAATACGCAGGGGCTCATGAGCCCATTCGGCTGCATGGCGGCATACACCCTGCCGGCACCGCATCCTCCGGCGTATTCGATAATCCCCGCAATCTGATCGGCCTTATCTGAGGTGTAGTGAAACAACCCTGCTGTTTTACCTTGTGACCGCTCATAGATTACCCGTGCAAAGGTCGGAGATGTGCTGACAATATTTAACCCTGTGCTCCTGCGATTTGAGTGCCATTCATAGAGGAGGTTCATCAAACCTTCCCTCTGCTCAGAAGTAAGGTCCTGATCATAATCCTTCTTGCCCCTGCCTGTTGGAATAAAGTTGTAATGGCTGAACGAGTTGACCCCGAGATTCACTGCAAGCTCGAGCACCTTCGGCACTTCATCGAAGTTTCTCTTCGTCACCACCATGTTTATTCCAACGTGCAGGTGCTCATTCGCTGCAATATTTTTTATTCCGGCGATTGTCTTTTTGAAATTTCCATCTCCTCTGATAAAATCATGAGACTGGGCTGTTGCGCCGTCAAGGCTCACAAAAACGTTTTGCACACCGCAGTCCGCAATACGGGTTACGTCTCTGTTTCCTAAAAGGGTACCGTTGCTTGCAATGCTCGTGTGCAGGAACCTGCTCGCATACTTCAGCACGTCCCAGAACCGCGTTCCCAGTACGGGCTCGCCCCCTGAAAAGGCAACAAATGCAACATGGGCATCAACCATCTGGTTGACAAGATCGATCTTCTCCTCGAAACTAAGCTCATCAGGGACAGGTTTTCCTGCGCTCTGGTAGCAGTACCGGCATCTGAGGTTGCAAACATTGGTGAAGTTCCAGACAACAACAAGCGGTGCATCGAATCGAAACGGCTGCTTCAATCCATATTTTCCAATT
>Ga0315534_1002348_pt1 | contig 12761 bp, 9 predicted proteins | sample SalMarSW160240MG_FD_203094 | JGI IMG/M metagenome (GOLD analysis project Ga0315534, IMG submission 203094) | Salt marsh sediment microbial communities from the Plum Island Ecosystem LTER, Massachusetts, United States - Salt Marsh Sediment SW1602-40 ... | reverse complement strand
TTGAATCATTGTTTAATAATACTGGAGTTGCTATCTCAGATCCAACACCAGCAGTGTTTATTTGGAGTATTGCACCTGATACAGTAATTGACTCTGCAATAGACGGCAGTGGAGATTCATTGGACGAAGCCACTATTACTAGTTCAAACTCTGCAAAATTTAGGTTTTCAGCATTGTCAAATAACCAAACAATTAACGCCGATGGGTTCATTTGTAAGATAGATGAAATGAAGGCAAGTAAATGTAATGATGAAGTAGTCACCTTCGATTCTCTCTCTGAAGGCAATCATAGATTTGGAGTATTCTCATATGTCATGATTGATAATAAAAATGCAATAAAGGACCCATCACCTGATTGGTTTACTTGGTCTATAGACAATGATGACAATAAAGATACCAATACACAAATCAATGATGTTATACCAGATTCAGGAGGAGGACAAGTTGCAAATGAGGTTGATACTAATATAGATGAACACAAAGAATCGAAATTCACATGATACCTAATTTTAACTACTGAGAATTAGGTGATTACTTTTACTAATTCTCTAAAATAAAAAATTAAGAATTTTATGAGAACAAAGATATCAAAATAAAAAGCGAGTTAATTTTCCTCAAATTTTATTTATTTACTAATTAAAAATTTTACTAGTTATGATTTTACCTTATTTCTTGATTAAGAGAATATGTTATATAAAATAGGTCTATAAATCAGAATCTAAAAACTCCAAAAGACCAATTTAAAGAAATTTATATTCTTTAATTTGATTTGAGATTATTATAAAATGGCGACAAAGATTATATGAAATACATTTAATTTTTAGTTACCGAATTAACAATAAATCTTATTTTATTAAATGATATTTACAATTGAAACAAGAATGTAAAAAACAAGTTAATATTGTCTATTTATCAAAATTTAATTTGGGTTAAAAGACTTTGATCCTAGTTATACGCCTAATAATTGATTTTACCTTGTTCATTATTTAACTGCAGTTAAATACTCTTAAAATAACTATTTTTATAACTGTGACCAAAAGTTATTCTTATTTTCCCTAAATATAATAAATAATAAAATATTTTAAAGCAAATAAAGTTAATTAGATACAGATAATTATCTAGGTTTTAAGTTTTAGCAAAGGTAATGATAAAAAAATAATTAAAATACCTGCCATAATCCAAGCAAAATCATATCCGTATTCATGAACAAAATATGAAAAAACTATAGGAACCCAAAATGATCCGGTAAGGGAGATGCCATTTACAAAACTGATAGCAAGAGTCTGATATTCTATTTTTATACCATAATCTTGTTTTGCTTTAGCATACACAACTACAAATCCCATCGATAAAAAGATTCCAGCAACAAGAATTGAACCTATTACTACATATATTGAATGAATATACAGCAACATTATACTCGATGCTGAAATCAAAGAACAGATAAACAACAATTTTTTGGTATTGTGTATTTTATTGTAAATTTTTCCAAATAAAGGAGAAACAATTATTCCTGTGATCAAACTCAAACTTCCAAAGAACCCAGCTAAAACTGGTTCTATATTTAATTTCTCGATCAAATATAATACCATAAATGTAAGGGTAAGACTGGCACCTGTTTGAAATCCTAAGAGTGCAAATCCAAGAGTTATTAACGAGCGATTTAATAATACTATTTTCAAATCTCTTATTTCAATTTTTATTCTGGTTTTAAGGTCATTAATCAAATTTAATTCCATAAATATTGTAATTATAACCCCGCAAACTCCTCCTATTATAATTGCTAAATGCCATCCTATTAAATCTGCGATAGGTATCCAACCAAAAATTCCAATTAACGCTCCAATTGCGTGAGCTGAATTTAAAATACCTACTCCTAACCCTGTATTTTTTTCACCCAAAAATTTTGTTATAAGTGTTATACTAGGGCCAAAAAAACATGCCATTCCGATTCCAACCAGAAATCTTAGTATGGCAATTAGTACAATGTCTTCTAACAAACCAGATATTATAACCATCAGAGAGGAAAATAATATTCCAAATATACTCAATCTTCTTGAACCAAACTTTGCTGCTAATATTCCTGCAGGGATCTGGAAAATACCGACACCAATAATAAAACTTGTAGTGATTAGTCCTAGTGAAGAAATATCTAAATGAAAATCTAAAGAAATAAAATAAAATATAGAAGAAACATTAAACCAATTAATTGTATATAATACTCTAGCTAAAAACAATGTGAGAGGAATGCGTTTAAACAATATGGCTAAAATTTTCATACCTGTTACAAAACGATTATGATAAAGAATTGATTGTCATAAAATCTTTATCCTTATGCTTATCTTTTCAAAAAATTATATGATTACAGGTTAATAATAATCTATAATAAATGGCAATTTACACAATCCGACCTTTACATCTGAAAATGCATTTCCGGTTTAACTTTATAAACTGTAATACGATAAGTTAATAATAGATGAATTAAATTTAAAGTTGATCATAATTTTTTTGTTAAAATATTAATACTCTTCCTCTTTATATACATTCAATAATGGTATTGTACAAGGCTGGAGATATAACTAAGTTTTGTTTTTTCTTCGTGTTCTTGTCATTACTTATCCTTGTTTTGAATACAAATTTCACTTCTGTGAATAGTCAAGAAGATAATACAGAAGAAATCAAAAAACAACTAAAATATTCATATACAGATAATCCTGATATTGATCTGACGATCGAAGGAACATCAGCTGATGATGAAATAAGGGGAACCGAAAAGAATGATGAAATAGATGGAAAAAATGGGAATGATAAATTGGAAGGATTTTTTGGTAATGATAAGCTCTATGGGGATGATGGAAATGATGTTTTGATAGGAGGTAAAGGTAACGACCTATTGGATGGAGGAGATGGCAATGATACATTGAAAGGAGGTAAAGGTAACGACCTATTGGAGGGAGGAGATGACAATGATAATCTTAAAGGGTATCAAGGAAATGATACGTTGATTGGGGGAGATGGGAACGACCGATTAGAAGGTGGTTTTGGAATTGATATTCTGGAAGGCGGTGAAGGTGCAGATTTTTTTATTTGTGATGCTGATGATAAAATAGTAGATTTCGAAAAAGAAGAAGGTGATTTCTTAGCTGAAACATGTAAAATCAATACAGAGTCCACCGTTAAAAAAAATTCAACAAAAACACCTAATTTCACTCTAAGATATCTTGGGTAATTTTGACATTAGATTCCGAATATCTACATATTTTTAGATCCTACATATTAGATATCGATATTCCAGTACAGTTCAATTTAATATTTATTTGAATATAAAAGATAAAGAGGCTTAATGAAATTCTTAGTTATTCAACACAGAGTCTATGATTTCCGTTGAGACCTGTGAAGATGTTTGGTTTGTTAAATTCACTGGCGGGATTGGTTCGATCTGCTGATCATCATCTTGACCTATTATAGGATCTACATCGGAAGAACTCACAAGAAATACAGATATTATCGATACTAATAATCCAAGAGAAAGGATCATTTTTGACATACCATTGATTGTTTCTTATATTATTAAAATATTGTCCTTCGAGTTTATCCATTTATCAACTTCAAAGTATATTTAAAAATTATAAAAATTAAATTCATATTAATAATATTTTAACATATTCAGGCACCACATCAAATTCTTACAAAAAAAATTTATTAAATATATAAAACATGATAAATTTATAAACTGATCTATATAAATTAATACAATGAATTACGAAGAATTAGGAAAAAAGATAATGAGTCTAGATCCAGGAGTACGTTTTGTAACAATATTTGATACAAAGGAATCAAAACCAGTATACTCTGAACACAAACCGGGAGTTACTAATCTACTTTCAAAGGAAGAGAGCAAAGAATCTTTACAATTAGCTATAAATGCATGGAAAACACGTGCAAAACTAGAACCAAAAATAGGAAAAGGAAAATATGTTTTAGCTGAATATGATAAAATTAAAAGAATTACTATTCCTATGGATGAAAATCATTTACTTTATATCACAACAGAAGTTGAATGTGACTCTAAAGCCCTTTTAAACAATATAAGGCAAATGTGAGTTTAATGTTCATCTCTAGAAAATAAATTTTCTCATTTTTTTTTATTTAACGACTAGAAAATTCTATCTAACCCTTTATAAAACGGATTAATAAAATTACTTGTAGACTTTAAAGTTTGGACAATAACAATGATAAATTCTATCAATATATATTTATTAATCCAGGATGTTATTTTCGCAAGATAAAAAGAGAACTGGGATATTCAGTTGGAACAACCCAATATCAACTTAACAAATTAGAAAAGGAAGGAAAAATAGTGTCCTATAGTAATGGATTTTATAAATCTTATTTTGCAAATGGTTTATTTGATGAGAATGAAAAAAAAATTCTACAAATTCTTAATCAAAAATCATTACGTGAAATTCTTTTATTTATTATAGAGAAGAAAAATCCAACAAAACAAGATATCGTAAAGAAATTTGAAATTTCTTACTCTACGGCAACTTGGTACCTTGAAAAATTAATTGATAGTGATCTGATATTAGAGAAAAAAACTGGAAAATTTACTTTATATTTTGTTAACCCTGATGTTAAAACAACACCTATAACCGTACAATTACTAAAAAAATATTATTCTACTATTTGGGATACTTGGGCTAATAGACTCGCAGAATTCTTCCTTTTACTTTCCAAAGAAGAAGGAAGATAACCTGTTAATATTCTAAATCTTGACCTTCAATTCTTTTGACCAAATAGAAGGATCAATATATTTTTCCAGCGCTATATTATCTAGTGTCCTTTTAGGCTTATCTATCTCTGCGTATCGTAAAAGGGCTGTAAAAAAAATCCTTTTTGCAGTTGGGGCTTTTGCTTTTTTTGTTTTTTATTTATTTTTTGAAGCATTTGAAGAATTCACTCCTCAAATCCAAGGATATGTGGGATTAGATATCTTTGTTGCTAGCTTGACCTTTTTAGTTGTTATTTTTTTCTTTTTAGCATTAATTAAGAAATGAATAATCGTTTCTTTGATGCTTGAGATTCAATATTGATATATTGATTGAATTAAGGTACATGTTTAACGTCTCAAGTATTATGTTTTTGTAAAATAAAGATTTAGAAAAAAAAGAGAATTATATAACACAACCTCGGTTTTAACATGTTACAATTAAGAACAGATTATTGGTGGCAAAAACAAAATCAATAGATAAAATAAATTTTATGGTTATTGCTAATTTGGATCTAACATGGAGTTGACAATGAAATTAATTTTATTTTTTAATAGTAAAATAATCTATTATTTTCAATTTATCGTTCTCGTTTCTGGGTTGACATGATTTGAGATCCATTGTTTCTTTTTTCTTTTCAGATATTATAGTATCGCAGACTAAACCTATATCATAAAATATCCCCTCTATCTTATTGTTAAATACTTTTAAATTCAAAAACCCAAATCCTTCATTATAACCATATGCCACATAGTCAGGCTTTTCAGTTAACCTATGAAGCTCTTTACCACCTGTTCCAACTATTAAAAAAATCATTCCTTTTGAACTGCTAAAAGTGTTGTTTCTGTCATTTATTGACTCAATGTTCGGTAAGGAGATATCTTGATCGTTAAATAACAGTGGAAATGTTCTGGAGTATATGTGATTATGGCCGTGCAAAACAATATCTACCCCATACTTTTCGAATATCTTTTCATATTTTTCTCGTAGGATAAATTCTTCCAATTGTTTAGAGGAAGGAGAGTAAAAGGGTTTGTGCAACATCACGATTATCCAATCAATATCTTTATTTTGACTAGCCTCTTTCAAATCAGCAAGCACAAATTGATACTGTTTATTGTCTACTTTGATATCTGGAACTAATGAATTTAATTCTAAATATTTTTTAAGTTTGGGGATTTCTATTTCGACAGATTGTTCTTCAAATAAATCCTTTATCGGTATTGTTTGAAAACGTTCTAGAAGTGGTTCTTGTTTCTTTAAATCTAATTTAGTTTTATCTTTATCGCCAATTTTTTCAGTTAGTTTTGCAATAGATTCCAATGTATCTACTGATAGCTCTAACTGAGTATCCAAAACGAGTACATGTAGATTTTGATAATCAAAAGAATAATAGGAAGTATTCAAACCGTAGTGATTCATTAATTTATCTTTAAGCTTATCACCTGTAGTTCCTTCTTCTTCAAAGTCATCATGATTTCCTATTGCAATCTTTGTATTTGAATCCAATGATTTTGTCATATCAAACCAACAATCGGGAGTTGTTTGATAACTAAGATCACCTACAGCAAGGAATAATTCTGGATCTAGTTTTTCTATATTGTTAATATTTTCCTGAGCTCTCAAAGAACATCCAAAGTCTGATGCTGTAATAATGTTAAAATATTCATCATTAGTTCTAGAACTATTTGTTGCAAAAGAATATTGATCATTATATAATATAATAAAAGCAATGCCAATAAGGCTTAATATTGAATGTAAAATTTTTTTCTGCATATATATCTCTCTCTTTCAGAAATGGATGACTTTAATCTTGAAATATTGACGTATCTGTTTCAAATTATTGAAACCTTTTCATAATTGGATATTAAGGCTTCATTTTTGTAATAGATCCAAGATTCTTTTGTATGCATTTCAAAAAAATTCATTAGTTATCCATGGTCACCCCATAATACTTCAAGTAAATAATCTTGGTTAGATTAAATTTAACTTCCATAATCTCAATTCTTCTCATAATAAGTAATTGCAGTATGACTCTTTAAAAATAATATGATACAATTCTAAAACAAATATTATTTTTACCCATAGAAGATAATTAGTAAATTCACATAATTGTACTATTTTCTCATTAGTTTTATCTATTGATTTTTTAACATTTTAATAATCAAGTTACATTTTTTAAATACAAAAAATTGTAAAATAAAATCTATTTATTTAAGTAACTAACACCAGAATTTTCTATTTGAAGTTAGAGAAATTTAGAATTTGAAGAATAGAATTTTTTATATGGAGTAAATTCAATGATATTCAAAAATATAGAGTAAATCAAAATACCTTATACTGCTGAAAAGTTAATATATTTAATCATTATTTTAATGAATAACGCAAATTTGCAACCGATATTTTAAATCCTTTTTTCCATTTTTGCAGATTTCGAGAATATATTATAATTGTTTTAATTTGCAGATGTTTAATGTGATATTTTAACTAAATTATATGAATTTCTTCAGATTTTTTTTCTATTAACAATTATCAAAAACAATTTATTATGGTTATTTTATAGTGAAGTAGATATGTTAATTCATTCTTATAATCAGGTTCTTGGAATATTTGCAGTAATATCTGGATTTATAATATTATTTGGTATAAATAATGTCTATGCATCAGAGAATAATGTTTCAAATATTGTGACTAATGAATCAGTCAATCAATCCTTGTCAAATGAATCAGTCAATCAATCCTTGTCAAATGAATCAGTCAATCAATCCTTGTCAAATGAATCAGTCAATCAATCCTTGTCAAATGAATCAGTCAATCAATCTTTAAACATTGATTATAAGTTTACCCCGTTTCTATCACTCAACGGAACTGATTATGTTGATTTAAAAGATGATAAAATTTTTTCACTTGAGAAATTCACTGTCGGTTCTTGGATAAGAGTAAATGAGTCTGATTTATCTAATCCTGCCATCATGATAAACAAAGGAGGATTTAATTCAGAAGAGAAAGGAAAAAACATGAACTATGGTTTTTGGTTTAATAGTAAAGGCATAATTCAAGGAGGATTTGAAACTGATTCTGGTGAATATTTTGCAGCTAATTCTACTGATAAATACAACGATGGTAAGTGGCATTATATTGTCTTATCCAACGATGGCAATCTACTAAAATTATATGTCGATGGGAAACCAGTTTCTATAAAAGCGACAAACGGAACTAAACCGGATAATTCTGGATCTCAACCACTGAGAATAGGTGCTAATTCATTAGAAGAAGATAAATTTTTTAAAGGAAATATAGATGAGGTACGTGTCTGGAATAGGGCCTTAACAGACAGCGAAGTGAATGATCTTGTCGTAGGATCATTTAACAACACAAATGGTCAGATTTTATATTTGAATTTCACAGAGCCAACTTCTACTCAAACCACTACACTTTCAAAACATGATCAAGACCAAGATTCTTTCAAAGATGCTACAGAATATAAATGGCTCAAAACTTGGGGAGGTGAAGGCACTGAAGATGGGAAATTTTTACGTCCACATGACATAGATTTCAATAATGATGAATCTATTATGTACATAATTGATAGAGATGGTGGAAGAGTTCAGGCATTTGATAAAGAGGGAAACTTCCTATTCAAATTTGGTCAGAATGGACAAGGTGATGGTGAATTTAAAGTACCTTATGGAATAGATGTTGATAAAGAAGGCAATATTTGGGTAGCAGATAGGGCAAATCATAGAGTTCAAAAATTTGATAGCCAAGGTAATTTCATCTTGAAAATTGGTCAGGATGACTTCACAAAAAGCAGTGCACCAGGTGAATTTGATAATCCAAGACATGTAGTTGTAGATCATGATGTAAAGTATGTCTATGTTGCCGATTCTAAGAATAACCGAGTTCAACAATTTGACGTTAATGGTACCTTTATCAAAACAATTGGACAATTAGGCGATAAACCTGGCGAATTTAATCTCGTCACTACTATAGAAATAGATCCTGACGGTAATTTCTTTACTACTGAAAGAGGCAATGAGCGTATTCAAAAATTTGATGCGAATTGGAATCCAATACTAATGTGGGGAAGTAAGGGAAGTGGAGATTCGCAGTTCTGTCATTCAGAACACATAGCAATTGACAAGTACGGTAATGTCTACATGAATGATCCGCAATCAGATCCAGGATGTAGTCAAATTCCCTCGGTCAAAAAATTTGATAACAATGGAAAATTCATTACCAAATGGGGTTCATTCGGTAAAGAACCTGGACAATTTGGAGACCCAGAGCACCTTGCTGTTGATTCTGATGGGAATGTCTATGTTTCAGATCGAAAGAATGACAATATCCAAAAATTCGCACCAGTCCCATAATTTTTTATATATCTTTATAACTCATATAGAAATAAATAAGACCGATGGTGCAAATAGTCGATTTTTTTGATTTCTTTAGAAAAAACATAATTGATAATAAAACTAATTTTCCATTTTTACTAAATACTATTATTGTTGTATTTTTTCTTTCAATTTTCTCGTTATTTTTAGTTTTTCCATCTTCTTCCTATGGTGAACAAAATCCTGGAGAAAATTATAAGTTCACCTACAAATGGGGAGAAGAAGGTGAAAATTATGGAAATTTTAAAGTGCCTCATAGTCTTGCAATAGATAAATTTGGTTTCATTTATGTTACCGATACTGGAAATAACAGAGTACAAAAGTTCGATTCAAACGGTTCATTTATCACTACTTGGGGTAGTAAAGGTTCTGGAGACGGTCAATTTCTTTCATTACATGATATAGCTATAGATAATAAAAATAATTTTGTGTATACAGTGGAATTAGATAATCATCGCGTTCAAAAGTTCGATTCAAGCGGTAAATTTATTTCCAAATTTGGGTACGAAAATACTGGAGGAGAAGCTGAAACAAGATCACCACATCAACTCTATATCGATAATGTTGGAAATGTATATCTTTCAGATAGAGGTAACTCAGAGATACTTAAATTTGATTCCAACGGTAAATTTTTACAGAAATGGGGAAATCGTGGTGACCAACCAGGAGAATTTAACAAACCTCATGGAATTGTAATAGATTCTCATGGTTTCATTTATGTGACTGATATGGGAAATTCACGTGTTCAAAAATTTGATTCTAATGATAAATTTATAACAATGTGGGGATCAAAAGGGAGCGGAGAAGAAAAGTTTTCCTATAGTATACCAGGATTAGGCGTTGACGCTTTAGATCATATCTATGTACTAGATAGACTTGATTCTGTCATACAAAAATTTGATTCTAATGGTAAATTTATAACAATGTGGGGATCAAAAGGTAAGGATGATGGTCAATTCAATAAACCTGAGGATATTGCAATAAATCATAAAACTGGAAAAATCTATGTGACTGACACAAAGAATTCAAGAATACAAGTATTTGAACCTTAGTTGAAGATACAAAATATTTGAAAATCGATTTTTATTATTATCTCTATGCCATATTAATTGGTAAAAATAAAGGTTGTAATATTAGTGATGAATTAATCTAATACAATTATATAAATAAATTTTCACTTAAATGCGTATGATTTAAGAATTAATAATATTCTTGTATCACTTTGTTTTTTAATCTTTAATACTCACAATAGTTTATGAATAGATATATTTATATGCCATCTATTTTGTTTAGAACTTTAATTTCTCAATATTTTAGCGCTAAGGTAATCTACCATTATGCTTTTCTTGTCTCGGGGGTCTTTTAAAACTATTATAATTATATATAACGGAAGGTAATGAAAAATGTTTGGACCGATATCATTGTATAATATATATTCAAATTTATCTAAAATGACAAAAATCAACTTGGTTTATTTTTTCATAATAGGCATTATTGCCTTTTTTTTAGTAGATAGTATTACAGTTTTTGGACAATCAGACGATGAAAAAAAAGTAAAGAATGTACAACTTGTTCCAAAAATTTATGATGAAAACCTCAAGGTTGAATTAGTTGCTAACAAATTTAAATTCCCTACAACACTTGAATTTATAGGCACAAATGATTTTTTGATTTTAGAAAAAAATACAGGTGAGGTTAAAAGAGTCGTAAATGGCATGATTATTGAAAAACCACTCTTAAAAATGAACGTTAGCACAAATGATGAACGAGGACTTCTGGGAATAGCCATAATTAAAAAAGAAGATGCCAAATTTAATACAACTTCAACCAACGATGATCGAATTACACATTATGTGTTCTTGTATGCTGTACAATGTAATGAAAAAAAGCAAGATTGTAAAAATAGAATCTACAGATATGAACTTGATAATGATAATAATCTTCTTGTTAATCCTAAACTATTATTAGGAATTCCTTCATTTCCAGAGACATCTCATATTGGAGGGATTATTAAAGTAGGACCAGATGGTAATCTATATTTAACAGTGGGAAATTTTCAAAGAACTAATCCAATTGAAATCTATAAAAGCAAAACTCAAAATTTTGAAGATGGACATGATTTTGATGGAAGAGGAGGGATACTTACTATAACTCAAGATGGATTAGTTACAGGGAATAGTGTTATCGGTGACAAATTTCCGTTTAGTCTGTATTATGCATATGGAGTCAGAAATAGTTTTGGAATAAATTTTGATCCCGTGACAGGAAAATTATGGGATACTGAAAATGGTCCTTACTTTGGTGACGAAATAAATATCATAGAACCAGGCTTTAACAGTGGTGCGGATAAAATTTTTGGAATCTGGAAAAATGATGGTGAGGGAAAGAGAGTAATCCAATTGGCAAATGGATCAAAGAAATTCGAAACTGTGACAGAGGAGAAGCCAAGTGATTTATTATATTATGGTAATTCATACTATGGAAAACCCAAATTTATTTGGGACAAAACTATTGCACCAACTGCTATAATTTTTCCAAATTCAAACAAGCTAGGAGATCAATACAAAAACAATATATTTGTCGGATCTGTAGACGGAGGACGGCTATTTAATTTTGAATTAAATAAAGAGAGAAATGGATTGATATTAGATGGGCCTTTGGCTGATGGGATAGCGAATAATATGACAGAATATAAAGATATTACGTTAGCTGATGGTTTCAGTTATATTACAGATATTGCGATAGAGCCAGATACTGGATATTTGTACGTTGTTTCAGGTACAAAAGGAGCAGCAACAGGTAATTTTGGAGAAGTCTATAAGATACTTCCAGCGGGACCTTTAGATGTGAGACCTTCAGATAGTCCTGGAATAGCTGCCATGAAAAGGCTAATGAAAATGGCACCTGACCAAGTAGAGACCCCACAAATAGATGCTAAGGATCTAGTAACGAAAAAATAAATTCAGCGAATTGAATAATTTTGAATCAATCAAAAAATAGTAAGAATATGAATATTATTAGATTATTTATAGATCTCAAGATAATTTAAGAACTAAAAAATAACTGTAGACCAATACCTTCTGTCGTTAATATAGAGTACAGACCATAAATAATTTTATTAAATCAAAAATCTGAAAAGTCACCTCTAATTCTAAGATAAATCAAGAATATCTCATTTTTTCTAGTTTATGAAAGGATATAAATAAGTTCTAGATTAAAAACTATATTTTAAAATATAAAGAGGCTCTAGTATTAATTAAATGGATACTCTGTTAGCACAAAGGATCGAATTGATCCGAAATATAAAATTGATGCTATTACTTAATATAATACTATAAAAAATATAGGTAACAATTTCTGTAACAAAAATAAGAATATTGTTAGGTACTTATTTTCCTTTTTAATTTAAAAGAGATTTATAAACTAAAAAGAAAAATTTAAAATAACACTCTAACTGTACAATTTTAGTATATTGTATGAGTGAATTGAATATAAAAAATATTATAATTTTCATTCCTTTTGTTCTTTTCATATTTTTGGGTTTGAATGCTCTAATCCCTAGTTATTCATCGGTTGAACAAATTACAGAAGCGAAAGT
>Ga0315534_1002345_pt1 | contig 12774 bp, 11 predicted proteins | sample SalMarSW160240MG_FD_203094 | JGI IMG/M metagenome (GOLD analysis project Ga0315534, IMG submission 203094) | Salt marsh sediment microbial communities from the Plum Island Ecosystem LTER, Massachusetts, United States - Salt Marsh Sediment SW1602-40 ... | reverse complement strand
CCCTCCTGACAAGTATGTGGCTGTCCCTTCTGGCATTCACTTCACCTCCGTACGCGCAACGCTGTTCTATCCCGAACACGGCTTCATAGCCCGAGTGGAGGTCCCGGTACACGAAGAGTCACTGTTCCCCGACACAAGGGTGTTATCCGTCTGGTATTTCAAAGCGGCTCCGCTCGAGAGCTTCCTGGAACTCGGCCGCGACATAGGACATTTCAGCGCGACCGCGCAACCGGGGGCATTGTCTGACTGGGAGGGCTACGGGCCGATAGAGGTAGACTGGTTGTGGGCGTGAGCGTCAAGCCCCGGATGACCTACAGAGCTCCCCTGGCCGCTCCCTGGATCGAGCGCGAAGGACGGTGCATGGGGAAGTCGTGGCGCGCCACACGCAGTGACGCAGAGGAGGCCCCATAGGAGAATGTGGACTAGACACGGGCTCTTGGTCGTGATGTTAGCCGCGCTTGTCGGGTCGCTGGGCTGTACGTGTCCGCTTATCTCAATGCTCCCACTTCCCGGTGGCGATCCCATGTGCCAGGAAGCGCCATACTCTCCCCCACCGGAAACCTTGCAGAAATCTGATCTCGGAGGTACGTGGAGAACCTACTACTGGGGTGACAGTGTGGACACGATAATCTTGCGGGATGATGGCACCTTCAAGCAGATGTTCTACGATCCCGCTGGGGACCGGTACCACTACGAAACTCCGTGGAATCGGTGGTGGCTGGAGCCGCTTGCCGACGGGGCAGTGCGCCTCCATTTGGTGGGAGCCCGCTACTACACGGGCGGAATCAAGGCGGCCGAGCGGGACGGCCTGGAGTCATTTGGCGAACCAGACCCATCGCCCATGTCATTCTTCGACCCCTTTGCCGAGGAGTTGGTCGTCATGGTGGGGGAACTGATCCTACACGTGCGAACGGACTCCTCGGGAGAGCTGCTGCTGCACCACCTCTGGACCCACCACGACGGAGGTTTCGTCATCTCGGGATGTCAGCGGGAGCAGTTCCGCCGCGTCCAGACTCCTTGATATCACTGGCTCGACGCTCCTTTGAACCCCCACGACCCAATTCGCCTACAACGGCCATGGGGACAGGACCTGTGGTGAGCGTGGTCGAACCACCAGCAAGATCGTGAGCGGAGACACCAACCAGTACGTCCTCGACCTGGCAGCCACGCTGCCCGTGGTCGTCAGCGACACCGAGGCGGTGTACCTCTACGGGCTGGACATTTTGGCTCAGCTTCCTCGTCGTGGCGGCGTCGCTACGGGTGGCCCTGGACACTTCCCGGTGCTTCCCCTCCCTCGAGGGGAGGGGATAAAGGGGAGGGTGAACCTAACGGCGCTATCGTACCGCCTCCGCGCATGGCCCCTGAGACAAGAAGCCTCCCGGGCATCTGTGCGATACCACGGGAGGCTTTCGCTACTGTCAGGTAACTAGGTAGGGCCGGTCAAAGGCTCAGAAGAGGTCCTCGTCCAGACGGCCCCCCCCCTTGGGCCTGGTCCAGATGATCTTGTAGCGGTCCGGCTCTTCCTCGAAACACTTCTGGCAATCCTCCGAGTCGGGGTCGACGACCACCGGCTCCAGATGGACCTCCAGCCCCATCTCCTCGTACATATTGACAGCCTCGCTGAGGCGAGGTTCGTCTGTCCTGAACTGCTCGGTCCATCCTTGGGCGACCAGTTCCTCTTGTCTGGTCTTCGCTGCTTCTGCCATTCTGAAACCTCCAGGCCGCGCCTCCACCTCGCTCAGCCGTTGTCAGCGGGTGCGTCGCGCCTACGCCAGATCCAGCTTCAGGTTCAGGGTGTTGGCGGCCACGAAGCCCTGATCGGCGAAGAAGCTCAGCAGGTCTGTGTCGGACCATTCGACCAGAGTGCGGACCTTGTTCACGCCGGCCTTGTGGACAGTCGTCTTGAACTCGTCGAGCAGGTAGCCTGCCACTCCCTGGCGCTGGTACTCAGGATCTACTCCAATGGTGTCGATGTAGGCAATGCTTTCGGGAATGCCGAACTCCCCCAGGTAAACGCTGCCCATGACGAACCCGGCTACCTGGTCTCCCACCTCGGCGACGAGGGATGTCACCAGGCGACCGCTATCTTGATCGAGGATCTCGGCGATCTTGCGCTCGTAGTACTCGGGGCGTCTCTTGCCGAAGACCTTGTAGTCGATCTCGGTCACCAGATCTAGATCCGATTCCCACATCACCCTGATCTGGACGTCTTCCGCTGCCAGCTTAGCCATCGTGATCCTCCTTACCCGTGGGCTGGAGACCAGCCGATCCACACAGATGCACCAAAGGTGCGCCCCACATCATACACAATATCGACGTACGTTTGCTAGAAAAGGTCGTCCAGTTCGTCCGCGCCGCCGCCGGGCAGCTCGCCGTGCTGCTGGAGGTACTGCTGCAACAACTCGCTCTCTCGCTTGGTATACATCTCGTCCTCTTCGAAGAGGAAGAAGCAGGCCTGGTCGTTGGTCGCCACCTCCTCCAGCAAGGCTTCTCTCATGTTCATCACGCCCTTGATGGCCAGGACGCCCTTTTCCACATCCAGAAGTTGATAGACCCCGGCCAGCTCTGGCACGCTCCCGACGGCCTCGCTGGTGAGTTGCAACCACTTCTCGGGCGGCGGCACAGGGGCCGAGATGTGCAGTCGATAGTCGCACCTTAGGCAGCGGCTGGCCTCCTGGCAGGCCATCTCCTCGTCGTAGCCGAGGTAGACTTCGTCGAAGCCGGCGTGTCGTTCGGTCACGGGGAGAGTGGGCATGCTCACACGGGCCAGTTCGGCGAAGCCCTCCTGCCGCCCCATGTGGGGGTCGAACTCCTCTGGTGGTAGCAGTGCCTGCTCGATGTCGCCTTCCCCACCGAGGTGCTTGTCGATGGAGATCGCGGCTTCGCGGCCCATCTGGATGGCATCAATGACCATCACCGGCCCGCTGTGCACCTCGCCTGTGGCAAAGACGCCTGGCTCTGCGGTCTCCATGGTCTCCTCGTCGGCCGCGATCAGCCCTCCCTGCGTCTGCACCCCGCTGCCTTCGACCAGTGAGAGGTCTGTGCCCTGGCCGATAGCCAGCAAAACTACGTCGGTTTCGATGGCTGTGGTCTCGGATTCATCGTACTGGGGGTTGAATCGTCCCCCTTCGTCGAAGACGCAGGTGCAGCAGACCAGGTCGACTCGCTTGCCCGCGCTGTCGAGGGCGACGATTCTCTGTGGCCCCCAGGAGGGGTGGAGAATCACACCCTCTTCCACTGCCTCTTCGATCTCCCACTCGTTGGCGGGCATCTCCTCCCGGCATTCCAGACAGGCCACCTCAACCTCGGAGGCCCCCACGCGCAAGGCTGTGAGGGCTACGTCCATGGCCACCCCGCCGCCGCCGATGACGAGCACCCTGCCCTGGAGGCTGATCTCCTTCCCCTTTCGTACGTCGCGCAGGAAGTCCATGCCCCACAGGACGCCCTCGAGATCGGCGCCCTCCACGGGTAATCTCCTGGCAAGCTGAGCGCCGATGGCCACGAGCACGGCGTCGTAGTGCTCCTGGAGCTGTGCGAGGGACAGATCCTCGCCGATGGTGGTGTTCGTCTTGAGCTCGACGCCTAGATCCAGCAGATCGTTGACCTCGCTCTCCAGCACCTCTGTGGGCAGCCGGTAGGCGGGAATGCCCCAGCGCAGCATCCCACCGGCCTCGGGCTCGGCCTCGAAAACCGTGACCTCATGGCCCAGCAGAGTGAGATAGTAGGCGGCCGTCAGCCCGGAGGGGCCGGAGCCCACGATAGCCACCTTCTTGCCGGTGGCTGGCGCGGGCCGAATGCCGCTCTTCCAGAGGTCGGTGTCCTGGTCTGCGGCGAACCGCTTCAGATCGCAGATGGCCATAGGCTCGTTGACCTCTCCGCGACGGCACGCCTCTTCGCAGGGATGGAAGCAGATGCGGCCCAGGACCCCTGGGAAGGGAACCCTCTCACGGATGACCGCCTCGGCCTCGGCATATTTCCCATCTCCGATGAGTCTGATGTACCTGGGGACGTCCACGCCCGCGGGACAGGCTGCTGTGCAGGGCACCAGGGTCTCCTTTTTGTTGGCCGCTGTGACCTCGACCTTGTCCCTGAGCGCTCCGGTAGGACAGACCTCGACACAGGCGGTGCAGAACTTGCAGGCGGACTCCGCCAGCGTGGGCCCATCCACCGTTCCTATGATGGCCTGACCATTCTGGTAGACGAAGCCGATGGCTGCGATGCCCCGCAGATCCTCGCAAGCGCGCACGCAGCGCGTGCAACCTATGCAGAGGTTGTAGTCCCTGGTGAAGAGGGGCTCGCTATCCAGCACGGGTATGCCCCTGGGCACATATCTGGGCAGGCCCTCGGGGAGGCCGATGTAGTCGACGATTCTCTCGAGCTCGCAATTGCCGAGGTCGGGACAGCATCGCTCCTCCTCCGGGACGTTGGAGGAGCACTGCGTGCGACTGCATCCCTCTTTCTGGGCGCAGGTCAAGCAGGCATGGGGATGGTGCTCCAGATAGGGAAAGAGGTTCTTGCGACGCTGTTTCTGGATCTCGGGCGTCTCGGTGTGCACCACCATTCCCTGGGATACCGGCGTGTTGCAGGCGGTCTGGAACTCCTCCATGCCTGCCACCTCGACGATGCAGAGGCGGCATCCTTCGTAGGCATCTGCGCTCTCCGAGGAGATCTTTTCCTCACCACGGAAGATGACTTCTTTCGGCTCTAGGCCCTTGGACGTGGGAAGGTTGGGGTGATAGCAGAGGGTCGGGATGTACACGTCGGCCGCGGCTGCAGCTTCCAGGATGGTGGATCCTTCAGAGACGGTGACGGTGATGTCGTTGACGCTGAGCGTTACATCGCCCATACTTGACCTCCTGTCAAACGGGCTTGTTTCTGGGCAAAGACAACAGCCGAACGGCTACGAAGTAGAACACGTTCGGCTGGATAGGCGACTAGTGGCGCATTTTCTCCTCGCGCGAGGAAGCGTTGCCCGCTCTCGCCAACTCAAGGCCAGCAGGCGTCTGGCTACCAGGAGTGACTGATAGCCCCCTCCGGGCAGGCGGCGACGCAGGGTAGCGGCGGCCTGTCAGCCACCGGCTTGCAGGGACCGCAGGTATACTTGATCTTCTTGCGCTCGGCTTCTGTGACCACGGCCACCTGTTCGTCGGACAGGGGATCCACAGGGTCATCAACCACCTCCAGCACGCCGTAGGGGCAGGCCTCCACGCAATCCCCACACCCGGTGCACTTGTCGGTGTCTATGCTGATGAAGTAATCCCCTGAGCCGTCTTTGTAGCCATAGTTGGCGATCATAAATCAACCTCCGTGAGAACTAGAAGGACAGAGCAGAGACGCTCCGACAGGACTCTTGCGCATAGGTAGCCGGAGGGGTGTGGCGCCCTCTGGGCTCACTGTGTCGTGCGGAAAGGGAAGGTGGTCTGTCATCCGCCTCCAGCTCCCACTACTTGCCCTTCTTGCGTTCCTTCTTCGCCAGGGCGTTGGCGAACAGAGCTCCGCCCAGTGCACCTGCGATCTGGGTATCTATGGAGGGCTTGAGGGCCTTGATGCCCAGTTCCTTCTCAATCCTGCTTACAATACCGATGTTCTTGGCGATGCCTCCGGTGATGGCGAAGTCCTCCTCGATGCCGAGGCGCTCCAGAAGTCCCACCACCCTATGGGCCATGGCCAAACAATAGGCAGCCAGTACCTTCTCCTTGGGCCAGCCCTCGCGCAGGAGAGCCGAGGCCTCCGATTTGGCGAAGACCACGCACGTGCTGCTTACCATCGGCGGCTCTTCCTCCACCTGGAGGGACATCTCGCCCGCCTTGGTGATGTGGACCCCCAACAGATCGGCGAAGACCTCCATGCCGCGGCCTGTGCCGGCTGCGCACTTGTCGTTCATCAGGAAGGAGACCACCTTCCCCTTCTCGTCAACGCGGATGGCCTTGCAGTCCTGGCCGCCCATGTCCAGAACGGTCTTGATGGTGGGGCCGTACATGTAGTTGGCCCCGCGGCCGTGACAGGCGATCTCGGTGATAGCCCTCTTGGAAAAGGGGACGTTGACCCTTCCGTATCCGGTGCCGACCACGTATTCGATGTTATCCTGGGTCAGCTCAGTGCCTTCCAGGGCCCAATCCATGGCGTCCTGGGCGCTCTTCGGGCTGTCCGAGCCCGTGCGCATGTTGCTATAGGCAAACAGCTTGCCGTCGACCATGATCACAGCTTGGGAACTGACCGATCCCACGTCGACTCCAGCGCTGATGATGTCTCCCGCCTTCCAGTCGATATCGGGATCATGCCAGTTGGACTCCGTCCAACGCCAGTATTCCTTGCTGCTCGTATCCTCAGCCATTCATGTCCTCCTTCGGTAGCAGGGGCCTGGCTATAGCCTCTGCACTCTATCAGTTGGCAATGCCCGCCGCCAGCAGCGCAGCTCCCAAGGCACTCACGAACTCCGGATCCTCGGGGATCAAAATCTCCATCTCCAGATCTCTCTTCAGGGAGTCTATGAAGCCGGGGTTCTTGGCCACGCCTCCGATGAGACAGACCTCCGGCTCCACGCCCACCCGGCGGGCCATGGAGGTGATACGGGAGGCCATAGCATCGTGCACGGCACGGGCGATGTCTCGTTTCGGCGTCTTCTGGTGGATGAGGGAAACGACCTCAGACTCGGCGAAGACGGCGCATTGAGCGTTCATGGGTACGGCCCTGGTCGAGGTCAAGGAGAGGGGACCCAGCTCGGTCAAAGGCAGCTCCAGCGCCCTGGCCATAGCCTCGGTGAAGGCGCCTGCGCCGGCGGCACACCTCTCGTTGATGGCGAAATCGACCACCTTCCCTTTCTCGTCCACTTTGATGGCGCGTCCTTCTTCTGCGCCCACGTCGATCACCGTTCGGGCGGAGGGAAAGAGATAGATGGCGCCGGCGGCGTCTGCCCCTACCTCAGTATACGAGTCATCGGCGTCTTTGACCTCTTTTCTCCCCGCGCCGGTGGCGTAGATTGTCTCCACTTGTTCACGGGTGACTCCAGCTTCTGCCAGGCCGGCATCCAGGGCCTCCTTGATGTCACTGGCCGTGTCGAAACCGGCCGTAACCTGGCCTTTGCCCAGCACCTTGCCATTGTCCTGGATGATGATCTTGACGTTCTTGGCACCTACATCTATGCCCGCTGTTACCATGGTCAAAACCTCCTCAGTTATTGGAGCAACGATGAGGGTTGGCGGACCCAACCCTCCAGTAGTGTACTATGTCAGCTTGGGGATGCTCAGGCTTTCCATGAAGGAGTCGATACGGGCCGTGGTCCGGGCCTCGTCGAACTCCCGCTCGTCGCCCATGTTGCCCTCGAAGATCATTACCGGGAACCCGGCCTCGAGAATGGCCAAGCGGTTCTCAGCGATGCCCAGGCTCAGCCCCTCACAGCCCCGGTTGTAGTGGAGCATCACTCCGTCCAGCTTCCAATCTTTGGCGATCTGGATCATCATGTCGCTCTTGTACTTGGGGCTGTAGAAGTGCTGCCACTCGGGCTTGCTCAGCTCCCACTCCGCCAAGACGCGCAAGGCGTGTTCGCGGTCCTTGAGCTCTACCCCCTGCGATTGCGGCGTAGGCCTGGGCACGAACTTGCCATCTTCCCAGAGCCAGTTTCCGATGAGGGCGAAGGTGTACAGAGAGCCAATGGACACACAGCCGTACTTTGCAGCCATGTAGCGGAAGACGCGCAAGAAGCCCCAGGGTGGCTGGGTATCGGTCATCACGCGTGCCTGCTCGTTCTCCACGGCGGCGATCTTGTTGGCTACCCGCTCCTCCACCTCTGCCTTCAACTCCTCGTAGAAGTCGGCCACCTCCTGGGAGCTCTTCTCTAGTGTACCCAGGACATACAGCGAGTACATCGTCTTCTCTTCGAGGGGAGCGGGGACGGCCTGGTTGAGGACGCAGATCTCGGCCCAGGTGGATTCGGAGCGGCAGGTGTTGTAGACCGCCTCGATCAGCTTCTGGTCGTCGTACTTGCGCCCTGTGGTCTTCTCCAGCCAGTCGATGCCATCGAGCATTTGTCCTACGACGTAGTCTATGCCGTGTTTGGTTGTCTTGTCGTAGGGCCCCACAGCGACATCTATGTCGAAGGTGGGGATGCCGCCCTCCAGGTCGCTAACCACCTGATACCACTTGGCGTGGCTGCAGCAGATGTGGTCCTGCCATACAAAATCCGGCTTGGGGAAGGGTTTGCGCTCCTCGCCGGGCTCGACCCAGCCATACTCGTCCAGCAAAATGGAGCCCCAGTAGTTGCGCATGTACGAACATAAGTCGCGGGCATACCCGGCATTCTCGGCCGCTTCCAGGCAGCGATCAGAGAACTCTTTCTGGTAGGCTATGGTGGCCCCATAGGGCTCGCTGGTGATGGAGTGGACGTCGTCACCAAGTCCCGCAGGGATGGCGTCGAAGGTCCAGGCCCCTCCTGCCCAGCGCAGCCCGCCTTTCTCGTGGGCCGCCTCGTAGTCACGGTAGTAGTTGGCTCTAATCTCTTTGGCCCTTTGCCAGGTCTTCAGCGGTGCAATCTTGTACTTGGCCATTGGTCGCTATACCTCCTGATTTGGGCGATTGGTCGGCACAATCGGGTGTCTCTCAGCATTCTCAGACTAGAAGAGGTCCTCTTCCTCCATGATCTCCAGGAAGGCCTCCACGCGGGTCTTGAACTGTCCAATGGGCACGGTGACGTCCAGCTCCAGGAAGAGCGTAGTCAGGCCCTGTTCCTCTAGCGCCTCCTTGATGGCCGGGATGTCCAGCTCATGGGGATCGCAGAACTTCTGCTGGAGGATCACCGCACCGCTGGCGTCCCACTCGTTGGCCAGATCCAGAATATGGGGCACACGGGTGCGCTCTGGCCAGTCCTTGCTAGGGCAGGGCACTCTGTTGACGTAGCGGGTGGCGATGGCTGTCAAGGGATCGCCGCCATCGAGGTCTACCCGATCCCAGAAGTATCTGCTGCCGGTGCAGTGATCGTCGATGACGAAGGTGGAGCCGCAGGACTCTACCATGTCCACGAACTCGTGGTCGTCGTCCTCGCTGCCCAGGATCATCAAGCGGTGGCCCACTGGACGCCCCATCGTACGGTCCTGCAGTTGTTTCAGGCTATCCTCCAGGGCTCGGGCGTGCTCTTCCTTGTCTATCATCTGGCTGGAGACAACCAAGTACATGGACTCCAGGCCACTGAGAGGCGGTTCCTCTCTCTTGCGCAGTTCGTACACGTCTCTCATCAACTGGCGATCTCGGTTGACGATTTCTATCCCCCGCTTCAGGTCATCATCGGTGATCTCCTTGCCGGTCCAATCCTCCAGAGCCTTCTTGAAGCTCTTGAGTTCCTCGAGAAGGTAGGGCACGGCGCGCGGGCTCTGTACGTTGTGAGGCATGGGGAGGTAGTAGCTGAAATCCGTCGGTATGTGAAGATCCCAACTGGTGTAGGCCTGCCGCACGTGCAGGCAAGACTGGGCGATCATGATGCCATCCAGGTAGTCGTATCTGCCCTCCAAACCCTGGGCCAGGCAATCGCGGCAGAACGGGCAGTACATGGCAAAGATGTGGGGCTCGGTCACGTCCTGGGGTTCGTGACTGCCTAGAATGCGCACGGGAAGGACACCAGCCGCGTAGCAGATCTCCTCGGGGACGTAGGTGCAGAAGTATCCCAGCACCTTGCCGCCGTTCTCCTCCTTCCAGTGCTTCGCATAGTCATGCCGGTTCTCATACCATTCCTGAAACATCTCGATCATCGTATTGGTGAACCTCCTTCAACCGATTGACTTGGCCCCAGCAGGCTGGGGAACCGCAACCTGATTCGGCCCAGCCTCAGGCACGACCCTGGCTGGGGCGCGGTTGGCCTCGCGGCACGTATGTCACTTTGATAGTATGCCGTCCTGTGTGCGCCACATATCCATTATAGCACATATTCTTCGACTAGTCAAGGGGGTATTGTGGGCTATTCTGGCGCTTTCTCGAAGACTGAGTCTACGAACTGGTTGGCCTTGGCGGTGAGCAAGGCATAGTACTCCTTGAACAGCTCTGTTGCCTTCACACTCAGCCAGTTGGCAGGGAGTAGCTGGGGTGGGAGGTGAGGATCCACGAAGGGGAATTCACGGTACTCGTGAAGGAGCATAAAGCGGGTGGCGAAGCACTCCGCGGTGTCGACGGTGTCCCATTCGTCCAGTCTCGCCCTGTCCCGGGCCAGCAGGGGGCCGTAGGTCTCCACGAAGCCGGCGTATTGACTGTTGATGCGGTCTAGATCCCAGCAGCGGGCGACCAGCTCCTCGGGCTGAGCGAACCCCAGGTGCCGGGCGCGAAAGATCTGGACGTAGTCGTCGATGCCCAGGCGAAGGCAGACTTCGTGCACGCTCTCCGAGACGTCCCAGGGGGAGATCCAGATGGCGGTGTTGAAGGAGCCGCAACCCATCCAGGTCAACTGTCTTCTGAGCTTGTTTCGCCGCTGGCGCTTGGCCTCGGGGATGTTGTAGGCGATCAGATACCAGTCTCCTGACCACTCCCCGTCTTCCGGCTCGAAGATACGTTGGGCGCCCGCCGCGAGGAGGTCCTGGCTCTTCTTGGTTAGAGAGTAGTAGCTCTTTCTGCCGACTCTACGCCTTCTGAGCCAGCCCTTCTTCCACATACGGGAGAGCACGGAGCGCACGGCCTGCTCGGACATGCCCAGATGCTTGAGTAATCTGATCAGGCTGCCGGTCCAGATCTCGCCGCCGCGGTATCTGATGTAGTCCCCGTAGAGGGTGAAGATCATCTGCTGTGAGCCCAGCACCATAAACTCTCCAGATATGTGTCAGAGTAAGCGCACACCGCACCTTGAGCGCTACATGGTTTATAGCACCGTTTTTCTGCCTGTGCAAGGCGGAACTTGGCTCGTGGGGTGAGGAACCCAACGCGACACGCCAATGGCGCGAAACGGAAGCGCGAAAGGCGCGAAACGGAAACGCGAAAGGCGCGAAAGGTGCGAAAAGCGTGCTTGTGCGCATGGGAGGTGTGGGATCGTGGCATCGCGCTCGCCACTGGACCGGCTCCCTTCGACCTTGCTCAGGGCAAGCTTCGATACGACCTTCGGTCTATCCTTCGTCAGGCTCAGGGTGCGTCCAGCGGTGTGAAGGGCTAAGTGGTCCCGGTCTCTGGGCCAGGCAGCGCCTGCCGCAGGGGTTCCAGAGATACGTAGTCCCGCTCCAGGTTCTGCATGGCCGCGTCGTAGTCCTGGGCGATCTTCTCGATGGCCAGGGCGACGATCTTGTGGGCCTTTTCGGCGTCTCCCGGTTCGAACAAGGGTATCTTCCAGTGTTCGAAGTAGCTCCTGGAAACCAGCAGCGAGAGCACCGCGGCGGTGCCGGGGATCAGACCCGCCCCCCGGACCACATCGTGCACCCTGTTGGAGAGGCAGGTCACGGCCCCCGCATCGTGGCTGACCAATTGGGCCAACTCGGCCACGATCTGTGTCTTCTCCGAGGCCAGCTCCGAGGCTTCCAGCCGTTGCGCGCAGTCGAGGATCCTTCGGGCCAGGTCGGTGGTCTGCTCTCTCACCGATCCCTCGACGCGTGGGAGTAGATCGTCTCTGAGTATCACCGGATAGCCCAGCTCTCGTGCCGATTCGAACAATGCCTGGGCCACGATCACGTTGTCGATGCCCTCTTGTGCCCGCACGAGGAAGGTGTTCTCTGCCAGGCTGTCCGAGATGGAGGGCAGGTAGGCTTTGCCCTCAAGAACGATGGTGGGGCACTCGAGCATGTCCAGCTCTTCCATCAGTGCGGCCTTGGAACCCAGGGCGATGTTGCCTTCCAGATCCTCGACCGGCCCCAGACCTCCCCTGGTGTAGTTGACGCTGGCCAGATAGGAGACTCTCACGTCCCCTTCCTGTACCGACAAACCACCCAAGAGGCCGCAGTTGCCCGGGATACTCTCCTCAACCAGCTTGAACCTACCCTGGGCCTTCCTGCTGAAGCCATCCAACACCGCGTTGGCCAGCGCTCCCTCCAGGGCCACAGGGGTGTCCAGCGCGCCCTGTCCGTAGATCCGGCCCATGGTGGTCACGGCCAGACTCTGGCAGAACAGGGCGTCCTGCCCCGTCAACCCCTCGATCAGTCGAGCCTCGGCGGGTGTAATCCCCCGGCGAGGAGAGGTCATGGCCGTGCCTCCATCGAAAGTGGTGATGGTGATGACGTTGGAATCCGCGTCGGCCTCGGCCCTGGCGATCCGTGTGTCGGACTTCAGCAGCTCGCGCAGGAAGACTCCCACGGTCACGAAGCCGCCCGAATCATCCTGAACGAAGCCCGCATAGCCGTGGACGTGGCCGATGCCCGCGTGTCCCGCCACGGCGATCCTCTTGGGAGTGTTCATAGTTGCTGTTCCCTCCAGGGGCGGACGTCTCTCACCCAACCCGTTCAAGCGCTCTACCACCGCCGGTGGCAATCAGCCGATGCGAAGCACGACGATAGGCAGATCTGGCTAGCGTTCCAGGGCGTACGAGGCGAGGTTGAGCCACAGTGGGAGATTGCGAGTAGGGTCCGTGTCCCACGTGCTCCGGAGTAGACCCAGGTCCCCCAGAACCAGGACCTCACCGCCGTTCTCGCCGTAGGGCACCAGGGCCATCACGGGATCGCCGTACATGAAGGCCAGGCTCTCGCCTTCCTCGTAGGTAAAGGGCACGCCGTTGGACTCCGCCAGGCGCAGGGTTTCCAGGCCATCGACCAGGGGATGGTCGCCGGCCTGGCCGATCTCGCCCCAGGTGGCCCCGTCGTAGAAGGTCACGCCGAAGACCTGGGC